>Ga0335077_10001137_pt1 | contig 31111 bp, 23 predicted proteins | sample Lox_Sample_31_FD_207151 | JGI IMG/M metagenome (GOLD analysis project Ga0335077, IMG submission 207151) | Soil microbial communities from Loxahatchee National Wildlife Refuge, Florida, United States - Lox_Sample_3.1 | ecosystem: Environmental > Terrestrial > Soil > Wetlands | place: USA... | reverse complement strand
CCGCGCTGGTCCAGCGCGACGACCGTATGGCCGCGAGCGTGCAGATACTCGGCCACGCCGTCCCACAGACGCAGGTTCGAGGCGAGCCCGTGGATGAGCACGAACGGCGTGGCGGCGGAGTCCCCGCCGCGTCGCTCCACATGGAGCGCCACGTCAGGCGCTACTCCTATGCGCAGCTCGGCGTGCATCCTGTCGCGCGACTGGCTCCCGGAATCGCTCATGGTCGGCATGCGCGTGTCCCCCTCGTGATCCTAGAGCGTGCCGGCGGGCCACACAAGACGCCGGGTACAATCGGTCCGGAGGGACACGATGCCATCTGGAACGATCGAGGGTCTGGCCGGCGTCCTCATCTGGACCGAACAGGAGCGATTCGACACGATGGCGCAGTTCTACCGCGATCGGCTCGGCCTCACACCGCGGACCTCGAAGCCGGACTTCATCAACTTCGACTGGGGAGGTGTGCGGCTCAGCGTGAGCGTGCACGACCGCGTGTCGGGACACAGCCGGGATCCATTCCGGATCATGGTGAACCTGGCGGTCGACGACATCCGCGCCGCGCACGCGCGGCTCCGGGAAGCGGGGGTCGTGTTCACCCGCCCGCCGGAGGTCGAGGAATGGGGCGGCATGGTGGCGAGCTTCCTCGACCCCGATGGGAACCTGCTTCAGCTCATGCAGTTCTCGTAGCCGGGGTCTTCATTTCGGCGTCCACTGTGGATTGCTCGTGAAGAGGCCGTCGCCGACGCCGATCTGATAGGCGAGGAACAGTCCGAAGCCGAGGCTCAGAAGACCGGAAGCCACTCCCAGGTAGCGGTGAAAGTTGCCGAAGCGCGACGCCGTGTAGGCGAACGGCAGGCCGATCGCCGCGGTGATCGTCATCATTCCGGCGACGGTCCCGATCCCGAAGAGCAAGAGATACGTGACGGCCCACAGGGGATCGCGGATGGCGGCGAGGACGAGCAGCGCCACTGCCGCCGAACCCGCTAGCCCGTGGACGAGTCCGACCACCAACGGACGCAGGGCCTGATAGACACCCAGCGTGCCGAACAGGCGGTCGAGCCGCGACAGCGGCGTGGCGCTGTCGGTGTGCCCGTGGCCTTCTGGCTCGTGCGTGTGGGGGTGCGTGTGCACGTAGTCGCTGTGGCTATGGGGATGCGCGTGGGCGCTCCGGTCCGGGGTCAGCATCGCCGTCACCCGTTGCGTGATGCCGGCCAGGTTCAAGGTTCCCAGGAGGATCAGCATCAAGGCGACGGAGAACTCCATCGCCAGACCCAGCCGGGGTGGGATCACGACGCCGAACAGGATGATGGCGCTGCCCACCACCATGATGGTGACCGTGTGCCCGATCCCCCAGAGGCTGCCGATCAGAGCGGCGCTCCACGTGCTCCGCTGCCGGCTCACGATGGTGGAGACGGCGATCACATGATCCGGGTCCATCGCGTGCCGCATGCCCAGCAGGAATCCCAACAGCACGATCGGAAGACTACTGATGGTCATCGGTCCTCTCCGCCCCTGGGCGGTGTTCGCGTGCTGTCGTAGGCGCCGGCGTTCGAGCCTTCGCCCGAATCGCGAGCATCAAGCGTATCACGGCCGCCAAGTCCTCACGTGGCAGCGCCTTGACGGTGTCGTGCGCGCCGGGGTACGGTGCTGTACGTCCCGATCGCGCGACCGCCGTCTCGCGGCCGGCGCATATCGCGGCACGGACGTCGAGAGGAGAGGGAGACCATGGCCAAGCCGATCATCTCGGCGGACTCGCACATCACCGAGCCCGCCGGTACCTACATCGACCGCATCGACCGGCACTTTCGCGACCGCGCGCCGCACGTGGTTCGCGACCCCGCGCGGGGCGACCTGTTCGTGATCGACGGGATGGACCGACCCATCCCGATGGGACTGGTGGCCGGGGCTGGCAAGCCCGCCTCCGAACTGCGCATGTTCGGCGCCAAGCTCGAGGACATGCATCCCGGCGGCTTCGATCCGGAGGCGCGCCTCGCCGAGCAGGACGCCGACGGCGTCAGCGCCGAGGTGCTCTACCCGACCGTCGGCATGATGCTCTGCAATCATCCCGATTTCGACTACAAGAAGGCGTGCTTCGATGCCTACAACCGCTGGATCGCCGAGTACTCCGGCGCGCATCCCGACCGGCTGATCGGCATCGGTCAGACGGCCATGCGCTCGGTCGACGAGGGCATCGCGGACCTCCGCCAGATCAAGGCGCTCGGCCTCCGGGGCGTCATGATGCCCGGCAATCCCGCCGTCGCCGACTACGACGACCCCGCCTACGGGCCGTTCTACGAGGCGGCCATCGACCTCGGCCTCCCGCTGTCGTTTCACATCCTCACGAGCCAGCAGGACACCTTCAAGACCCGCGGTCCCAAGCTCAACGCGTTCCTGTCGATCATCCGCGGATGCCAGGACATCATCGGGCTCTTCATCCTCGGCGGAGTGTTCGAGCGTCATCCGCGCCTTCGACTCGTGTGCGTGGAAGCCGACGCGGGCTGGGTGCCGCACTACATGTACCGGATGGATCACGCCTGGGAACGCCACCGTTACTGGCTCCCCGCCGGGACGCTCACGCGCATGCCCAGCGAGTACTTCCGCGAGCACGTGTACACCACGTTCCAGGACGACTGGGTGGCCTTTCAAGTGACGGACCTCTGCAACGTGCGCCGGCTCATGTGGGCCAATGACTTCCCGCACAGCGATTCGACATGGCCCCACTCGCAGGCCGTGCTCACCAGGCAGGCGGCCCACCTGACCGAGTCGGATCGGGATCTGATCCTTCACGACAACGTCGCCGAGCTGTACGACCTGGAGCGACCGTGATGACCTACGACTTGGTGATCCGCGGCGGCACGGTGGTGGACGGCTCGGGGCTTCCGCGCTACCGCGCCGATGTGGCGGTCGTGGGCGGGCGGATCGCTCGGATCGGGCGGGTCATCCATGAGAGTGGCATCGAGGAGATCGAGGCCCGCGGCTCGGTCGTCGCGCCGGGGTTCATCGACGGGCATACGCACATGGACGCCCAGGTGGCGTGGGATCCGCTCGGGACGTGCTCCTGCTGGCATGGAGTCACGTCGGTCGTGATGGGCAACTGTGGCTTCACCCTCGCTCCCTGCCGGGCCGACGAGCGCCATCTCGTCCTGCGCAATCTGGAGCGGGCCGAGGACATTCCCGCCGAGGCGATGGAGGCGGGGATCGAGTGGACCTGGGAGACCTACGCGCAGTATCTCGACGCAGTGGCGCGCTGGCCCAAGGGCATCAACTACGCGGGCTACGTCGGGCACTCGGCGCTGCGCACCTACGTGATGGGCGAGCGCGCGTTCGCGGAGCCGGCAAGCGTGGCGGATCTCAACGCCATGAAGCGGGCCCTGGCCGACGCGGTCACGGCTGGCGCGATGGGCCTCACCACGTCGCGCACGCGCAATCACGAGACGACCGACCGCCGCCCGGTGGCGAGCCGCGTCGCCGCGTGGGATGAAGTGCGTGAGCTGGTCGGCGTGCTGGGCACACTCGGGGCTGGCATCTTCGAGATCGCCGGCGAGGACACCGGCCGCGACCCGGAACGGGCGCGGGACTACCTCGGACGCTTGCGCGACCTCGCCGTGGAGACGGGCGTGCCCGTCACCTGGGGCATGTTCAGCTCGCGTGCGGCGCCCGACCTCTGGCGCGCATACTTCGATCTCCTCGAGGAGACGGCGCGAGGCGGCGGACGCATGTTCGCGCAGGTCCACAGCCGGGCGCTCAGCGTACTGCTCTCGTTCGAGACGCGACTGCCGTTCGATCGACTGCCGGAGTGGCGCGAGGTGCGAAGACAGCCCCTCGACGAGCAGCGTGTGGCATTGCGCGACCCCGAGGTGCGGAGGAAGCTCGTCGCGGCCGCGGGCGCGGCCGAGTACTCGCGCGGCGTTGGCGCCGAGACGAGACGGCCGGAGTACGAGTGGATCTTCCTGATGGAGGATCCGGCCGGGCCCCATCGCTCGGTGGCGGACCTGGCGCGCGAGCGCGGCCAGGATCCGGTGGCCGCCATGATCGACCTGGCGATGGAGCGGGATCTCCGGTGTTTCTTCGTTCAGCCGCTGGCCAACGAGAACCTGGATCACGTGTTGGAGATGATGCGGCACCCGCGCTCGGTGGTGACCTTCTCGGACTCGGGCGCCCACGTGTCCCAGATCATGGACTCGTCTCTGCAGACCCACGTCCTGGCCTACTGGGTGCGACGGCGCCAGGCCCTGACCCTCGAGGAAGGCGTGCGCATGCTGACGCTCGAGCCCGCCTCCGCGTGGGGGCTTCACGACCGGGGACTGCTGCGGGAGGGCATGGCGGCCGACATCGTCGTCTTCGATCCTGACCGCGTCGCGCCCGACCTGCCCGAGGTGGTCAACGACCTGCCAGCTGGGGCGCGACGCTTGCGCCAGAAGGCCACCGGCTTCCAGGCGTCGGTCGTCAACGGGCAGGTCGTGCTGAGGGACGGCAAGCATACAGGCGCGTTTCCCGGTCGGCTGCTGCGCGGACCTCTGGCGCGCTCTGCTTGATCGGAGGTGTTCGGAACTCGGGGCCGGGGCGAGCCCAGGCCCCGATCGTTCCCGTGTGGAAACCTTGGGTCAGGCGCCGGTCATTGCGCCGGCTGCACCTGTATCGAGGTGACCGGACCGGAGCGCTGATCGGGATCGTCAAGGGCTACGGTACCGCCCGCGTGGCTTCGAAGGGCGCCGATCCGCCCTGGTACATCGACGTTCCCGTCCCAGGCCAGACCTACGTCACGGCCATGTCCGACGTGAGGCGGTTTCTCGCCGACGCTGGCTATGCCGACCTGATCGGACCTCCGATCGCACCGCGGAGGCTCTCGGGAACTGCACCGCGTCCAACCCCCTGAGATCGAGCCGGGGCGGCATGATCAGCCGCTCGAGCGTCGGTCCTTGACACGGATCGGTCGGGGCGTTTCTACTCTGGTTCAGGCATTTCCATTTGCGCCTACGCACTGAGGGAGGCGTGCCGTCGGCATGACGCGATCGTCCGGGCGCTCGTCGAGGAGTGCGGCACTCGTGCCGGACCAGGAACCGGGGACCCGCCGGGTCCACGGCGCGTGCCCGCTCGACTGCGCCGATACGTGTAGCTGGGTGGTGACGGTGAAGGACGGCCGGGCGGTGAAGCTCCATGGCAGCCACGAGCATCCCTACACGCGCGGCGCGCTGTGCGCGAAGGTGAACCATTTCCTCGAGCACACACGCCTTCCCGACCGCTTGCTCCATCCGCTTCGCCGCATCGGGAAGAAGGGCGAGGGACGGTTCACGCGGATCTCGTGGGACGACGCGCTCGGCGAGATCGCCGCGCGCTGGCGAGCCATCATCGACGTGGACGGCCCTCAGGCCATCTGGCCCTTCTACGGCACGGGCAGCATGGGAATGATCCAGGGGCTCGCGGGAGCCGGCCGCCGCTTGTGGAACGTCCTGGGCACGTCGCAGCATCATCTCTCCATCTGCATGACGGCCGGAGGCTTCGGGACCGGCTACGCGCTCGGCGACAATCGGATCGGCATGGACCCCGAGGGCTTCGCCGAGGCTCGGCTCGTCATCCTCTGGGGGGCCAACCCGCTGGTCACGCACCACCACCTCTGGAAGTTCATCCTCGACGCCCGGCGCGGAGGCGCGCACGTCGTGGTGATCGATCCGGTCCGGACGCGCACTGCCGACCAGGCCGACGAGCACCTGGCGTTGCGGCCGGGCACCGATGCCGCCCTCGCGCTCGGGCTGCTGCACGTCGTGGTGGGCCGTGGCGCCGAGGATCTCACGTTCATCGACGCGCACACCCTCGGCTGGGACGCCTTCCGCCAGCGGATTCTCGAGTACCCGCCCGAGCGCGTCGCCGAGATCACCGGGCTTTCCGTCGCGCGGATCGAGGGTCTCGGCGCGCGGCTGGCGACGTCGCGTCCGACGGCGATCAGGATCGGTCCAGGCATGCAGCGACATGCCGGCGGGGGCCAGGCGGTGCGAACCATCACCTGCATCCCCGGCGTGACGGGCGACTGGCGCTATCCGGGCGGCGGCGCCGCGTACGATACGCGGAGTTTCTTCCGGGGCAACTGGGGAGCCCTCTGGCGTGACGACCTCCGGCCGCCCGGCACGCGCCTGCTCGTGATGACCCGGCTTGGCGAGGGCTTGCTGGAGCTCCGCGATCCGCCGGTTCGCGCGTTGCTCGTGTACGGGAGCAATCCGGCGGCCAGCGTGCCCGATCAGAACAAGGTCCGCCGCGGCCTCGCGCGCGAGGATCTGTTCACCGTGGTCATCGATCACTTCCAGACCGATACCGCGGATTTCGCCGATCTCCTGCTGCCTGCCACGATGCAGACGGAGCACGTCGATCTGCACAACGCCTACGGGCACGCCTATCTGGCGTGGAACCCGCCCGCGGTGGCGCCTGCCGGCGACTGCCTCTCGAACTCGGAGATCTTCCGGCGCCTCGCTCGCGCGCTCGGGGTGACGGAACCCTGCGTGTACGCTTCCGATGAAGCCCTGGCGCGCGCGGTGCTGGACTCCGACGAGCTGCGTCTCGGCGGGATCACGCTCGAGAGGCTCGCCGACCACGGTTGGCTGCGTCTTGGCGAACCTCAGCCGTGGGCGCCGCTCGCGAAGGGCTTCCCCTCGGTTTCGGGTCGGCTCGAGTTCTACTCGGCCCGCGCGGCCGAGGCCGGTCTCGACCCTCTGCCGACCTACACGCCGCCCTACGAGTCGGTGCCCCGCGATTCCGAGCTGGCGCAGCGCTATCCGCTGGCGCTGATCGCGCCCGCCGGTCCGCATTTCCTGAACACCGAGTTCTCGAACCTCCCCGCCATGCGCGACAAGGCAGGCCCTCAGAAGGTGCTGCTGCACGCGGACGACGCGGCGGCCCGGGGCCTGGCCGATGGCGACGTCGCGCGCGTCTACAACGACCGGGGCGAGTATCTGGCGAGCGTCGAGATCAGCGATCGCGTGCCGTGCGGCATCGTGGGCGGCGCGAAGGGACACTGGCCCAAGCTGAACCCCGGAGGGACCAGCCTCGCGGCGACGGTGATGGAGAGGGATTCGGACATGGGCAGGGGCGCCGTCTTCCACGACAGCCGCGTGGAAGTCGAGCGCGCCGCCGTGAGCCGGGAGGAATTCCTGCGCGCGTTCGCGGCGCTCGGCCGCCGCCGAGCCTAACGGGCGCGACCCCCCGCCGAGCCCATGAAGTTCGACGTCGGCATCCTGGGAACCCAGCCCGTCCCCACCATCGTGAAGCAGGTTCAGCTCGCGGAGTCGCTCGGCTACGACACGGCGTGGATCGCCGACAGCCATCTCGTCTGCCGAGAGCTGTGGGTAACCTTGACGGCGTGCGCGCTCCAGACGTCGCGGATCAGGATCGGGCCGGGCATCACGGTCCCCCACACGCGGCACATCTCGGTCACGGCGAGCGCCATCGCCAGCCTCGATGAAATCGCAGAAGGCCGCGTGGTGATCGGCCTCGGCACCGGCGGGAGCGCGGCGCAGACCATGGGGCTCACGCTCGGGCAAACGGCCAGGACAGCGACGCTCGAGCTGATGGCCACCTCCCTCAAGCATCTCCTGGCGAGCGCGCCCATTCGCTTCGAGAGCGGCACGGAGGGCCGGATGGTCTGGCTCGAGCGTCCGCGGCCCATTCCGGTCTACGCCGCGGGCTCCGGACCGCGGATGCTCGCCGCCGCCGGACGCGTCGGCGACGGCGCCATCATGTACGTCGGCGTGCGTCCCGACATCCTCCGCGCCGGTCTGGCGTGTGTCGGGGCGGGGGCCCGCGCTGCGGGCAAGACGCTCGACGACCTCGACGTCGCGATCTGGGCTCCCATGTCGGTCGGGCGCGATCGGGCACTGGCGCGCGATCACGTGCGCGGCCGGGTGGCGTCGGCCCTCCGCCATCCCTTGCCCGTGCCATTCTCGGCCGAGGACGAGGCCGCCGTCCTGCGCGTGCGGAAGGAGTACGACGCGTTCCAGCACGCCACCGCGGCCGCCGAGCACCGGCGGCTCGTGCCCGATCATCTCGTGGACCTGATGGCGCTCGCCGGGACACCGGAGGAGGTGCGGGAGCGCGTCCAACAGGTCATGACCGTGCCGGAGATCGGACGAATCATCGTGCTCCCGCAGGCTCCGGGCGAAGGATTCATCGCACGCGAGCATCACTTCACCCTGTTCGCCGAGGAGGTCATGGCCCGCGTCGCGTGAGCGTCGCGGCCCGCCTGCCTCGAAGGAGAACTCGACATGCGTTTCGGCCTGTTCACGAGCATGGGCAATCAAACCTGGTCGGGGGTGCTGGATCTGTGGCGACACATCGAGGCCACGGGATGGGACATCGCCTGCGTGACCGACCACTTCCTGCCCAACACGAAGGAGCGCGAGGGGGCCATGCTCGAGGCGTGGAGCACGCTCTCCGCGCTGGCCGCGCTCGTTCCGCGCATGCGCGTCGGCACCATCGTGCTGGGCAACACGTACCGCCACCCCGCCGTCGTCGCGAAGATGGCCGCGCAGGTCGACATCATCTCGGGCGGCCGGCTCCTCCTCGGGCTTGGCGCGGGATGGCAGCAGAACGAGCACGAGGCGTACGGCATCCCGTTCTATACGCTGGGTGAGCGCCTCAAGCGGCTGGAGGAGGCGTGCCAGGTGATCCGGTCCTTGTGGACCCAGCGCCGCAGCGACTTCAAGGGGCACTACTATCAGCTGAGCGACGCGCCACTCGATCCCAAGCCGGTGCAGACGCCGCATCCCGAACTGATGATCGGGGGCGGCGGCGAGCGCGTCACGCTCAAGATCGTGGCCAAGCACGCCGATCACTGGAACGTCTGGGGCGGCCCCAAGGTGCTGGCGCGGAAGGGCGCGATCCTGGACGAGCACTGTGCGGCCGTCGGCCGCGACCCGAAGAGCCTCACGCGTTCGGCCAACATGTCGCTCATGATCACCGACAAGAAGGACGCGATCGAGCAGCTCGCCGACACGATCGCCACGCGCATGGGCCGCCACGCCGCGGACGCGCGGGACACGTGCCTGGCGGGGACGCCCGACGAGATCCGCGATCAGTTGCGCCAGCTGCAGGCGGCCGGCGTGAGCGTCGTGTTCATCCCAACCATGTTCCGGCCGCTCCCTGACCTGCGCCGCGACCTGGACCGGTTCATCGCGGAGATCGCGCCGTCGTTCCGGTGAGACAGCGGGAAGGCCAGCGCTCCGTGCTCCGGGTGTATCCCGATCCACGTTGAATGTCCGTCGCGAGGCCTGATCGAAAGCGCTTGACACGTTGCGACGAATGCACTAGAGTGGTGTTGGTTTCAGGTTCACTCGGTAAGTAGCATTCAGTCGCTATCAACGCCGCGAGGGCCTCAAGTCCTCCGGCGTTTTTGTTTGTCCGTCATTTCCGACTGGACATCTCCACCGTGGTGGTGGAGTTCACCGGGGCACGAGCCCCAAGAAAGAGGTAGAGGCAAATGGCACAGGGTACAGTCAAGTGGTTCAACGACGCGAAGGGATACGGCTTCATCACCCAGGAAGGTGGCGAGGACGTGTTCGTGCACTTCAACGCCATCCAGGGGCAGGGCTTCAAGAGCCTGTCGGAGGGCGACCGCGTCGAGTTCGAGGTGACCAAGGGGCCCAAGGGGCTCCAGGCCGCCAACGTTCGCAAGGCCTGACGCTTCCCTAGCGTCGATCGGACCGGATCCCCACCTCGGGGATCCGGGTTTCCGAATCATTCAATCATCGCCGCGCGCTGGATGAGGTGAAGCGCGAGCCCGCGGTGGGGATCCGCGGCCGCGCTCGGTGTCCCCCCCTGCTAGCCGCCCGCTCGCCCCGACCCCGCGTCGACCGCCGCCAGCGCCGTCATGTTCACGATCCGGCGCACGCTGGCCGTCGGCGTCAGGATGTGCACGGCCTTTGCCGCGCCCAGCAGGATCGGGCCGACGGTGATCCCCTCGCCCCCGGCCATCTTCAGGATGTTGAAGGCGATGTTGGCCGAGTCGACGTTCGGCATGATGAGCAGGTTGGCTTCAGTCTTGAGACGCGAGCCCGGGAACACGCTGTCGAGGATCGGCTTCGAGAGCGCGGCGTCCCCCTGCATCTCGCCATCCACCTCGAGATCGGGGGCCGCAGCCTCGATCAGGGCGAGGGCCTCGCGCATCTTCTGCGCCGACCGCGAGTCGGAGCTCCCGAAGCTCGAGTGCGAGAGCAGGGCGACGCTCGGGATCAGCCCGAAGCGACGAACCTCCTCGGCCGCCAGCAGTGTCATCTCGGCGACCTGCTCCGCGGTGGGATCCTGGTTGACGTAGGTATCGCAGATGAAGATCCGGCGGTCCGGCAGCATCAACATGTTCATGGCCGCCAGGGTCTTCACGCCCGGGTGCACGCCGATCACGTCCCGCACGTAGCGGAGGTGCTCGGTGTAGCGACCGTAGGTCCCGCAGAGCATCGCATCCACGTCGCCTCGCCGCACCAGCATCGCGCCGATGAGAGTCGGTCGGCTCCGCGTCTCCTCCTTCGCGATGGCCTGGGAGACGCCCTTGCGCTTGACGAGGCCGTAGTACTCCGTCCAGACCTCGCGGTACCGTGGATCGCTGAGCACGTTGACGACCTCGCAGTTCTGTCCGAGCTGTAGCCGCAGGCCGAGGTGCTCGATCCGCGCCGAGATGACGTCCGGGCGGCCGATGAGCACCGGCCGGGCCAGCCCTTCGTCCACGACGACCTGGGCGGCCCGCAGGACGCGTTCCTCCTCGCCCTCCGCGTACGCGACGCGCTTGGGCGCGCGCTTGGCTTCCTCGAAGACCGGCTCCATGCTGGTGCCCGAGCGGTACACGAAGCGCGCCAGGCGCTGGCGATAGGCGTCGAGATCGGGGAGCGGCCGCGACGCGACCCCCGACTCCATCGCGGCCCTGGCCACCGCCGGAGCGATGCGCTCGATGAGCCGCGGGTCGAACGGCTTCGGGATCAGGTACTCGGGGCCGAAGCGGAGGTTGTGGGCGCCATAGGCGCTCGCGACGATGTCCGACACCTCGACGTGGGCCAGCTCCGCGATCGCGCGCACGGCGGCCAGCTTCATCGGCTCGTTGATGGTGGTGGCCCCGACGTCGAGCGCGCCGCGGAAGATGAACGGAAAGCACAGCACGTTGTTGACCTGGTTGGGGTAGTCCGTTCGGCCCGTGCAGATCACCGCGTCCGGCCGGACCGCCCTCGCGGCCTCGGGCCGGATCTCCGGCTCCGGATTGGCGAGGGCCAGGATGAGCGGCCGTTCGGCCATCGTCGCGACCATGTTCGCCTTGAGCACGCCGCCCGCAGACAGTCCGAGGAAGATGTCGGCCCCGGGGACGATGTCCCCCAGGGTGCGCGCGTCCGTCTCGCGAGCGTAGCGCTCCTTGTCGGGGTCCATCTCCTCCTTCCGCCCCTTGTAGACGACACCCCGGATATCGGAGATCGTGATGTTGTCCTTCCGGAGGCCGAGGCTGACCAGGATGTCGAGACAGGCCAGCGCGGCGGCGCCGGCGCCGGAGCCGGCGAGCTTGACCTTGGCGATGTCCTTCCCGACGAGTCGCAGCCCGTTCAGCACGGCGGCCGCCACGATGATCGCGGTGCCGTGCTGGTCGTCGTGAAAGACCGGGATGCTCATGCGCGCGCGGAGCTTCCGCTCGACGTAGAAGCACTCGGGCGCCTTGATGTCCTCGAGATTGATGCCGCCGAAGGTCGGCTCGAGGCTGGCAATGATCTCGACCAGCCGGTCGGGATCGGTCTCGTTGATCTCGATATCGAACACGTCGATGCCGGCGAACTTCTTGAAGAGGCAGGCCTTGCCCTCCATGACGGGCTTGCCGGCGAGCGCGCCGATGCTCCCGAGCCCCAGCACGGCGGTGCCGTTGGTGATCACCGCGACGAGGTTCGAGCGCGAGGTCAGGCTGGCCGCTTCCCGGGGATCCTGGGCGATCGCCGTGCACGCGTATGCGACGCCGGGCGAGTATGCGAGCGAGAGGTCGAACTGGTTCGTGAGTCCCTTGGTGGGCGTGATCGAGATCTTGCCCGGCGTCGGCAGGCGATGATACTCGAGGGCGGCGGTGCGGAGCTGCGGCTCTTCGGACATGGTGGAGCCTCCGCTCACTCCGCGAACTGCGCGGCTCGCCAGCGCAGGGCGGCGACGAGCCCGTCCTTTTCCCGGATCTCGTCGAATTTCATCCCGACCTCGGTCCGGGCGGCGTACAGCGGCGCCAGCACGTCGAGGCCGGCGCGGATGGCGTTGCGGAATCCAGCCGCGTCGGCGCCGCGGTTGATCGCCAGCTTGGTTCCCGCGAGCGCCTCGGGCGAGATGAGAGCCATCCGGCGCGCGATCTTGAGCGTGGCCGTCGCGAGCTCCGCCCGGGGCACGACGCGGTTCACCATGCCATACTGGAGCGCGGTCTGCGCGTCGATGGGATCCCCGAAGTAGAGCAGCTCGCGAGCGCGCTTCAATCCGATGATGAAGGGCATGATGAGCGCGGGCCCGACGTTGGAGAAGCGGATCTCCGGCTCGCCGAAGAGAGCGTCGTCGGCGGCGATGGTGAGGTCGCACATCATCGTCAGCTCGCAGCCGCCGCCGAGACAGTGGCCTTGCACGGAGGCGATCACGGGCTTCCTCATGTCCCACGGCGTCATTTCGAGCGCCACGTCGTCAGTGAGCGATTCGTGCCAGGCCAGGGCGTTGCCGCGTCGCTCGGCCCGGGCCGGGTTGGGCCCGATGTCGTAGCCGGCGCAGAAGCTCCGCCCTTCCGCGCGGAGCACGACCACGGCCGTGGCGGGGTCGCGGTCGGCCTCGTGGAAGCGCTCGACCAGGGCGCGCTTGAGATCCGCGCTGATGGCGTTGAGCTTGTCGGGCCGGTTGAGGGTGATGATGCCGACCTTGCCGTCGGTCGCGTAGGTGACGAGTTGAACGGTCATGGGAGCCTCCTCACGGGGTCAGAGCGCGCGCGGCGAACGGCACTGGTCCGCCGACGTCTGGTCATTGTACCGCTGCCGGGCGCGGGTTGACCCTGGAGATCGCCGGGCGCACTATACGGGCGTCGAGGGCGGGTTCACGGACGGAGGCCTACCACCAAGGAGGACCATCGTGAAAGTCGGGATCGCGCTCAACATGCTGACGAAGGACGGCCGGTCCGATGCATCGGTGCTCGGCGAGCACATGGCGCTCGGCGACCTGGCCGAGCCGCTCGGGTTCGACTCGCTCTTCGCGCTGGAGCACCACTTCACCGGGTACGCCATGTCCCCGGCGCCGACACAGCTGCTGAGCTACTACGCGGGCCGGACCCGGCGCATCACGCTCGGGACCGCCGTGATCGTCTTGCCCTGGCACGACCCCGTTCGAGTGGCAGAGGAGATCGCGCTGCTCGACATCATCTCCGGCGGCCGCTGTCTCTTCGGCTTCGGCCGGGGCGCGGCCAGCGTCGAGTATGCGGGCTTCCGCGTGCCCATGGAGGAAGCGCGCTCCCGCTTCGTCGAGGCGGCGCAGATCGTCGTGAAGGCGCTCACGAACGAGGTCTTCGACTGGGACGGGGAGTTCTTCAAGATCCCGCGAACCTCGATCCGGCCCCGGCCGATCTCGCATCCCGAGCGTCGCTTCTACGCCTCGTCGGTGAGCCCCGAATCGGCGGAGATCATGGCCAAGCTCGGGTTCGGCGTCCTCGTCGTCATGCAGAACGAGTGGCCCGTGGCCGCCGCCGACATCGAGCGCTACCGGGAGATCGCGGTGAGCGTCGGGCATACACCGCGGCCGCCGATCATCCTCACGAACGTGTCGGTCGCCGAGAGCCGCGACGAGGCCAACCAGCGCGCGGCCCGGTACCTGAGCAGGAAGTGGGACTCGATCGATACCCACTATCACTTCTCCGACGGGCACCTCGCGTCCGTGAAGGGCTACGAGTTCTACGGCAAGATGGCCAAGACCTATTCCAAGATGAAGGACGCGACCTTCCGCGAAAAGGCCACCGACTTCTACATCAAGATCCAGATCGTCGGCACGCCCGACGAGTGCCTCCAGCAGCTCGCCGAGCTGCGACGTCTCACCGGCGTCGACCACTTGGTGACCGAGTTCGCATTCGGCGGCATGCCCCACGAGGAGGCCGAGCTGAACATGCGCCTCTTCGCGGATCGCGTGATGCCGGTGCTCCAGCGCGATTCCGCGTTCGCCGGGCCCGCGGTGGCGGTGTCGGCCAACGCGCCTGCGCCGGCGGAGGGCGTCTTCGCGCCAGCCTGACGCCCGGCTCTTGGACTTGACCCACCGCTCTCCCAAGACCGAGGTACGAGAAAGCCCGATTCACGGGAAGGGCCTCTTCGCGCGGCAGGCGATCGCCGCCGGGGAGATCGTCGCCGTCAAGGGCGGCCACATCCTCACTGGCCAGCAATGGGCAGCGATCGAGCCGGAGCTCGGGTCGGCCGAGATCCAGATCGCGGACGATCTGTTCATCGCACCCGTTCGGCAGGACGACCGGGACGGATGCATGCTCTACACGAACCATTCCTGCGAGCCCAACGTCGCGATCCGGGGCCAGATCGTCGTCGTGGCGATGCGCGAGATCGCCGCGGGCGAAGAGCTCACGCACGACTGGGCGACGACGGACGATCTGGACTACGAGATGACGTGCACGTGCGGGCGCCCGACGTGCCGTGGCACCGTGACCGGAAAGGACTGGATGAAGCCCGAGCTGCAGCGGAAATACCAGGGATGGTTCTGCTGGTTCCTCGAGCGGAAGATCGCGGCGCTCCCGGCCTGAGGAGCAGGTGATCGAGTCCCGACGAGCTATGCCGATGAATCGTGACGCGGCGGCGCCGGAGGGCTGGGTGCTCTTCGACGGTGGCTGTGGAATCTGCGCGCGATGGGTGCCCTTCTGGAGGCCGACGCTCGGCCGTCTGGGTCTCGCAGTGGCCTCCCTGCAGGCCCCGTGGGTGATGGAGCGACTGGGCCTGTCGGCCGACGACGCGCTGACGGACATCCGACTCCTGCTCCGCGATGGCCGGCAGCTGCGGGGCGCTGACGTCTACCGGCACGTGATGCGGCGCCTCTGGTGGGCCTATCCTGTCTACTTGCTGGCGTCGGCGCCTGGCCTGCGCTGGCTCTTCGACCGCGCTTACCGGACCTTCGCGGATCATCGTCACCGGATCTCTGCGGCGTGCGGCCTCCGCCCGCCGAAGGAGAACGCGCAGGACTCGATACCGGGAGCCACGACGACGCCTCAGACCGTGATGACTACTGACGGAAGGGGGAGCGAATGAGCGACTTGCCGATCTCAGGGTCGTACCGGCCGAGTGTCATGGGCATGGAAGGTGTGGTGGCATCTGGCCACTACCTCGCGTCCCTCGCCGCCCAACGCATCCTCGACCGTGGCGGGAACGCCGTCGACGCCGGCGTGGCCGCCGGACTCTGTACATGCGTGCTGCAGACCGACATGGTGGACCTGGCCGGTGTCGCCCCGATCATCATCTATCTCGCAGAAGAGGACCGAGTGGTGACGATCAGCGGCCTCGGGCGCTGGCCGCGCGCGGCGAGCGTCGAGTACTTCCAGAAGCGTCACGGCGGCCGCATTCCCGTCGGCGTGGAGCGCACGATCACGCCCGGCGCGCCCGACGCGTGGATCACGGCGCTCGAGCGGTTCGGCACGATGAGCCTCGCGGATGTCATGCAGGATGCCATCACGCTGGCCGAGCGGGGCTTCCCGATGCACCATTTCATGGCGTCCAACCTGATGGACGGCGCCGAGCAGATGCGGCGCTGGGACAGCTCCGCGAGCATTTTCCTCCCCGGTGGGCGGCCACCCCAGCCGGGCGAGGTGTTCGTGCAGAAGGACCTTGGACGCACGATGCGCCGCCTGATCGCGGCCGAGGCACGTGGCCGCGCCCAGGGGCGCGAGGCCGGGCTTCGGGCGGCGCGCGAGCTGTTCTACCAGGGCGAGATCGCGCGCGAGATCGCCTCGTTCTACCAGTCCCAGGGCGGCCTGCTCGACTACGACGACCTCGCGTCCTTTCACGCGCAGGTCGAGGAGCCCGTCCGCGTGCGCTTTCACGAATACGAGATCTACACGTGCGGTCCCTGGTGTCAGGGACCGGTGCTCGCCCAGGCGCTGTCGCTGCTGGCGGGATACGACCTCCGGGCTCTCGGGCTCAACTCTCCCGCCTACGTCCACCTCGTGACCGAGGCGCTGAAGCTCGCGTTTGCCGATCGCGAGCGCTACTACGGCGATCCTGAATTCGTCGAGGTGCCGATGGAGGGATTGCTCTCCGAGGAATACGCCGCCGAGCGCCGGCGGCTGGTCCATCTGGACAAGGCCCGGCCGGGGATGCCGCCGGCGGGCGTGCCTGGCGGTGGCAACGGCGCCGCCAGGCCCTGGCGCGGGCTGACGGCGGCGCCCGAACCAGCGATGAGCGACCAGCTCGATACCTCGTACCTGTGCGTCGTCGACCGGCACGGCAATATCTTCTCGGCGACTCCCAGCGACGGCTGCACACAGGCCCCGGTGGTGCCCGGCACCGGCCTGGTGGTGTCGACGCGAGGCTCGCAATCTTGGGCCGTCGAGGGACACGCGAGCGCCGTGGCGCCCGGCAAGCGTCCCCGCCTGACGCCGTGTCCGGCGATGATCTTCAAGCACGGGAAGCCCTACATGCCGATCGGGACGCCCGGAGGCGACGTGCAGTGCCAGGCCATGCTGCAGGTCTTCTTGAACGTGGCCGTCTTCGGTTTGCTCCCGCAAGCGGCCATCGAGGTCCCGCGCTTCGCCACCTACAGCTATCCGGGATCATTCGAGCCGCATGCCTACCAGCCCGACGAGCTGCGCATCGAGCGCCGCCTCGCCGACGACGTGGGTGGGGCGCTCACGGACCGGGGGCACAAGGTCGCGACGTGGCCGGACTGGACCTGGAAGGCCGGCGGCGTCTGCGCCATCACCATCGACCGTGGTCGTGGCGTCCTGGCGGCCGGTGCGGACCCGCGCCGGACGTGTTACGCGATCGGCTGGTAGGGCCGGGATGGACCAGGCGCTCGACGACGTCACCGTCCTGGATCTCGGACAGGTCATCGCCATGCCGTTCTGCACCATGCTGCTCGCAGACCTCGGCGCTCGCGTGATCAAAGTCGAATCGCGGGAGCGTGGGCGCGAGCGGATGTCGCTCGGCGTGAAACGGATGCGCAACGGCGCGGAGGAGCGCGTGTCGGCCGCGCAATACCGGGACCGGAACAAGCTCGCCATCACGCTGGAGCTGAAGACGGCGAAGGGCATCGAGCTGTTCAAGGAGCTGGTGAAGATCGCCGACGTCGTGACCGAGAACTTCAGCGTGGGGACGATGGACCGGCTGGGGCTCGGATACGAGGACCTCGAGCGGGTCAACCCCGCGATCGTCTACGCCTCGATCACCGCCTTCGGCCAGCACGGGCCGTACGCGACTCAGCGGGGCTACGACATCCTGGCCCAGGCCATCAGCGGCTACATGAGCATCACGGGCTCGCCCGAGCATCCACCGACACGATCGGGCCAGTCCATCTCCGACTACTACGCCGGCATGCTCTGCGCCTTCAGTATCGTGTCGGCGCTGCACTACCGCCGGCGCACCGGCAAGGGGCAACGGATCGATCTCGCCCTGCTCGACAGTCTCCTGGTGGCGCTCGACAACCTCGGCGAGCGGTACACGGTGGGCGGCGAGGTCCTCACGCGCGCCGGGCACGTCTCGTTCAGCGGGTCGAGCACGGGCATCTACGAGACGAAGGACGGCCACGTGGCGATCGCCGCGGGAGGGAGCACCGCCGTGTGGCGCCGGTTCTGCGAGGTCATCGATCGCGCCGATCTCACGCGCGATCCGGGATTCGCCACAACGGCGGCGCGCCGCGATCGCCGTGACGAGATCGCCGCCATCATCCAGGCGTGGACCGGGCCGCGTCTCAAAGCCGACGTGGTGCGCACGCTGTCGGTCGCCGGCGTGCCGGCGGCGCCCGTCAACAACGTGGCGGAGATGGTCGCCGATCCTCAGGTGCAGGCCCGCGAGATGTTCGTGGAGGTCGACCATCCAGCGTATGGACGCCTGAAGACGACCGGGACACCCCTCAAGCTCTCCGAGACGCCGGGCCGGGTCCGATGGCTGGCGCCGGATCCAGGAGCGCACAACGAGGAGGTCTTCGTGGGGCTCCTGGGCCACTCGCGCGATGATCTCGCCCGCTGGCAGGCCGAGGGCGTGATCTAGCCTCGTCGTCAACTGCGGGCCAACCCGACCGGGTCGGGAGACACTGACGGGCCGTCGCCCTCGGCTTCCTTGGCGCATTGAAGCGGGTCGCCCTGCGGGACGACACGCCTGCTCTCGCGCTTCGAGGCAGTTCGATGGCGCGGCTCGGCGATTGAGAATCCTGCCGCGGCGAAGACGAGCGCGCGAGGGTTCGAGCCGACGGCGCAGGTTCTTCAGATCGCCTTGACGCCAGAGCAAGCCACTAGCGCACGCCGACGCCGGTCAGGGGGGGATCTCGGCCGAATCGCCCGGGACCCGGGGGATGCCCGGGCTGCAAAACACGACCAATGGGGGCGAGTATGTCAACTGGTCGTGAGCGGCGACCCAGATGCGGTGCACCCCGCACGTCTTCGGGCGGAACGGGACTCGCGCCGTCCACGTCTGGCCACCACCGATCCGGGGCACCATCTCGACATCGAACATCCGCCCGCCGTGCGCGGGGTGTCCGTCGAAGAACCGGACGAGCAGGCCCGACTCGTCGGCTTCCCCAGCACGCAGCGTCGCCGCGACCACCGTCTTGTCGGGGACCTTCACGACGGCGACGTTTACGCCATGGCCCGAGACGCCCGACTCGAGCTTGACGTCCGTGATGGCGAACGGAGACTGAGGCGCGGCCGACTTCGTTGCAGTCGCTCCGGACGGCGGGGCGATGTAGATCGACTGGTTGTAGTAGCCGACGTTGTTGCTGTGGGCTTCGATGGGCACGTCGGCCAGCGAGGTCAGCGTCCCGGGGATCTGCGTCAGGCCGTGGTCCGCCATCTCCGGAACGAGGCCACCGCTCGCATCCTCCATCCACACCACGACCCAGAACACCAAGTTCGTGTCCGGATAGGGTGTCGTGTCGAACGTCGTGCCGGCCATGGACCAGTTCGGGTTCGACCCGGCCGTCGGGGAGTTGAAGCCGGGGATCGGGTCGATGACCGCCTCCCCGATGAGGAAGCTCGGCCCTTCGAAGTGACCTTTGGTCGTGACTTTCTGGCCGTAGAAGCGTGCGTGGACTTTGGTGCCAGCCGGCATGTCCACGAGGCTGTAATTGTAGATACGAACCTGGAGGAGCAGTTGGTCGCCCGCGGTCGCCTGCACGGTCTGCGGTCCCTGGCCGTTGGCGCTGGCCGGGGTGATGAAGAAGCCCCGCATCCAGTGGAACTCGCTCGTCGGCAGATCGTCGAGGTCCGGCGCGTTGAAGGTCAGGCAGTCGGACGCCGAGGACTGCGAGTTGATCCGAAGGCAGTTGCTGCCGGTGGGGCTGGTCGTCGACGTCGACGTCCATCGCACTGGGTGATTCAGGGCGACGTCCGGCTGCGCGTACGTCTGCTTCCACCAGATCCCGGCTTGGCCCAGCACTCCGCTCGGATCGGCGATGAAGAGGCTCTGGAGGACGCCGGTCGTGGCCACCGTCGTGTCGAGTGGGATCGTCTGCGCGGTCCCTTCCGGGACGGTCTCGCCGAAAATGAAATTCTGCACGGGATACTGGTAGAGCGGGGGTTTCAGGAAGGTGCCGGGCTTGGCCACCCCGACCCCCGAGGACGCGCCGACCGTCGACACCGTAGCGTTCACGGTGCCGAAGGCGCTGCTGGAGTAGTAGTCGACGTTGAATCCCCCGCCGAAGCCGAGGATGGACGCGCCCGCCGAGGAACTGGTGTCGCGGGAGTGGACCGCGACGCTGCCGCTGGTGATGTTCGATCCGCCACCCTGGCTCCAGTTGGCAAACTGGGTCTGGCTCGAGGTGTCGGTGAACCACACGGGAGTCGCGGCCAGCTGGGTGAGGGTGCTGGCCGGGTTCAGCTGCGAGAAGCTCCACGGGTAGGACAGCACGTTGCCCGGCTCCTGCACGGGTTGGTACCACTCCAGGGTCGCGCCGTCGCCGTCTTCCCCCTCCACCTGGTCGGGACCCGAGAAGATCAGCGCCAGCGGCAGCCGCTGGGACGCGTCGCAGTTGGGCTGGGAGGCGGAGCAGGCGGTCTGGCCGAGGACGGGATAGATCCAGAGGTTGAAGCGCTCCGCGGTGAACCAGACGTGGTCGGAGAAGCCTGTTGTCGTCGCCGCGTCGAATGAGGTGCTGCCGAAGGTGTTGTAGGTGTTCTGCACGATGCTCGTGTAGGCGTCGTTGGTCGCCGTCTGGGACGTGTCCGTGACCGACACGAGGTCGACCCCATTGATCTTCAAGGCGTTGTTTGCGCCGCCGCCCCCGCCCTCCATGGTGCCGTACGAGTAGCTGGTGGTGCCGGTCGAGGAGGACTGGTTGGTGGTCGTGACCACCGTCTCGTACGTCGAGTTGAAGCTGTCCTTGACAGCGCTCACGTTGAGCACCCCGGGCGGCGTGGTGGAGCCCGCCGGCGGCACCCAGTCGACATGCATGGGGGGCATGCCGAGCACCACCTGCGGCTGGATGTGGCCGCTGATCGCGAGCTTCACGGGCGGGCCCAGGCGCATGGACAGCCCCTGCGTATCGCCGGCAGCGAAGCGGAAGATCTGTCCGGAGAGGCTCGGATAATGCTCCGAGGGAATGGCGAACGTCGACGCCTGGGAGGGCGCGAACGTGCTGGGATCCAGATGGTAGATCACCACCTCGATCCCCTCGATCGAGAACGTCGGCGGCCCGGGCTGTCGCAGGGACTTCGGGACGGCCAGGACGGTGATCTCCAGGGTCGGCGAGACGCCCTGGGTGAAGTTGCCGATCGTCACGTCCTCCAGGCACTGGACGCAGGATAGGCGCGTGAGGCTCTGCGGCTGGAAATTCAGCTGATCATCGAAGCCGAGGACCTGAAAGGCATCGATTTCGTCGTCGAACTGCCCCGGCACCGAGCCGTAGCCCACCACCACCTGCGCGGTCTGCCCGAAGAAGGCCAGGCTCGCGCTGCGCGCGACGACGGTCGTCGCGGACAGCCCCGGTGCGAACGTGTCCCGCAAGGTGATGGCGAACTGGCTGTTCACCGAGTACGAAAAGACCTGGACGCCGCTGTTGTTCTGCCCGTTCACGGCGAGCACGAGCTGGTCAGCCGCGACGTTCATGTACCTGCCCGCCGTCAGGGCGACGCCGTTTACACCAAGCCCGGGCACCCCGGGCCCCATCGACGGCACGGTGATGGAGCTGACCTGCGCGACGGCCAGGGTGGTGGGATCCACCGTGTAGATGGCGAGGCGGCCGATCTGGGCGTCCGTGTCGTAGAACGCGCCGGCGATGTCCAGTTGGCCGTCGCCGTTGAAGTCCCCGGCGGCCATCGCGAGGAAGGGACCCGTCGGCAGTGGGGGGGCCGGCCACTTGATTCCGCTCGACGGCTGCTTCACATCGACCGCGGTTCCCACTCGCAGCACGCCGGGCCCGATGTTCGTGGCGATGTCGTCGAACCCGTCGTTGTTGAAATCGGCCAGCACGGTCGTGTTGACCGGCGTGATGAGCGGCATGGACCCCAGGCCGTTGTAGGGCGGGGGAACCTGAACCGTGGGGAACGGCTGGAACAGCGACGTCGCGACCGTGTAGGAGGGGACGATGAAGGGGCTCGCCGGCATGTCCTGGAAGCGGACGAGCGTGTCGGGCGGTTGGTTGAAGACGCGCCCGAAGTTCGTGGTGGTCTGGAGCACGGCCGGGGTCCACGGGGACACCTCGGCGCCGAAGGGCAGGAGGACCCCGACATACCCGAGCGTGTCCGGCGCGGTCGTCTGCAAGAAGAAGTACGGGGCCTGGGAGCAGCTATGCGGGCAGACATCTGGGAATTGGACGTAGAACGATCCGCTGACGACCAGGTTGTCGAACATGAGCAGGGTCCGCCGCCCGGCGAGTATGTCGGTCACGCTGGAGAAGTCTGGCGGGGGCGGGGCTGCTACGGACCCTGGTGATCGGAGGATCCCACCCACGCCCAGAAACGTCATCGGCTTCGAGACATCCGCAGGACCTGAAGGCGGCGCGCCGGCTCGTCCGTCGCCTCCGGCCGCAGGCTCGTACCCGAAGGCCAACACTGCGAGGACGCTGCCGATCACGCACACGGCGTCGCATGTCCTCGTCCAGCGCAGCGTATCCCGATATCGCATGGAGACCCTCCTCCCTGAAACAACGGTCGCGATTATACTCTTCGATCCTGTGGGAACAGGCGCGAAGCGATCGTCTCTTGACAACGGCCCGGCGTTTCGCGTAGGGTCCGCCTACTCGTAGCTCGACCGTTCGGCCCACCGGGAGACGCCATGCCCTGGACGGGATTTCCGAACAACCCTTCGACGCCCTCGACAGCCATCGCGGCCAGCACGGGGAGCCGTCCGTCGGCCGAGTCCCACGCCCCCGCGCCGGACTTCACCCACGACCTCGGTCGACGACTGCCGATCAGAGGAGGCTAGGCTGACGGCGGGGCGATCATCCACGATGTCCTTGCTCAGCTTGCAGGGGCTCCACCTGAGCTTCGGCGGCGTGGCCGCACTTTCGGGCGTGAGCCTCGAGGTCGCTCTTGGCGAATTCCTCGCCATCATCGGCCCCAACGGCGCGGGCAAGACCAGCATCTTCAACTGTATCAGCGGTATCTACCGCCCGACCCACGGGCGCATCGTCTTCGACGGGCAAGACATCACCACCCTCAAGCCGCATCGGCGCGCGAGGCTCCAGATCGCGCGCACCTTCCAGAACATCGCCCTCTTCAAGGGCATGACGGTGCTGGACAACATCAAGATCGGCCGGCATATCCGGCTCCGGTCGGGCGCCCTCGCCTGCGGCATCTATTACGGCAAGGCCGCTAGGGAGGAGGTCCTCCACCGCGCCACGATCGAGCGCGAGATCATCGATCTGCTGGAGCTGCAGGACATCCGTCACAAGATCGTGGGGACGCTTCCCTACGGCCTGCAGAAGCGCGTGGAACTGGCGCGCGCGCTGGCGCTGGACCCCGTCTTGCTGCTGCTCGACGAGCCCACCGCCGGCATGAACACCGAAGAGACCGAGGACATGGTCCGCTTCATCCTCTATGTCACGCAGGTGAAGCGGCTCACGGTCGTGATGATCGAGCACGACATGGGCGTGGTGATGGACATCTCGGACCGCGTGGTCGTGCTCGACTTCGGGCAGAAGATCGCAGAGGGGCCACCCGCGGCGGTCCAGCAGGATCCGGTCGTGATCAAGGCCTATCTGGGCGAAGACTTCGAGGTGGCCTAGCGCGATGAGAAGGGCCCATCTGCGGCGTTGGCGCCCTCGGCCGCACGCTCAACGTACAGAGAGTACGCCTCGCGCTAGGTCGAGGTGTTCCGAGGGGCTGCCAATCGGCACGCATGGACCATAGGACTCTCCCGCAACTGCTTCTGGCCCAGGCCGGCAGGCTCGGACCTCACGCCATCGCGCTGCGCGAAAAGAGGTACGGGATCTGGCAGGAGGTGACCTGGCGGGACTACGCGGCGCGCGTGCGCTCGCTGTGCCTGGGCCTGGTCCGGCTCGGGCTCGAGCGGGGCGACAGGCTCGCGGTGATCTGCGGGAATCGGCCGGCGTGGCTCTACGTCGAGCTGGCGGCCCAGTCCACGGGCGCGATCCCGCTGGGAATCTTCGTCGACAGCGCGCCTGAGCAAGTGCGGTCCATCCTCGAACACAGCGAGGCGCGCTTCGTCCTCGTCGAGGACCAGGAACAGGCCGACAAGGTGCTGAGCGTGCGAGGCACCCTCCCCGGGCTCGAGCGGATCATCGTGGACGACCTGCGGGGGCTGGAGGAGTATCAGGATCCCATGCTCGTCGGCCTCGAGGCGGTGGTGGAGCACGGGCGCGAACTGGACACACGGGAAGCGGGGCTCTATGAGGAGCTCCTCGCCAGGGGGCGGGACACGGATGTGGCCTTGCTCGCCTATACCTCCGGCACCACCGGGACGTCGAAGGCCGCGATGCTCAGTCACCGGAACCTCCTGGTCATGGCGGCCAGCGTCACCGACGTCGATCCGCTGCACGCCACCGACGAGATGTTCTCGTTCCTGCCGTTCGCCTGGGTCGGCGAGCAGCTCCTGAGCGTGGCCATCGCGCTCCACGTGGGGGCGACGGTCAGCTTTCCCGAGGAGCCCGAGACGGTGCGCGACGACCTCCGGGAGATCGGTCCGCACGTCATGATCGCGCCCCCGCGCTTCTGGGAAGCCATGTGCTCGGAGTACCAGGTGAAGATCGACGACGCCGGCCTCTTGAAGCGCACCGCGACGCGCGCCGCCCTCGCGATCGGCATGCGCATCGCCGACGGTCGGGCGCCGGCGGGCCTCGCGGGGCGCGCGCTGTACGGGGTCGCCTACCTGCTCGCGTTCCGAAGCGTGCTGGACAAGCTCGGGCTCTCGCGCGTCCGGTACGCCTATGCGGGCGGCGCGCCCCTCGGGGCGGAGATCTTCCAGTTCTTCCGCGCTCTCGGGCTCAACCTCAAGCAGGTGTACGGACAGACCGAGACGTCCGGCATCTGCGTCCTCCACCCCGACACGGAAGTGCGCGCCGACACTGTCGGGAGGCCCACCCCGGGGACGCAGATCCGCATCGCGGAGGACGGCGAGGTGCTGGTGGCTGGCGAAAGTGTGTTCCTCGGCTACTACAAGAATCCCGACGCCACCCGGCGCGCGCTGAACGACGGCTGGCTCCGCACCGGGGACGCCGGCCTGCTGAACCAGCATGGCCACCTGATCATCATCGACCGGATGCAGGACGTCCTGACGCTCAGCGACGGATCGCGATTCTCAGCGGCGCTCATCGAGAACAAGCTCAAGTTCAGTCCCTACGTGCGCGAGGCGATCGTGATCGGCGAGGGGCAGCCGCACGTCGTCGCCTTGATCCAGATCGACCTGGGCAACGTGGGGAACTGGGCCGAGGCCAATCGCCTGGCCTTCACCACGTTCAAGGATCTCTCGCAGAAGAACGAGGTGTCGCGGCTCGTCGGGGAGACGGTGACGCGCGTGAACGAGGGCCTCCCCGCGGCGGCGCGGATTCGCGCGTTCGCCCTCTTCGACAAGGAGCTGGACGCCGACGACGACGAGTTGACGCGGACCCAGAAGGTCCGACGGTCGACGATCGTGACGAAGTACCGGGACATGATCGACGGCCTCTACGCGCGCGAGGCGCCCGTCGCCGTCGAGCGTGACGTTTCCCTCGGCACCCGATGAGCGAGCAGATCGTCTTCGCGCTCCAGCTCATCATCACCGGCGTCGCGGTGGGTGGCGTCTATTCCCTGATGGCGCTCGGCTTCGTGCTCATCTTCAAGGCCTCGGCCGTGGTGAACTTCGGTCCCGGCGAGCTCGTGCTGTTCGGAGCATACGTCGCGTGGGCGACGATACTCTCCATGCGCCTTCCGCTCTACGTGGCGCTGCCGCTGACGCTCGGCATCGCGATCGTGCTCGGGCTCGTCGTCGAGCGGGGGGTACTGCGGCCGCTGATCGGGGAGCCGATCATCTCCGTGATCATGGTCACATTCGGCGTCGCCAGCGTGATCCGCGGCTTCCTCAACATGACGTGGGGCAGCGACACGCGGCCGTTCCCGGTGCTCTTCTCCCAGCACCCGTTTCACCTGGGGCCGGTGCCGGTGTCGCCCGTCCACCTGTGGAGCTTCGTGATCGTCATGGCCCTGCTCGCGGGATTCTCCGCGTTCTTCCGGTTCTCGACCACGGGCATGGCGATGCGGGCCACCGCGGACAACCAGCAGGTCGCGCTCTCGCTCGGGGTGAGCGTGAAGTGGATCTTCGCGCTGTCGTGGTGCATCGCGACCGTGGTGTCGGCGCTGAGCGGCATCATCCTGGGGAGCGTGCGAGGGGGCGTGGACTTCTCGCTGGCCGATCTCGGGCTGAAGGTCTTCCCCGTGGTGATCCTCGGGGGGCTCGACAGTGTTCCCGGCGCGATCATCGGTGGCGTGCTGATCGGAGTGCTCGAGAACCTCTCGGGCGGATATCTGGACCCCATCATGGGCGGCGGGGTGAAGGAGGTGGCGCCGTTCGTGGCGCTCGTCATCATCCTCATGCTGCGTCCGCATGGCTTCTTCGGAAAGGTCGAGATCGAGCGCGTCTGAGCATGAAGTGCGGCGGATTCAGGATCACCTACCGGGGCGACGAACGGATCTTCGACACCCGCTTGCCGATCGTCGGCGTGGTGGTCCTGCTGGTCGTGCTGGCCTTCGTCCCGCGCGTCGCCGGCACGTACTGGCTGGACGTGCTGAACCGGATCGGGATTGCCATCATCGGAGCCCTGGGCCTCAACATCCTGGTCGGGTTCACGGGGCAGATCTCGATCGGCCAGGCCGCCTTCCTGGCGATCGGGGCTTACTCCACCGCGATCCTCGAAGCCAGGGTCGGCCTGCCGTTCTACCTGGCCATCCCGGCCGCCGCCTCGCTGACGTCGGCGTTCGGCCTGGTGTTCGGGATTCCCTCGCTGCGCCTCCGCGGCCTCTACCTGGCGATCGCGACCCTCGCGGCGCACTTCATCACCACGTACGGCATCGTGCACTGGGAGCGGATGACCAACGGCGTGCTGGGCTTCAACGTGCCGCCCGCCGTGCTCTTCGGCCTGCCCTTGGACTCGGACGCGCGGATCTTCTACGTGATCTTCGCCCTCGTCGTCCCGGCCACCCTGTTCACGAAGAATCTGTTCCGCACCCGGGTGGGCCGGGCCTTCATCGCGATCCGCGATCGCGACGTGGCGGCCAGCGTGATGGGCGTCAGCCTGTTCGAGTACAAGCTGCTCGCCTTCGTGATCAGCTCGTTCTACGCGGGAGTGGCGGGAGGGTTGATGGCGCACCACTCCCGTATTCTGTTCCCGGATGCGTTCTCCCTGCTGGTCGCCATCGACTATCTGGCGATGATCATCATCGGCGGCCTGGGGAGCATCCTCGGGTCCATCTTCGGCGCCGTGTTCATGACCTTGCTGCCCGAGATGCTGAAGCTGGGGGCGACGGCAGCCACCGGCGTGTATCCGCAAGCCTTCGGGCTCATCGCCTCGACGCGGGACATCGTGTTCGGCTTCGCCGTGATCGTCTTCCTGATGTACGAGCCCCAGGGGCTCGCGCAGATCTGGCAGCGGATCAAGAGCTACTGGACCCTGTGGCCGTACGCCTACTGAGCCGTGGGAGCGTGACCGGATGCCCGTCAACGTCCGAACCCGTGAGAAGGAGGGTCCCATGAAGCGCGCCTCTCGCCCGCGAATCGTGTTCCTCCTGCTGGGTCTGTTCTGGGCCGGCCTCGTTGTGGTGCCGGTGGAGGCTCAGCCCATCAAGCTCGGCAACCTGGTCGATCTCACCGGGCCCACGTCCGACCAGGGCAAGGACATCGCCCAGGGCCGGAACGACGCCGTGCAGTACATCAACGAACGGGGTGGCATCAACGGGCGGAAGCTCGAGCTGGTGAGCGTCGAGTACGGTTACCAGCCGCCGCGCGCGGTGGCCGCCTACAAGAAGTTCGTGGAGGACGACAAGGTGCTCCTCGTGCTCGGATACGGCACGCCGGACACCGAGGCCCTGCGCCCTTTCATCACCAAGGACAAGGTGCCGTACATCTCCGGATCGTACTCGGGACACCTGACGGATCCCCGGAACACGCCGTACAACTTTCCGGGCGGCATCGACTACACGAGCCAGATTCGCATCTTCCTCAATTACGTGAAAGAGACGTGGAAGGACACCAGCCGCAAGCCGCGCGTGGCGTTCATCTACGCGGACAACGCCTATGGCCGCGCGCCGATCGAGGCCGGGCGCCAGTACGCGAAGGAGATCGGCGTCGACCTGGTGGACGAGGAGGTCATCCCGACCGTTCTCTCGGACGCCACGTCTCAGCTCCTGACCATGCAGAAGAAGGACCCCGATTACGCCTACATCAACACCAACACCCAGTGGGTGCCGGTGGTGCTGAAGGACTCCCTCAAGCTCGGGCTCAAGACGAAGTACGTCGTCAACAACTACGGCATCGACGAGCGCACCCCGAAGCTGGCGGGCGAGGCGGCCGAGGGCGTGATGGGGTTCCAGGACGTCGCCTACTGGGGTGAGAACGTGCCGGGGATGAAGACACTGATGGATTTCAACCAGCAGCATCACGGGGGCGCGCTGCGCGCGTCGCCCTACATGCGCGGGTGGCTCTGGGTGATCCTGGCCGCCGAGGCCATCAAGCGGGCGGGCCCGAACCCGAGCGGCGAGGGGGTCAAGAAGGCGCTGGAGAGCCTGCGGGACTTCGACACCTGGGGCCTGACGCCGCCGTTCACCTACACGAGCGAGGACCACCGGCCGACCAACCGCGCGCGGCTCGTCATGGTGAAGGACGGCAAGATCGTGCAGGTCCGTGAAGTCTCCGTCGACCGCGACATGAAGTGGATCGGGAAGTGAGGGCGCGCGGCTTCATGCTGAAGCTGAACAACATCCAGGTCATCTACAGCAACGTCATCCTGGTCCTGAAGGGTCTGTCGCTCGAGGTGCCTGGCGGCAAAATCGTCGCGCTTCTCGGCGCCAACGGCGCCGGGAAGACGACGACGCTCAAGGCGATCTCGGGGCTTCTGAAGACCGAGGACGGTCGGGTGACCGACGGCGGCATCGAGTTCATGGGACGCTCGATCGACGGCCTGGACCCCGAGGTCATCTGTCGCCTCGGCATCGTCCAGGTCATGGAGGGGCGCAAGGTCCTGGAGTCGCTCACCATCGAGGAGAACCTCCGCATCGGCGCCTACACGCGGCGCGACCCGGACGGCGTGAAGCGCGACATGGAGATGATCTACGACTACTTCCCGCGCCTCGTGGAGCGACGGCACCAGCTCGCCGGCTATCTGAGCGGGGGCGAGCAGCAGATGCTGGTGATCGGCCGCGCCCTCATGGCCAAGCCCAAGCTCCTGCTGCTCGACGAGCCCTCGCTCGGGCTCGCGCCGCTCCTGGTGCGAGAGATCTTCGCGATCATCCAGAAGGTCAACGCGGAGCACGGGACGACCTTCCTGCTCGTGGAGCAGAACGCGCGCATCGCGCTCGGGATCGCCGACTACGGCTACATCATGGAGAACGGCCGGATCGTCCTGGACGGTCCGGCCGCCAAGCTGCGCGGAAACACCGACGTCCGCGAGTTCTACCTCGGACTGAGCGAGGCGGGACGGCGCAAGAGCTTCCGGGACCTCAAGTTCTACAAGCGCCGCAAGCGCTGGGCGTTCTGAGGGACCCGGCTTCAGAAGGAGACGGGCAGCGACTGGAGGCCGCGCAGCGTGAGGCTCAGGCGGTGCTCCGGCTTCTCCGTGGCGAGCGCGAGCTTTGGCAGCCGCTGCACGAGGGTGCCGATGGCGATCTGGCCTTCCAGGCGAGCCAGCGGCGCGCCGATGCAGAAGTGGATGCCCCAGCCGAACGCGATGTGCCGGTTGTCGGTGCGTCCGATATCGAGCCGGTCCGGCTCCGGGAACTGGGCGGGATCACGGTCGGCGGCGCCGATGAACGGCATCACCAGCTCGCCCTTGGGGATGGTCCGACCGCAGATGGTGACGTCCTCGCTCGGGATGCGGGCCGTGCGCTGCACGGGCCCGTCGTAGCGCAAGAGCTCCTCCACGGCGCTGCCGATCAGCGTGGGATCCTCGCGCAGTCGCTGTAGCTGATCCGGATTGCGGAGCAGCGCCAGCGTGCCGTTGCCGATCAGGTTGACCGTCGTCTCGTGGCCGGCCACGAGCAGCAGGATGCAGGTGGCGAGGAGCTCGTCCGTGCTCAGCTTGTCACCGGATTCCTCGGCGGCGATCAAGCCCGACAGCATGTCGCCGCGCGGCGAAGCGCGGCGCTCCGCGATGAGCTCGCGGAAGTAGTCGGCCAAGGCGCGCCGAGCGGCCGTGCTGCGCTGACCCACCTCGGACTCGGCCGGGAGCAGGATCGTGTCGAGCCCGCGCGCGATGTCGAGCCCCCACTGCTTGAATCGCTCGCGGTCGGCGACGGGGACGCCGAGCATCTGGCAGATGACGGTCACGGGCAGGGGGTAGGCGAATTCCTCGATCAGATCCATCGAGTGCTCGGATTCGACGCGGGACAGGAGACCGTCCACGATACTCTGGATGTGCGGGCGGAGACCTTCCACCACGCGCGGAGTGAACGCCTTGCTCACGAGGCCACGGAGGCGCGTGTGGTCCGGCGGGTCGCGATCCAGCATCGACAGGCCGACGGCCGGGACCGGGGCGCCGAATCGCGCGGCGACGAAGGACGCGATCGCTTCCTTGGCGAGCCGCGGATCCTTGAGCGCCGCCACCACGTCCTCGTACCTCGTCAGGACCCAGAAGCCCAGCGGGTTCTGATGGACGGGATCCTCGGCGCGCAGACGATGAAAGAAGGGGTAGGGATCCTCGATGAACTCGGGATCCATCGGGTTGAAGTGCACGGCGTCCATCACTGGTCTCCTCGGGAAATGATCGCTCGGTCAGCTCTTCGACAATACCACGGACGGCCCCCGCGACGCAGTCCTCGGCGGGCGCCTCGAGCGGGCGGCGGAGACGCATGACCTTCCTGGGCCCCGGCTTCGGCACGTTGCTGGTCTTTGCGGCGCTGTCCCATTTCAATCGCATCAGCATGTCGGTGGCGGGCAGTGAGCGGATCATGAAGGAGTACGCCCTGTCGCCGACGACGATGGGCAACGTCTACTCCGTCTTCCTGCTCGCCTACACGCTCGCCATGGTGCCCGGCGGCTGGTTCATCGACCGGTACGGGCCACGGCTCGCACTCGCGGTCGTTGGGTTCGGCTCGGCCGTTCTCATGGCGCTGACCGGCCTGGCCGACCTCGCCTCGTCCGCGGCTGCCGCGCTCGCGGTCCTGTTCACCGTCCGCGCGGCGACCGGCGTCATCACGGCTCCGTTCCACCCGGCGGCCGCGCGGGCGGTCGCCCTTTGGATCACCGGACCTGCGAAGTCGTTCGCCAATGGCGCGATCAACGGCGCCGCGGTCCTGGGCATCGCGTCGACCTACCTGGTCTTC
>Ga0335077_10001134_pt1 | contig 31168 bp, 25 predicted proteins | sample Lox_Sample_31_FD_207151 | JGI IMG/M metagenome (GOLD analysis project Ga0335077, IMG submission 207151) | Soil microbial communities from Loxahatchee National Wildlife Refuge, Florida, United States - Lox_Sample_3.1 | ecosystem: Environmental > Terrestrial > Soil > Wetlands | place: USA... | reverse complement strand
TCGTGCGGTGACGTTCGCCGGCAAGCCGTCGGTCACGGTCGCGCCAGGCGCGGACGTCGTTTCCGACCCGGTCGCGCTGCCCTTCGTCAGGAATCCGGCCGATCCGATGCTGGTCGGCCGGCGCCTCGCGGTCAGCTTCCACGTCGCGGGCGAAAGCGGTCCGATGACCTGGCACGCGAAGGCGCTGACCACGTCGTACCTGTCGATGCCTGGCACGGGAGCGCGCAGCAGCGACGAAAGCGAGCTGTCGTTTCCGCTCTCCTCGACATCGTGGTATTTCCTCGATGCGATCTACATGACCGCGCCGCCGCACACGCGGGTGATCGTGGCGTTCGGCGATTCCATCACCGACGGCACCGCTTCCACGCTGAACGCGGACGACCGCTGGCCCGACGTCTTCGCGCGCCGCCTGCACGCGGCGACCGGCAATCGCTACTCGGTCGTCAACGAAGGCATCGGGGGAAACCAGATCATCGGGCCGGCCGACTACGCGAGCAACCCATTCGCCGGCGGACCCTCGGCGCTCGATCGGCTGCAGCGCGACGTTATCAGCCTGCCCGGCGTTTCCGTCGTCATCTGGCTCGAGGGCATCAACGACTTCGCCGCGGGTAGCGCCTCGGTGCAGGCCGTATCGGATGGCGCGCGCGACGTCGTGCGGCGCCTGCGCGCCAAGATTCCCGGCGTGCGGATCTACGGGGCGACCGTGACCGCCTCACTCAACAGCCCCAACGCGGCCTATGCGGGAGCCGATGTCGATGCGAAGCGCAAGGAATACAACCATTTCATCCGCACGGCAGGCATCTTCGACGGGGTGATCGACTTCGACGCCGTGACGCTGGATACGAGGACCGGGGAGCTGCGCGCCGAGTATCAGCCGAACTCGACGACAGGCGGCCCGGGCGACAAGATCCATCCCAACCGGGCGGGCTACGCCGCGATGGGCAACGCGATCGACGTGGGGATGATCGCCGGGAGACCGTGAAGCAGGCTCGCGCGTCCGAGAACGATTCACGGCCCCCGCGCCGCCTTGGTCCTTGGCTGCGAGCCCGGCGGTTCCCACCGTTCCGATCGGCTAACGCCTGGAAGACATGCGCCGGCTCAAGGACTAGTATGTCGCCTCCGACGGACAGGAGCCCTCCTATGAAGCCCAGACTAGCTCTTCTCGCTATGTTTGCCGTTGCCATAGCTTGTGGCGCCGTTCCGGTCGGGGCAGCCGCGCCCACCGTCGAAATGACGTGGATGTCGATCGCTAACTGGTACTTCAAGATCGGCGACAAGCGGATCATCATGGACGGCTACATCACGCGTGTGCCCGAGAGTCTGTTCGTCGCGTCGACGGTATTCCCGAAGGACTTGTACACCTTCACTAAGGGCCCCTACGGCGTCGACGTGCCGGCGATCACGCGCGTCAGGAACGCGATGCTCGGCGGCGACAAGCTCGACCTGCTGCTCGCTGGCCACGCCCACTTCGATCACAGCTGGGACACGCCGACATGGTCGCAGCTGACTGGCGCTCCCATGATCGGCAGCCTCTCGGCGTGCCTGCAGGCGAATGCGCAGGGCGTCACCGGCGATGGCTGCCGCGTTGTCAGCGGCGGAGAGCGCTTTGACCTCGGCGGCGGACTGACGATGCGCGTCGTGCGCTGGAACCACAGTGGCGACAGCACGAACCCGATCCAGCACTTCGCGCGCGAACTGTATCGGCCGCCGGTGCCGGACCCGGCCACCGGGGGGCTGCGTGCCGGCGTCGGCGAGGACTATCCGAACGGAGGCGGCAACCGCGCGTTTCTCTTCACGATAGATTCGCCCGAGGGCAAGCTCTCGTTCTTCGTCAACAACTCGGCGAGCGCCTTCGATCTCGACAAGGACGTGATCGTCGATGGCGTCAGCTACGGCTCGCCGCTCGGCAATCTCGCAGCGGCGATGAAGGACGCCGGGCTGGCGCAGGTCGACGCCTGGGTCGCGACCGGCGGCGAGCCGGTTGCAAAGATGGTGGTGCCGGTGATCCATCCGAAGGCCTATGTGCCGAACCACTGGGATGGACTCTTCAATCCCTTCTGGGGCGGCATGCCTTACCCCTTCAAGGACGACGACCTGCGCGCCTACCTCGACGCTCAGAACATACCGCTACTGGCGCAAACGCAGTATTTCGACAAATTCGTCCTGACGCCGAGTGGCATTTCGCGCGACGTCAACCACGAGGTCAAGAATGCGCTCGGCTTCGCCGACACTCAGCGATTCAGCCGCGCACTACTCGATGCCGTCGACCAGGTCGCGTCGACCAGCGTCGGCGATGATTGTGGCGAAGGTTTTGCGCTGCCGAGCCAGTGGGCGCGGTCGTTCGCGCTGCTCGAGCATCGAAGCTCGATCAACAGCGCAGGGCCCTGAACCGAGGCGGTTCGCGCTCTCGCCGGGGCCGTCACCCTCCGCTGTCGCCGAGATGTCTTGGAGATGGTGCTGTTGAGTGGACTCGAACCACCGACCTACTGATTACGAATCAGTTGCTCTACCAACTGAGCTACAACAGCGCACGGGGCTTGCTCGCAGCAATTATACCGGCGGCATCCCGCTGGGGCCAGCGGCGCCGGGTACCCGCGCGGGCACGCCTCGCCGACGCGCGGGATGAGCGCTGAACACCACTTGTCCGGATTCCACGCCGTCACCGCGCGGCTGCGCGCGCAGCCCGAGAGCGTGCGTGGCGTCTACGTCGCCGTGGCGCGGCGCGACCGGCGCACACGCGAGCTCGTCGAGCGTGCGCGGGGCGCCGGGGTTGCCGTGCACGCGGTCGACGACGATCGCCTCGCGGCGCTCGCGGGCACCGACCGGCACCAGGGCATCGTCGCGGTGGTCGACGCGACGGCTCCCGGCCGCACGCTCGAAGAGATCCTCGACGGCCTGCGCGAGCCGGCGCTGCTGCTGGTGCTCGACGGCGTCACCGACCCGCACAATCTCGGCGCCTGCCTGCGCAGCGCGGACGCCTTCGGCGCGCAGGCGGTCGTCGTGCCGAAGGATCGCGCCGCAGGGCTCAATGCGACGGTCGCGAAAGCGGCGTCCGGAGCCGCGGAAACGATCCCGCTCGTGAGCGTGACCAATCTCGCGCGGGCGCTCGCCGAGCTCAAGGAGCGCGGCGTATGGATCGTCGGCGCCGAGGTCGGCGGCGAGAGCCTGTTCGAAGCCGATCTCTCCGGCCCCATCGCGTGGGTCCTTGGCGCCGAGGGCGCAGGGCTCCGCCGGCTCACGCGCGAGTCCTGCGACCGCGTCGTGACCATCCCGATGCAGGGCGAAGTCGAATCGCTGAATGTGTCGGTGGCCGCGGGCGTGTGCCTGTTCGCGACTCGCCGGCAGCGTGCCGTCGCGCGGAGCCCCTGAAGCGGGCGTCGTCGGCTTTCCTTCGGCGTTGGACTAGCATCCTAACCGCAGGTCCGCAGGCGCCGCAGCATCCCCAGAAGCAGCGAGGCAAGTGAGGCGGTGATGAACCACGCCATCGTCTTCAGGCCGATGCGGCCGATCGACTTCGAGTCGCCCATATGGGCGATGCCGACGACCAGGGTGGAGAACACCAGCGGAGCGATGATCATCTTGATCAGCCGGAGGAATACGTCCGTGAACGGCGAGATGTATCCCGCGACGGTCTTGGCCGTTTCCGGCGTCGGCAGCAGTTCGTGGCACATCCAACCCACGCCCGCGATCATGCTCAGAAGATCCACGTCGTCAGCTTGGATTTCATGCCCCTCCCCCAGTGGCGAACCTCCGGCTAAGGTGCCTTGCTCCTGGTCAACGTCCTCCGTCCGGGGGACTCCCTGAGCCTGCCGCTTCCCGACGTGGGCGCATCAACCAGTCTCAAGACGGCTTCGCTGTCACTGAAGGAGTTCGTCACCCATCTCGTGCCGCGAAGCGTCGTCGAGGCGATGGCGAACAACGAGATCCTGAAGATCTCCGTCTTCTCGGTGTTCTTCGGCGCCGCCGCCTCGTCGTTCGGCGAAAAGGCGAAGACCGTGATCGACTGGGTGGAGCAGGCCTCGCATATCATGCTGAAGGTGACGGTCCATGTGATGTCGCTCGCGCCGATCGCCGTGTTCGCCGCCATGGCATCGATCGTGACGACGCAGGGACTGGGCATCCCTTGGGTCTACGGCAAGTTCATGGGCCAGTTCTATCTCGGCATCGCGATCCTGTGGTGCCTGCTCGAGCATCCGGTCGTACCGTGACCTGGACGGACGCACCGTCGCGGTCACCCCGGCGAGCACCAACGAAGCGGCGATCAAGACGCTCGCGCAGCGCCAGCGGCTGAGGATCTCGCTCGCCGTCGTTCCCGGCAACGCTCAAGCTTTCGATGCCGTCGCGACCGGCAAGGCGGACGCGTGGGCCGGCGACCACGCCGTGCTCGCCGCAACGGCGGCCGAATCGAGCAATCCGGGAGGCTTCTCGGTCCTCGACGAATTCCTCTCCTACGATCCCTACGGGATCATGTATCGCAAAGACGACCCCGCCCTCGATGCGCTCGTGAAACGCTCCTTCGAGAGGCTGGCCGAGAACCGCGATCTCGCGCGGCTCTACGACCAGTGGTTCCTGCGCAAGCTGCCGTCGGGGCGCACCCTGGGTCTCGCGATGAGCCCGCAGCTGGAATCGATCTTCGAGTCGCTCGGTCAGCCGACGGAGTGAGGCGATCGGCGGGCGCGGCGAAGCGGCCCTGCTGTTGCCTTGGCTCGCGCCCGCGACTACGATGGGCATCTTCCGCGCGTCGCCGCGCTTCAGCAAAACTTTTGGGGGATCCATGCTCGCTCGCCGCTTCGCCGCCCGTCGCCGCAGACTCCGGATGGCGCTCGCCGTCAGCCTCGCGCTGTCCTGCTCGGCGGTCGCTGCGAAAGGGACGCTGGTTTACTGCTCCGAGGGCAGCCCCGAAGGCTTCCAGCCGCAGTTCTTCACCACCGGCACGACCTTCGACGCGGTCTCGGTTCCGATGTTCAACCGCCTGGTCGAGTTCGAGATCGGCACGACCAACATTGTGCCGGCGCTCGCCGAATCCTGGACGGTGTCGCCCGACGGCAAGGCTTACACCTTCACGCTGCGCAAGGGCGTCAAGTTCCACAGCAATGCGAACTTCAAGCCGACGCGCGACTTCAACGCCGACGACGTGCTGTTCTCCTGGAACCGGATGGCCGACGAGAATCACCCGTTCCACAAGATGACCGCCGGCCAGACCTTCTCCTACTACGACGACATGGGCATGAAGAACATCGTCGACAAGGTCGAGAGGCTCGACGACTACGCCGTGCGCTTCGACCTGAAGCGGCCGGAGGCGCCGTTCCTGGCCGACATGGCGATGGATTTCGCGTCGATCCTGTCGAAGGAGTACTTCGAGACGATGCAGAAGAAGGGCACGCCGAACGCCGCCGACGTCTATCCGATCGGCACCGGACCCTTCGAATTCGTCTCCTATCAGAAGGACGCGATCATCCGCTACCGCGCCTTCGACAAGTACTGGGGCGGCCGCCCGAAGATCGACAACCTCGTCTACTCGATCACCCGTGATGCCACCGCGCGCTATGCCAAGCTCAAGACGGGCGAGTGCCAGGTCATGGCCTTCCCGAAGCCGGCGGACCTCGACGAGATGAAGAAGGACCCGCAGCTCAACGTGCTCTCGAAGGAAGGCCTCAACATCGGCTACATCGCCTTCAACGTCGAGAAGAAGCCCTTCGACGACAAGCGCGTGCGTCAGGCGCTGAACTATGCGACCAACAAGGACGCGATCCTCAAGGCGGTCTACCAGGGCAACGGCCAGGTCGCGAAGAATCCGATCCCGCCGATCCTGTGGAGCTACAACGACGCGATCAAGGACTACGCCTACGATCCGGCGAAGGCGAGGGAGCTGCTGGCGCAGGCCGGATTCCCCAACGGCTTCGAGCTGGAGCTGTGGTACCTGCCGGTGACGCGGCCCTACAACCCGGACGGCAAGCGCATGGCCGAGATGATCCAGGCCGACTGGGAGAAGGTCGGGGTGAAGGCGAAGCTCCTCACCTACGAATGGGCGGAGTACCGCAAGCGCGCCAAGGGCGGCGAGCACCAGGTGGTGATGTTCGGCTGGTCCGGCGACAACGGCGATCCCGACAACTTCTTCGTGCCGCTGCTGGGCTGCGAGGCGGTGAAGGGCGGCGGGAACAACGCGCGCTGGTGCAACAAGCAGTTCGAGGACCTGGTCGTCAAGGCCGCGCAGACCCCAAAGCAGGCCGACCGCGCCAGGCTCTACGGAGAGGCGCAGGTGATCGTCAAGGAAGAGGCGCCCTGGATCACGATCGCGCACTCGGTGCGCTTCGACCCGCTGCGCAAGGAAGTCAAGGGCTACAAGATGGACGCGACGGCGCACCACTATTTCGACAAGGTCGAGCTCGCGCCGACGCCGTAGGCGCGGGGCTTCGATCCCGGCTCTGGGCGGAGACGATGCCGTATTGGTCATCCCCGCGAAGGCCGGGATCCAAGTTGAGACGCCATTGCACCACCCGTAGGAACCTGGGCCCCGGCCTGCGCCGGGGCGACAGGGCGAATCGTCGTCCCCGCGCAAGCGGGGACCCGGTGTCGGTGCCACCCAAAGACGCTGCATTCCCGCCTGCGCGGGAATGACGCGCAGCCCATGCTCGCCTTCGTCCTCCGCCGCGTCGCGCTGATCGTTCCGACCTTCCTCGGCGTGACGCTGCTCGCCTTCGCGCTGATCCATCTCATTCCCGGCGATCCGGTGGAGAACCTCTCCGGCGAGCGCGGGATGGACCCGGCGCGCAGGCTGCGGCTTCTGCACGAGTTCGGGCTCGACCGCCCGCTTCCGGTCCAGTACCTCGACTATGTGGGGCAGGTCCTCGAGGGCGACCTGGGCAGCTCGCTTACGACGCACGAGCCCGTGCTGCAGGAGTTCCGCACGCTTTTCCCGGCGACGGTCGAGCTCGCGTTCTTCGCGATGCTGCTCGCCGTCGCACTGGGCCTCCCGGCGGGAATTCTCGCGGCGATCAGGCGCAACACCGCCGCCGACTACGCTGTCATGGGCATCTCTCTGACCGGTTATTCGATGCCGATCTTCTGGTGGGCGCTTCTGCTCATCCTGTTCTTTTCGGTGCAGCTCGGCTGGACGCCGGTCTCGGGCCGCATCGCGGTCGAATACGACGTCCCGGCGGCGTCGGGCTTCATGCTCGTGGATACGCTGCGCGCCGGCGACTGGGGCGCCTTTCGCTCGGCGCTGTCGCACCTGATCCTGCCGTCGATCGCGCTGGGCACGATCCCGCTCGCCGTGATCGCGCGGATGACGCGCTCGGCGATGCTGGAGGTGCTGCGCGAGGACTACGTGCGCGCAGCCCGCGCCAAAGGGCTCAAGCGGCGGCAGGTGATCGTCGTCCACGCGCTGCGCAACGCGCTCATCCCGGTGATCACGGTGATCGGCCTCCAGGTGGGGCTGCTGCTGTCGGGCGCGATTCTCACCGAGACGATCTTTTCCTGGCCGGGCGTGGGCAACTGGCTGATCCACGGCGTTCAGTCGCGGGACTATCCGGTCGTCCAGGGCGGCATTCTGCTGATCGCGACCATCGTGATCAGCGTGAATCTGATCGTCGATCTCACCTACGGGGTAGTCAACCCGAGGATCCGGCACGCGTGATCGAAGTCGAGGAAAGCCTGGAGGCCGTGGAGCCGGGTCCGCGCGCCGCCGGCCCGCTGACCGAGTTCTGGCACGCGTACGCCCAGAGCCGGGGCGCGCTCGTCGGTCTGGCGATCGCCGTCGCGCTGGTCCTGCTGGCGATCTTCGCCGGTGCGCTCGCGCCGCACTCGCCCTACGAGCAGTACCGCGAGCTCACGCTCAGCCCTCCCGCCTGGCAGGGCGGCGATCCGCGCTTCCTTCTCGGCACGGACGCAGTCGGCCGCGACATCCTTTCGCGCCTGATCTACGGCACGCGGCTCTCGCTGCTCATCGGCCTCATCTCGGTGGCGATCTCGCTCTCGTTCGGCATCGTGCTCGGCGTGATCGCCGGCTACCTCCGCGGCTGGACCGAGACCACGATCATGCGGCTGATGGACGTGATGCTGGCGCTGCCGAGCCTGCTGCTGGCGATCGCCGTCGTCGCGATCCTCGGCCCGGGGCTGATCAACGCGATGTATGCGATCGCGATCGTGCTGGTGCCGCACTACGTGCGCCTGACGCGCGCCGCGGTGATCGCGGAGAAGGCGAGGGAATACGTGCTGTCGTCGAAGATCGCCGGCGCGGGCCCCCTGCGCGTCATGTTCAGCACGATCCTGCCTAACTGCCTCGCGCCGCTGATCGTGCAGGCGACGCTGGGCTTCTCCTCGGCGATCCTCGATGCCGCGGCGCTCGGCTTCCTGGGCCTCGGCGCGCAGCCCCCGATGCCGGAATGGGGCTCGATGCTCGCCGACGCGCTGGAGTTCATCCAGAGGGCGTCGTGGGTCGTGACCTTCCCGGGGCTCGCGATCCTGGTGACGGTGCTCGCCTTCAACCTCATGGGCGACGGCCTGCGCGACGCGCTCGATCCGCGGCTGAAGCGCTGACGACGCCATGGCGCTGCTCGAGGTCGAGGACCTGCATGTCGAGTTCGGTTCGGTGTCGGACCCCATCATCGCGGTCGACGGCGTCCAACTCACGCTGGAGGCGGGCGAGGTCGTCGGCTGCGTGGGCGAGTCCGGATCGGGCAAGAGCGTGACGGCCCTCGCGCTGATGGGCCTCACGGAATTTCCCGGGCGCGTGCGTGCCCACAGGCTCGCGCTCGCCGGCCACGATCTGAGGACGCTTTCGGGCAGGCAGCACCGCCGGATTGTGGGCAAGGAGATCGCGATGATCTTCCAGGACCCGCTCGCGAGCCTCGATCCTTGTTACACGGTGGCATTCCAGCTCGCGGAGACACTGCGCGTGCACGGGACGCACGCGGAGCGCTCGAGCGCGAAGCTGCGACGCGCCCGTGCCCTCGAGCTCCTGCGGCAGGTTGAGATACCGGACGCGGAGGCGCGGCTCGCCGCCTTTCCCCACCAGCTCTCCGGCGGCATGGCGCAGCGGGTGATGATCGCGATGGCGATCGCCTGCAATCCGAAGCTACTGATCGCGGACGAGCCGACGACCGCGCTCGACGTGACCGTGCAGGCGCAGGTGCTCGGGCTGCTCCTCAAGCTCCAGCGCGAGCGCGGCATGGCGCTGCTGCTGATTACGCACGATCTCGCGGTCGTCGCCGAGACGGCGCAGCGCGTGTACGTCATGTATGCGGGCCAGGTCGTCGAGACCGGCCCCGTGCCCGGGATCTTCGCGGCACCGCTGCATCCGTACACGCAGGCGCTGCTCGCGGCGCTGCCCGAGCACAATCTCGATCGGAAGCGCCTGAAGGCGATCCGCGGCGTCGTCCCGGGGTCGCGCGACCGGCCGTCGGGCTGCCTGCTGCATCCGCGCTGCGACTACGCGCTCGAGCGCTGCCGCGCCGAGCGGCCTCGCCTGGAAGGCGCACGCGGACGCGAGTCGCGCTGCCACTTTCCCCTGGACGAGCGGGGGCGCCCCACCCACGGATGGGCGCCGATGTCCCGGGTCCGCGCCTCCAGCCCATGATCGCCGCCGCGCCCCTCCTGGAAGCGAGCGATCTTGCGCGCCACTATCCTGTCCGCCGCGGGTTCCTGCGGAAAAACGGGCTGGTGCGGGCGCTCGACGGCGTGTCGTTCACGGTCGCGCAGGGTCAGACGCTCGCGGTCGTGGGCGAATCGGGCTGCGGCAAGTCGACGCTCGCCAGGGCCGTGACGATGATCGAGCGCCCGACCGCGGGGAGCCTCCGGATCGCGGGCGAAGACGTAGGGACCGCGGACGCGCGCACGCTCAAGCGCCTGCGCCCGAGCGTGCAGATGGTGTTCCAGAATCCCTTCGCGTCGCTCAATCCGCGCAAGCGCGTGTCCGCGCTGCTCGAGGAGCCGCTGGCAGTCAACGACGACCCGGGGCCGGCCGCCCGGCGCGAGGCGGCGCTCGCCATGATGGCGCGGGTCGGGCTGCGCCCCGAGCACTACCGCCGCTATCCGCACATGTTCTCGGGCGGGCAGCGGCAGCGCATCGCGGTCGCTCGTGCGCTCATGCTGCGACCGCGCCTCGTGGTCGCCGACGAGCCGGTTTCGGCGCTGGACGTATCGATCCAGGCCCAGGTCCTGAACCTGCTGATGGACCTGCAGGAGGAGCTCGGGATCGCCTACCTGTTCATTTCGCACAATCTGCAGGTCGTGCGGCACATCGCCGATGCGGTCATGGTCATGTACCTCGGCAAGGCGGTCGAGTACGGTCCGAAGGACGCCGTCTTCCAGCGGCCCGCGCATCCCTACACGCGGGCGTTGCTCGCCAGCACGCCGACGCTCGACCCGCGCTTGCGCCGCGAGCGCATCGCGCTCCGCGGCGAGCTGCCTTCGCCGCTCGCGCCGCCGTCCGGTTGCCGCTTCCATACGCGCTGCCCATACGCGGTGGAGCGCTGCCGCACCGAGGCCCCGGCGCTGCTGCCTCTGCGCGAGGTCCAGGTCGCTTGCCACCGCGCGGCCGAGATCGCGGAGACGCGCTAGCCGGCCTCGAGCGCGCCGGTTCGATGCGCGGAGAACGTTCCCGGGGCTCGCTCCGCTCGCCACCGGGCTTGCGCCGCCGCCCGGGCGCGGCGCCGCGTTGACGCTGCCGCGACCTTTCGGCATCATCGACCGAGGTCATCCAATCTCAAGGGCGCGTCCCGCGCGCCTAGACAACAACTCCTTGCTCGCCTTCATCCTTCGCCGCGCCCTCCAGTCGATCGTCGTCATGGCGGTCGTCGCGTTGATTGCGTTCGGCCTGTTCACGTTCACGGGCGACCCGGTGACCTTCATGGTCGGGCAGGACGCCACTCAGGAGCAGCGCGCGCAGCTGCGCTCGGAACTGGGCCTGGACCAGCCGTTCTACGTGCAGTTCGGGCGCTTCGTCGGCCGCGCGCTCCACGGTGAATTCGGGCTGTCGCTGCGGCAGGGCCGCCCGGTATCCACGCTGCTCAAGGAGCGCCTCCCGGCGACCCTCGAGCTCGCCCTGACCGCCGCCGTGCTGGCGCTGATCCTCGGCATCCCGGCGGGGGTGTACACGGCGCTGCGGCGCGACTCGTGGCTCTCCCACCTCCTGCTCAGCGTGTCGCTGGTCGGAGTGTCGCTGCCGACGTTCCTCATCGGCATCCTGCTCATCCTGATCTTCGCGGTGGTCCTCGGCTGGCTGCCTTCCTTCGGACGCGGGGAGACCGTGGCGCTCGGCTGGTGGACGACCGGCTTTCTCACCAAGAGCGGGCTCAAGGCGCTGGTCCTGCCGTCGATCACGCTGTCGCTGTTCCAGATGACCCTGATCATGCGCCTCGTGCGCGCCGAGATGCTCGAAGTGCTGCGCACCGACTACATCAAGTTTGCGCGTGCCCGCGGGCTCACCGATCGCGCGATCCACTTCGGGCATGCGCTCAAGAACACGCTGGTGCCCGTGATAACCATCACCGGGCTGCAGCTCGGCGCGATCATCGCCTTCGCCATCATCACCGAGACGGTGTTCCAGTGGCCGGGCATGGGCCTGCTGTTCATCCAGGCGGTGAGCTTCGCCGACGTGCCGGTGATGGCTGCGTATCTCTGCTTCATCGCACTCGTCTTCGTGGTCATAAATCTCATTGTCGACCTGCTCTACTACGCGGTCGACCCGCGGCTGCGCATCGAGCGCCTCGTTGCCGCCCACTGAGCGCCCGCGCCGATGACCCCGGTCGCCTACCTCCGCAACGAGCACGCCGAGCTCACCTCGCTGCGGCGCGACCTGCACGCGCATCCGGAGCTCGGCTTCGAGGAGCATCGCACGGTCGAGGTGGTGACGCGCGAGCTCGACCGGCTCGGCGTCGAGTACCACACCCGGGTGGGCAAGACCGGCGTCGTCGCGGTGATCCGCGGCCGGAGCGGCGACAGCGGCCGCGCGGTCGGGCTGCGCGCCGACATGGACGCGCTGCCGATGCACGAGGAGAACGATTTCCCGCACGCCTCGCGCTTCAAGGGGCGGATGCACGGCTGCGGCCACGACGGACACACCGCCATGCTGCTCGGCGCCGCGCGCTACCTCGCTGCGACCCGGCGTTTCGACGGCACCGCCTATCTCATCTTCCAGCCCGGCGAAGAAGGCTACGCCGGAGGCAAGGCGATGGTCGAAGACGGCCTCTTCGAGCGCTTTCCCGCCGACGAGATCTACGCGCTGCACAACTGGCCCGCGCTGCCGCCGGGAACGATCGCGGTGCGCCCGGGGCCGATGATGGCCGCGGCCGACCGCATCGAGATCCACGTCGAAGGGCGCGGGGGCCACGGCGCGCACCCCTACCTCGCGGTCGACCCGGTCCTGGTCGCCGGACACATCATCACCGCCGCGCAGTCGATCGTCTCGCGCAACGTCAGCCCGCTCGACACGGCGGTGGTGAGCCTCTGCGCGATGCACGCCGGCAACCTGGCGGCGATGAGCGTGATTCCGCGCGACGCGCGGCTGGTCGGAACCGTGCGCACGTTCCGGCCCGAAACGCAGGACGCGATCGAGCGCAGGCTCAACGACTTGGTGCATTCCATCGCGGCGGCCTTCGGCGCGAACGCCACGCTCAAGTACGAGCGGGTGTATCCGGCGACGATCAACAGCGAGCGCGAGGCGGAGTTCGCGGCAAGCGTCGCGGATACGCTGGTCGGACCGGAGAACGTGGTGCGCAACCTCGAGCCCAGCATGGGATCGGAGGACTTCTCCTTCATGCTGCAGCGGCGCCCGGGCGCCTACGCCCGGCTGGGGCAGGGCGGCGCCGAAGGCGGCTGCTTCCTGCACAACAGCCGGTACGACTTCAACGACGACGTCATTCCGATCGGCGCCGGCTATCTCGCCGCGCTCGCCGAGACGGCACTGCCGCTCGAGCGATGAGTCCTTCATCCTACTTCGCGCAGAGCTACGGCGAGGCGCGCGACAAGTTCCTCGCCGCGGCGGCCGCGCGGGGGGCACGCACGTCGCGGCACGTGCACCCGAGCGAGCGTGGCGCGAGGGGCGAGGAGCTCTCGATCGACCTGGCGGAGATCGGCGACGAGCGCTCGCAAGCATTGCTGCTCCTGAGCTCCGGCACCCACGGCGTCGAAGGCTTCTGCGGATCCGGCTGCCAGGTCGCCCTGCTCCGCGACGAGGCCTTCGTCGGGGCGGTCTCGCGGTCGGGCGTCGCGGTGCTGATGCTGCACGCCCTCAACCCCTACGGCTTCTCGCACCTGCGGCGTGCCAACGAAGACAATGCCGATCTCAATCGCAACTTCGTCGATTTCACGCGCCCGCTGCCCGCCACGCCCGCCTATGCGGAGATCCATCCGCTGCTGCTGCCCGCGACCTGGCCCGCCCCCGACGACACCGAGGCGAGGCTCCACGCCTGGATCAAGGCGCACGGGGAGAAGGCCTTCCAGGCCGCGGTGAGCGGCGGCCAGTACAGCCACCCCGACGGAATGTTCTACGGCGGGAGCGAGCCGTCCTGGAGCAACGCCTCGCTGCGCGCAGTGCTCCGGGCGCGCGCCTCGCCCCGGCAGCGGCTCGGGTGGATCGATTTCCACACGGGGCTCGGTCCGCGCGGCCACGGCGAGATGATCTACTCGGGTCGCGACGACCGCGCCGCGGTCGCCCGCACCAGAGCCTGGTGGGGTGAAGCCGTGACGTCGTTCTTCGACGGCTCTTCGACCTCGGCGCACGTGACCGGGATCATCACCGACGCCGGCGGCTCCGAGTGCCCGAATACCGAGATGACGGCGATGGCGCTCGAATACGGGACCTATCCTCTCGCGCACACGCTGCAGGCGCTGCGCGCGGAGCACTGGCTGCACAACCATCCCGACGCGCCCGTGCCGCAGCGCGAAGCCATCAAGCGCGGTATCCGCGACACGTTCTACATCGACGCCGACGACTGGAAGGCGGCGGTCTGCGAGCAGGCGAGGGCGGCCTGTCTCAAGGCTCTCGCCGCTCTGGCGCCGGCGGCGGTCCACAGCTGAAGACACGCGGCAACGCATCTTGGAAAACGGAGGCCATCGACCATGAGGACGTTCCGATTCACCAAAGCTCTTTTCGCCGCGGCGGTCGTCGCCGGCGGATTCGCCGCCGCGTCCGCGCTGGCGGCGACGTTCAAGTTCGCCGACCAGGGCGACTCCATCTCGATGGATCCGCACGCGCTCAACGAGACGCTCCAGCTCAACATAACCGGCAACATGTACGAGCCGCTGGTCGGCCGCGGCAAGAAGCTCGAGCTCGAGCCGCTCCTCGCCACGACGTGGAAGCAGACGGCTCCGACGGTCTGGCGCTTCACCCTGCGCCCGAACGTCAAGTTCCACGACGGCACACCGTTCACCGCCGACGACGTGATCTTCAGCTACGAGCGCGCCAAGGCGGACGGCTCCGACATGAAGACCTACGTCGGCCCGATCAAGGAGATCAGGAAGATCGACGACCTCACGATCGACATCGTGACGAGCGAGCCCTTCCCGATCCTCCCGGACACGATCAACCAGTGGTACATCATGAGCAAGGCGTGGTGCGAGAAGAACAACGCCACCACCCCGGTCGACGTGCGCAAGGGCAAGGAGAACGCCGCCACGCTGAAGGCGAACGGGACGGGTCCGTTCATGCTCAAGTCCCGCGAGCCGGGGGTGCGCACTGTGCTGGTGCCGAATCCGAACTACTGGACCAAGATCGAGAGCAACATCACCGAGGCCGTGTTCACGCCGATCGGCAACGCGGCCACGCGGGTCGCGGCGCTCATCTCGGGCGATATCGACATGATGGAGCCGGTGCCGCTCCAGGACCTCGACAAGCTGCGCGCGGGTCCGAACCTCAAGCTGATGGTGGGGCCGGAGCTGCGCACCATCTTCCTGGGAATGGACCAGTCGCGCGACGAGCTTCTTTACTCGAACGTGAAGGGCAAGAACCCGTTCAAGGACAAGCGCGTTCGCCAGGCGTTCTACCAGGGCATCGACGAGGACGCGATCGCCAAGACCGTCATGCGCGGTGCCGCGACGCCGAGCGGCCTCATGATCGCCCCCGGCATCCGCGGCTACGACAAGGCGCTCAATACCCGGCTGCCCTACGATCCGGTCGCGGCCAAGAAGCTGCTGGCCGACGCGGGCTATCCCAACGGCTTCATCGTCAGCATGAACTGCCCGAACGACCGCTATGTCAACGATGCGCAAATCTGCCAGGCGGTCTCGGCGATGCTCGCCAAGATCGGCGTCAAGGTCAATCTCAACGCCGAGACCAAGGTCACCTACTTCCCCAAGATCCTGTCGCGCGACACGTCGTTCTACCTGCTGGGCTGGACGCCAGGCTCCTACGACGCCCACAACGCGATCTACGCCCTGATCATGTCGCCGGGCGCGTCGGGCCAGGGACAGTTCAACCTCGGCAGCTACTCGAACAAGCGCGTGGACGAGCTGGGCAACGAGATTGCCCGCGAGCTCGACCCGAAGAAGCGCGACGCGGAGATCGCGGAGCTGTTCAAGATCCACCGAGACGAGATCGGGAACATTCCGCTGCATCAGCAGGCCCTCGCCTGGGGGATGAAGAAGAACGTCGATCTCACGCAGCTCGCCGACAACAACAACTGGCTCAAGTGGGTAGTGATCAAGCCGGCGCCGTGATGCGGACGCAAGGCGAGCCGCGCGACGGGAAAGCTCGGCGTCCCCGCGAAGGCCGCGACCCGGCGGCCTCGCCTCCGGACAACGCCGGATTCCCGCTCGCGCGGGAATGACGATACCGGCATGGCCACCATCGCCGCGCCGTCCCGCCTCGCCCGCTGGTGGGACGGCGACATCGCCTGGAGCTTCCGGCATTCGCCGGTCGCGGTCGTCTCGGCGATCGTGCTGGCCCTGTGCCTTGGGGCGGCGCTGTTCGCGCCGTGGGTGGCGCCGCACAACCCCTTCGACCTCGCCACGCTCAACCTGAGCGACGCGCTCACGCCTCCGCACGGCATGGAGGGCGCGAAACCGGAGTACCTCCTCGGTACCGACGACCAGGGACGCGACGTGCTGTCCGCGATCATGTTCGGCACGCGGATCTCGCTGCTCGTCGGCGCCCTCGCGGTGGCGCTGTCGGTGGCGATGGGCGTGAGCCTCGGGCTCGCCTCGGGCTACTCCGGCGGCCGGGTCGACGCGTTCATCATGCGCGCCGCCGACGTGCAGCTCTCCTTTCCGGCGATTCTCATCGCGCTCCTGATCGACGGCGTGGCGCGGGCCGTGCTGCCGCGCAGCGCGCACAGCGACCTGGCGCTCTTCGTGCTGGTCCTCTCGATCGGCGTGTCCAACTGGCCGCAGTACGCGCGGACGGTCCGCGGTTCGACGCTGGTGGAGAAGAACAAGGAATACGTGCAGGCCGCGCGGGTCATCGGCGTCAGGCCGGCGGCGATCGTGTTCCGGCACCTGCTGCCCAACGTGCTCGGCCCGGTGCTGGTGCTCGCCACCATCAACATCGCGACCGCGATCGTGCTCGAAGCCACGCTTTCGTTCCTCGGCGTCGGCGTGCCGCCGACGCGGCCGTCGCTGGGAACGCTGATCCGCGTCGGCAACGATTTTCTGTTCTCCGGGGAATGGTGGATCACCATCTTCCCGGGAGCCGCGCTGGTGATCCTGGTCCTAGCGATCAACCTGCTCGGCGACTGGCTGCGCGACGCGCTCAACCCCAAGCTCAAGTGATCCGCTGATGGTCGACGCGCTGCTCGCGGTCACGGATCTGCGCGTCGAGTTCCCGACGCGCCACGGGACGCTGGTCGCGGTCGACGGCGTGTCGCTGTCGATCGCGCCGGGCGAGGTGCTCGGCGTCGTCGGCGAATCCGGCGCCGGCAAGTCGCTGACCGGCGCCGCGGTCATCGGGCTCATCGACCCTCCCGGCCGCATCGGGGCGGGCGAGGTCTGGCTCGCCGGCCGACGCATCGACAACCTCCCCGCGGAAGGCCTGCGCCGCATTCGCGGCCGCGAGATCGGGGCCGTGTTCCAGGACCCGCTCACCTCGCTGGATCCGCTCTACACGATCGGCCGCCAGCTCACGGAGACGATGACGACGCACCTCAAGCTGTCGTCTTCGACTGCGCGGCAGCGCGCCCTCGATCTTCTGGGTGAAGTCGGGATCCCCGCGCCGAAGCGGCGCTTCGACCACTATCCGCATCAGTTCTCCGGCGGGATGCGCCAGCGGGTCGTGATCGCCCTGGCGCTCGCGGCCAACCCGAAGCTCATCATCGCGGACGAGCCGACGACGGCGCTCGACGTCTCGATCCAGGCACAGATCATCGCGCTGATGAAACGCCTGTGCCGCGAGCACGGAACGGCCGTGATGCTGATCACGCACGACATGGGCGTGATCGCGGAGACGGCGGACCGGGTCGCGGTGATGTACGCGGGCAGGATCGTCGAGATCGGGCCGGTCGCCGACGTCATCCACGACCCGCGGCATCCCTATACGCAGGGGCTGATGGGCTCGATTCCCTCGATCGTCGCCGATCGGGACGAACTAGCGCAGATCGAGGGCGCGATGCCGCGGCTCACCGCCATTCCTGCCGGCTGCGCGTTCCACCCGCGCTGCCCGCACGCCTTCGACCGCTGCCGGCGCGAGCGGCCCGAGCTCATGCCTGCGGGCGCGACCCGCGCTGCCTGCTGGCTGGTGGCCGCGTGAAGACGCCCGCCGCCGGAGCGTTGCCGGGCGCGCCGCTGGTCGAGCTGGTCGACGTCGCGCGCCACTTCGACGTCTCCCCGCCGTGGCTCAACCGGATGCTCGAAGGCAAGCCGAGGGCTCTGCTGAAGGCGGTGGACGGAGTGAGCCTCTCGATCGCGCGCGGCGAAACGCTCGGGCTGGTCGGGGAATCCGGATGCGGCAAGTCCACTGTCGCCCGGCTCATCGTCGGCCTGTACCGGCCGACCCGCGGCGAGATCCGCTACGGCGGCCGGAGGATCGACCTCGACGGCGCGCGGCGCCCGGTGCGACGGGAAATGCAGATGATCTTCCAGGATCCCTACGCGAGCCTCAATCCGCGCTGGCACGTCTCCGACATCGTGGCCGAGCCCCTGCTCGCGGCTCCGGGGGAAGAACGCCTTTCCGGGCCCGCGATCGCGGCCCGCGTCGCCGAGCTCCTCGAGCAGGTCGGCCTGGTGCGCGCCGACGGCGCCAAGTTCCCGCACCAGTTCTCGGGCGGTCAGCGCCAGCGGATCTCGATCGCCCGGGCGCTCGCGGGCAGCCCGAAGTTCCTCGTCTGCGACGAGCCGACCTCCGCGCTCGACGTCTCGGTGCAGGCCCAGGTGCTCAACCTGATGCGGCGGCTGCAGCGAGAGCTGGGCCTGACGCTGCTCTTCATCTCCCACAATCTCGCCGTCGTGCATCACGTTGCCGACCGGGTCGGCGTGATGTACCTCGGGCGAATCGTCGAGGTCGCGGGGACGAAAGCGCTTTTCGCCGATCCGCAGCACCCCTACACCCGCATGCTGCTCGAGGCGGTGCCCGACCTGGCGCTGACCGGCAAGCCGCGCACCGCGGTGGCGGGCGAGGTCCCCAACCCGCTGGAGCCGCCGAAGGGCTGTGCGTTTCATCCGCGCTGCCCGTATGCGAACGAGCGCTGCCGCGTCGAGGTTCCGCTGCTCAAGCCGGTGCGTCGCGCGGGGGCCGATGCCGGAGAAGCTGCGTGTCACGCCGTCGAGGAGGGACGCCTCGCGCGGTCCCCTACGGTCCGCGTCTGAGGGGCGTGGGAAGCGCCGCTTCGGTCGCGGCCGCGCCGACGAGATCGGCTATAATCACCGCTCGAATGGCGGGCCGCTCACCAGAGGCGGGCCTGCTGCGTCGTGCCGCAACGTCCGCCGGCACGCACCCTGGTTAGTGCAGTCCGTCTCCAGAAGAAACGAATTGCGCCTCACTGAAATCAAGCTGGCCGGGTTCAAGTCGTTCGTCGACCCGGTCACAATCGCGACCCCGGGACAACTCGTCGGCATCGTCGGCCCCAACGGCTGCGGCAAGTCGAACGTCATCGACGCCGTTCGCTGGGTGCTCGGGGAGTCCAAGGCTTCCGCGCTGCGCGGCGAGTCGATGCAGGACGTCATCTTCAACGGCGCCGGCGACCGCGCGCCGGTCGGGCGCGCCTCGGTCGAGCTGTTCTTCGACAACAGCCAGGGGCGCGTCGGCGGCCAGTGGGGCCGCTACACCGAGCTCTCGATCAAGCGCGTGCTGACGCGCGACGGCGACTCGACCTACTACATCAACAGCATCCCGGTGCGCCGCCGCGATATCCACGACCTCTTTCTGGGCACCGGGCTTGGCCCCCGCGCCTACGCCATCATCGAGCAGGGGATGATCAGCCGCGTGATCGAGGCGCGGCCCGAGGAGCTGCGGGTGTTCCTCGAGGAGGCCGCCGGCGTGTCGAAGTACAAGGAGCGGCGCAGGGAAACCGAGTCGCGGCTTGCCGACACCCGCACCAATCTCGCACGCGTCGAGGACATCCGCACCGAGCTCGCGGGCCAGCTCGAGAAGCTCGAGGCGCAGGCGCAGGTCGCGGCCCGGTACCGCGACTTCGAGACGAGGCTCAAGCAGGCGCAGCATCTCGCCTGGTTCGCGAAGCAGCAGGATGCCGTGCGGCTGCGCGAGCGATACGCGGGCGACATCGCCAACCTCAGCGCCGCGTTCGAGGCGGTGCAGGCGGAACTGCGGGCGGCCGAGAACGGTGTCGAGCGGCTGCGCGCCGAGCAATACCGGGCCGGCGACGAGCTCCACGAGAAGCAGGGCGCCTTTTACGCAGCCAATGCCGAGGTGACGCGGCTCGAGCAGCAGCTTCAGTTCGCGCGCGAGAGCGAGGAGCGCCTCGCGCAGCAGGCCGCGCAGATCGATGAGCTGCTGGCCGGGCTCGCGACGCAGATCGACACCGTGGCGCGCGAGGCCGGAGACGGGCGGCGCGAGCTCGAGACCGCGATCGAGCGCAGCGCGGCCGCTGCGGGGAGCGAGCGCGAGGCGGCCGCTGCGATGCCTGACGCGGAAGCCGCCGTGGCATCGACGGAGGATGCGCTTGCCGAGGTCCAGCAGCGCGTGGCCGCGCGCGAGCAGGCAATCCGCGTCGGCGAGACCCGGCGCGAGAGCGCCGACAAGGCGCTCGCGGCGCTCGAGCAACGGCGCGGGCGGCTCGACGCGGAGGCTGCGTCGCTCGGGAGGCCGCTCGCCGAGCAGATCGCGCTGGTGGCCGAACAGCTCGAGCAGGAGAGCGCCGACCTGGCCGGTCGAGAGGCCGCGCTGGGCGGGCTGCGCGAGGCGGTGCAGGCCTTGCAGGAGCGCCAGCGCGCCGCGAGCGATGCCTGGGAGCAGGCGAGCCGCGCGCTCGCCGAGCGCGAAGCGCGTTCGACCGCGCTCGCCGCATTGCAGGCGAAGATCGGGCGCGGCAAGGACGTCGATGAATGGCTCGCGGCGCGCCGCCTCGAGCACGCGCGTCGGCTCTGGCAACAGCTCGACATCGAGCCCGGCTGGGAGGATGCACTGGAGGCGGTGCTGCGCGAGCGGCTCAACGCGCTCGAGATCGAGCGCCTCGACGCGGCGCTCGCTTGGCTGGAGGACGGCGCGCTTCCGGGACGCATCGCCGCCTACGCGGCGGACGCCGGCGCCGGCTTGCGCAGCATCGAGGCGGACTCGCTCCTCGCCAAGGTCGAGCCGGCGCGGCCGGCGCTCGCGCGCGTGCTCGGCGACTGGCTCGCGGGCGTACGCTGTCGGGCGAGCGTGACCCAGGCGCTGGCTGATCGGTCGCAGTTGCGCTCGGGCGAAGCCTTCGTCACCCCCGAAGGCCACGTCGTCAGCGCCCAGGGCATCAGCTTCTTCGCCCCGGACAGCGAACTGCACGGCGTGCTCGCGCGCCAGCGGGAGCTCTCGGAGCTCGAGGGCTCGATCGCGCCGGCGCGCAAGGCCGCGCAGGCGACCGCCTCCGAGCGTGATGCCATCGAGGCCGAGCTCACGACCCGCCACGCGGCCTACCACGACGAAGGCATCGCGCTCTCCTCGCAGCAGCGCCGCTGCCACGACCTCGACCTGGAGCTGCAGCAGTTGAGGCAGACCGCCGAGGCCGCCGACAGACGCCGCGCCGCGATCTCCGGCGAGATCGCCGCGATCGCCGCCGAAGAGGCGCTGGAGCGTGAATCGCGGTCGACCATCGACGCCGGCATCGCGGCCGAGCGCGCACGGCTCGCGGAGGAGGGCCGGGCGCGTGACCAGGCCGTCGAGGCGCAGGAACGCGCGGAGGCCGCGCGGGAGGCCGCGCGCGAGCGCGTGCGCGGCGCCGAGCGGGCAAGCCAGGAGGCGAGCTTCGCAGAGCGGTCGTGCCGCGAGCGGCTCGACGAATACGCGCGCCGCCGCGAGGCGCTGCAAGGGCAGGTGACGCAGCAGCGCTCGCTGCTCGCACAGCTCACGGCACAGCGTGAGCAAACCGACTGGGCGCCGGTCGAGGCGTCGCTGCAGAGCCAGCTCGCCGTCCGGACGACGACCGAAGAGGCGCTCGCCGCGGCCCGCGATCGCCAGGAAGCGGTCGCGGCCGAGCTTCGCACCGCCGAGGAGGGGCGGCTCGCGGTGGAGCAGAAGCTCGAGCCGGCGCGCTCCAAGATCGAAGAGGTGCGCCTGAAGGAGCAGGCCGCGCTGGTCGCCGAGCAGCAGCTCGCCGAGCAGCTCGCGGAGGCCCGTGCCGACGTCGCAGCGCTGCCGGCCGCACTCAAGGCCTGGGGACGCGCGAGCAGCCTGCCCGCGGAGATCGAGCGGCTCACGCAGGCGATCGCCGAGCTCGGTGCGGTCAACCTGGCGGCGCTCGACGAGCTCCGGCAGTCGACGGAGCGCAAGGCTTACCTCGATTCCCAGGCGCAGGACCTGACCGAGGCGATGGCCACACTCGAGTCCGCCATCCGGCAGATCGATCGCGAATCGCGCGAGCTGCTGCAGCAGACCTTCGACGGCGTCAACGCGAACTTCGGCAAGCTCTTTCCCGCGCTCTTCGGCGGCGGCCAGGCGAGACTCCTCCTCACCGGCGAGGAGATCCTCGATTCCGGCGTGCAGGTGAATGCGCAGCCGCCCGGGAAGCGCAACACGTCGATTCACGTCCTGTCCGGCGGCGAAAAGGCGCTCACGGCGATCGCGCTCGTGTTCGCGCTGTTCCAGCTCAACCCGGCGCCGTTCTGCCTGCTCGACGAAGTCGACGCGCCGCTCGACGACCCGAACACCGAGCGCTTCTGCGCGATGGTACGCAGGATGGCCGAGGTGACGCAGTTCGTCTTCATCAGCCACAACAAGATCACGATGGAAATGGCCGCCCAGCTCGTCGGGATCACGATGCCGGATCCCGGCGTCTCGCGAGTCGTCGCGGTCGATATCGGCGAGGCGCTGGAAATGGCGGACGCGCGGGCGCCGAGGCAGGTCGCGGCGGCCTCCTGATGGACGCCTGGCTGCGCAGCGTCGCCACGCACCCTTCGCTGTTCATCGCGCTGGTCGCCGCCGGCTTCGCGCTGGTGATCGGCGTTCTGATCTACAACCTCGTCCAGGAACGCCGCGCCCGCGCGCGGTTGCGCAGGGCATTCGGTGCGGCGCCGGGCGCGGAGCGCGAACGCGCCGAACCGTCGCTGCACGGCGCCGCCGACGCGCCCCGCAGCGCCGCGATCGACGAGTCGCCCGGGGAACCGACGGCGGATTCGCCCCCGGAAGAGCCGCCAGACGAGGCGGACGGCGCGCTACCCACGCCGCTCGGCGCCGTACGCGGTACGCGCGATGGCAGCGGCCCGGATCCCGACATCGAATGCGTCGCCTTGCTCACGCCGGGCTCGCCGGTGCCGAGCGCGGCGTTCGCGCGCGCCCGCGCCGCGTCCCTCGGCAAGCCCGCGCGGTGGCTCGGGCGCCGCGGTCCTTCGCTCCCATGGCAGGCGCTCGACGCGTCGGCGGGACCCTGGCAGCAGATCGCTGCTTGCCTGCTGCTGGCGGACCGCTCGGGCGCAGCGGGCCGCGGCGACATCTCCAATTTCCTCGCCCTCGTGGGCGGAGTCGCCGCGGAGCTGGCCGCCGAATTCGCGCCGCCCGATCCGGGGGAGGAAGCCGCCCGCGCAGAGGAGCTCGACCGCCTGTGCGCCGATCTCGACGTCCAGATCGGGCTCACCATCCTCAAGAGCGAGGCGGGGCAGATCGCCGGCACGCGCCTTCGCGGCGTCGCGGAAGCCGCCGGATTTCGCCTCGCGGCCGGCGGCCAGTTCGAATACCTGCAGGACGAGACCGGCGCGGTGCTGTGCAGCCTGCACAACTACAACCAGGAGCCGTTCACGGCGGAGTCCCTGCGCGCCGTATCCACCCCGGGCGTGGTGCTCCTCATCGACGTGCCGCGGGTGGCCGATCCGGTGCGCGTGTTCGACCAGATGCGGATGACGGCGAAGCGCCTCGCGCACACCCTCGAAGGGGTCCTGGTCGACGACAACCGCCGGCCGCTCGACGATGCGGCGCTGGCGGCGATCCGGACGCAGGTGCAGGCGACCGCAAGCGCGCTGCGCGAAGCGCACATCGATCCGGGCGGCCCGCGCGCCCTGCGGCTGTTCGGTTGAACGGCAGCCGATGAGCGCGGTCGTGCCTAGGAAAGCCGCCGCGCAGGCGGCCCGCCTGCGCGCGGCGATCGAGGAGCACAACTACCGCTACTACGTGCAGGACGCGCCGACGATCAGCGACGCCGAGTACGACGCGCTGTTTCGCGAGCTCGAGGCGCTCGAGCGCGACTATCCCGCGCTCGCTAGCGCCGATTCGCCGACTCAGCGCGTAGGCGGCCCGCCGGTCTCCGCCTTCGAGGCGGTGACCCACCGCGTGCCCATGCTCTCGATCGCCAACGCCTTCACCGCCGAAGAGGCGCAAGCCTTCGACCGGCGCGTGCGCGAGGCCCTCGACGTCGACGAGGTGGAGTACGAGGCGGAGCCCAAGTTCGACGGCCTGGCCGTGAGCCTCGCCTACGAGCGCGGCAGCCTCAAGGGCGGCGGCACCCGCGGCGACGGCTACACCGGCGAGAACGTCACCGCCAACCTGAAGACGATCGCCGCGATTCCTCTGCGCCTCCGCGGCCCGGGCGTGCCCCCGTACATCGAGGTGCGAGGCGAGGTCCTGATGCTCAAGCGGGATTTCGACCGGCTCAACGCCGCGCAGGCGCAGAAGGGCGAGAAGACGTTCGTCAATCCGCGCAACGCCGCCGCCGGGGCGCTGCGGCAGCTCGACCCGAAGATGACCGCGCAGCGCAGGCTCGCCTTCTTCGCCTACGGCATCGGTGCCGTGGAATGGGGGTCGAAGCAGCGGGCGCCGGCGACCCAGTCGGCGCTGCTCGACCGCCTGGCCGCCCTTCGCTTCCCGGTCACCCGGGAGCGCGCCGTGGTGCGGCGGCTCGAGGGCTTGCTCGACTATTATCGGCGCGTCGGCGAGCGGCGCGACCGACTGCCCTACCAGATCGACGGGGTCGTCTACAAGGTCAACGATGCCGCGCAGCAGGAGCGCCTTGGGTTCGTCGCGCGGGCGCCGCGCTTCGCGCTCGCGCATAAGTTCGCCGCCGAGGAGATGGCGACCGAGGTGCTCGGCATCGAGGTGCAGGTCGGGCGCACCGGAGCGCTGACGCCCGTCGCGCGGCTCAAGCCCGTCTTCGTCGGGGGCGTGACCGTGACCAACGCCACGCTGCACAACGAGGACGAGGTCCGGCGCAAGGACGTGCGCATCGGCGATACGGTGGTCGTGCGCCGCGCCGGCGACGTGATCCCCGAAGTGGTGCGCACGCTCGTCGAGAAGCGGCCGAAGGGCGCACGCGAGTTCGTCATGCCGCGCAAGTGCCCGGAGTGCGGCTCGGCGGTCGTGCGCCTGCCCGACGAGGCCGTGGCGCGCTGCTCGGGAGGTCTCGTGTGCCCGGCCCAGCGCAAGCAGGCGCTGCTGCACTTCGCGAGCCGCCGGGCGATGGACATCGAGGGCCTCGGCGAGCGCCTGGTCGATCAACTGGTCGACGCGGAGATCGTGCACACGCCGGCGGACCTCTACAAGCTCGGCGTCGCGGGGCTGGCCGAGCTGGAGCGCATGGCGGAGAAGTCGGCGAGCAACGTCGTCGCGGCGATCGACAGGAGCCGCACGACGAGCCTGGCGCGCTTCATCTACGCGCTGGGCATCCGGCACGTAGGAGAGGAGACCGCGAAGGATCTGGCCCGCCATTTCGGCCGCCTCGAGGACCTGATCGCTTCCGACGAATCGGGCCTCCTGGAGGTCGAGGACGTCGGGCCGGTGCTTGCCGAGAGCATTCACCAGTTCTTCGCCGAGGCGCACAACCGCGAGGTCATTGCCCAGCTCCGCGCGGCCGGGGTACATTGGCCGGCGAGCGAGCCGCGGCGCGCACCGGCCGGCAAACTGCACGGCCTCACTCTCGTGCTGACCGGGACGCTGCCCTCGCTCACGCGCGACGAAGCGAAGGACCTGATCGAGGCCCACGGCGGAAAGGTGGCCGGCAGCGTTTCGAAAAAGACCGCCTACGTCGTCGCCGGTGCCGACCGGGGCGGCAAATTCGATCGGGCGCGGGAACTCGGCGTGCCGGTGATCGACGAACGAGGGCTCAAGGCGCTGGTGGCGCGAGGCAAGGCATGACGAAGGAGCGCATCCATGGCGTTCGGTAAGATCCGCAAGGCGGTATTTCCGGTCGCGGGGCTCGGCAGCCGCTTTCTGCCGGTGACCAAGGCGAGCCCCAAGGAGATGCTCCCGATCGTCGACAAGCCGCTCATCCAGTTCGCGGTGGAGGAGGCGGCGGCCGCTGGCATCACGGAAATGATCTTCATCACCGGGCGCAACAAGCGGGCGATCGAGGATCACTTCGACAAGGCCTACGAGCTCGAGACCGAGCTCGCCGCGCGCAAGAAGACCAAGCTGCTGCAGGCCGTGCAGAGCGGGGTGCCGCGGGGGATCAACTTCATCTACATCCGCCAGGCGGAGGCGCTGGGCCTCGGGCACGCCGTGCTGTGCGCCGCACCGGTGATCGGCGAGGAGCCCTTCGCAGTCCTGCTCGCCGACGACCTGATCGACGCCAGAGTCGGCGTGATGCAGCAGATGTGCGACATCGCCAAGCGCGAGCAGTACTCGGTCATCGGCGTCATGCCGGTGGCGCAGGCCGACATCGGAAGCTACGGCATCGTCGAGACCGACGCCCTCGGCGATCGCCTCGGGCGCATCACGCGCATCGTCGAGAAGCCCAAGCCGGGCACCACTCCGTCGACGCTCGCCGTGGTCGGACGCTACATCCTCACGCCCCGGATCTTCCATCACTTGCGCACGGCGGAGCCGGGCGCGGGCGGCGAGATTCAGCTGACCGACGCCATCTCTCACCTGCTCGACGACGAGAAGGTGCTTGCCTACCGCTTCGAGGGCCGGCGCTACGACTGCGGCAACAAGCTCGGCTATCTCGAAGCGACCGTCGACTACGGCGTGAAGCACCCGGAGGTGGGCGAGGAGTTCTCCCGATTCCTCGCCGAGCGCAAGGCGCCCGGCGAGCCGGCCGCCTCGCTTCGAGGCCGCGAGGACCGGCGCGTCGCCCAGGACACGCCCTCGGCGGAGTAGGGCAGCACGTGCCGCGATGACGCTCAACGAGCTGCGCTACGTGGTCGCCATCGCGCAGGAAAGAAGCTTCGGGCGCGCCGCGCAACGCTGCTTCGTGAGCCAACCGGCGCTGTCGGTGGCGGTCCAGAAGCTCGAGGACGAGCTTGGCACGCAGCTCTTCGAGCGCGGGAAAACCGAGGTGACCGTCACGCCGGTCGGCGAGCGGATCGTCGAGCAGGCGCAGAAGGTGCTCGAGGAAGCCACGCGTATCCGCGACATCGCGCAGGCGGGACGCAACCAGCTCGTCGGGCTCTTCCGTCTCGGGGTGCTCTACACCGTCGCCCCGTATCTGCTCCCCGATCTCATCCCGGCGCTCAACGCGCGGGCGCCGGAGATGCCGCTCGAGATCGAGGAGAACCTGACCGACCACCTCGAGGCCGCGCTCAAGACCGGCCGCATCGACGCGGCGATCGTCGCGCTGCCTTTCCAGCCGCCGGGCGTGATCACCGAGTTCCTCTACGAGGAGCCGTTCCAGGTCGTCGTGCCGCAGCAGCATCGCTGGGCGCGCCGCAAGACGATCCAGCCCTCGGAGCTTTCCGGCGAGCACACCATCCTGCTCAACGTCGGCCACTGCTTTCGCGACCAAGTCCTCGATGCCTGCCCCGAGCTCAATCGCAGCGCCGCGCCGATCACGCGCAGCAACTCGCTCGAGACGATACGCAACATGGTCGCTTCGGGGCTGGGCGTGTCGGTGCTGCCGCGCGACGCCCTCACGCCGAAGTACCACAGCCGGCTGGTGGTGGCGGTCCCTTTCGCGCGGCCGGTGCCGACGCGCCGCATCGCGCTCGCGCATCGCAAGAGCTTTCCGAGGCCCGCCGCGGTCGAGGCGATTCGCGACGCGGTGCTCGAATGCCGCGCGGAAAAGGCGGAGCGCACGAGGACGCAGCGGGCGGCGGGCTGACCATAACCACGGGGAGTGAACGAGGCATGGCTTCGGATCTGAAAGGCAAGAGCATCCTGATCACCGGCTCGTCGACGGGAATCGGCGCCGCCGCTGCGCGGGCCTTCGCGAAGGAGGGTGCGAAGATCGCGGTGCACTACAACGCGAGCCGCGAGGCCGCGCAGCGCGTCGCGGCGGAGGTCCGCTCCCTCGGCGGGGATGCGCAGCTGGTCGCCGGGGATGTGACCCGGTCCGCCGACGTGCGGCGTATCGTCGCCGAGGCGCTCGCGGCCTTCGGCAGGATCGACGTCCTGGTCAACAATGCCGGGGGCCTCGTCGCCCGGACGCGGATCGAGGACTACACCGAGGCGTACCTGCAACAAGTGCTGGCGCTCAACGTGATCCAGGTCGCGCTCTTCATGCACGAGGTCGTGCCGATCATGCGCCGGCAGAAGAAGGGCAACGTGATCAACGTGAGCTCCATCGCTGCCCGGCACGGCGGCGGTGCGGGCGCGATCGTCTACGCGGGAGCCAAGGGCTTCATTTCGACCGCCACCAAGGGCTGGGCGAAGGAAGTCGTCGGCGACGGCATCCGCGTCAATGCCGTGTCGCCGGGCGTGATCACGACGCCGTTTCACGAGCGCTATTCGACGGCCGAGCAGCTCAGGGCGATGCAGGCCACGATTCCCATGAATCGCCTGGGCAGCCCCGAGGAGTGCGCGGGCAGCTTCGTGTTCCTCGCCTCCGACGAGCTCTCCGGCTACGTCACCGGGCAGGTGATCGAGGTCAACGGCGGCCAGTACATGCCGTAGCCCCGGATGAGGTCATCGAGCTTCCTGGACGCCCCGGCCCGCAAGCAATCCGCGCGCGCATCGCGCCGGGGATGCGCTAGGGCTTCACCAGCGCCGGCAGATCGGCGAGCGAGTCGATGACGTGGTCGGGACGCGGTCCGTGGCGCTCGAGGGGCGCGGAAGACCGGCTCACCCAGATGGCAACGAAGCCGCAGGCCTTGGCGCCGACGACGTCCCAGCCGTTCGCCGAGACGAAGCCGATGCGCGAGGGCGGCAGCTTCAGGTAGTCGGTCGCCAGCTGGTACACGCGCGGGCTCGGCTTGTAGATGCCGGCGGCGTCTGCCGAGAGCACCGCGTCGAGGTGCAGCGCGATGCCCGTTGCCGCTGCAAGAGGCTCGAGCATGCCCCGCGTGCCGTTGGAAAGGATCACCCGCGGCAGGGGCGCCAGCGCCGCCAGAGCCGGAGCGACGTCGGGATACGGGGACAGGTCGAGGTACGCGTCCAGCAGGCGATGGCGCGCCGGAGCAGTGAGCGAAAGCCCGAGCACATCCGCGGCGTGATCGAGCGCGTGCGCGGTGATCGCGCCGAAATCCTCCCGCCGCTGCGTCGGGCTCAGCATCAGGCTTTGCAGCCAGGAGTATTCGAGCTGCTTGGCGCGCCACAGCCGCTCCAGCGCCGCCCCTTGCTTGGGAAAGAGGCGATCGGCCGACGCGGAGACCGACTCGACGTCGAAGAGCGTCCCGTAAGCGTCGAACACCAGCGCATCGACGGGCGCCGCGCCTGGCGAGTTGACAATCATCGCGCGCCTCCCGCGCGGAATTTTTCTGTCATCGTATGCAAAAATTGCGCTGATGTGGCGTGCGACGCGAACGCCAGGTAAAAAAATAGGGGTTGCACTCGCGTACAACCCCCCGGTTCAATGGTGGGCGATACTGGGATCGAACCAGTGACCCCTGCCGTGTGAAGGCAATGCTCTACCGCTGAGCTAACCGCCCGCGCGAACCCAGACAGGAGCGGGTATTTAAGCACAGCGCGAAAATCAGGGTCAAACGAAGTGGTCAATGTGTCTAGGTATGTCATGGACAATAAATGGCACCACAATGGTGCGACTCGGGTCGCTATGCACCCCCCTCGCGCCCCGATGACGGAGGGCATTTTCGTAACTTAAAGCGGCAAAAGCAAAAATCTGGCTGGCTCAAGTCTTGCTCAAACCAGCCGATCCGCCGATCTTCGACCTATGGCCTCGGTCATTTACGATGAAATGCGTGACGGCGACGGCTCTGTCCGGCCGCACTACCGGGGCTTTTTCGACTGGCTGGAGCGGACCGGACCGGAGCGGATCGCCCAGAAGCGGGACGAGGCCGACCGTGCCTTCCACCGCGTCGGCATCACCTTCGCGGTCTACGGCGAGGATGCCGGCACCGAGCGGCTGATCCCCTTCGACATGGTTCCGCGGATCATCCCGACCGCGGATTGGCTCACGCTCGAGCGGGGGCTGAAGCAGCGCGTGCAGGCGCTCAACCTGTTCCTGCACGACATCTACCACGACCAGAACATTCTTAAAGCGGGCGTCGTCCCCGCCGAGCGCGTTCTGAACAACACCCAGTACCGGCGCGAGATGCACGGCTGGGACGTGCCCGCGGGCATCTACGCGCACATCGCGGGCGTCGACGTCGTGCGCGCCGACGAAGGTGTGTACTACGTGCTCGAGGACAACCTGCGCGTGCCTTCCGGCGTGTCGTACATGCTGGAGAACCGGCGCATGATGATGCGGCTGCTGCCCGAGCTGTTCGCAAGCCAGTCGATCAAGCCGGTCGAGCATTACCCGGACGTGCTGCTCGAGAACCTGCGGGGCGTGGCCCCGTCGGGGGAGGAGCATCCGGAGGTCGCCGTCCTCACGCCCGGGGTATTCAATTCCGCGTACTTCGAGCACGCGTTCCTCGCCCAGCAGATGGGTGTGGAGCTGGTCGAAGGCCCGGACCTGTTCGTGCACAACGATACGCTCTACATGCGCACCACCCGCGGCTCCAAGCGGGTCCATGTCCTCTACCGCCGGGTCGACGACGACTTCCTCGATCCGCGCACGTTCCGGCCGGACTCGGTCCTCGGCGTACCGGGCCTCTTCGCGGCGTACCGTGCCGGGCGGGTGACGCTCGCCAACGCGATCGGCACAGGCGTCGCCGACGACAAGTCGATCTACGCCTACGTGCCGGAGATGATCCGCTTCTACCTCGCCGAGGAGCCGATCCTCAACAACGTGCCGACCTGGCAGCTTTCGAAGGGCGACGATCTGCGCTATTGCCTCGAGCATCTCGCGGAGCTGGTCGTGAAGGAGGTCCATGGCGCGGGCGGCTACGGGATGCTGATCGGCCCCGCGGCGAGCGCCGCCGAGCGCGACGCGTTCCGCAGTCGGATCGTCGCCGAGCCGCACAAGTACATCGCGCAGCCCACCCTCTCGCTGTCGACGTGCCCGACGTTCACCGAGAGCGGCCTCGCGCCGCGGCACGTCGACCTGCGGCCGTACGTCCTCTCGGGCAAGACGGTGAACCTCGTCCCGGGCGGGCTTACGCGGGTAGCGCTCCGCAAGGGCTCGCTCGTCGTCAATTCCTCCCAGGGCGGCGGCACCAAGGACACCTGGGTCGTCGCGCACGCCTAGCACCCGCAAAGTCGCCATGCTCTGCCGAACCGCGAACGAACTCTACTGGATGGCCCGGCACATCGAGCGCGCCGAGAACACCGCCCGGCTGCTCGACGTCACCTACCGGATGTCGCTCCTGCCCTACGAGGCGGTCGCCCCGGGGCTCGCCTGGGCCGAGCCCTGGGCGGTGCCGCTGATCACCTCGGGCCTGGCGACCGCGT
>Ga0335077_10001132_pt1 | contig 31212 bp, 19 predicted proteins | sample Lox_Sample_31_FD_207151 | JGI IMG/M metagenome (GOLD analysis project Ga0335077, IMG submission 207151) | Soil microbial communities from Loxahatchee National Wildlife Refuge, Florida, United States - Lox_Sample_3.1 | ecosystem: Environmental > Terrestrial > Soil > Wetlands | place: USA... | reverse complement strand
ACCGGGATGGCCCTGAAGTTCGTCTGCAATTTGATGAATTTGCGACCGCACTGGTGCTCGAATTGCGACACTTTCTTCTTGGCTCCAAGGCGGGAAAGGACCATCCGCATATCCGAAACAGAGAACGTCCGAGTTTCAGATCGAAAGACGACCGGAACGAATCCGGCTGAGCACAGCCATCTGGCGCAGTGATTTAGAGTAACTTACGTAGGTTTGCCACCTCTCCTAACATCCTCGAACGGGACATTGAGGATCTGGTAGTATCTCCAATCTCGGTGATCGAAATGCCACCACTCGCTTTCATTTACCGTAAAGCCCTCCGATTCCATGGCTCGCCGCAGGAGTTCCCGGTTCCAGCGTTCCAGAGAAGTGCCGCCAGGGAATGTGGGGAACGAACGCGGGGACATCTCATCGTAAAGGCCGGGCATTTCGGCGGGATTGCCAGTGGCCAGTTCGTAGAGGGTCAAGTCGACAGCGCAACCGCGATTATGCTTGGAGCCCTTCTGAGGATCGGCGACGAATTGCTTTCCTTCCGGCGGAGTGGCATCCCAGAAGATTTCGGTGACGTACCAGGGGCGGTAGGCGTCGTGGATGAGCAGGCCATAACCTAGGGGTTGGAGTTTGTGTGAGACCCGGACGAGCGCTTCGGCGGCGGGACGTTGCATGAAGGCGCGTGCCTGCGTGTATATAGGAGTGGAGAGGAAGTTATTGGACTGCGCGTAGCGAATATCGAGGTGAATGGCGGGGTCGAGGGTGACAAGTTCGACGAGGTCCGGCTGGCGGAACGGCTTTGTTTCGAAGGGCGGCTTGGCAGCCAGAGCCTCGGCGCGGAGCTCGGCAATGGGCTTGGACGGGGTGATATGGTAGAAGCGCGAGGGGTCGGAGCCTGCGTCGGTCCGCGAGAATCCTTCGTTGAGATACGTGAATAACGCCGGTTCGCCGGGTTCCTCGATAATTTCATAACCCCAGTTTCCTTTCGCCGGGTCCGGGACGAACATCATCTTGAGTTGCAAGTCGAAGCTGATTTCCTCTTCCATCCCCGAAGCGTGCCGCATGTAAGGCCTCTGACCGCGCTCGAGGATAATTACAGTTTCGTTGTACTTCGCTTCGTAGCTTTTGTACTTGTAGATACCGACAAAACGTTTCCATTCGGCGGGAGCGTCGGGAGGTTTGGGGCCAGGGACGAGTGGGGCCGCGTCAGGTTTGGAAGCGACAGCCGGAGGCGCAACTACCGTCTGCGCGAGCAGGACATTTGGAGCGAGGAAAAACGGTGAAAACAAAAACAGGAATGCTTTTGGCGGGATGAGTGGTTTCACGAGTACATGCTAGCAGGAGCACGCGTGCACGCGAAAGGATAGGGGACCCTCAAGGGCGCGGAAGGCCTGAACCACAAGTAGAGGGTTACGGGGCGAACCAGCGGGAGCCGCGGCGCTGTTCTTCGTCGAGCTCACGAACAATCTGCATCGTCCGGGCCCGGCGGAATTCACCGATGGCGGTGAGCATGGAATTCGCCAGGGCGATCGGCGCGGTATAGGAGGCGCCGAAGAAGACCGAGTCAATCGAGGCGAGGAAAAGTTCGTGGCAATGGCGGGCGAGCGGGGAGACGTAGGTATCAGCGATACCGACGCAGTAGGCGCCCTTGGTTCGGGCGTCCTGTACGCCTTCAACGGTCTGCCGGATACCGCGACGGAAGCTGATGGCGATTACGAGGTCCCTCTCGGACAGCGAGCGAACGGTGTGAGTCACCGGCCCGGCGGCCGACGCGATGAAAACGGGTAAGCCGAGCAGATTCAGGTGATAGCCCAGATACTCGGCGAGAACCGCGGCAAGATCGCCGCCGAGGATGACGATGCGGCGGGCGGAGTAGATACGTTTGGCCAGAGGCGCGAATCGCTGCGTGTCAAGCGAGTTCTTCAGGCCCTGCATGTTTTTGAGGTCGCGGAAAAGGGAATTGCGCACGGCGGCATCGGGGCCATTGCCGCCCGCGGGCAGCTGCTGCATGGTGTCGAGCGAGGTGGCAAAAGCCAAGGACAGCTCATGGAGATGGTGCTGGAACTCGCGATAGCTGGCGAAGCCCAGACCGTGGACGATTCGAACGATGGTGGCAGGATCCGTGCCGAGGCGCTTGGCAAGGGCGCGCACGCTCAGCAGAACGTATTCTCGCGGATGCTCAAGAATTGGGCGAATGATCTCCTGGCGCTTCGTGGTGAGTTGCTCGATGCGCTCGGGAAGGCTGATGTTCGAGGTGGAAGTGTTCGCGGGTTTGGACATGGACCCAATAATCTACATTACTGAGAGAGCAAGGGGCTAGAGCGAAATCAGTGGAAGCGTTCAAAGGGACGCCGCTCCATGAAGATCGCGGTCGGAGCGTTCGAAGGAGCACAAATCAGACGGCCTTCCGCCGGAGCCAACCACAAACGGAAGGCCGTCCCGAAGATGGCGCAGGGTCATTTCTTGGCGGAGGCGGCCGCTTCATTGACGCCCGGAGCCACGATGGGATTCAGGAAGGGCATCATGGCCCGCAGTTTCGGGCCGAGCTGCTCGATCTGGGCCGTTTGCTCCGCTCTGCGCTTGGCCAGGAAATTGGGGCAGCCCTTCTCGTTTTCCTCGATCCAGGCTTTGGCAAAACTGCCGTCTCGAATCTCGGCGAGTAGCTTCTTCATGGCTTCGCGAGTCTGTGCGGTGACGATGCGCGGACCAGCGTGATAGTCACCATGTTCAGCGGTGTCGCTGACGGAATAACGCATGTAGCTGAGACCGCCGCGATAGATCAGGTCGACGATGAGCTTGAGCTCGTGGAGGCATTCGAAATAGGCAACCTCCGGCTGGTAACCGGCATTGACCAGAGTTTCGAAGCCCGCTTTGATGAGTTCGCTGACGCCACCGCAGAGGACAGCCTGCTCACCAAAGAGGTCGGTCTCAGTTTCCTCCGTGAAGGTGGTTTGCAGAACGCCGGCGCGGGTGGTACCGAGGCCCTTGGCGTAAGAGAGCGCAAACGCTTTCGCTTTCCCGGACGCGTCCTGATGAACGGCAAGAAGAGCGGGGGTGCCCCCTCCTTCGGTGAAGACCTCGCGAACGCGATGGCCAGGAGCTTTGGGAGCGATCATGCTTACGTCGACGTTCTTTGGCGGGGTGATCGCGCCGAAACGAATGTTAAAACCATGGGCGAACATAAGCGTTTTACCGGGAGTCAGGTGCGGCTCGATCGCCTCCTGGTATAGCTTGGGCTGACGCGTATCGGGCGCGAGAATCATGATGACATCGGCCCAGGCGGCAGCTTCCGCAGGGGTTTTGATGGCGACGCCGTCCTTTTCTGCTCGCGCGCGAGACGCACTGCCCTCGGGGAGGCCGACGACGACGGAAACGCCGGAGTCACGAAGATTCAGCGCGTGAGCGTGGCCCTGTGAGCCGTAACCGATGATCGCGACCTTTTTGCCCTGAACCAGGGAGAGGTCTGCGTCTTTGTCGTAATAGAGATTAGCCATTGCCTTCGTTGTTCCTTTCATGGGCCGCCATACGGCGGAAAATCGATTTCGGGGTGCGATGCCGGACTAAAGATCGGTGCTACGCGGCGGGCGCGTTGTCGGCCTGGGGCTTGGTGGATTCAGCCGGAGGACGGAGCAGATCGCTACCGCGGGTCATGGCGATGCGGCCCGTGCGCGCCATTTCGAGCACACCGAACGGGCGGAGGACTTCGAGCAAGCCGTCGATCTTGTCGACCGTGCCAGACACTTCCACGATTAGGGATTCGGGCGCGACATCGACAACGCGGCCTCGGAAAACCTTGATGAGTTCCATCAGGTGAGGCCGACTCTGCTGGTCGGCGGCCACCTTGATGAGAGCGAGGTCGCGTTCGAGCATGGGACGGGCCGTGATATTTTCGGCGAGAAGAACGTCCACGAGTTTTTCGAGACTGGCTTCCAGCCGCATCGCCCCGCGCTCATCGGTGTGAGCGCAGATGGTCATGCGCGCGATTTCCTCGTTTTCCGTGGGACCGACGGTGAGCGAGTCGATGTTGATCGCAAGGCGCCGGGTCAGCGAAGCGACGCGGTTCAGGACACCGGGTTTATTCTCAACGTAGGCGACGATTGTCTGCATGGGCTCCTCAATTCGATCCTGGTAAAGCAACTATTATGGCTCAGACGCGGTTTCCACCAACGGGTTATTGGGCCGGCGAATCATGTCGTGGAGTGCGGCACCCGCGGGCACCATCGGGTACACGGAGTCTTCCTGTTCCACGCGGAAATCGAGTAGCACGGGCTGATCGGTATTCCGCGCTGATTCAATTGCCGGAACCACCTCTTTGCGCGTGCTGATGCGTTCCCCGCGAATACCGTACGCATTTGCCAGCGCGGCAAAATCGGGGGCGACCAGCGGCGTGGCGACGTAGCGCTTGTCGTAGAAAAACTCCTGCCACTGCCGAACCATGCCAAGATAGCCGTTGTTGATGATGGCGATGTTGATTTTGATCTTCTCCTGAACGATGGTGGCCAGTTCGCAGGACGTCATCTGGAAGCCGCCGTCGCCCACCACGACCCAGACTTCGGCGTCGGGACGGGCGAATTTCGCGCCAATCGCGGCGGGAAGAGCGAACCCCATGGTGCCCAGACCGCCGGAAGTGATCAGCGTGCGCGGGGAGTTGTGGTGGTAGTACTGCGCCTCCCACATCTGGTGCTGGCCGACGTCGGTGGCCACAATGGCGCCGCCCTGGGTGACTTTCCAAAGATCGTTGATGACGTGAGCCGCGTAGAGATGGCCGGTGTCCGGCAAAGACTGGATGTCCCGAACGGCAGATTCGCCCCTCAAATCCTTGATGTGCGCAAGCCAGGCGCTGTGATCGCGGGTTTGAATGTGCGGCAGAAGGTTAGTCAGTGTCTCGCCGGCATCGCCGATGATCGCGGCATCGACCTTCACGTTCTTGTTAATTTCCGCGCGATCGACCTCGATGTGTATCTTGCGGGCGTTGCGCGCGTAGGTGCGCAGGTCGCCGGTGACGCGATCGTCGAAGCGCATGCCGATCGCGATGAGCAGGTCGGCTTCCTGAATAGCAGTGTTGACCCAGGCTTCGCCGTGCATGCCCATCATGCCGAGATTCATGGGATCGGTGGCAGGAAAGCAGCCGATGCCGAGAAGAGTCATGGCTACGGGAATGTTGCCGGTGCGCACGAACTGCTCGAAGATGCGCATGGCACCGGAAAGCATGATGCCGCGGCCAGCGAGAATGACCGGGCGCTTGGCGGAGTTGAGGAGTTCGACGGCGCGGTCGAATTCTTCCTGATCGTGATTGTTGCGAATACGCTTCGCAGGGAGCTTCGGCGCCGTGGCTTCCCAGTCGAATTCCATAGAGGCTTGCTGCGCGTCTTTGGTGATGTCGACAAGAACCGGACCAGGCCGGCCGGAATTCGCGATGATGAATGCTTCACGAACGGTGTGAGCGATGTCTTCCACTTTGGAGACCACCACGTTGAATTTCGTGATGGGCATGGTGATGCCGGTGATGTCCACTTCCTGGAAGGCATCCGAGCCAAGCAACTTGCTGCTAACCTGCCCGGTGATACACACGACCGGGGAGGAGTCGAGCATGGCGGTGGCAATCCCCGTAACCATGTTGGTCGCGCCGGGGCCGGAGGTAGCCATGGCGACGCCAACGCCGCCGCTGGCACGCGCATAACCATCGGCCATGTGCGTGGCACCTTGTTCGTGGCGGACAAGGACATGGTGTAGCTTGGATTTGCCGAGCGCGTCGTAGACCGGAAGAATCGCCCCTCCGGGATACCCGAAGATGTCCTTTACCCCAAGGCGCGTAAGCGTTTCACAGAGTATTTCCGCACCGGTGAGTTTCATAGAGTTCTCCCCGAAGCAGCCGGTACGCCGCCGGACGCAAAGCTAGCGGGCACAGAAGTGATGGCGCCGAGCGAAGAAGAGGAGACCAGCAGCGCATACTTGGCCATCACGCCGTGCGTATAGCGTGGCCTCGGCGGTGTCCAGGAGGCGAGGCGCTTCTGGATTTCGGCGTCGGTCAGTTCGACACTGAGCGAGCGCTTGGGAATATCGAAGATGATGGTGTCGCCATCGCGAATGGCAGCGATGGGGCCGCCCACAACAGCCTCCGGAGCGACGTGGCCGGCCATGAGACCGTGAGTGGCGCCAGAAAAGCGGCCATCGGTGAGTAGAGCTACGGAATCGCCGAGACCCGCGCCGACAAGCGCGGCCGTGACGGCCAGCATTTCGCGCATGCCGGGCCCGCCGCGAGGACCTTCGTAGCGGATGACCACGACGTCGCCGGCTTTGATTTTGTTTTGTTCCACGGCGGCGAAGGCGGCTTCTTCGCTATCGAAGACACGCGCAGCGCCACGGAAATTCTGAATGTTGTGGCCGGCAACCTTGATGACGCAGCCTTCCGGCGCGAGATTGCCCTTGAGAATCACTAAGCCGCCCGTCGGTTTGAGCGGATTGTTTTTCGCGCGGACGACGTCTTGGCCGGGCGTTTCTTTCGCACCGGCTGCTTCTTCTCCAAGCGTGCGCCCGCTAACAGTGAGACATTCTCCGCGCAGGACACCGGCTTCAAGCATGCGCTTTGCGACGAGCGCAGTACCGCCTGCTGCGTAAAGATCAGTCGCGACATATCTGCCCCCAGGTTTGAGATCGGCAAGAATCGGCGTGGCTGAACTGACACGATCAAAATCGTCGATGGAAAGCGGAATACCCGCTTCGCGTGCGATCGCGAGAAGGTGAAGCACCGCGTTGGTGGAGCCGCCGGTAGCGGCAACGCCAGCGATGGCATTTTCAATGGCGGATTTGGTGATGATTTTCGAAGGGGTGAGATTATTTTTGAGCAAGCTCAGCGTGAGTTTGCCCGCAAGTTCGCCGGCGTGCGCTTTACCTGCATTGGTGGCAGGGACGCTGGAGATGCCCATGGGCGCCAGCCCAAGAAATTCACACACGAGCGCCATGGTGTTGGCGGTGAACTGTCCGCCACAGGCACCCGCGCCGGGGCAAGCAGAACATTCCAGTTCTTTGAGCTTGGCGTCCGACATTTTGCCCCGAGCGTGCGCGCCGATGGCCTCGTAGACGTCTTGAATGGTGACGGAATGGCCCTCGTATTGGCCGGGCGCGATGGAGCCGCCGTAGAGAATCAACCCGGGAATGTTGAGGCGGGCGAGGGCCATGGCGCCCGCTGGGATGGTTTTGTCGCAGCCGACAAGGACGATAAGCGCGTCGAAAAGATTCCCGCGCGCAACCAGTTCAATCGAGTCGGCGATCACTTCGCGGCTGACGAGCGAGGCACGCATGCCTTCGGTGCCCATAGTAATGCCGTCAGAGATGGAAACAGTGTTGAACTCAAGAGGAGTGCCGCCGGCGGAGCGAATGCCGTCAGCCACGTGGGCAGCGAGTTCGCGGAGGTGGTAGTTGCAAGGGCCGATTTCGATCCAGGTGTTGGCGATGCCGATGAGAGGCCTGGAGAAGTCGTCGTCCTTGAGCCCAACCGCACGGAGCATAGCGCGAGCACCGGCACGACTGGCGCCATCGGTTAGCGCGGAACTGCGAGGCTTCAGCGAATTGTCAGACACTGCCGCATTCCTCCGGAAAAACGAGACAGCCTGAAACGACGAAGGCCATCATCCCTTTTTGGATGATGGCCCGAAACAGTCTCGGAATTGAAATCTGCCATCACCCTGTAGCTGGGCCCCTCATGACGATGGGGCGAATTCGCACGACCACACTAACGGCAACTACAGCGCCGAAGAGCTGAGTGGCCAGACGCGAGTCGTGAACGACAGGGAACATGCTGGTCGCCCAAGAAAATACTAGAATGCGGGGGAAAGGTCAATCAGTCAAATTAATAGAAGTAGAGGAGAAAATAAGACCAGGTTATGAGGAAATCCTTGGGATCCCCGAACTCCAAAGAATCCCATTTGCCTCAGGGGTATAGAGGCATCTCGCCCAGACGGGATTGCATCCATGAACCCGTATGCCAGCAAGAACCAGCGCGGCAGTTTCCGAAGCTGACTAAACGCGCGTTAAATATTTAACCCGGATGTGACACTCCGCGGCGCTCACGTGGTGGAATACTATTCAACCAGAAAGAGAGCGGCTCGTGCAACGAAACGCGGACGTATTTGTGGTCGGGGGAGGTCCCGCCGGATTAGCGGCGGCGATTGCGGTAGCGCGAAAGGGGTTCTCGGTCATGGTAGCGGACGGTTCGCATCCACCAATTGACAAGCCCTGCGGCGAAGGGATGATGCCAGAAACGCAGACTGCCTTGAGGGACCTTGGAGTGGAGCTGCCGGTTGACATTGGCTGGAATTTTCGGGGAATCCGATTTGTTCAGGACCATCGCGAAATTTCGGCCGCGTTTCCGTCGGGCCAGGGAATCGGGATTCGCAGGCCGGTGCTTCACGGCTTGCTGATCCAGGCGGCGCAAAAAAGTGGTGTGAAGTTGCTGTGGAAGACCGCGGTTGCGGGAATTGACACGCGCGGCGTGCGGCTAAGCGACGGTGTAGTGTCGGCTCGCTGGATCATCGGTGCGGATGGCGGGGCGTCGCGCGTTCGCACCTGGGCGGAACTGGATGACGCTGTGCACCGAACACAACGGATGGCCAGCCGCAGGCACTATCGGGTCCGGCCGTGGTCGGAGTACGCGGAGATTTACTGGGGCAAGCGCGCGCAAGCGTATGTGACGCCGATCGGGAGAGAAGAAGTTTGTGTTGTGGCCATCGGCGATGCCGCGGAAGATGCGAAGTTCGACCGCGTGCTGGCGGGATTGCCGGCGCTTCAGGAAAAGCTGGCCGAGGCAGAGCTGGCAAGTCGCGAGCGCGGCGCTGTGACCGTGATGCGCCGACTGCGGCGTGTGGCACGAGGGAATGTGGCGCTGGTTGGAGACGCGTCCGGGGGAGTCGATGCGATCACCGGCGAAGGATTAAGGTTGGCGTTTCGGCAGTCTGCTGCACTGGCCGATGCGATGGAAGCCGGCGACCTGCGCGAATATCAGCTCGCCCACCGGGAACTGCAGTGTCGCCCCTTGCAGATGGGCAAGTTGATGGTGGAGCTGGGCCGAAGAGAGGTTGTGCGCGAGCGAGTGATGCGTGCCATGAGCGATCGGCAGAACTTGTTCACGCGAATGCTGGCCATCCATCTGGGGCAGGCGACTTCGCGAGAGCTTGTGGCAGCGAGTGCACGGTTGGGATGGCAGCTCCTTGCGGCATAGAGAGGGCAGCGAATGCGAATAGCGGGATGGAAATCGGCGGGCATGGCATTGGGAGTGATGGCGGGAGCCGCCGTTTTTCTGTCGGCGATGGCGGCACCACCGCGGCCGCTCGCTGAGCGAACACCGCCAGCCGGGGTTCAGCTATTCCTCGATCCGGCGCAGAGTAAGGTGCATTATACGGTCGACAGCACGCTACACACGGTGCACGGCACCTTCAATGTGAAGAGTGGAACCATGACACTTGATCCGGCGAGCGGGAAGGCCGGCGGCGAAGTGGTGGTATACGCGACGAGCGGCGACTCCGGAAACAGCTCGCGTGACGAACGCATGCACAAGGAGATTCTGGAGACCAAGAAGTATCCAGATGCGACCTTCCGGCCGACACAGGTAGAGGGAGCTGTAGCTCTGACAGGCACATCGGATGTGAAGGTGAAGGGAACCATCAATCTGCACGGGCAGGATCATGACGTGGTCGCTCTGGTGCACGCAGAGATGGCTGCAGACCATTGGAAGGGAACCGCAAAATTCGATGTGCCATATATTCAATGGGGCATTAAGGACCCCAGCAATTGGTTGCTCAAGGTAAAACCCGTGGTGAATGTTGAACTGGACATGGCGGGCACAGCAAAAGCGGCGAATTGACGATCCGGCGCGGCAGGATTCGGATGCGATGGTGGCGCATGGAGTGCAACAGCGGCGATAAGTCGCGACGCTCCCCAGAAGCCGCAACCCCGTGCGCGCCCAGGATTTCCTCGGTTTTCATTTGCATATCGGTGCCGCATCCCCCAAAATTGATTATTTGGACGACGACACTTGCTGCAAACTGTCGCGCCCTGCATTGTTCCACCAAATGAAAACTGAGGAAATTCATGGAAAAGCCTACGAAGATTGCTCCGCCTAAAGGGAAGCTGGGAGTGCTGCTGCCGGGAATGGGCGCGGTAGCGACGACGTTCATGGCGGGGGTTGAGTTGGTTCGAAAGAAGAAGGCTGTGCCGGTGGGATCGCTGACACAGATGGCAACAATTCGGCTCGGGAAGAGGACGGAAGGGCGCTCGCCGCGAATCAAGGACTTTGTGAAACTGGCGAAGCTGGAAGACATGGTGTTTGGTGGCTGGGACATTTTCCCAGACAGCTCGTACGAAGCCGCCGCGAAGGCCGGCGTTCTCGATCCGCATCACCTAGCAGCGGTGAAGCCGTTCTTGTCGAAGATCAAGCCCATGACCGCGGCGTTCGATCACGAGTATGTGAAGATGCTCGACGGGAAGCACGTCAAGAAGGGCAAGACGAAGTACGACATTGCGCTGCAGATCAAGGCCGATATCGCGAATTTCAAGAAGAAATACGGCTGTTCGCGGCTGGTGATGTTGTGGTGCGGGTCAACGGAAGTATTTTTGCAGCCGCACGACGTGCACAGTACGCCGGAGAAGCTCGAAGAAGCGATGAAGGCGAACCATCCTGCCATAGCGCCGTCGATGCTTTATGCGTGGGCTGCCATCACGAGCGGGATTGCCTACGGAAATGGCGCGCCGAATCTGAGCGTGGACATTCCGGCGATGCAGGAACTGGCCCACCGGCACGGCGTCGCGATTGGCGGTAAGGATTTCAAGACCGGGCAGACACTCCTGAAGACGGTGCTGGCGCCCGCGTTCAAGGCGCGCATGCTGGGGTTGAACGGGTGGTTTTCGACGAACATCTTGGGAAATCGTGACGGGGAAGTGTTGGAAGATCCCGGATCGTTCAAGACCAAGGAAGAATCGAAGCTGGGCGCGCTGGAATTTATTTTGCAGCCCCATCTGTACCCCGAGCTCTACAAAACAATTCACCACAAGGTGCGTATCAACTACTATCCGCCCCGCGGAGACAACAAGGAAGGCTGGGACAATATTGATATCTTCGGATGGCTGGGCTATCCGATGCAGATCAAGGTCGACTTCCTGTGCCGCGACTCGATTCTGGCGGCGCCCATTGTTCTGGACCTGGTGCTGTTCCTGGATTTGGCGCAACGGGCGGGAATGCGCGGAATTCAGGAATGGTTGAGCTTCTACTTCAAGTCGCCGATGACCGCGCCGAAGCTGTATCCCGAGCATGACCTGTTCATTCAGTTGATGAAGTTGAAGAACACCCTGCGCTGGATGATGGGCGAGGATCTGATTACCCACCTGGGACAGGAGTATTACGACTAGGTCGAAATACAGAGCAAATTTCGAAGGCGTCAGGAGAAATCCTGGCGCCTTTTTATTTATAGGCGTTCCGGAGTTTCCCATTTGCCGGTAGTCGCAGAACGGAAGACGGCTTCGACCGCGGCCATGTTGCAAATGGCGTCCTCCAGAGGATTGCGAACTTCGGTGTTTTCGCGAACGGCGACGGAGAACAGGTCGGCTTGAATCGTGAACTGGTTGCAGATGGGGAAAGATTCGGTCGCCAGTCCTGTGCCGAACAGATCTGTGCCGTCATCGATGAAAATGCGCGTGGGGCGATCGGTGGGCGCGTTGAAGGGAATTTCGACGTCGATGCGCCCCGCAGTCCCGAAAAATTGCATGCGCTGGTAATACGCGACCTGGGTACTGCAAGTGAAAATGACCTGGCCGGAGGGATACTCGAGGATGGCGGAAGTGAGCCGATCGGTGTTGAAGCTGGGGTCGCGCTCAATGCAGCCGAAGACGCGCACAGGCTCTTCGCCGAAGATGAAGCGCGTGGTTTTGATGGGATAGCATCCAATGTCGTACAGTGCGCCGCCGCCGAACTCGGGGACGTTGCGGGTGTTGCCAGGATCAACATTGAAGTAGCTGAAGTAGCCCGACGCCGAGTGCAGTTTGCCGATGCGGCCGGCGCGCACAAGTTCTTCGGTGCGCAGCCATTGTGGATGGGTGCGGACCATGAAAGCCTCGGCAATCTTGACGTCGTATTCGTCGCGGACTTCGAGAAGACGGCGCGCCTCCACGACAGTGAGGCTGAGCGGTTTTTCGCAAAGCACATGCTTGCGCTTGCGGGCGGCCTCAATCGACCACGGCACGTGCAGGTGATTGGGTAACGGATTGTAGATAACTTCGATTTCGGGATCCGCGAGGAGCTCTTCATAAGAGCCATAGGCTTTGGGGATCTTGGCTTCCGCGGCGAACGCTTGGGCGTTTTCGAGCGAACGGGAAGCGATGGCGGTGACTTCCGTATGCTCGCACTGAAGCAGTGCGGGCATGACGCGGCGGCGGACGAGGGATGCTACACCAAGGATTCCCCACTTCACTTTTCGAGGCATTTAGAGTCTCCGACTGGATTTACTCTACCTTTCGCGTCAATCCATCCACGCGAACGAGCGAGTGACGGCTTTCTTCCACTGGCGATAATACGTGTCGCGCTGATTTTCTTCCATCCGCGGTTCCCATTTTTGATCGACGGCCCAGTTCTGGCGTAGATCGTCCAAATCGGAATAGAAACCAGCGGCAAGGCCGGCGGCGTAGGCTGCGCCCAGTGCGGTGGTTTCCTTGATAACCGGTCGAAGCACGGGAATATTAAGGATGTCCGCCTGGAACTGCATGAGAAGTTCGTTTTCGACCATCCCGCCATCGGTGCGGAGAGAAAAAAGGTGGATCTCGGAATCTTTTTCCATGGCTTCCAGGACTTCGCGCGTCTGGTAAGCGGTGGCCTCTAGAACCGCACGGGCGAGGTGACCCTTGTTGGTGTAGCGCGTGAGTCCCGCAATGACGCCGCGAGCATCACTGCGCCAGTAAGGGGCGTAGAGGCCGGAAAAGGCGGGGACAAAATAGACGCCGCCATTATCACGGACCGTTCGCGCAAGAGATTCGATGTCGGAGCTTTTCTGGATCAGGCCCAGATTGTCACGAATCCATTGAACAAGCGCGCCGGTGATGGCGACGCTGCCTTCGAGTGCATACACGGCTTTTTGTGGACCGAGTTTGTAGCCGACGGTGGTGAGCAAGCCGCACGTGGAAGCAACCGCGCGTTCGCCGGTGTTCATCAGCAGGAAGCAGCCGGTGCCGTAAGTGTTTTTTGCTTCGCCCGGGCGGAAGCAGGTCTGGCCGAAAAGCGCTGCTTGCTGATCGCCAAGAATGCCGGCAATTCTCACTCCCGCAACGAATGGGAGCTTGGCCTCGCCGCACACTTCGCTGCTGGAGACTATGCGCGGCAGGATGCCGGCGGGGATGTCAAAGGTAGCAAGGATCTCGGCGTCCCAGTCGAGCGCGGCGAGATTCATGAGTTGCGTGCGGCTGGCATTGGTGACATCGGTGAGATGGGCGCCGCCCTCGGGACCGCCGGTGAGCCGCCACAGGAGATAGGTGTCGATAGTGCCACACAGCAGTTCGCCGGATTCGGCAAGAGCGCGCGCCTCTTTGACGTTTTCGAGAGCCCAGCGAATCTTCAAAGAGCTGAAGTAGGTGGACAGAGGCAAGCCCGTCTTTGCGCGGAAGCGATCGATGCCACCATTCTTGGCGAAGTCCGCGACCAGGCCGTCGACGCGGGTGTCTTGCCACACAATGGCATTGCAGATGGCGCGGCCGGTTTTTTTCTCCCACAGCACGACGGTCTCACGCTGATTAGTGATGCCGATCGCGGCGAGATCCCTCGGCTGAAGGATTTTGTGTGCCATAGCCTTGCGCATCACGTCTTGCGTGCGACGCCAGATTTCTTCGGGATCGTGTTCCACCCAGCCCGGAGCCGGATAGATCTGCTCGTGTTCTTCCTGGGCTTGAGAAACGATGCGGCCACCCTGATCAAAAATGATGAAGCGCGTGCTGGTGGTTCCTTGGTCGAGTGCGCCGAGATAGGGGGGCATAGGTCTTCCTTAAAAAGCGAGAATCTTTACGAGTAGTCCGGCGAGAGCGCCGCCGACGAGTGGGCCGAGAACGGGAATGGGGGCGTAAGGCCAATCAGAATGCCCTTTGCCGGCGATTGGCAGAATGGCGTGCGCGATCCGCGGGCCGAGGTCGCGTGCCGGATTGATGGCGTATCCCGTGGTGCCGCCGAGAGAGAGGCCGATGCCCCAGACCAAGCTGGCGACAAGGAAGGGGCCGAGTCCAGCAGCAGGACCGGTGGTGGCGACGGCTTTGGAAAAAATGGCACTGACCACGAAAACCAGGATGAACGTGCCGATGACTTCACTGACGAAGTTGAAGGGATAGTTGCGGACGGCAGGGCCGGTACTGAAGATAGCGAGCTTGGCGGCGGAATCCGGCGACTCGCACCAGTGGGGAAAATAGTGCAGCCAGACGAGCATGGCGCCAACGAGCGCGCCGAGAATCTGTGCGGAAAGAAAAGGAAGCACCAGCGAATAGTCGCCAGTGCGGACTGCCATTCCAAGAGTAACGGCGGGGTTGAGGTGCGCGGAAGGGCTGCCACAGGCAATGGCCGTGAACACGCCGCACATGACGGCAAATGCCCAGCCTGCCGTGATGACGATCCAGCCGGAGTTCTCGGCCTTGGATTTTTTCAGGAGCACGCCCGCGACAACGCCGTCTCCGAGCAGAATGAGTACGAGAGTTCCCATGAATTCTCCGAACCAGGGCGAGAGCATGCGGTGGTCCTCCGTGAGGCTGGGTGAATTATTTCACAGAGGTGGTGGGGAGACGCAAATCGTCTGGCGAGGACGACCCTTGAGCTATCCGGCGTGCGCAATCGGTGGCCAGTAGGGCCGTTGAGTCTCATCGCCGACAGCGACGCCGTCTTGGAATCTGACAAAGCGGCCGGAGATCGCAGGAACCTTTTCGCCGGGAACAACAATGCCGACAAGATTCAGAGGGTCAGCGGCTGAAATCGTGATGACTTCGCCGCTCGCTGGTTCGGAGCGGAACGCGCGGAGAGATTCGACGGCCATGGGCAGGGCGAATTGTTCGCCGAGAAAATTGCCAACAAACCGGCCACCACGAATTTCGCCGCGATCCTCGAGGCGGCGAAGAGCGATGAGAACTTCACGCCACTTCGGCAGGATGGACTCGCGACTCAGGAGCTCGCGGAAGACCACGCCGTAGCGCTTGAGCAGCATCCAGCCGATAGCTTCCATTTGCGCTGCATGATCGGCGTGTTCTTCGGGGTAGATCAGCGACCAGCGGCCGACACTGTCGCGCGGACGAGTATGACGGCCACTGCCTTGCCCGGCGCGGCGCTTGGGATCGATCAGGGCGCGGAGATTATCGAAACCGTCGGCCGTGATGAAGCCGACGGCGACGAGCTCCCACAGTGCGGTTTCCACCTCTGCTTTCAGGCGGCGCGTGCCGCGGACAATGTCGGCGAAGAAAGAGGCTCCTCGAGCTCTGAGGAACTGCAGGACATCCTTTGCAGCTGGAGTCAGGCCGGGATGATCGGCGGCGGAAAGCTCGTGAGAAGGGCAAGACATCCAGTTGGCGTCGTCGCGAGCGAAAAATGAGATGGGAGCGACACTGGTCGGAGTCACGCGGCGGCCCCGCTCGGAAGAATCGACGAGAAGCGCTGGATGAGGCGATAGGCGGCGCCACCCGATCGCGCCACTCAAACAGAGATGGTCGAGAACCTTGGGATCGTATCCGCCGATACGGCGCGCGAGGATCTGATTTTCCCAAGTGTTGGCGGGAGCTTCGTAGCCTTGCAGTTGGCGCAGTGCTTCGAGAGTGCCTCGCTCTCCGAGCAAATGCGTACCGTGGGCCACATGTTGCCAGCGGAAAAGCCAGCGCATGAATTGGGCCGCGGTTACAGGCTGAATCTCGCGACGCAAGCGACCAAGAGTGAGGCGGTGGATGCGGGCGAGGAGTCGGCGCTCGCACCATTCCGTCTCGCGACTCAAAGGATTGGTGAACTTGCCACGCAGGACCGCGCCGCTAGCTTCGATCTGCAGAAGAGCTGCATCAATCGCGGCTTGCGGAAGCCCCAGCAGCTCAGCGAATTCGCGAGCCGTGACGGGGCCGGAATGTTCGAGCCATCCGGTCACGAGCGCACGAACGGCGTCCTCACGAGCAGGAGTTTGTGGCTCGACATCAGCAAAGCCCGATTCGAATTTGGCGCCAGGGAACAATTGCAAAAAGGATTTCAGTCGTTCGGCGGCGACCCAGTAGCGGCGCCCGGAATCAATTGCGGATGCCACACGTCCTTGAGCGGCGAGAGATTCAAGAAATGGTCCCCAAGCATCAATGGCCGCGCGGGCCGCTGAAGCAAGCGGGAAATCGGCTCGCGTCTCAAAAGTATCTACTTGTGGGAACGCCACCACGGTTTGCAGTACGTCGTGGAGTTCATTGGCGTCGCGAATATCAGGCCAGGCCTGCGAGCGCACTTCCGCAATAGCTTCGGGATCGAGCTTGCCGACCTCGGAGAGCACAGATTCAGGCAGCATGCGACGCATCTCGACAGCGCGCGCGCGGCGTTCTTCGATCGGAGCATCATCCAGATAGGCGAAGGGATTGGCGTTGAGAATCTCGTGGGAAAACTGCGAGGGCACCGGAGTGTCGACAGCAACGCAGTGAATCTGTCCGTTCAGGATTTTCTCGAGCACGGCTTTGAGTCCCTCGACGTCCATGGCTTCAGTCAGGGCGTCCCGCATGACTTCGTTGACGAGCGGGTGATTGGGGACGCGTGGCTGCGCATCCAGATTCTCGGGGCATGCCGCGGCGTCGGGGAAAACGGAGGCGAGAAGGTCGTCGGCGCGCATACGTTGAATTTGTGGCGCGACTTTCTTGCCTTGCTGAAAACGCTGCAGGATGAGCGCGCGTGAAGCGTCCCAACGCCAGCGCGCCGTGAAGATGGGAGAGGCCAGCACGGCCTGCTCGAGAACCTCGACGACGGAGTTGGGATGAAGGAACCGGAAAACATCGGCGAGAGGGAAGCTATGTTGCTCGGCGAGCGAGATGTTGATGCCGTCATCCGTGGCGGCGGCCTGCAATTCCAGATTGAACGAGCGGCAGAAGCGTTTGCGCAAAGCGAGGCCCCAAGCTTTGTTGATGCGGCCGCCGAAGGGGGCGTGGATGACCAGCTGCATTCCCCCGCTTTCGTCGAAGAAGCGTTCCGCGACGACTGTCGACTGCGTGGGAACAGCACCGAGGACAACGCGGCCCATGATGATGTGGTCGGCGAATTGTTCGGCGCCGGAAGAATCCAGGCCGCACTCGTTTTGAAGCCACTGGAGGGCGGGCTGTGCTTCGGGCGAGGTGCGAAGTTCGGTGCCGGGTCTCACGTCCCGGCACAATTCATCAACTTTACCGCGTACTACGGCGACCTGTTCGGAGAGCTCGGCAGTGCGTGCGGGTGCTTCACCGCGCCAGAAGGGAATTGTCGGTGCGGCGCCACGAGCGTCTTCGACCAGCACACGGCCGTTTTGTACCCGCCGGATGCGCCACGACGTGTTGCCGAGCAACATCACATCTCCGCCCATGCTCTCGACGGCGAAGTCTTCGTCGACCGTGCCAACGATGCTGCCTTCCGGCTCGGCAATCACGGAATAGAGAGAATTGTCAGGGATGGCGCCGCCGCTGGTGATGGCCGTGAGCCGCGCGCCGCGCCGTCCGTGGAGGCGTTTATTGACGCGATCGCGAAGGAGATAAGCACCGTATCGGCCGCGCCGCGCGTTGATGCCTTCCGAGAGCATCTCAATGATCGATTCGAATTGCTCCCGAGCAAGATCGCGATAGGGGTAAGCGCGGCGAACCGCAGCGAACAGATCGTCTTCGCCCCATGCTTCGCACGCGCACATGGCTACAATTTGTTGGGCTAGAACGTCGAGCGGCGCTTCGGGCACGGCGATGATGTCGAGATAGCCGTGGCGCATCGCGTATACGAGCGCGGCGCTTTCGACGAGTTCGTCCCGAGTGCTGGCGAAGATCCTTCCCTTGGGAATCGCGCCGTGCCAGTGGCCGGCTCGGCCGATGCGTTGCCAGGCTACGGCGATAGAGCGGGTCGAGCCGATCTGGCAGACCAGATCGACGGTGCCGATATCGATGCCGAGTTCGAGGGAGGCGGTGGCAACAAGGACCCGAATTTCGCCGGCTTTGAGTTTTTTTTCCGCCGCAAGCCGCAATTTCCGCGACAAGCTGCCGTGATGGGTAGCAACCGCGTTGTTGCCCAGTCGTTCAGCCAAGTGGTGGGCGACACGCTCGGCGAGGCGGCGTGTGTTTACGAAGACAAGGGTGGAACGGTGCTCACGAACGAGTTGTGCGATGCGTTCGTAGATTTCGTCCCACATTTCGTGCGAGGCGACGGGGCCAAGCTCGCTCCCAGGCACTCCGACGCCGACGTCGATTTGGCGTTGATGCCCGATTTGAACGACGGCCGGATCGGGCCGCCCGCTGCCGGCCAGGAACTGGGCAATCACCTCGATGGGTTTCTGGGTGGCAGAGAGCCCGATGCGAAGCATGGGACCCGCTGCAAGAGCCTCGAGGCGTTCCAGAGAGAGGGCCAGGTGTGAACCGCGCTTATCGTCGGCGACGGCGTGAATTTCGTCGACGATGACGGTATTGACGGTTTTGAGGATTTCACGGCTTTTGCCAGCAGTGAGCAGGATGTACAGCGATTCGGGCGTGGTGACGAGTATGTGCGGAGGGCGCTGCAACATGGCGCGGCGCTCGGGCATCAGTGTGTCGCCGGTGCGCACGGCGGCGCGAATCTCTGGCATCAGAAAGCCGCGTTCGATGGCGAGGCGCTGGATCTCGCTGAGGGGAATTTCCAGGTTGGCCTTGATGTCGTTACCGAGCGCCTTCAGCGGCGACACGTAGACAACTTCGGTCTGATCACGGAGTTCACCGGCGATGGCTTTGCGAACCAGGCGATCGATGCACGATAGAAATGCGGCGAGAGTCTTCCCGGAACCGGTTGGCGCGGAGATGAGCGTCGTTTTGCCCTCAAGGATGTGGGGCCAGCCCTGCTCCTGCGGCTCGGTAGGCTTCCCGAGACGTGCGAGAAACCACTCGCGGACTACGGGGTGCGCCCAATCGAGCGCATCGGGTTCAGCTGTGGGAATCGGGGCGACCGGCATACGAATTTGACGACCTCGGCAACAGGAAAGACACCTGACAGGCAGGGAAAATCCGAGGAGAGAGAAGTGTATCGCAGGTGACGGTAAGTCACCAACAAAAGTCGTGAGGCAGGGAAATTGTCAGTTTGGAAGCTGGCGCGCTATCACCTCACTCGTACGCGGTATTTTTTGATTTATCGCAGGAGCCTAAAAGCGGAAGATGATGCCGCCGGTGACATCACCTTGTTGCAGGAAATGATCGTTGGGCACAACCCAGCAGTAGCCCCACCAGTTGCACCACACACCGCCATTCGTGGAATACAGATAGGTGGGCGTATAGCGAGCCTGGGCACGGAATCCGATGTGTCGGGAAACGAAATATTTCACGCCGCCACCCACGCCGAAGGAAAACTTGGTGGTGGAAGAGCCCGCGCCGTGCATGTCCGTGGCGCCGGCGCCGACCAGTACGAACGGCTCAACCTTGCTACCGTGGCCGGCGAACGAGAGCAGGAAGTCTCCGTGGAACTGGTCGAGTGTGACGCCGATTTTAGTGGGGTATGTTCCGCCGCCGGAATACGTGCCAGAAGCATTGGTCGGCTGGCGGTTCCACAGAAACTCAAGGCCAAAATTCTCCGACGGATTGAGGGTTACAGTGGCGCCGTAAGCGATGCTGCTGTCAATGTTGATACGGCTGAGGCCAAGGGCATTGCCGCCTACATTAGCGCCTCCACCATACTTGTAGCCCGCAAAAGGCTGAATCTCGAAGCGATACTGAGCGGCGGCAGGAAGAATGAAGGTCACGAAAAGCGCAAATGCCAGGGCTGCACAGTGCATGGTAGATAGACGGACGAAACATTCCGCAGAAAGGCGCATAGTCCAATCCTCCCAAGAATGAGTAAGTTGTTGCGGGAATTTCGACGGTCGAGAATTCGAAACTGGAGCGAGTCCCCGAATTGCGGTTGACCTGGCAATCTCCGGACTGGGAGCGGATCGTGCCTTGCCTTCACGTCTACCCAATTGCCGGAGTGTACTACAAGACGTGACTGAGGCGAAAGGTCGCACAGTGAATGTCACCACGGCCATTACAGCGGACCGCGAGGTTGGTCGCTTCGGACCGGCGTCATTGCGCCAGCGGCGAAGTTGGCATATACATGACCAATGTGACGGATGCCGTGCTTTCGACAAAAAAACTAAGCCGCATCGCACCCGGACTCGCGATGCTATGGCCCTACCACCGCAAGAATCTTGCGCCTGACTTCGTCGCGGGACTTTCCGTGGCCGCCGTGGCGTTGCCTGTGGGCGTGGCATACGCGCAACTCGCGGGATTCAATCCCTCGGTCGGGCTCTACTCCAGTATTCTTCCGCTTCTTGCCTACGCCATTTTCGGGACTTCGCGGCAGTTGATCATTGGCCCGGACGCGGCGACCTGCGCGCTGGTCAGCGCGGCCGTGACTCCGCTGGCGGCGGGCGACCCAGTGGTCTACCAGTCCCTCTCGGTAACCTTGGCGCTCTTTGCGGGCATCTTGTGCATCGGCGCAAGTTTTCTGAAATTAGGTGCGCTCGCGGATTTCTTGTCCAAACCGATCCTGGTCGGGTTCCTGAACGGAGTTGCTCTCAGCATCATTCTTGGACAAATCGGAAAGATATTCGGTTTCCCTATCGCCGCGGGTGGTATTGTGCCGCGGCTGGTGGAGTTCGTATCCAAGATCGGCTCCACCCACGCGATATCATTAGTTGTCGGGCTCGCAACGTTTGTAGCCCTCCTGGCGACTCCCAAACTCGTCAAGCAATTACCGGCCGCATTGGTAGCCATGGCTCTGGCAGCGGCAGCGGTGAAGATCTTCGGCCTCGATCACCGCGGCGTTGCCCTAGTCGGCGATGTTCCTGCCGGGCTTCCGCACGTACGGCTCCCCCATTTTTCGCTCGATCTGATTCCGAAACTGTTTGAGGACGCCGCAGGATTAGCGCTTGTAACGTTTTCCAGCATGATGCTGACGGCGCGCAGCTTCGCCTCAAAAAATCGCTACGACATCGATGTCGATAAGGAGTTTGCTGCTTTAGGGGCGGCGAATATCGCATCGGCCATCTCCCAAGGCTTCGCCGTGAGCGGAGCGGACTCGCGGACGGCCATGAACGACGCGACGGGTGGCCGGACGCAAATGGCGGGGTTAGTCGCGGCGAGCACCATCGCGGTGGTGTTGTTGTTCCTGACAGGGCCGCTCCGCTATGTACCGATTCCGGCGCTGGGTGCGGTGCTGGTGAAAGCAGGCCTGTCGCTGGTCGATCTGCCGGCACTGAAACACATATTCAAAATCGATCGACGCGAATTCATGCTGTCGGTGGCGGCTACACTGGGAGTCGTGGCGATAGGTGCGATCGATGCGATTCTGTTTGCAGTCGCTCTCGCAACGCTACGGTTTGTGCGCCTGGTCGCCCGGCCAACTATTGAAGTGCTGGGGCGCACAAGAGAGAAGAAAGGATTCCATTCCATCAAGCGCCACGCCGATGCCGAAGTGGTGCCCGGAGTATTGTTATTCCGGTTCAACGCGCCCATCGTATTTTTCAATGCTCCCTATTTTAAGCGGGAAATTCTGGCGGCCGCCGACGCTGCAGGGCCTTCCTTGAGGCACGTAGTGGTCGACATGTTGCCCGTAACCATGATCGACGCTACCGGGCTCTATACCACGCAGGAGGTAGCGGAAGAGTTGGGACGGCGTGGAATATCGTTGTCGGGAGCGGGGCGAGACACGGAATGGAAGAAGTGGGCGGAGTCCCGAGGGCTTTCGCAGGGGTACTCGAACACCAGGATGTACCCGACGATCAAAGCGGCCATTAAAGCGTGTACCGGGAAAGATGCCGTTGCGGATCACGATCAGAGTGATAAAGACGATGCAGGGAGTTGAGAGTACGAAGGGAACAAGCCATGTCTCAAACCGAGAAAAAGCAGACGACACTTCCAGCAGATTGTACCGAGCAAGCACGGCTTAACGAGGCACGCGAAAAAGGAACTCCCTGGAAAAAATGGGGACCGTACCTGAGTGAGCGTCAATGGGGCACGGTGCGTGAAGACTATAGCGACGATGGCAACGCCTGGGACTATTTCACGCATGGGCAGTCGCGTTCACGCGCCTACCGCTGGGGGGAAGACGGGATCGCCGGAATATCGGACGACAAGCAGACGTTGTGTTTTGCTGTCGCGATGTGGAATGGCCACGACCCGATCCTCAAGGAGCGGCTGTTCGGATTGACGAACAGCGAAAGCAATCACGGCGAAGACGTGAAGGAGTACTACTTTTATCTGGACAGCACGCCGACGCACTCCTACATGAAGTATTTGTACAAATATCCGCAACGGGAATTTCCATACCGGGACCTGGTAGAGACCAGCCGGAAGAAATCGCGGGATGAATTCGAGTACGAATTGATGGATACCGGAGTCTTTGACGACGACCGCTACTTTGATGTGTTCGTGGAATTTGCGAAGGCCAGTGCCGAGGACCTTTTAATCCGCATCACTGCGCATAATCGCGGCCCCGAGCCGGCTGCGCTGCACTTGTTGCCGACAGTGTGGTACCGCAACACGTGGTCGTGGGGCCATTTTGTGGCGAAACCCTCTCTGCGCCAGACGGCGAACGGAGCGATCCACGTATCGCATCCCGTCTTAGGAGACTTTTCGTTCGACTGCGAGGGTGGCCCGGAGTTGCTGTTTACGGAGAACGAATCAAACGCGCAACGGCTTTGGGGCCAGCCTAATACCTGCCCCTATGTAAAGGACGCGTTTCACGAATACGTGGTCGCTGGGAAGCATGAAGCGGTGAATCCAGGCAAGCTGGGGACTAAAGCGGCAGCGCACTACGCCCTGGAAATTCCGGCTGGCAGTTCACGCTCCGTGCGATTGCGGCTGAGCGCAAAAACGGAAGGAAAGCCATTCGATCAATTCGAGTCGATTTTTTCGCAGAGGAAGGCGGAGGCGGATGAATTCTACGAGCGAATCACTCCGAACACCCTGACGGAGGACGAGAAGCGCATACACCGGCAATCGTTGGCCGGAATGCTCTGGACCAAGCAATACTATTACTTCGACCTGGATACCTGGCTAGAGGAACACGAAGCGCACCCGTTGATGGGAACGGGGAGTCGCCGCGCGAGAAACGCGGAGTGGTTCCACATGCTGAACAGCGACGTAATCTCGATGCCAGATAAATGGGAATACCCGTGGTATGCAGCCTGGGATCTGGCCTTCCACACGCTCTCGCTATCGTTGGTAGATTTCGATTTTGCCAAGGAACAGCTTTTGCTAATGTTGCGGAGTCTGTATTCGCATCCCAATGATCAGATCCCTGCCTACGAATGGAATTTCAGCGACGTCAACCCGCCGGTGCACGCCTGGGCGACCCTCTTTCTATACAACATCGAGAAGGACCTCGGCAGGAAGGATCTGCGTTTCCTGGAACGCGCCTTTCAGGGGTTGATGCTGAATTTCAATTGGTGGGTAAATCGGAAAGACCCAGAAGGCCGGAATGTTTTTGCGGGAGGATTTCTGGGGCTCGATAACATCGGCGTGTTTGATCGCAGCGCGCAGTTGCCGACCGGCGGCCACCTGGATCAGGCTGACGGAACCGCGTGGATGGCTTTTTACTGCCAAAACATGCTGGAAATTGCGCTTGTTCTCGCCGAGTCCGAGCCAATGTACGAGGAGATCGCGTACCGATTCCTGGAGCACTTTCTGTGGATTACGTATGCGATGGACCGCATCGGTGCGAATCACGACGAGATGTGGGACACGGCCGACGGATTTTTCTATGATTTGCTGCACCTCCCGAACGGCCACGCTGTCCGCTTGAAGGTCAGGTCCATGGTGGGACTGCTGCCCCTGTGTGCTTCAACTGTGTTTGAACAAGGCGTGGCTGCGCGACATCCACGATTGATGCAGTTGGTGGACCTGTTCCGGAAGCGCCGCCCGGAACTGCTGAAACATATTGCCCCGATGGACGACCGCTTTGTGGGATACCAGGGACGGCATCTGCTGGCGGTCTGCAACAAAGATAAGTTGAGCCGGATCCTGAGCTACATGCTGGACGAAAATGAGTTTTTTGGGCCCTACGGTATCCGCTCGCTCTCGCGCTACCACCTCGACCACCCCTTTGTTTTCAACGCCGGCGGCGAAGAATTCAACGTGCAATACCTGCCGGCAGAGTCGAACACAGGAATGTTCGGCGGAAATTCGAACTGGCGTGGGCCCGTGTGGATGCCCGTGAACGGTCTCTTGATTCGGGGGTTGATCAATCTCTACCAGTTCTACGGAGACGATTTCAAAGTCGAATGCCCGACAGGTTCAGGGCAAATGATGACACTGTTTGAGGTGGCCAAGGAGATCTCACAGCGGCTCGCCCGTATCTTTCTGCGAGGCCAAGACGGCTGTCGACCGGTCTACGGCGGATGCAAGAAATTCCAAGAGGATCCGCATTGGCGAGACTACATTCTGTTCTACGAATATTTTCACGGCGATAACGGAGCCGGATTGGGGGCCAGCCACCAGACTGGCTGGACAGGGCTGATCGCGCGTTCCCTCGATCTCTTCGCCAGGGTCACGCCACAAGATGCTTTGCAGCTCAACAAGAATGACCTTGCGGCGCGAATGGTCAGGCAACAAGTTGCGGGACAATAGCACGGACAACCGGCCGACAAGAGTTGCGCGAACGTTTCGAGGAAGGCACACTGTGGCCAAGTGGTTTCGCTCTCAACGGAAATTCAGGAAGTTTCCCCTGCACCGGGGCCGAGGAGATACTGTGCGAACTAAGGGATTCGCTCTGGTCATGTTGCCTCGCCTCTTTCGAATTGCGGCTGTCATCTCGACGCTGGCGTTCTTCGGCGCGGTTGCAACGCCTGCCGCCGGGCCGGCGCCAAATTCACGTAAGCAACCGGTTAGCGTAGCGCCGATCAATTTTTGGAATCGCACGATCGCGTACCAGAGGGTTGGGTTGGCCGGGCTGTCGGCGCAAGAACGTGCGGAGCGCGCTGCTGAGCGATTAAACGAAGTTCCGCTGAATGTGGCCGTGTCGGACGTGGTGGTACGCCCCGTTAAGATTGAGGATCAAGAAGGCATAGCGTATGTCTACCGGGGACAAATGCTGCTTTTCGTGGGGGCGAATGATCTGGACAAGGAGTCGGGCGAGACTCTGGAGCAGTCGTCGCGAGCAGTGTTGCAGAATTTGGGAGGGGCGTTTCAAGCGCGAGTGGAAGAACGATCGTGGCCCATAGTCCGTGGAGCGATCGTTTTCACCGTGGTCGGGTTGTTACTGATGATTGCCTTCTGCTCGGTAGTCTGGAAAGCACACACGCAGTTCATTGCCTTCGCGCGCAAGAGACAATACTCGTTCGCCTCGGGATTGCGGCTATTCGGGTTCGATTTTCTCCCCTATATTGCGGCAATCGTTTTCTCCCTCGTGCGCACCTCAGCTTGGGTGCTTACGCTTTTCGCGGTTTATCTGTGGGTGACGCTGTCTTTGCGCCGCTTCCCGTACACGCAACCTTGGGGGTATGAAGCGGGAACGTATGTGATTGAGTTGCTGCAGCAAATGACGACCGCGGCCATCCGCGCCCTGCCAGGCTTACTGGCTGTCGCGGTCATTTTTATGGTGACACGCTGGATCGTCCGCCTGGGCAACGCGTTGTTCGAACAGATTGCCGATGGACGCATCTCGGTGTACTGGATGGACGCGGACGTTGCCAGGGCCACGCAGCGCATTTTCACGGCGATCGCGTGGGTTTTCGCAATTATCGTTGCGTACCCATATATTCCCGGTTCACAGACAGATGCATTTAAGGGCATCAGCGTGTTTGTCGGATTGGTAGTGTCGCTGGGTTCAACCGGCATCATCAACCAAGTCATGAGCGGGCTGTTTGTGGTGTACTCAAAAGCGCTGAAGACAGGCGAGTGGGTAAAGGTGAATGACACGGAAGGAGAAGTCCTGGAAGTAGGGCTGCTGGCGGCGAAGATCCGCACCATCGAGGGCCAGGAGGTGACCATCCCCAATTCGGTCCTGGTCGGCACGTCTACCGTGAACTTCACCCGACTGGGCCATCCGGAAGGGATGATTGTCAGTCCAACGGTGACCATCGGCTACGACGCCCCATGGCGACAGGTGCACGCCTTGCTCTTGCGAGCGGCCGACCGGACGCCGAATGTCCGCAAGCATCCCGCGCCGTATGTTTTGCAGAGGCAGTTGTCGGATTTTTACGTGGAGTATACCCTGATTGCGCGTCTCGACGATGAAAAGCGGCGTATCGAAACGATTTCGGATTTAAACTCGCAGATTCAGGATGCCTTCAACGAGTTCGGCGTGCAGATCATGTCGCCGCACTTCATGGTGCAGCCAGACGCAAGTGTGGTGATACCACCGGCAAAATGGCACTCGCCCCCAGCGGAACCGAAATCTTGAAGCTTACGGAAACAAAAGGAGCGAAGCGGACATGCGGAATCGATGGGACAAATGGTTTGTGCTGCCGACGTTTGCCTTAATCGCCGCCTCGGCGGCTTGGGGTCAGAAAGTCACAACGAAAACCGACGGCGATTATAACTTTTCCGAGCATAAGACCTACATGTGGAAAGGGAACCGCTTGATGACGCGACAGAACCCCGACACGAACGAGGTCTTGGACCTGAAGATTGTGAAGGCGGTGAACAAGCAGCTTGCCACCAAAGGCTTTACAGAAGTGAAGGAGAAACCAGACTTCTATATTTATTACGATGGTGGCGGCAACGCGAATGTAAGGGCGGGAGGGCCGAGCGACGCAGATCCGGGTCCATCGACAACCGCGGACTTGTCCCCAGGTTTCGGGTTAGGCAACGGACCGGCCCTCGCGCCTTCGACCTGGATGAAGGTAAATGGCGAAATCGACTTTCATATCGTTCCCGCTGGGGCGACGAAACCGGCGTGGGAGACGACCTACACCAAGAACTTCCGCGACCCAGACAAGGCCCTGAAGGATATGGACAAGGAAGTGAATGAGTTGGTCACGAAATCCTTCAAAGACTTCCCGCCGAAAGTGAAGAAATAGCCTTGCGATTGTAGTTACAGCTACTCGTGTGAGTTCGATTGCCCTTAGAGAAAACGACGGGCCGGCAGCCCCGGCGGAGTGCCCTTGGGGTCGTCAGCCCGAAATTGGAAACAGCCGCTAGAACGTCAAGCGGAATGAAAGCTGTCCGATGCGCGGGTCAAACGTGGAAACGACCTGGCCGAGCTGGCCCGAATAGATGGAGGCAGGCCCGCCCGACGGATTCTGAAATTCCGTGTGGTTCAGAATATTAAAAAACTCCGCGCGAAAGATGAACTGCATCCGCTCGTGGAAGAGTGGCGTCGCTTTCTCCAGGGCAAGATCAAGATTCACGCGGCCCGGCCCGCGGAAGAAGTTCCGTGGCAACGTCCCGTACGTCGCCGCGGGACATCCACCCGGCGTGCCCGGGGCGTTGTAATTCTGGACCCCATCGATGTAGTAGCAGTCCGGATCGGCGAGGCCAGTCGGGTCAAAAATGAAATTTCCGGTCAGGCTGCCTATGGACTGATATTTGCGCGGGTTTAGAGTTTTTGGGGCGCCGCCGGCCCAATTCGGTTTCAGCAATCCCTGATCGCCCGCGCCAGAGGGACCGGGGCTGCCATCCACGTACATTCCACCGTTCACGTCCATGGGCAAACCGGATTGCCAGAAGAAGATCGGGTAGAGCGTCCAACCCTTCGTTAAAGCCGACGGGCCGCTCGACCAGGCCTTTTCGAAGGGCATGGTCCAGCCACCGCTGAACACAAAGCGATTGCGAACGTCATTGTCACCTGTTCCGTGGAACTGATGGTGGTTGTAGTAGGGAACTTGCGAGGTATTGCGGAAAATGCCCGTACCGTCATCGATCAGATGCGACCACGTGTAGGCAACCGTGAAGAACGTGTTGCCGATACCGTGCCAGTCGCTCATGCGCTTCGTCAGGCTGGAGACCATGCCGTTGTAGTTGCCGTTGATGGCGTTCGTGGTGCCGACCGTGCTGGTGTAGATGGGATTGAAGGGATCGGTGTAGCCATTCAGCTGGTTTTGCAGACGAATTCCGCTGACACCACCGCCGACGAATGGATCGAAGTCTACGTTGGCCGTGAATTTGTGCGAAGAGCTGCCCACGTACCCAATCTCCGCAGCCACGCTATTGGAAATCTGGTGTTGCACGCTGAGGTTGTATTGATAAGTGTAGGGCGTGCGCATGTGGGGATCGAGAAACACGCTGTTGTAACCGATGGGCAAGAATCCCAAGGTAGCAAAGTCGCGCTGATTCAGAGGAGGCAGCGCTGCAGAAGGGAAGGGATTGATTATGCCCGTAGAACCGTAAGGATCCGACAAGTAGTTATAGTTCGTCGTCTGAGAAGGCGGTGTGAGGCAGTTGTTGAAACAGCCGATATACGCAGCGGCGAAAAGGGGAACCGTACCATTCTGGTATTGGTTGTCTTGGCCGAGCAGCACGTCGTAGAACACGCCGAAACCGCCGCGCACACTGGTCTTGCCATCGCCTCGCGGATCCCAGGCGAAGCCGAAGCGCGGCGCCCAATTATTGCGGTCGGGGAAACTAATGCCGCTGGGCGTTCCTGGATCGCCGGCGAAGAGCAGGCCCGTCGGCGCGAAAGGATCAACCACGGACTGTAAGCCAGGAAGCAGCATGTACTGGCGCTTCTGCGGATCGGACTTCGGCGAACTGTATTCGTAGCGAATTCCCAGGGTGAGCACCAGGCGAGGCATGACCTTCCATTCATCCTGGAAAAACGCGGCGTATTGATGACTGCGGACAGCGCTGGTGCCGTGAGGGAATTGCTCGAAATAGGTCGGCACACCAAAGAGAAAATCTGCCAGGTCGCTACCGGAGCCGCTGCCGAAGAAACCAAATTGCCCATCGACCGCGAAATCGAAGTAAGCGTTATTCTGCACCACGCCGATGCTGCCGCCCATCTTGAACGTGTTGCGGCCTTTGGTCCAGGAAAGCGTGTCGACGTAGGAGTATGTGGTGTCGGCGTAATTCGCGGGGCCATTCACGTTGAAGCCGATCTGTACGCCGCTGTTCGCGAAAAGCATTTGCGTGGGTCCGGTGACTTGATCCGGAGTAATGTTGATACCCAGAGCGTTGGGACCGGGCAACGAGCTTTGCGGGAAGTTCAGTTTGTTGTCGATCGTTTGCGCAGTGAACCGGAATTCGTTCAACAGCGTTTGAGTGAACGTGTGTGTGTACGCGATGCTGCCAAAGTAGGAAGTGAATGTGTTGAGGCCTGGATAGCCGGGCACGTTGGGAGCGGAACCAAGCGAGGTGGTGGTCAAGAAGGGATAGTTGATGGGGTTCTTGTAGGTCGCGAGAGTCAGCGTGAAACGGTCTTTGAGTGTAGCGTTCCAGTCAATCTTGCCGTTGTACTCGTTGCGAGTGTCGCTGGCGGCGCCGTTCGGAACGATCGTCCCGGTTGGGCTGGTCGGAAGCAGATTATTCTTGATGTAGGCCTGTGCGACCGGATCAATTTTGGTTGGGTCAATGATTCCGCAGGCGGCTTTGGCGGGGTCCGCTTGGAAGAATGGGTTCAATTGCAGAAAGCCAGCCACTCCGGCGTCTGCATTCGGGCAATTACCGGGCTGGCCTCCGCCAGAGAAGTCACCTCCCAATTGCGCTGGGGTATAAGTTGACATGAGGGGACCGACGGTGACGCTGCTCTGGCGCTGGCCCTGGTAGGCGAAGAAGAAAAATAGCTGGTCCTTCTTGATCGGGCCGCCGATGGTGCCGCCGAACTGGTTCCGTTGCAGGACGGGGCGCGGTTGGTAGGTCTCCGGATTCGCCTTATTGAAAAACGTGTTGGCGTTGAAATCGGTGTTGCGCCAGTAGTCGTACGCGCTGCCGTGAAATTGGTTCGTGCCGGATTTGGTGACGACGCTGATGATGCCACCCGCGCTGCGGCCGTATTCGGCTGTGTAGTTATTGGTCAGAATGCGGAACTCGGCGATGGTGTCTGGATTCGGGTTCATCACCGGATTGCCGTAAGTTACCGACGTATTGTCGCCACCGTCGAGCAGGTAAGTGACCGAATTGTCGTGGCCACCCGCAATGCTGAATTCACCTGCGGGAACGCCGTTACCAGAGAACGGGCTGCCGGATGACGGAACCACGCCAGGTTGCGTGAACGCAAGGTCGAGCACGTTCCTTCCGTTCAACGGAAGACCTTCGATCGGCGCGCCTGTGACCGTGCCGCCAACGGTGGGGCTGATGGTTTCCACTTGCGCCGCGAGCCCTTCCACATTGACCACTTCGGCGACCGAGCCGACCTTGAGTTTCACGTCGATGCGCAAAGACTGGTTGATCTCGAGCGGTTGCGGCGCGGTAACGGCCTTGCGGAAACCCTCGTGTTCGGCGGCAACGGTGTAGCTGCCGATCGGGAGATCCAGAACCTGGAACGAACCAGCGGTGCCCGAGGTGGTTTCCCAGTGGACGTTGGTGAGGGAATTGGTGACGGTAACTTTTGCGCCAGCGACGGCGCCGCCGGATTCATCGGTAATCGTACCGATGACGCGCCCTGTGCCGGTTTGCGCGGCCAGCAGAATCGCGGTGGCCGCGGCAAAAACAACAGCCAAACTGAACCGAGCGAGCCACGAACTGGTACTCAAGATACACGCCGGCATGCACGTCTTCATCTTCGTCACCACCCCACCGGTCAAATTTGTGATTCCCCTGAACTGCAGTCGATCGTCAATCGACTGAACCCTGACCCCGAAACCCTACTGCAATTCCGTAAGGTTAACGAGACCCCGTGCGGATGTCTAATACCTCTATGGCTGAATCTTATACTTGCGGGGTATGAGCGGCAGTTTACAAGGGAGCGGTCGATCGAGCCCATCATTTCTTGAGTGCGCATCATCAGGCTTTTCGATTTGTAGAGAGACGGTTCTGGATTGCGGGCGAGAAGTCCGGAAATTCCCAAGTTGGTTGCGGGGGCTTGCAACCATCTGAATTGTTTAGAAGCTGTTGCACAACTTTGAACAAGCCATTGAAATGACTATGGTTGAGTATGGGGAAATT
>Ga0335077_10001131_pt1 | contig 31235 bp, 31 predicted proteins | sample Lox_Sample_31_FD_207151 | JGI IMG/M metagenome (GOLD analysis project Ga0335077, IMG submission 207151) | Soil microbial communities from Loxahatchee National Wildlife Refuge, Florida, United States - Lox_Sample_3.1 | ecosystem: Environmental > Terrestrial > Soil > Wetlands | place: USA... | reverse complement strand
GGCCGCCTTCTGGTTTCTAAAAATATGGCCGGGAATGAACGCGGATAAACGCGAATTTTTATTTGCGTTCATTCGCGGCGGCAATGTTATACCGCTTCCACCGACGCCGAGGCTTCCGCTCTGGCGTGGCCGCGCAGGGGGATTTCGCGGATGGCGAAGTTCAGCAGCACGCCGAAGCAGGTGATGGCGGCGCCAACTATGAAAATCAGGTGGATGCCGTGCACCAGCGAGGTTTTCACGTTGTCGAACAGGCGGTGGAGCAATTCCAGGCCGCCGTGGTAGCGTCCGAAGGCGGCTTCAAGCTGGGGGCGGATCAGCGGCAGCATCAGAGGATTTCCGAAGGGCTTGAGCGCGATGGCCGGCGTTCCGCGAGGCACGGCCGCGTCGAAATCGTGCTTGTACATGGTCAGCAGGACGCTGCCGAAGACGGCGACTCCGACCGTGCTGCCGATGGAGCGGAAGAACTGGCTGGAGGCGGTCGCCGTGCCCATGTGCTGGCGCGGCGCGGCGTTCTGCACCGCGACGGTGTAGACCGGCTGGACGAATCCCAGTCCGACTCCGCAGAGAACCATTCCTAAAACGACGAAGGAATGCGTCGTGTATGCGTCCATGTTGGCGAACACGATCATGCCGGAGGCGATCAGGATCGCGCCGATGACGGCCAGGGCCTTATAGCGGCCCAGGCGCGAGGTCATCTGGCCGGAAAAAATGTTGCCCATCACCGCGGAGAGCATCATGGGAGTGAGCAGCGAGCCGGAGCGCGTCGCGGAGACTCCCAGGACGCCCTGCATGTACAGCGGCAGGTAAATGATGACGCCGAACATTCCCATGCCCATGATGAATCCGGCGATGGAGCAGACGCGGATGATCGGATCGCGGAACAGGGAGAGCGGAAGCAGCGGCTCGGGCGCGCGGGTTTCGACCCAGATGAAGATCGCCAGCATGACGGCGGCGACGGCGAGCAGGGATTCGACGCGCGTGGAGGTCCAGCCGTAGTCGGTGACCCAGGTGAGGGCGAGCAGCAGCGGAACCAGGCAGACGATCAGCGAGGCGACGCCGGCCCAGTCGATGATGCGGCGGACACCTTGCGGATGGAAATAGGGGAACAGCATCCAGATGGCGGCGATCGCCAGGATGCCGACGGGCAGGTTCACGTAAAAGCACCAGCGCCAGGACAGATTGTCGGTGAGCCAGCCGCCGAGCGTGGGTCCGAAGATGGATGCGGCGCCCCACATGGAGGCGAACAGGCCCTGGTATTTTCCGCGCTCGGCCGGCGAGAAGACGTCGCCGACGATGGTGAAGACCAGGCCGAACATGATGCCGGCGCCGACGCCCTGGAGTCCGCGGAAGACGATCAACTGGCCCATGCCGTCCAAGGGCAGGGCGGTCATTTTTCCGGCGGCGCCGCACAGGGCGGAAGAAGTGACGAACAGGGTCGCGCCGGTAAGGAAAAACCATTTCCGTCCGTAGATGTCGGAGAGCTTGGCGAAGATGGGGACGCAGATGGTGGAGCTGAGCAGATACGTCGTTGCGACCCAGGGATAGCGGTCGAAGCCGGAAAGCGAGGCGATGATGCGCGGCTCGGCGGTGCCGACGATGGTCTGATCGAGCGCCGCCAGAAGCAGGCACAGCATCAGTCCGCCGATGGTGCCGATAAACTGCGGGCGGGTTAGTTTGATGAAGCCGGAGGTATAGGTGCGCTCGGCGGCAGGTGTCCCCATTTATCGATTGTATCGGTAAAGAGAGTGCTCCTGTCCAGGAATCAGGATCCTGGCTCCAGAAACCAGTTAAGCCAGGACCCTGTCCTTATGTTCGTTTGTGGCCACTCCGTCGAATATTTCCCTCAACGGCAAGGGAACCGTCAATTGGCCGCAACGGCACGGCATCGCCACAACCACGTGCGACTGCTGACCCGAACTATCGCATCAGGCGCTCCTCCATCGTCACGCGGAAGCGTATGACGTTGCGACGACAGTGTCTCGAGAACTTACTCGCCGCGCGGTAAGGCTGGAGGCCGATGAATGCGCCAACCTTTCTGACTTGATGGTAGTGGGTAGTGGGGAGTGGGAAATTTCCGGCGAAGATGGATGTGGTTGAAAACGAGGGAAATTCAGGCAGCGGAAATCTGGATACCCGCGCTCGGAGTTGCGGACGGGCGGAAGAAGGGGACAGTCCGCTGAGGTTCGGTGGTGTTTGGGGCGCTCCAGGGCGCGAGGGGACAGTCCCCTTCTTCCGCAGGTTCCACGGCTCATCCGGACCTCCGCTTTTTCAACGGACTCCTAAAGTGCGGGGTTGGGGCGGGCGAATACATGAGTAGTGACTTCGCCACAAACGCTTACAGCACTTCCCGCGCGCAGTATTGAATCCGTTTTGCAGAATCGATGGGCGCGGTGGGTGATTCCCTCGCTTTCCGACCTGTTCTTTCTCGCGATTCTGGGCTGGGTGTTCATGAGTTCGGGGTCGGCGGGATGGCAGGGATTGCTGGTGGATGGCGATGTGGGGTGGCATATCCGCACGGGGCAATGGATTATGGCTCATCACGCGGTGCCGCGGCACGATTTGTATTCGTTCTCGAAGCCCGATGCTATGTGGTACGCGTGGGAGTGGGTGACCGACGTAATCGACGGGTCGCTCGATCGGCTGGCGGGGCTGAAGGGGGTCGTCCTGATGGCGGGGGTGGTGATCGGGATCTTCTCGACCACCTTAATTCGCAGGATGGTGTGGCGCGGGTCGCACCTGTTCGTGGCGATGATCGTGGCGCTGATGGGAGTGGGTTCGGCGTCGATTCATTTTCTGGCGCGGCCGCACATTTTTACCCTGCTGCTGCTGTCGATTTCGGTGTGGATGGTGGAGGCCGACCGGCGGAAACCGTCGCGGCGGATCTGGCTGCTGGTTCCCATGACGATCGTGTGGACCAACCTGCACGGAGGGTTCATGGCGCTGATCGTGGTGCTGGGCGCGGCGACTGTGGGCTTTGCGATCGAGATGAATTTTTCGGCGGCGCGGCGCTATGCGGGATTGACGTGCGCGTGCGTAGCGGCGTCGGTGGTGAATCCGTACGGGATCGGGCTGCACCGGCATGTGGTCGAGTATCTGCGGTCGGACTGGATCCGGAACGCGATTCAGGAGTTCCAGTCGCCGTCATTCCGCAACGAAAACATGATGCAGTTCGAGGCGCTGCTGTTCCTGGGGCTGATGGTGGCGGGGCTGCAGTTCCGGCGGGGACGCGTGGTGGAGGGATTGTGGATCGTGGCGTTCGCCAACATGGCGCTGGGGAGCGTGCGGCACGTTCCGCTGTTCGTGACGGTCAATGTGCCGATTCTGGCGAGTGAAATTTCGGAGTGGTGGAGAGCGTGGACGGCGAACGCGAAGAAATCGTCGCTGGCGGGGATCATTAACGCGATGGCGGCGGACTCGCTGAAACATTTTCGCAGAACCAGCGCGTGGCCCGCGGCGGCGGTGATGGCGCTCATGCTGATCGGGCGTCCGATTCCGTGGCCCACGGATTTCGCGCCGGAAATTTTTCCTGTGAAGATGGTCCACGAGCATGCGGATGTGATTCTGAACAAGCGGGTGTTGACCACGGATCAGTGGGCGGACTACCTGATTTACACGAATCCGTCACAGAAAGTTTTTGTGGACGGGCGCAGCGATTTTTATGGTCCCGAAATCGGCAACGAGTACCTGCACGTGATGAACGGGCAGTGGGATTGGGAAAAGATTCTGGAGAAATACCGGTTTGAGTCGGCGCTGCTGCCGATCGAGAGTCCGGTTTCGCAGCTATTGAAGATGCGGCGGGATTGGCGGGTGGTTGAGGATGACGGGAAGCGGATTCTGCTGGTGAAGACGGGGCGTTAGATATTTCGAGAACGACCCTAAGACCTGTTCTCAAGTGGTCAATGCAATTGGGGTTACCAGGCTATTCTTGCCCTCCTAAAGCAACTTACGCCGAGCGTCGATTCAGCCAGTAGGCGCCGCGTCCACGAGAGTTCCCTCGAGCGGCATTCGTACGAAAGAAGGTCAATGCGGACTCGAATCGGAACCGGTGATTGCTTTAGTCCCCCGGGACACCTCAGTACCATCTACGCAGTTTTTAACACCGTAACCAAGGTTCTAAGGACCCCAGGGATTAGGCGGCACCGGCCTAATGAAAAACCCCGACGTTGCCGAAATAAACATTGGAGCAAACGATGAAGTCCCAGATTCCCGGCTCGAGTGCAGCGAGCCGCCGGAGAAGTTCATCCATGCGGATTCCTCAGATCCCCATGGAGTGGATGGACCCGATGAGCTGGCGGCTGCCGTCGGGGAAGGCACTGGCGGAGTTCGCGCTGCAAGCGGGATTTCTGGCGCCTTTGATGTTGAGCGGGTCGGTGAAGCGGAAGGCGACGGCGGTGAAGAAAGAAGTGAAGGAGGAGCCGGAAACTTCCGGCAGCTTTCGCGAAACAAGATGAGCGCGCAAGTGTGGATCGCGATTCTGGTCGGCGTGGCGGCGATGGCGGATGACGTCATGCGGCGGCAGATCGCGAACTGGATTCCGGCGGCGGCCTTGGCTGGCGGGCTGGGATGGCAGGTCGGGCGGCTGGGGGTATTACAGGGGCTGCTCGCGGCGCTGGGTGGGGCGGCGGTGGGATTCGCGGTGTTCCTGATTTTTTATCTCAAGGGCGGCATGGGCGGAGGGGACGTAAAGCTGATGGCGGGATTCGGGGCGCTGCTGGGCTGGAGCGGGGTGTTGTGGGCGGCGCTGTGGACCGCGATTTTCGGAGGGTTGTTCGCCATGGCGGCGCTCGGATACCGGGCGGCGCGGCGGGCGCTGGGACGGCGGGAAGAGACGGCGGGAACGCAGGAAGAAAAGGAACGGCGCGAATCGATTCCTTATGCTCCGGCGATCACGCTGGGGGTGTGGTTGTCGCTGGTTCCGAAAGGCTAAGGACGGGAGAGGAAATATGGATCGCAGAGTTCTGACGGTGCTGGGTGTCAGCATGGTTTTCGCGCTGGTGGCCACCACGGTTCTGTACCAAATGACATCGCGCGGGGCGAGCACGAAGGCGGAAGCGACGAATCAGCGCGATATCGTCGTGGCAACGCGTCCGCTGAACGTGGGCGTGATGGTGAAGCCTCCGGACGTGAAGATCGGCAAGATCCCGGCGGAGGCGTTTCCCAAGGGCGCGTTCTCCAAAGTCGAGGACGTGCTGGACCGGCCGGTGGTGTCCAACATTCTGCTGGACGAGCCGATTCTGGAAGGGCGCCTCGCGGCCAAGGGCAGCGGTCTGGGACTGGCGCCGACGATTCCGGTGGGAATGCGCGCGGTGACGGTGCGGGTGAACGACGTGGCGGGCGTGGCGGGGTTCGTGCTGCCGGGCATGCACGTGGATGTGCTGGTGACGGGACATCCGCCGGCCGAGAACGGCGACATGACCACCACGGCGCTGCAGAACATGCTGGTGCTGTCGGCGGGGCAGACCATGCAGCCGGATTCGCGCGGGCAGGCGATGCCGGCCCCGACGGTAACGCTGCTGGCGACGCCGGAGCAGGCCGAGACGCTGACGCTCGCCGGCAATGACGGGCGCATTCAACTGGTGCTGCGGAATTCGAGCGATCAGGCGGTGGAGAAGACGCCGGGCCGGGTGATTGCGGAATTGTACAACGGGCATCGCGCTCCGGCGCCGGCACCGGCTCCGGAAAAACGCGCCGCGTCTCCGCGGCCGAGGCCGAGAACGGCTACGGAGGTCGTGGTGGCCGCGGCGCCCCCGCCGCCTCCGCCGCCTCCACCGGACCAGATCATCATGATCCGCGGAAGTCAGCGGACTGTGGAAACCATTCCGAACAACGCGAAGAACTGACAAAAAGGGGCAGGGACTGCATATGATTCGATCGAGTTGGCTTAAGCTGAGCGCGGCGGCGGCGATTGCGGCGGCCGCGGTGCTGGGGCAAAGCGCGGAAGATCTGCGGCTGACGGTGGGCAAGACGGTGGTGATCGACTATCCGACCGACGTGAAGCAGATCCTGACCAGCGATCCGGGAGTGGTGGATTACAGCGCGGTGACCACGCGCGAGATCGTGCTGAACGGCAAAGGGATGGGCTCGGCGACGATGGTCGTGTGGGCCAAGGACGGGCAGCGCACGTTCTACAACGTGAACGTGGAGATGAACCTGGACCCGCTGCGCAAACTGCTCAAGGACACCTTCCCCCGGGAAGACATCGAGCCGCACAGCTCGCGCGACACGATCGCCTTGAACGGGCACGTGTCGAGCAAGGCGGTGGGCGACCAGGCGATCCAGATCGCAGGGACGTACGGCAAGACGGTGATCAACAATTTGCAGGTCGCCGCGCCGAACGTGGAAAAGCAGATCCTGCTGCGGGTGCGCTTCGCGCAGCTGGACCGCAACAAGGAACAGCAGTTCGGCGTGAACCTGTTCGGTCTGCCGGGGCAGACGCTGGTCGGTTCGTCGACCGGGCAGTTCAGCAACATGAGCCTGAACGGACAGGCGGGGCCGGCCCAAGGCGGGCAGACGATTTCGCAACAGCCGTTGACGTTGAGCCAGGCGCTGACCATCTTCGCGTTTAATCCCAAGCTGAACCTGGGCGCGTTTATCAAGGCGCTCGAAGCGGAGAGCGTGCTGCAGATCCTGGCGGAGCCGAACCTGGTGACAACCAACGGCAAGGAAGCGTCGTTCTTATCGGGCGGGCAGTTCCCGGTTCCGGTGCTGCAAGGCGGCGCCAACGCGGGCGCGGTGACGGTGCAGTTCAAGGAATTCGGAATTCTGCTGCGGTTCCTGCCGATCCTGACCGAGCACGGCACCATCAAGATGCACCTGTTCCAGGAGGTTTCGACGCTGGATACGGCGGACGGAGTGGTGCTGAACGGATTCTCGATTCCGGCGCTGGCGACACGCAAGGCGGAAACCGATATCGAGCTCGCCGAAGGACAGAGCTTCGTGGTCGCGGGACTGGTGAACAACCAGGAGCAGGACACCTTCAACAAGATTCCGGTGCTGGGCAGCCTGCCCATTTTCGGCGCGCTGTTCAAGAGCAAGGATGAGCAGAAGCAGCGCACGGACCTGCTGCTGGTGGTGACGCCGGAGATCACCCAGCCGCTGAATCCGAGCCAGGTGCCGAACATTTATATGCCGCGGGACTTCCTGGTGCGGCTGAAGCCGGAAGACATGCCGCAGGGGAAATCGAAGAAGAACTGAGGCCGCGCGGTTGCGCGCGGCGGGGAGAGAAGAGCAGGAAGAATGAGTTCACGTGTCCAGGGTGAAGGCGAGATCGCGGCGTTGCTGATCGCGCCGGACCGCGAGCTGGCGCAGAAATTCCTGGACACGCTGCCGCAGACACGCGCGTTCCAGATCCTGGCGGATCTGAAGAATTATCCTCCCCAGCAGACGCTGGAGATCCGCGCGCGACAGCTCAAGCCACAGGTGATTTTGCTGGATGTGGCCACCGACTTGGGCGCGGCGACGGAGCTGATCCGCAGCGTGGCGGCGCTGAATCCGCCGGTGCATGTGGTGGGACTGCACACCAGCAACGATCCGGCGGCGATTCTACAGGCGCTGCGCGCCGGAGCGATCGAATTTCTATACGCGCCCTTCGAGATCGCCACGCAGCGGGAAGCGGTGGCGCGGCTGCGGCGGCTGTGCGTGACCGAGACGCAGCCCGAGCCGGAAACGGGGCACGTGGTGGCGTTCGCCAGCTCCAAACCGGGGTCGGGGGCATCGACGATTGCGACGCAGAGCGCCTTCAGCCTGCAACGGCTGACCAGCAAGCGCGTGCTGCTGGCGGATTTCGATCTGACCGGGGGAACCATCGGGTTCTACCTGAAGCTGAGTCACAACTATTCGCTGGTGGACGCGCTGCAACACGCCGAGCACCTGGACCTGGCGCTGTGGAACTCGCTGACGGTGAACTATGGCGGGGTGGACATTTTGCCGGCGCCGGCGGCGCCGTACGCCGAAGCGATCGATGCGTCGCGGCTGCGGGTGCTGGTGGATCATGCGCGGCGGCTGTACGACTGGGTGATCCTGGACCTGCCCAGCGTATTTCACCGCACCAGCCTGATGGCGATCTCGGAATGCGAACAGGCGTTTCTGGTGACCACGGCGGAGCTGCCCAGTCTGCACCTGACGCGCAAGGCGATGAACCTGGTGGACCAGCTCGGGTTTCCGCGGGAGCGCTTCCGGGTGCTGGTGAACCGCACCGACCGGCGCGACGACATCGGTACGGACGAAATGGAAAAGATTTTCAAATGCGCGGTGCACGCCAGCCTGCCCAACGATTATTTTTCACTGCACCGGGTAGTGACGCTGGGGCAGCCGCTGGGCAACGACGGCGAGCTGGGCAAATCGATTGAGAATGTCGCGATGAAGCTGTGCGGGGCGCTGGGCGTCAACGGAAAAGCGCCGGCGCAGTCGCGCGGCATGCGGCCGGCGCTGTCACAGGCGTAGAGGTGAAGGGATTTTATGTTTACCACGGTAGACAACGGAAATAAAAACACGCAGCAGGTTTCCTGGGAGCAGCGGCTGCTGAAGAACTCGACGCGGCAGAAGACCACGTTGAAGCCGGAATACCAGGAGCTCAAGTTCACGCTGCACCGCAAGCTGGTGGACAAGATCAACCTGGAAGCGCTGGCGACCATCGACAACCAGCGCGTGCGCAGCGAAGTGCGGCAGGCGGTGATCGCGCTGATCGACGCCGAGCCGACGCTGCTGAGCTCGCTTGAAAAGCAGCAGATCAGCGACGAAGTGCTGGACGAGGTCTTCGGGCTGGGGCCGCTCGAGCCGCTTTTGCAGGACCCGGGGATTTCGGACATCCTGGTGAACACCTACAAGCAGGTGTACGTCGAAAAGCGCGGACTGCTGGAACTGACCAGCGTGACGTTCCGCGACGACGCGCACCTGCTGCGCATCATCGACAAGATCGTGAGCCAGGTGGGGCGGCGCATCGACGAATCGACGCCCATGGTGGACGCGCGGTTGAGCGACGGCTCGCGCGTGAACGCGATCATTCCGCCGCTGGCTGTGGACGGTCCACTGCTGTCGATCCGCCGTTTTTCGACCGACAAGCTGATGCCGGCCGATCTGGTGGAGCGCAAGGCGCTGACGCCGGGAATGATGGAGCTGCTCGAAGCCGCGGTGAAGGCCAAGATGAACGTGATCATCGCGGGCGGAACGGGCGCCGGAAAGACCACGCTGCTCAACGCGCTGTCGGCGTTCATCAACGGCAAAGAGCGCATCGTGACCATCGAGGACGCGGCGGAATTGCAGTTGAAGCAGCCGCACGTGGCGCGCCTGGAGACACGTCCGCCGAACATCGAAGGACACGGAGCGGTGCGCCAGCGCGAATTGCTGATCAACAGCCTGCGTATGCGTCCGGACCGCATTGTGGTGGGCGAAGTCCGCGGCGAGGAAGCGCTGGACATGCTGCAGGCGATGAACACCGGTCACGACGGATCGCTGACCACGGTACACGCCAACAGCCCGCGCGACGCGGTTTCGCGCCTGGAAGTGATGGTGTCGCTGGCCAACTCGAACATGCAGCTCACCTCGATCCGGCAGCAGATCGCGAGCGCGGTGAACCTGCTGGTGCAGGCCTCGCGCTTGAGCGACGGGTCGCGGCGCGTGGTGTCGCTGACGGAAGTGACCGGGATGGAAGGCGAGATCGTAACGCTGCAGGATCTGTTCGTGTTCGAGAAACGCGGGCTCGATCCGGACGGCAAGGTGGTGGGAAGGTTCGCCGCGACGGGAATCCGTCCGAAATTTTACGAAAAGCTGCTGAGCGCGGGCATCCGCCTGCGTCCGGATCTGTTCGACGAAGTGGTGGAGGTCTGAAACATGAGCTTCCTGGTGTTGATGCTGGTGATCTGGGGAATCGGGCTCGGGGCGTATTTCACGTTTTCGCGCTACATGAAATCCGCCGACGTGGACAAGGTGAAGGCGCGGCTCGCGGGGACCACTAAGGCCAAGGCGAAGAAAGCCAAACAGCCGGCGGGACAGGCGTCGGTGGTGCGCTCCGACGTAGTGGGCAAGAACCGGCTGGCGCAGATGCTGGTGGACAAGTGGGGGTTCGGGCCGAAGCTGCAGATCTTTCTGGAGCAGGCCGGGCTCAACTGGACGCCGGCGCGTTTCGTGCAGACCTCGCTCGTGTGTTTCCTGGCAGGGTTCGGAGTGGGATGGGTCATGCTGCCCATCGCCAAGCCGCTGGCGGTGGTTACGGGACTGGCGGCGGGGGCGGCTCCGGCGGCGTTCGTGTACCTGAAGCGCCGCAGCCGGCTGCGAAAGTTCGAAGAGATTTTCCCGGATGCGCTGGAGTTCGTGTCGCGCTCGATGCGCGCGGGGCACGCGTTTTCGGTGTCGCTTGAAATGATCCACCGCGAGTTCCAGGAGCCGGTGGCGGGCGAGTTCCGCCGCACCTTCGAAGAGCACAACCTGGGTCTGCCCATCGAGATCGCGCTCGAGAAGCTGGCCAAGCGGGTGCCCTCGCTGGACACGCACTTTTTCGTGTCGGCGGTGCTGCTGCAAAAGCGGACGGGCGGAAACCTGGCGGAAATTCTGGACAAGCTGGCCTACGTGATCCGCGAGCGCTTCAAGCTGCGCGGGCGCATTCGCGCGGTGAGCGCGCACGGAAAAATGACGGCGACCACGCTGAGCTGCATTCCCATCGCCGTGGCGGTGCTGATGTTTTACACCAATCCGGACTACGTGAAATTTTTCTTCACCGACGACACCGGCAACATCATGATGGGCGCGGCGATCGCGCTGCAGGTGGTCGGGTACCTAATCATGAAGAAGATCGTGAATATCGAGGTTTAGTCATGTTTATTCTCACGGCGCTGATTCTGTTCGGGCTGGCGGTGACCGTAGGGCTCGCTGGAATGAAGCTGTACGTGCGGCCCAAGGAAGCCATGGAGCGCGTGGTGGGCAGCATCGAGCATACCGAGCAGACGCCATCGCATCCCAGCCTGGTGTTCCATGACCTGATCAAGCGGCTGGGCAACATCGTTCCTCAGTCGCCCAAGGACGTCACGGTGATGCAGCGGCGGCTGATCCGGGCGGGGATGCGCAAAGAAGGAGCGCTCAAGATTCTGTACGGGGCGAAAGTGGCGCTGGGCGCGGCTCTGCCGCTGCTGACCCTAGCAGCGCTGGGCGGGACGCCGATGGACGCGGGCAACCGCATGATGACCATCCTGGCGGCCGGCGCGGTGGGATTTTTCGGTCCCAACGAATATGTGCGGCGCGCGGCGACCAAGCGCCAGCGGGAGATCGCGCGGGGACTGCCCAATGCGCTGGACCTGCTGGTGGTCTGCGTGGAGAGCGGGCTGGGACTGGACCAGGCGATTTTGCAGGTCTCCAAGGAGCTGGAGCACGCGCACCCGGAGATCAGCGAGGAGTTCGGGCTGGTGAACCTGGAGCTGAAGGCGGGCAAGCGGCGCGTGGAAGCGCTGCGCAATCTGGCTGAGCGCACCGGCGTGGACGATCTGAAGAAACTGGTGGCCGTGCTGATCCAGGCGGACCGGTTCGGGACGGGCGTGGCGCAGAGCCTGCGCGCGCATGCGGATTTCATGCGGGTGCAGGCGCGGCAGATCGCCGAGGAAAAGGCGGCGAAGCTGGGCGTGAAGCTGATTTTTCCGATCTTCTTCTGCATCCTGCCCTCACTGTTCGTGGTGACGGTGGGACCGGTGGTGATGCGCATCCTGCGCGAGCTGGTGCCGATGATGAACAACATCTAGCGCCGCGCACCACTTAGGGGTAAAGGCTTGAAGGAAAGGAAGAGGGGAGAAATCGGCGCCGCTAGTACTCGGCTAAAGGTTAGGACTAGAAACGCCGAATAATTCTTGTCTGGAAAGGAGAACCAAGACGATGGACACTTCCACTGTTCGACTCGTTTGTGGGGTGCTGGCGGTCCTGTTCTTAGGGATCATTGTGCTGCGCCGCAAGAAGAACGCTGAGTAAGTTCGCGATTCGCCGGCGGAGCGTGACGGCGCGCCGCCGGCGAGCGCAGATCGCGGGAGCAGACGCGGGCGGCGCGCAGTGAAAAAGAGGTTTTGGGGATAGAGCCGGGTCCGGCTAGGATCCGGCCGGAGGATGGAGCTTAGGTATGTCTCGTAAGCTTACGCTTGGAGCAATCACGATGATTCTGGCGGGCGCCGCGGCGGCCGGCACGTTCGGGACGGTGATCCCGATCGGCGGCGAGGCGGTGGACCTGGCGCTGGACGAGCCGCGCGGGGTGCTGTACGTGGCGGATTTCACGGGCAACCGCGTCGACGTGATTTCGCTTTCCACGGGCACGATCCAGACGACGATCAACGGGCTGAACAATCCCAGCTCGCTTTCGGTGTCGCCGGACGACCATTGGCTGGTGGTGGCGGAGTACGGCAACAACACGGCGCCGGCGGCGCAGACCAACGGCCTCGCGGTGATCGATCTGACCAACAACTACGCGCGGCAATTCTTCAACCTGGGCCAGCCTCCGCTGGGGGTCGCGTTCGGGATGGACGGCAACGCGCTGATCGTGACCACCAACTCATTCCAGCTCTACAATCCCAACACGGGGCAGGTGCAGTTGCTCGAAACCATCTCGCAAGTGGCGACCAACGCCATCCCGCAGCCGCCGGCGAACTTCCCGCTGGAGTTCACCGAGGCGGCGATCGCGGTGTCGCGCGACGGCTCGACCATTGCGGGATTCGGAGGCGGCAGCCCGTACCTGGTGTTCCGCTATTCGGTGCCGACCCAGACGGTCACCAGCTCCTATTATGTGTCCAGCCCGCCGGGCGGACCGCGCGTGGTGAGCCTGGCCGACGACGGCAGCTACGTGACCATGGCGTGGTGGGAGATGGATGCGAATTTCAACGACGTGGCAGAATTCCTGGCGCCCTCGGGAGCATTGAATCTGGGCACCCACGTGATCGACTCCTCGCGCAACCTGGTGTATGCGCAAGTGCCGTCGACCAGTGGAGGCGCCAACGGCAGCAGCACCACCACCTCGACGCCGGTGCTGTCCATCATGGACATGGACAACCTGGAAACGGAAGAGCAGGTCCAGGTGCCGGAGACGCTGGCGGGGAAGAGCGTGCTGTCGAACGATCACAATACGATGTATTCGATCTCGACCAGCGGCATCACCATTCTGCCGGTGGGCAAGCTGAACCAGTATCATCGCCTCGCGGCCTCGGCGGAAAGCGTACCGTTCCGCGGAAATTTCTGCAATCGCGGGCGGCTGACGCAGACCTTCGTGATTTCGGATCCGGGCGGCAACAAGACCAAATTCTCGGTCACGCCGAATCAGAACGGCGTGTACGTTTCGCCGTCGAGCGGAACCACGCCGGCGGTGATCACCGTGGCGGTGGACCCCGGCGCGTTCGCGGGACAGACCGGAACGGTGCTGACCACCCTGACGGTTTCCTCTCCCGACGGCAGCTCGATCGATTTGCCCGCGACGGTGCGGGTGGGCGTGAGCTCGCCTCAGCCGGTGCAGCGCGGCGCAGCGATCGACGTTCCGGGAACGATTGTGGATATCATGGCCGATCCGGCGCGGCCGGCCTATTATGCGGTCCGGCAGGACAAGAACGAAGTGCTGGTGTTCAACTCGGTGAACAACACGCAGACGGCGACGCTGCGCACCTGCACCAAACCGACCTCGATGGCGATCACGCTCGATCAGAACTACCTGATGGTGGGCTGCGACGCGTCGCACATCATGCCGGTGTACGATCTGAACCTGCTCCAGGAAGTGGGATTCGTGGCGCTGCCGCAGGATTACGTGGAGTCGATCGCGGTGTCGAACAACGCGATCTGGGCGTATACGCGGTCGGGCGTGGACTCGACTTACGGGATCGATCAGATCAACCTGCAACTCGGGCTGGGATCGCGGCCGACGCAGTTGGGCGTTTGGCAGAACAGCAAACTGGCGAGCTCGGGGATGCTGTCGGCGTCCGCCAATGGGGCCAACATCGTGTACGCGGGCGGGGACGGCGGAGTGATGATCTATAGCGCGGTGGCGGGAACGTGGGTGGCCTCGCGCGGCGATTATGCGAGTCTGGCGGGGAGCGCGGCGGCTTCGAACTACGGGCAGTACATCGTCGGGAATCATCTGCTCGATTCCTCGGGCGCGCCGCAGGAGACGCTGCAAAGCACGGGCGGATTCGCGGCGGGCGCGGCGTTCGTGAACCAGACGGCGTATTTCACCACGTCGGCGCCGGTGACCTCGGCCGGAGAGACCGGATCGAACGGGCCGGGAACCATCGCGCAGGTGGATTTGACCAGCGGTAACCTGATTTCGCCAACGCCAATCGTGGAATCGCCGCTGCTCGACGTGACCGCGGGCGTGGGCAACTACTCGACTCCCACATGCACCACGGTGACCAGCGCGGGCGGCGCGGGCAGCGTCGAAACGTGCTACAGCACGGTGGGCGGAGTCACTACGATCACCACGACCACGTGCGCGGGCATCGGCTCGGGGACGCAAAGCTGCTCCACGCAGACCAGCTCCGCGCCGGCCAACACGACGGCGAGCGGCCTGGGAAGAACCGTGGCGGTATTGAACGATCTGAGCGCGATCCTGAGCCTGACGACGTCGGGCATCACGGTGCTGCCGTGGAGCTACTCGGCGTCCATTGCGCCGCCGGGCATCACCAACGTGGTGAGCGCGGCTGACGGCGTATCGGCTCCCGCGCCGGGCGGACTGGTGGAGATCCTGGGAACGCAGATGAGTCCCACGAATATGGCCACCAGCGAGATTCCGCTGTCGACGGCCCTGGCCAATAGCTGCGTGACGGTCAACGGGCAACCGATGCCGCTGATCTTCGTGTCGCCGGGCCAGATCAACGCGCAGATGCCGTCGCAGGCGTCGGGCAACGTGACGGTTCAGGTTCTGACCCCGGGCGGCACTAGCGGCAATTACAACGTGACGGTTCCTCCGACCGCGCCGGCGGTGTTCCTCACCGGCACGGCGGGTCCGGAGACCAATATTCCCACGATCGTGCGGGACGAGAACAATCAACTGGTGACGGATTCGAATCCGGTGCATCCGGGAGACAATCTGACGATCTATCTGACCGGCTGCGGTCAGACGGCCCCGCTGGTTCCGGACGGGCAGGCGGCGCCGATGAATCCGCTGGCGATCGCGATCACGACTCCGGCGGTGACTTTGGGCGGAATGAATCTCTCCACCATGTTCGGCGGTCTGACGCCGGGGCAGGTAGGATTGTGCCAGATCAACGTAGCGGTTCCCGGCGGGACACCGCAAGGGTTGAGCGTGCCATTGACGATCACGCAGGGTTCGGGCGCACAGACGCTGAACGTCAGGGTGGTCAACTAGCGCGATTCATCGGAGGGTCGCGCGGAAAACCGGCTGAGTAAGAGAAAGGACTGGATATGAAGACAGCTCGGATGCTGGTGGTGTGTTTGGCGGCGGCAGCGCCGATGATGATGGCGCAGCGCTGGGAAGTGGGCGGAGGCGCGGGCGGCGGATTCTACACGTCACAGGACGTCTCGCTCGGAAGCTCGTCGGTTTCGGCGAAGATCAACAGCAACATTGCGGGAAGCGCGTGGCTGGCCAACAATAGCGGGGACAAGTGGGGCGGCGAGCTGCGCGGCGATTATCAGCTCGGGGACCTGGCGCTGAACGGCGACGGGCAGTCGGCGACGTTCGGGGCGCGCTCCTACGCGATGCATTACGACGTGCTGCGATATTTCGCGCCGAACGGGTCGAAGGTGCGGCCGTTCGTGGCGGTGGGTGCGGGAATCAAGGTGTACCAGGGCACGGGAGCGCAGCAGGCTTACCAGGCGCTGAACCAGTTCGCGCTGCTGACGCAGGCGCAGGACCTGGTGCCGCTGGTGAGCGCCGGCGGAGGAGTGAAGGTACAGATCGCGCCGCGGGTGCAACTGCGCATGGAACTGCACGATTACGCGACGCCGTTCCCCAAGCAGGTGATCACGCCGAATGCGGGCGCGAAAGTGGGGGGATGGCTGATGGATTTCGTCCCCATGGTGGGGATCAGCTACACCAGTGAACAAGGCCGGTAAGGAAAGCGGGCGAAAGCGCCGATAGGCGGGTATGGATTTCCAGGGCACGCCGCTGAACATGACCACGCTGCTGCTGGTGGCGCTGGCAGCCACGGCGATGGTCATGCTGCTGCGGAAGCGTTACGAAAGCAACGTGCCGCTGCTGTTTTATTTCGCGGCGCTGCTATTCACCAACATGACGGACCGCGGCGTGAATCCGGCGCTGATGTACGTCGGCCTGATTTTCGCGCTGCTGCTGCGCTTCGAGTTCATGAACACGAGTTTCGCCAAGGTGGTGTCATTTCTGGCGACGGGTTCGCTGGCGGTGATCATGTGGGTATTTCTGGCGGAGGCTTTCGGAGACGGGTCGCCGCCGTTTTAGGCAGTCTACTGCTACGCTCGGATGATGGCCGGTCCGGCGTCGCTTGCGGGTGTCCGAAAGGCCGCCCTCATGGCCTTGATTTTCGGTCTTTTGTCCCTTCCTCTGCCGCTTTGGCGAGCAGCGGCATCGTTGACGGCCACCGTGTCGAACCGGCCCGAGTGGAAGGCGTGGATCGTCCTAGCACTCATCGTCGCTGCGCTTTTCACGGCGGTTCTGCCCGTGTTCCTGTTCACGCTTTACCGCAACCAGGGAGCGTTGCACGTTCCTCGGGGTCTTGGTCGGCTGAGCCTCGCTGGCGCGATCGCGCTCGGGGCGGTGGTGCTCCTCAATCTAGCCAGGTCTCCCGGTTCCCTCTCGCCGCGTCTTGAGGCGTTGCGCGGGGTCGACTGGAGGAGCGGCGGCAGTGCTTTCTCGGCTGCCATTAGGCAGTCGGCCACAGCCGGGATCCTCTCCGATGCCCTCTCACTTCTCTCGGACGCGAGTTACATCGCCCTGCTTGTCGCCATTTCGCGCTATGGCGCTGGCAGCTCGGACTCGGAGACGCGCGCCTCAAATGCGCTCATTTTGGCCGCCAGGAGCGCTGCCTTCGCGCTGGGCGTATGGGGTGCGTTCAGCGCGGCCCGCGCGCTACTCGCGCCGACAGCTTACGAGAGCCTTCGCGAAGCGGTGCCGCCTGGCCGGCTGCCGTCTTTGACGCGATACGCATGGGAGCCGGTGAGCGACTTGGTCGTCGCCGCAGGTCTCTGGATCGCTCCCTTCGTGATCTACCGGAGCGCCTCCCCGTTTCGCACCCGAAGGGAGCCTGCAAATCCGATCAATTGGGACGATCCGTCGGGGGAGTGAAGCCGCGGCGGCTACTTTTCTACCGGCAATCCCGCGGCGTTCCAGGCTCGCCAGCCGCCGTCGAGGGAGATGGGATTTTTGTAGCCCATCTTTTGCAGCGCGTCGGCGACCAGAGCGGAACGAAAGCCGCCGCCGCAGTATAAAACCATCGTGGTGGACTTGTCGGGCACGCGCGTTTCGATGTCGCGCTCAATGACGCCTTTGCCCATGTGAATCGCGCCGGCGGCGTGGCCAGCCGACCATTCGTGGTCTTCGCGGGTGTCGATCAGCACATGACCCTCCCTGGGCATCTTCTTGTACTGCTCGATATCGACTTGCTTGACGCGCGATTTGGCGTCGTTCACCAGGTTCAGGAAGCCGGGATTGTGGTGCTTGTGCGGCGTGCTCATTTCACTCTCCGGATGCGGGCGCCAACGCCCTTCAGTTTCGCCTCGATTTTCTCATAGCCGCGGTCGATGTGGTAGACGCGGTCGATCACGGTTTCGCCTGAGGCGGCGAGTCCGGCGAGGACCAGCGAGGCGCTGGCGCGCAGGTCGCTCGCGATCACCTGCGCGCCGGACAGCGGCGTCACGCCGGCGACGATCGCCTGCCGGCCATCCAGGCGGATGTTGGCGCCCATGCGCGCCAGCTCCAGCGCGTGCATGAAGCGGTTCTCGAAGATGGTTTCGGTGATGAGCGAGATGCCTTCGGCCTGGGTCATCAGCGCCATGAACTGCGCCTGGAGATCGGTGGCGAAACCGGGGTGCTCTTCGGTTTTGACGTCCACGCTTTTCAGTTTTTTGGCGCGGATGCGCAGGGAATCGGGTGAGGGCGCGGTGATGCGCGCGCCGGCCTGGGTGAGTTTTTCGATCAGGGCGCGAAGATGATCGGGCATGCAATTTTGGATGACCAGGTCGCCGCGGGTGATCGCGCCGGCGACCAGAAACGTGCCGGCTTCGATGCGGTCGGGAATGATGGAGTGCTCGGTGCCGTGCAGTTTTTCGACGCCCTGGACGCGGATGGTGGAGGTTCCGGCGCCCTCGATGGCCGCGCCCATTTTGATGAGCAGCGCGGCGAGATCGGCGACTTCGGGCTCGCGCGCGGCGTTATTAATGATGGTTTCTCCCCGCGCCAGCACGGCCGCCATCAGGACGTCCTCGGTTCCGGTGACGCTGATGCGGTCGAAGGTGAAGGGCGCGCCTTGAAGACCGTTGGGAGCGTCGGCTTCGATGTATCCGTGCTCCTGCCGGACCTCGGCGCCGAGCCGCTCGAGGCCGGCCAAGTGCAGATTGATAGGTCGCGCGCCGATGGCGCATCCGCCGGGAAGGGAAACGCGCGCGCGTCCGGAGCGGGCGACGAGCGGTCCCAGAACCAGGCTCGAGGCTCGCATGGTTTTGACCAGATCGTAGGGGGCTTCGGGGCGCTTGAGTTTGGCGGCCTCGACTTGCACGTAATCATCGGCGACAGCGACTTTCGCGCCGGTGTGGCCGAGCAGTTTCTGCATGGTGGCGATGTCGCGCACGGGCGGAATGCGGCGGAGCGTGACGGGCTCGGAGGTGAGCAGGCAGGCGGCGAGCGCGGGAAGCGCCGAATTTTTCGCGCCGCTCACGGCGATTTCGCCTTCAAGCGGCCGACCGCCGCGAATTACAAATTTATCCACTTTATTTTTATTTAAGCGCCTCCGCGATTCTTCCCCGCGCCGCTGCGAGGCGCTGTTCGGCTTCCGCGCGGCCGATTTTCTTTTTTTCCATAACGATGGCGGTGCGGACGCTGCGGCCGGAGGCTTCGAGCAGTTCACGCGCGCGGTCGCTCGAGACGCCGGCGGCCTGGGCGATGATGCGCGTGGCGCGATCCTCCAGCTTGGAGTTGGAGGGCTGGACGTTGACCATCAGGTTGCCGTAGACGTGGCCGAGGCAGATCATGGCGGCGGTGCTGATCATATTTAGCACCATTTTGATGGCGGTGCCGGCGCGGAGGCGGGTCGAGCCGGCGATCACTTCGGGTCCGGGCGTCACTTCGATGGGATAATCGACGGCGCGGGAGAGCGCGGAATCGGGCGTGCAGCTTAGACCGACGGTGATTGCGCCGATTTCGCGCGCGCTGGCGACGGCGCCGAGAACATAGGGAGTCCGGCCGCTGGCGCTGATGCCGACCAGGGCGTCGTTCTTGGAAAATCCGGAGGCGGCGAGATCGGAAGCGCCGGCAGAAGGGTCGTCTTCACTTGCTTCCGAGGCCCGCGCGAGGGATTTATCGCCGCCGGCGATGATTCCGTGGACCAGGCCGGGAGGGACGCCGAAAGTCGGCGGGCATTCGGCGGCATCGAGCACGCCCAATCGCCCGCTGGTCCCGGCTCCGATATATGCCAGATGGCCACCTTGCTCGAGCAGCGCGACGATGGCATCGATCGCGGGGGCGATGCGGGGAAGCTCACGGGCCACAGCGGCCGCGATTTCGGCGTCGGCGCGATTCATCAACGCCAGAATTTCGAGGGTGGTCATGGCGTCCAGGCGAAGCGATCCGGGGAGGGATTGTTCGGTGAGGAGGGTGTCGAACATGGGGCCGAATCCGTATTGTACATGTAACGGTGGCATCGCCCTAGAATTGTGACCGTCACATCATCGGGACCGCAAGGCACCGACCTTATCGAATCACAGACAGTTTTGCGTGTTGTAACTCAGGTGTATATCTATATACATCAATTATTTAAATGATATTTTGAATGTTTTTCTCGAAGGCGCGGCAGCCTGAAATGAAACGAGACAAGTGAACTTGAAGGGACTAAGGCCACGACCTTATACTCATCCCGAGCCGGAAGAGTGCGGATGCGATCCCGGCTTAATATCGGTGGGTCCGGAGGACAAAAATGAAAAGGTTTTTGCTGGTTTGTGCAGTCGGCACGCTCGCTTCGCTGACAGCCTTTGCGAGCGATATGTGCACCAACAGCGGTATCATCTATAGCGACGCATTGCTCACCTTCGGCGGGTTGCTGGACACACCAATGTCCAGTTGTACTGTCGATGGGTTCACGTTTTCGAACTTTGACGTTCTTGGCGGCACGGGGTTCGCTACGGGCGATTCCTTCAGCATCGGCGCGATTGTGGATACGCCCGTGCCAGGAGCCATTCAGTTTACCTACAGCGAAGACAACGCCGCAGGCAGTCCAATCACGGTCGGCGATTTTCTGTTCACGTACACGCTTACGCCCGGCACCTCCACGATGGTACTGCTGGACGGCACGGCGGGTACGATCACTGAAAACGTCTGCTCCAGCGTAGTCGGGACTTATGGCGAGTCCTCGACGTGCAATGGGACCCCGCTGAACAACATGGCTCTGGTCACCAGCAGCGGCGGCCCGACGGTCGCTTACAGCACTGTGACCTATAATTCGAGCGACGTTGTGGTGAAAGATGTCGCCGGCGGAAGCGAGTTTGCGCAGAGCGTAGTTCCCGAGCCGATGACGATGTCCTTGCTGGGTATCGGGCTTCTGGGCCTGGGAATCGTCGGGCGCAAGCAACTGCGCCGCAGGTAGAATCTTCCAAGAAAACCGGCAACATCGGGCCAGGGACACGGCGTCTCTGGCCCGTTTGCTTTCCGGGCACAGAAAAAGGGCGTCCCTGTTCAGTGTGTGTGAAAAAGAGGACAGCCCGCTCTGTCCACTCCGTCCGTGTGGGGACAGAGTAGGCTATCCCTTTTTCACACAGACACGTTCAGGGAGCGCCCTTGCTTTTTAGAAAAACTTACGCGCTGAAGGAGCTGCCGCAGCCGCAGGTCGATTTGACGTTGGGATTGTTGAACTTGAATCCAGAACCTTCCAGCGTCTCGACGAAATCCACTTCGGCGCCCTCCAGATACAGCAGGCTCGCCTGATCGACGAAGACCTTAAGTCCTTCGAAACTATAGGTTTTGTCTAGCAGACCGGGGCTGTTCTCGAAGGCCATCGAATAGCTGAATCCGGAGCAGCCTCCGCCCACCACGGCGATCCGCAGCCCGGCGGGTTTGGGCTCCTGGGTATCGAGGATCTCCTTCACCTTGCTGACCGCTGTTTCAGTTAACTGGACCATTTTTGATCTATCCCTCTTTTCCTATCTTACTACGAGCGAGTCCAATGTAGAAGAGTGCCGAGCGTGCTAATGTTGAGGGTTACCTGGGAATCGTTTCACCCCCGGCGTTTAACCCCATTTGCTGCTCTGGAATAGGGCCTGGAAATTGAAACCGGTCCGCTCCAGTCTGCGTCGAGAGATGTAGCCTTATGAGCAGCTTGATTGGCGCGCTACCCATTCCGGCGATCGGTGAAAGGGTCCGGTACGGCGTGCGGGAAAAACCCGGCGGCAAAATCCGCGTGGATCACAAGAACGGCGAAGAAGCGGCGCTGGTGCGGCGTGTTCAGGCTCGCGACGAAATGGCGTTTCGCGAGATCGTGGAGCGTTATCAGGCCAAGGTTTTTTCGATCATCTACGGAATCCTGCGCAATCACAACGACGCGGAAGACATCGCGCAGCAGGTATTTTCCAAAGTTTATTTTTCCATCCGCAATTTTGATTTCCGCAGCTCGCTGCTGACCTGGATCTACAAGATCACGGTGAACGAGTGCTACGACTACCTGCGCAAGAAGCGCGTGCGCAAGCTGGTGTACGAAAGCGATTTTTCCGAAGAAGACGCGCAGCGGATGGAAGCATCGGAGCCGGCGGTGGATCCGGCAATTCCGGTGGACCGTAAGCTGGCGCAGCAGGACCTGGTGATGAAGCTGCTCGATCGCGTGTCGGAGGAAGACCGGATGCTGATTCTGCTCAAAGAGGTGGAAGGACATTCGGTGGAAGAGCTGGCCGCGATGACGGGCCTCAACGAGAACACAATCAAGGTAAAATTATTTCGCACCAGGCAAAAGCTGGTGAAGGCGGCGCAAAGGTTGAACCGCGCGCGGCCGATCAAGTAAGTAGAAGTAAACAGCGGGCGATCAAGACCCGCGAAGTTAGAGTTTGCCATTGACTTGAGGGAAGGTAAATCATGCATCGCTCGATTCGGGAAAACCTGGAAGAGCTGCTGGCGGAGTCGGAAGCCGGCGGCCCGATCCGGGAACATCTGACAAGTTGCAAGGAATGCGGCGGCGAGGTGGATCTCATGCGGGAGCAGGCCCGGCTGCTGCGTCGTCTGCGAGCGGAAGCGGAGCCGAGGCCGGGCTTCTATGCGCGCGTGATGGAGCGCATCGAGGCGCAGGGTCCGGTGTCGATCTGGAGCATATTCGGCGAGTCGGTGTTCGGCCGGAGCGTGGCCGTGGCGTCGATGGCGCTGGCGCTGCTGCTCGGAACTTACCTGGTCAGGACGGAGCGGGCCGAGCAGAGCGCAGCGCGGGCCAACGGCTCGGCGCTGGTGTGGAATCACTCGGGCGCGCCGGACCGCGCCGCGGTTCTGGTGAACCTGGTCACCTACCAGGAGCAATAATGATCGCGGCGGAGCGGGCGCCGTGGATGAATCCGCGCGTGCTTACCACGCTGGTGCTGGTGTTTCTGGCCGGAGCGGCGAGCGGGGCGCTGTCGATGCACCTGATCCGCCATCCGGTGGCGGTGAGCGCGCAGCAGAATCGCGATGCGGTGCTGAACCGCTTCAAGACGGAGCTGGACCTGGACGGCGCGCAGGTGCAGAAACTATCGCTGCTGCTCGACGACTACAGCCAGTATTACGAGAGCCTGCAAGAGCAGCTCGACGACCTCCGGGCGACGGGCAAAACGCGCATCATGCAGATCCTCAATCCGGACCAGCGGGTGAAGTTCGAGCGCATGATGAACGAGCTCGCGCCGGAGCTGAGCGGTCCCAAGCAGTAGCGCCGCGCGGACGATGGAGTGGAAGACACCCGCATCAGCGGACACCCGGAGGCGGGCCGTCTTTGACAAGTACAACATCGTGGACGAGGCGGCCTTCGGAGCGCGGCCGAGAAACTCGAACCGTAAACGAAACGCTGCCATTCGGTCAGGGTCGAATGGGGACAGCCTGAAGGCTGTCCCGGTCGGTCCCGGTCTGTCCCCGGGCCTTTCCCTGGCTGGAGGTTGCCCAGAAAGAAGGAGACGCGGGCGCGGTACGGCTCGCCTTCGAACTCGACTGTGGGGATCGAGCCTTTCCGCTGATCGCAACGTTTCGAGGACTTGAAACACTCGTCCTCCCCCAAGATGCTGGCTTCGGTTTGCGCGCCGCTTGGCATCACCGCTGAGCCTGCGCCGGAGGCGGAGCCGGCGTGAGGCCGTGGCGGTGCATGATCTTGGCCATCTTTACCCGGTCCGGCGGTCCATCACCCGCCGCGTTAATCATCTCCGCGGAGTCGCGGAAAAACTGCGGACCAATGGCGGCCGGCGTAATGACGCAGAGCGCTTTGACACTCTCGCTTCCATTGTTGTCGAAGCGGTGAACGGCGCCGCGCGGGATGCACAGCGCCTGGCCGGGCCCAACATCGATTTGTTGCCCGTCGACCGTCCAAGTCAAGACTCCATCGATGCCGTAGATGGTCTCTTCGTAATGATCGTGGCTGTGGGCGGGACCCAAAAGACGCTGCCCGGCCGGGACGGTGACCTCAAACGCCGCGATGCTGCCCGCCGAGTTGTCCCCGGTGAGCAAGAAGCGCACCGCGAGCGGCCCGAGATGGATGGTTTCCTCGGAAGGATTGATGCGGAGGCCGATGGCCGGTTGCGTCATGTGGATGTCTCCCTTGATCAACTGTGTTTACCGCACTATCATAGTAAACAGCGTTTACTTATATGTCAATACCCTCTTCGAAAAAAAGCCGGCCGCTCAAGACCGGCGACATGCTGATCGGGGCGCTGCTGCGCGTGCCGGCTCAGGCGATCCATCGCCGTATCATCCAGGATCTCAATGCGGCTGGTTTTGAAGAGTTAAGCCTGCCGCATATCGCGGTGCTCCAGTTTCCCGGTCCGGATGGAGTTCGCCCGAGCACTCTTGCCGAGCGCGCCGGCATGAGCAAGCAAGCCATGAACCGGCTCCTCGGCAGCCTTGAAGATTCCGGGTATCTATTGCGGTCCGACGCACCGGATGAGGGCCGTGCGCGGGTGGTCCGCTTTACCAGGCGAGGGCACGCCGCATACGACAAAATCCATGACATACTCCGCGATATCGAGCGCGAATGGAGCGCGGAGCTGGGGTCCAAGGATTTCGCTCAGCTCAAAGAACTCCTCGCTCGTGTCTGGGACAGTCCGTTGATCCGCTCAGTGCGGGTTTGCGACGGGAGCGCGCTCCACCCGCGAGCACGCAAACGAATGCCCCGTGCGCCACAGCGGTCAGGAAGAAGCGCCGGATGAGCCCGGCCGCAGCGTCATCGCAGAAGCCGCTCGCCGACGCTGGGCCGCCATCAGCGATCCCCAATGTAGACGCGAAGACGGTGTCCATCTGGATCGAGACCAACGAAGGTCCGGCCAAACACGTCCGTCATCGGCTCTTGCGCGATTTCGATTCCGCGCTGCCGCCAGTCTGAATACATCGCTTCGACCGCCCCTTCATTCTCCACCTGGAACGCCATTTCGAATCGGTTCCCGCTCTCCGCGGCAGGCAGATTGACCCTGTGGATCGACCATAACCCGAGCGTGAACCCGCCGTCCAGCCCGAATGCGACCCAAGTTGGAAAAACGGCTTGGGGCTCCCGCTTCAACAGGTCACGATAGAAACCCGTGCTCTTCTCGACGTCCTTCACATACAGAATAAACAGATCAGGTGTTTGCATCCTCGTTCCTCCCGATCCCAGTCTAGAGAGGGATGCTGTCAGTTCCTGGCAGTAGCCTGGCCTGTCGCGTCTACGACCGATTGCCACTCCCTCAACAATACGTGTCGGCGTCGAGGATATCGCTGGCCTAGTTCCGTGAGTTGCGTGATGCGATCCGTCCGAAAATGGCGAAATTCTTTGCGGGTCTCGCACCAGGCCGCTAATACGCGTGCCTCCTCGAAATAGCCCATCGCGAACGGCCAGATTACGCGCCGGGTGTTTCAGACTCCCGATGTCCCGGTATAGCGTACGGAGGCTGACCCCCAATTTCTGGGCGAGCGCTACGCCGGTGACGGCCATGCGGGCCCGACGCAGTGCTTGGAGCAGGTTGAGCAGTCTTTCGGAACGCGCCACGGCGGACTCCTGTTTATATGCTGCCATGAAATGGCAGGATTGAGCCGAATTGTTGCCGCTACTCCGGCAACGCGAGAGAAAACCGCGACAGAGACTCGCACTGCTCGGACACCGACCGGCCTTTGCCACGTGCAGCGCTAGAACCATCCCCGGCTGCTGCGATCCCGGCTGCGACGGCGCATCCGAAAAGAGCTCCTCGCCGGGTCGGCGCGGCGTCGTTTTTCGGCAACTCTAATTTGCTTTAGAGGCCTGGCGGGAATAATGCGATTTCGCCCACGCGACTGTATCCGCCGCAGCGCGCTGGCTGTCGGCGGGCTGTGCATGAAAGGCGTCCCGAAAGCGCTTATCTTCGACTAGGAACGGCTCGCCCCACTGGTACATCATTTCCTTAATCTCTCGAATCATCGGAACGAATAGACTAAGCGCGCTCAGCGCCCAGCCTGGCATGATCGTGAGCCCGATGTTGCGGCCCAAATAGGGCGAGAATCGCGCTACCAGGGCGCGCATCGTCTCGGCTGGCGTGCATGGCAGCATCCACGGTTTGCCATAGGCGTCGTCTCCGGCCGTGCCCAGCGTGGCCAGTCCCGCAGCCACGTCCGGCACGTAATGATATGTGTGGATCGCGTCCGGGTCGACCAGCACCCGGCCCCGGCCGCCGGCAATCACCGGTTTCCAGAATTGATCGCCCACGTGGCTGAGCGTGGCGCCGGGACCGTAATAATCGGAAGCGCGTCCCGCGGTTGCACGCACTTCGCCGCGGCGGTGCGCTGCGAACAAGCGTTCAGCCTCCCGTGCGCGGATTTCTCCTTTGCGACTGCACGGATTCATCGGCGTGTCCTCATTCATCGGACGCCCACTCGTGCGCCCGAGCATGTAAAGGCTTTCGAGCACCACCAGCCGCGCGCCCGCACTTTCCGCGGCAGCGATCAGGTTTTCGACGTACTTCGGAACGACTTCGGCCCAGACTCGCGTGGAATACGGCGGATTCATGCAGTGATACACCGTGGATGCACCACGTGCCGCTTCGAGGCAGAAATTCCTGTCCGTCGCGTCACCGCGCATCAGTTCGACGCCATCGGGCGCGCCGGACGCGCGTCTTGCCATGCGAACCTGAAGACCGCGTTCGCGAAGGATACGAGCGAGCGGCTGTCCCACCTGGCCACCGCCGAAAATGACGTGTAGTTCCATCGGCTGTTCGCCTCCCTTAGATTTGTAGCATCAACTCATCTGATACTGAAGGGCAATACACATACAAGCGGCAACATTCCAGGTCGCTGCCGCCACACGGCGCTCGCGGCGTTTGTGATCAGCAGGGCGATCCACGTACTGCATGGACCAGCGCGCCGTGGCCGCCCGCCCGCAACCACCTCGGCTGGCGCCACAGCATCGGCCGTAGATTCTTTCAACCCCAGTTAGCAGAAGCCGACCGGCTAACGGCCGAGATCGAAGGCTGGAATTTGGGGACGGGACTATCTGGTATAGTCATCTGCCAGGAGCGCGCCATGTTTAGGACCAGGTTCGCATTCGCATGGACAGGTTTAGCAGCAGTTCTCGCCGTCGCGGTTCTACTTCCAACAGTCATCCATTCCCAGCAGCCAGCGGCCTCACGGCCGCCCGACACGAGTGCAGCCGTGACCCCGAAAGTGGTCGGTGCGGCGAACGCCTTCCTGGCCTCGCTTTCGGCCGCGGAGCGCGCCAAGTGCACCTTCGGCTTCAACAGCAGCCAGCGGACCGGCTGGTCCAATCTTCCCACCGGGATCTTTAAGCGCAATGGGGCGCGATTGGGCGACCTGACGCCGCAGCAGCGCTCGGCGGCCTTGGCCCTGGTTGCCGCAGCCCTCAGCCGCGAAGGCTACCAGAAAGTGACCGACATCATGAACGGCGACGAGGTCCTGAAAGGCACAGGCGGTGGGCGGACTGGCGGCAAACAAGACGCCCGCGGGCCGGGCGGCGGAATCCGCTTCGGCCGCGACGAATACTACATGGCGCTGCTCGGCAACCCCTCCACAACCGAACCGTGGATGATTCAATTCGGCGGGCATCATCTGGCAATCAACGTCACCGTTGTCGGCGCGAATTCCGTGCTGACCCCCAGCCTGCCCGCTGCGCAGCCGGCCAGGTACGTCTTGAACGGCCAGACCATCCGGCCGCTGGGCCGCGAAAATGACAAGGGGTTCGCGTTGATCAACGCGCTGAATTCCAGGCAGCAGAAACGCGCGATTCTGAACTACGCCGTAAATGATCTGGTGCTCGGCCCTGGCAACGACGGAAAGGTGATTCAGCCCGAAGGCATCCCCTGTTCCGAACTGGACTCCCGGCAGCAGTCGATGCTGCTTGACGTAGCGCATGAGTGGGTCGGGATCCTGAACGATGAGGCCGCGAACGCGAAAATGGCGGAGATTAAAGCCAACCTCGCGAAAACCTATTTCGCATGGAGCGGAAGCACGAAAAATGGCGAACTGGCCTATTACCGCATCCAGGGGCCGACCGTGGTCATCGAGTATGCGCCGCAGCAGGGCGACCTCGATCACATCCATACCATCTATCGCGATCCGACCAACGATTACGGCGCAAGGCTCGTTCACCCATGAGTGAGCGGAAATGGATCGCCACCTTTGCGGCGGTATCGGGATGGCTCGGCTGGGCTCCTTCAGCCGGCGCGCATCGTCTTGATGAATATCTCCAGGCCACGCGGCTCTCCGTTTCGATCGACCGCGTGGATCTGGTGATCGACCTCACGCCCGGCGCAGCGATCGCTAACAAGGTCCTCGCCTGGATTGACACGAATGGCGATGGCCGAATCTCGGATGCGGAGGCGAGAGCATATGCGGAAGAGATGCTTCGCTCGGTCACGCTCAAGGTGGATGGACTCCCGGCGCCGGTCGAGCTCGTCGCGAGTAGTTTTCCAGAGTGGAGTGATGTGCGCCTTGGCGTCGGGATGATCCGTTTGCAAGCAGTAGCGAAAATTCCGCCGGCGGGAGCCGGTCACCACGTGATCTCATTCCTGAACACGCATAGGCCCGAGTCGGGCGTGTATCTGGTCAATGCGCTGGTCCCCGATAATCCGAGCATTCAGCTTGGCCAGCCGCGGCGCGATTACGCTCAACGCGGAATGACCCTGGACTACACGGTCGGAGGTGCGGTCTCGGACGTCCCGCGAACCTGGGCGTTGCTAGCTTTGGCGATCCTTGTGGGTAGTCTACGGCTCGCCTTGCGCCGACGTGCGCCGCTGCTCACGGTCAACGAGTAAATTGGAAATCAGAGAGCGCATGTCGTCGGCGGAGCGCGAGAAATTCTAATCTGAAAGAGGCCCCCGCGTTGACCACGGGGACCGTGCTGGCTACTTCCTGTGCTGAACCGCCACTCTCAAATTGATGATCCTACTGAATACCAACATGATTTCCAAGGCATTCGGTGTTACGCCGTTATTCCGGATGGTGTCCCTCAGTATCGGCGAAGGCGATCGGTTAGGACTCATCGGCCCGAACGGCTCGGGCAAATCGACTCTGCTGCGAATCCTGGCGGGGCACATCCCGCCGGATTCGGGAGAAGTGGTGGTTCGCAAGGGCGCGCGGCTGGTGTACGTTCCGCAAGACTCAGCATTTGAACCCGGGGAGACTCCGCGAAGCGTGATGCGGCGAGCCCTTGAGCTGGCGGGAGTGCCGGAAGCGGAATGGCCGGGCCGTGAGGCAGAAGCCATGGGCCGTGCAGGCTTCCGCAATTTCGATGCGGACGCCGCCACGCTTTCCGGCGGTTGGGGCAAGCGGCTCTCCATCGCGCAAGCCATGGTTCAGAACCCAACCATCCTGCTTCTGGACGAACCGACCAATCACCTCGACCTCGTCGGGATTGAGTGGCTCGAAAAGGCCCTCGAAGCCGCTCCTTTCGCCTGCGTCATGATCAGCCATGATCGCTACTTGCTCGAAAATGTACCCACCAGCATGGCGGAGTTGAACCGCATCTATCCCGACAACATCTTCTTTTCGCCGGGCAATTACAGCGCATTTCTCGAGCAGAAAGCCGAGTTCCTCCACGCCCAGGCGAAGCGCCAGAGCGCGCTGGAGAATCGCGTCCGCACGGAGATGGAGTGGTTGCGCCGCGGGCCGAAGGCGCGCACTACCAAAGCCAAAGCGCGGATCGACAATGCCGGCAATCTAATCGCGGAACTGTCTGATCTCAGATCCCGAACCCGGACCGCGACCACCGATATCGATTTCCTCGCCAGCGGGCGCAAGACCCGGCGCCTGGTTCATCTGGAAGGTGTCGATTTCGGCTTCGAGGAGAAGCCGCTGTTTGAAGGCCTGACCTTTACCATCACGTCCGGAATGCGCGTCGGCCTGGTCGGCGCCAATGGCAGCGGCAAGACAACCCTCCTGCAGCTCCTCCGCGGCGATCTTGCGCCGCAGCGGGGAGAGATCCACCGGGCCGAGGGTCTGCGCATCGTTTATTTCGATCAGCGCCGGCGGCTTAATCCGGATCTGACGCTGCGGCGAACGCTCGCGCCGGACACCGATTCGGTCATTTACCGCGGCCGCGTGATTCACATCGCCTCCTGGGCCGCCCGATTCCTTTTCGCGAATGAGCAGCTGGATCAACCCGTAAGCAAGCTGTCGGGAGGAGAACGTGCGCGCGTCCTGATCGCGAATCTTATGCTGGAACCCGCCGACCTGCTGCTTCTCGACGAACCCACCAATGATCTCGACATTCCAACGCTCGAAATTCTCGAGGAAAGTCTGCTGGAGTTCGAGGGAGCTCTGGTGCTGGTAACGCACGATCGCTACCTGCTGGATCGCGTCGCGAGCGTCGTGCTGGGATTGGCTGAAGGGAAAGCCGAAGCGTTCGCCGATTACTCGCAGTGGGCTGCCGAACAGAGAAGCGCGGCTAAGCCGCCCAAACCAAAATCCACCGGAGTCCCGGCCGGGCCGCCTGCCGACGCGCCTTCGCCCAAGAAGAAGCTGTCGTATCTTGAAAGCCGCGAGTACGAATCGATCGGCCAACGCATTCCGGCGCTGGAGGAAGAGCTCAATCGCAAGCGAGTGGCTTTACAAGACGCCTTGCACGACGCCGCTCTGAAGGGGCCGCGTCTGCTTCATGAAATGTATCGAGAGATCGAAGCATCTCAAGAGGAAATCGATGCCCTCTACGAGCGTTGGATGGAGCTCGAAGAAAAGACCCGCTGAGTCGCCGACCCGCCCGTGACAGCTTTCGCCGCTTCAACTGCGAACGGCACTTGGGTCCGCCACGAAACGTGCGGTCTGGAGAGAAGGTGCGCACCTCCGATCGTCGGCGATCCGTACACAGGGGCGACACAGGCGATTGGCCGCGGGGGCATTCTCCGAGTAGCACGCTGCTCGCCCGGAGCCTTGCAACTTCCTCGAACGCCGTTTCTCGGGAGTTGCTGAACGCATACGGGCGGATTGGGTAACACGATGGCGGTACACGCGACTGTCGCGCCACGCAACTCGGCTACCGGCAGGCTGTGGCTACCTATATGACGGCGGCCGAAAGGGTGAATGAAGCGGTGGGCGCCAAGGTGATCCAGTGAAGCTCGTCGCGACCATCCTAGTCTCCGCTCGTGCGCTCCTGCTGAGTTCCTGCGAGTCGCAGCAGACTGCGGTGGTTCAGGCGCAAGCAGCGCCTACGAGAATCATGCCGTGCTGGTGTCGATGATCACAAACGCCTGGCGACTTCCCATCTCAGCGTGCGCGAAGCGGCAGCCTTGGTCTTGATGGAGGCAGCACCCGAGTCGCGCCCACCTTCCGCCTGGTCGTGCATAGATTTCGCGCCTGCACGTAATCTTGGAGGAATCAGACTGAGGCTTTTTCCATTTCGATGGCGCGCGGGAACAGAATGTTGTTTTCAAGATGCACGTGCTGGTGAAGATCGCGTTCGAAGGCGTCCAGGGCTCGGTAGAGCGCATGA
>Ga0335077_10001129_pt1 | contig 31292 bp, 28 predicted proteins | sample Lox_Sample_31_FD_207151 | JGI IMG/M metagenome (GOLD analysis project Ga0335077, IMG submission 207151) | Soil microbial communities from Loxahatchee National Wildlife Refuge, Florida, United States - Lox_Sample_3.1 | ecosystem: Environmental > Terrestrial > Soil > Wetlands | place: USA... | reverse complement strand
AGGTCCGTGCCCGAACTCATCGCCGCCATCGACGCCTACCTCACGGCCAATAACGACGACCCCAAGCCGTTCGTGTGGACGGCCACGGCCGAGGAAATCCTGTCGAAGGTCCGGCGCGGGCGGGTTACCCTCAAGGAATTATCTAGCCAATAGTGAGACGCACTAGCACAGAAGTCGGAAGAGGGCCCGGACATCCCTTCGGACCGGAACACGTCTCGTCGGCAACGAGCTCGCACTCCGTTGTCTACTGGGTGTCCGGACCCTTTCCGGGTCCAACCCCCCGCCCAGCCGGGACCGCGGCGCGGCCAGCTTCCGTATTCCGCACCTGGCAAAAAAGACGGAACGGCCTGGATCCCCCGTCCGTGGCGCAGCCCCCGAAGTGGCCGGGACAGCCGACCCGGCCGGTTAGCCCGGTGCTGGACTGCGCAGCAACTTACCGCCCCTCGGCCCGATGTCAAGCTCGTTGCGGACAACTCCTGAATAGCCATTTGACCATGTCTGGCTGCACATCACCCCTTATCCCGCCGCCGCAACGCAGCAGAATTCGGGCCGTCGCGGGGCATCGGGGCGCCCGGTGCGCCGCTGCCCGGACCGGCGCCTGCGCGCGCTCACGCCCGGGTCCTTACGCCCCGCGGCGATGCCCGCCTGGACCAGGACGTCCCGCTCGGCGCCGGAGTAGGCGAAATCGGGCTGCCAGGCGCCGGGAACACTGTGTGTTTCTCGGATCGGCGGCCCTGTTCGAGCGGCCAGCCGCCGCGGCCCCTGCCCGCGGGGGCGCCGCTATAGCGGCAGGCCGGACTCCAGATGGTCCAGCCCGGCGTCGAAAAGCAGGTCTCCAGGTCGTCGGCCGCGTCCAGCCAAGCGGCAAGCGCGATGCCTAGCACCGCCCCTGCCGTGGTACGGACGACGAAGTCGTCCTCGCGACGGCCCGCTCGTCGCGCGAGCGCCGCGGCGAAGAGGTCGATCGTCGACGTGAGCTCGTCAAGGAGCCGCGCACGTACGTCGGGAATGGACATCGCAAGCGGCGCTTTCGCGGAACTGCGCGAGCTGGTCAGCAGACAGCGCGGCGAAAGCCGTCCGCAGCGCGCCACGCAGTGCCGCGATCGGGCCGAGCCCGGGCGGCTGCGCCTCAAGTGCCCCGGCCGCGAGCAGCTCCATGTCGTCGCACAGCACGACGCCTTCTTTGGTCGGGAAGTAGCGGAAGAACGTGCTCTCCGAGACCTCGGCGGCGGCGGCGATCTGCGCCACGGTGGTCGCGTCGTAGCCCTGCTGCCGGAAGAGCCGCAGCGTCTGCTGCCTGATGCCAGCACGCGTCCTGGCCTTCTGGCGTTCGCGCAGCCCGGCCACGGCGTCGGCGCCGCGCGCCGGGCGTGGCCTTGGACTGCCGTAGGGCCGCGGATTCATGACCCCGACCTGGCTTCTTCCGCGTCCCGCGGCACGCTTGGCATGGCTGGTCCGGCCGCAGGCTGCTGCGTCGCATCGGGCGCGCGGTTTGGTGGTATGCAACGGGCCGCGGGGTGTCGGGGCTTGACGGTCCTTTGTCGGGCGGCGGGACTAGCTAGCCGCGTGGTGGCACGACCACGGTGCCGGTCGCGGTGACAGCCACAATCGGTTCCCCGAGGACCCGTGCCGCAGCGGGGCCGCCGGCCGGTTCGGCCCGGCACACCACCCTCGCCTGGAACGCGAGTTCGCGGCTGCGCCGCCCGACCCGCGTCACGGTCGCGGTCGCCTCGATCACATCGCCGGCCCGGACCGGCGCACTGAACTGGACGGCGGAGTACCCGGCCAGCAGACCCTCGTCGCCGTCAAGCCGGATGCAGACCTCGGTCGCCACGTCGCCGAACAGCCCGAGCACGTAGGCGCCGTCAACCAGACTCCCGCCATAATGTGCGTGAGTGTAGGGCACATATCTGCGGTGCGTGACGCATAGGCCCTCGCCGCTCATCGCCGCGTGCCCACCGCTGCGGACGTGGTGTCCGCAGGGCCTACGCTGCCCCGCCACCGCTCGGGTCCTCGTCGCGCGGGCCCTGTGAGCCCGGACTCTGATGGCCCGGACGCCGATAGCCCGGACGCCGATGGCCCAGACCCCGGCTGCGCAGACCCCGCTGTCGCTGTTCCTGCGCGTGCGGCGGCACGGGCGCGATCCACGTCCCGGCGGCTGTCGGGCCCTGCCAGGGCGTGCATCAGGTAGCTCGCCACCTCGCGGGGCGTGGTGCCCCGGCCGAAGATACGGTCAACGCCAAGCTCGCGGGCCATAGCCGGGTCGAACCGCGGGCCGCCCACGACAAGCAACGGCCGGCCTGGAGCGTCGCCGGCCGCCAGGATCCGGTCCTCCCCATCACCAGGCGCCCCGCCCTCGCCGTCAGTTGCGCCTGACGGCTGCACGAATGCCTCCGCCAGGGCCCGCGCACCGGTCAAATGGGCGTCCCGCTGGGTCACGACCTGGCTGACCAGTACCGCGTCGGCCCGCTCGCGCCGCGCCCGGCCGGCCAGTTCGCTGACACTCACCTGCGCGCCGAGGTTGACCACCCGTATCTCGCGATAGTACTCGAGGCCCTTCTCCCCCGCGTGCCCCTTCACGTTCAGGATCGCGTCGATCCCGACGGTGTGCGCGTCGGTGCCCACGCACGCACCAACGACCACCAGCTTGCGCCCGAGTACGGTACGGATCCGGAGATTCACCTCGTGCGGTGAAAGCAGCGGGAACTCGCGCTCGGTGACGTTTATCGCCGACAAGTCCACAAGGTGGCTCACGCGCCCGTACACGATGAAGAACGTGAAGTCCGGGCCCATGGTTTTCGCGTGCACCACCATCGCCTGATCCATGCCCATCTTGGTGGCAAGCTGCAGCGCCGCTGCCTCGGCCCAGGCCCGTTCACCTGCACCGCCCATCGGCACCGGCAACGTGAACGACAACTGGACCCAACCGTCTCCTGTGGTATCGCCGTAGGGACGTACAACCCGCCCGGTATTCGCCATGATCAGCCTCCATCCGCAAGCGGAACCCGCGCGTGGCACGTCGCCACCTCAGCCCCGCACTTATCTCTGCAGCCTTCGCGCGTCTGCACACCTTGCGCGTGTCTGCGCACCTGGCAGTCGGCTGTCACTGACGCTCCACGCTGATCTCCGCAGCTGCGCGCGCCGGGCCGTCGACGCTCGTTGTCGCTCGCTGCTCATTGCCGCACCCGCGGTGCCGGTTCGTGCGGTGCCGGTTCGTGCGGTGCCGGTTCGTGCGGTGCCGGCTCCTTGGGTGCCGGTTCCTGTTGGGGCAGACCATGCGGCGCTTCCAACAGCTCAGTTGCGGGATTGAAATACCCGGTGGAGCGCGGGACCACGCCGTCGAGCCCACGCCCGCCGTCCTGCGGGCGCTTGGTCACCCCGAACGTCCCGTCGGCGATCGTCTGGAGCAGGCCTTCTCCGCCGATCTTGCGCAGGAGGTCCACCGCCTCGCCGAGCACCTGGTGGGCGCGCCGGGTCACGGGCGAGTCGGGGCCGGGCCGGAAGTCGTCGCCGAGGCTGCCTGCCGCCTCCCTGACGTAGCGGACGTTCTCAAGCGCCAGGTCCCGGTCAGACAGGAATGGCGTGTGGATGCCCTCGGTCATCATGCCGATCAGCAGGATCGACTGACCCGTCATCAGGCCGCACAGGTTGAAAAACGCGTCGAGCAGATAGCCGGAGAAAACGTTGCCCGTCATGTGCTTGGTCGGTGGCATGTACTTCAGCGGCGCCTCAGGGAACAGCTCGCGCACCAGCTGGGCGTGCGCGAGCTCAAGCAGGAACGAGCCAGGGATCGCCGGGTTGATCTCGAAGGCGTGGCCGAGCCCGAGCTGCGAGTCAGCGAGTCCTGCCTCCTTGCCGAAGTACTCGTTGAGCAGCTGGCTGACCACCACCGTGTGCGCGGCGTCCACCGCGTCGGCGGTGGTGAGGTAGTTGTCCTCGCCGGTGTTGATGACGATGCCTGCCCGGGCGTGGACCCGCCTGGAGAACCGCTGATCGATGAAGGTCCGCTGGGGGTTGATGTCGCGGAAGATGATGCCGTACATGCAATCGTTCAGCATCATGTCCAGCCGCTCCAGCCCCGCGAGCGCCGCGATCTCGGGCATGCACAGGCCCGAGGCGTAGTTGGTGAGCCGGACATAGCGGCCGAGTTCACGGGACACGTCGTCGAGCGCTGCGCGCATGAGGCGGAAGTTCTCCTGCGTGGCGTACGTGCCCGCGTAACCTTCGCGGGTCGCGCCTTCAGGCACATAGTCGAGCAGCGACTGCCCGGTGGAGCGGATCACCGCGATGATGTCCGCACCCTCGCGCGCGGCGGCCTGGGCCTGCGGGATGTCCTCGTGGATATCACCGGTGGCCACAATCAGATAAATCCACGGCAGCGGTGGCTCGGCGGTCTCGCGGATCAGGGTCGCACGTTCGGCCCGGCGCGCGTCGATTCGCCCGATGCCCCGGCCGACCGCGCTCAGCGCCGCCTGCCGCGCCGCCGCGGCGGCGCCGCCGTCCGGGATGCGGAACCTGGCGGCGCCTTCAGCGGCAGCGACGGCAAGTGCCCGCAGGTCCGGGTAACCGCCGCTGCGCAACGCGTCCCAGGCGGGCAGGGCAACGCCATGGGACAGTCCGGTCTGCTCCCGCACGGCGTCGGTGAGCCTGTTGACCCACGGCATGCCGTCGCCATCCGCGCCATCCAGGCCAGCGAGCCTCAGCACGGCGCGCTCGACCGACACGGTGGTGTGTGTCCGCGCCATTTCCACGACGGGGTGGCCGGCCAGTTTTGCGAGCCTGCGGGCCTCGCGGACGATCGCATGATCGAGACCGAGCTTGGCTGTCACGGGGGAGGTTTGAGGTGTCGACGTGCGGGCCGCAGGGGCCTGGGCGGCAGGGGCTTGTGCGTTCGGGGCCGGAGTTTGATTCACTGTGCCACCCGCCGTGCGAGAAGAGCCCGGACCGCAGGGTCGGTCCTGGCCAGGTCGAGCGCAAGCTCGGCGTGGCCGGGCACGTACCCGTTACCGATGAGCATGGTCACGTCCGCGGCGATGCCCTCGGCGCCCAGCGCCGCGGCCGTGAACGACGTGGCCATTGAGAAGAAGATCACGGTGCCGCCCTGAGCGGTGGCGAGGATCGCGCCACCCTCACAGCCCGGCACGTCTACGCAGACTACGGTCACGTCGGCCGGTCCCCCCACCCCGTTTACCGCGTCGCCAAGCGCAACCGGATCACGCGCGTCGGCGATCACGACCTCGTCGGCCAGGGCGTGGCGCCCGCCCGATGCCGGTGCCGCCATTGACGGCACCGGCCTGGTCAGTGTCGCGGCGGCTGGCGCGCCGAGGGCCGCTTCGCGCAGTGTGGTGGCTTCCGCGTCGTCAGGAACGACGCCGATGACGCGGGCCGCGCCGGCCCGGCGGGCGGCTGCCGCGGAAAGGCTGCCGCTCTTGCCCGAGGCGCCGATGATCGCGACGGTGACGCCCGCGGAACCCCGACCTGGCGTGTGCGGGCTCGCAGGCCGAGCTGCAGCACCCACGTAGGAGGCCACCACACGAGCGGTCAACGCGGGGGCACCGCATACGTCAAGCACGGCGAGCGCGAGCGGTACGGGAAGGTCGTCAGGGAGTACCGCGGCGATCGAACGTCCGAACAGGATCGCATGCCCCTCGCACGGTACCTGCTCTGATGTGCCGTCCCAGCGGGCAAAACCGTCGGTGATCACGAGCGGGGTGAGGCTGAGGGAGACGAGCGTCGCCACCCTGTCCCCCGGCTTCAGCCCGAGCCGCGAGCCTGGCCCGGCCTCATCCACGACGCCGACGAGCATGCCCCCCGATCCGGTGACCGGGTTGTGCATCTTGCCGCGGGTCCGGATGATCTCCAGAACGGCCGCCCTGATCTGGGCCGGGTCGCCGCGGTGCGCCTCGTGCAACTGGCGGAAGGAGGCCGCGTCGAGGTTCAGCCGCTCGACACGGACCCGGACTTCGTCGGACGCGATCTCGGGCCGCGGGTCCAGCCGCAGCGCGGCCTGCGGAAGGACACCGAAGGGACGCACGACGCGGCGCAGGCCCAGCGGCGAGGTCGCGGACTCGCGGCCGGCGAGCGTCCGCCGCGATTCTGCGGCCCCTTGTCCCGACGTTGTGGTCTGTGCGCGCGCCGGGTCGCCCCCGGCAACAGTCACCTGGTTGCCCGCACCAGCCGTCTGCGCCTGCGCCCCGGTGGCGCCGTGCCCCTGATCCGCCGGGCCCACGTGCTCCGCGACACCGGCAGGCGCCCGTTCTGGTGCCCCCGTGGGGTGCGCTCCTGCCCAAACAGGTACTTGGGCGGCACGCCCCGGTGCGTCCGCACGGCCCCCCTGGGCGTGCGTCGCCTCCCGCCATGGACTTTCGGACGCCCGGATCGGTGCCACGCTCCCCCACCTTCCTGCTCTTAGCGGTATTGATCAAGATAATTTCTTGCTAGAAGCTACTATGACAATAGGTTCTTTCGTAACCTGTGAACAATCGGAGACATCATCCGGCTTGTCGCCACCTCACAAGGGCAAGGAGGCCACATGATCGACCAGCCGTATGTCTACCGCCGCGTAGAGCCGGCTGAACCCGACTGGCGGCGTTTCCCCGGCTGGGTGGACGTGACCGCGGCGGAATGGGAGTCCGCCCAGTGGCAGCGGGCCCACTGCGTGAAGAACATCAGGCAGCTCCGCCAGGTGGTGGGCGCCGGTCTGGAGGAGCGCTTCTACGCCGACCTCGAGCGCGACCAGCGCGAACGCGCCACAATGTCGATGCTCGTGCCACCGCAGATGATCAACACGATCGCCGCTGCCTTCGCGCCCGGCGAGCCGGGTTTCACCGACGCTTTCTACGCCGATGCGGTGCGCATGTACATGATCCCGGTGTTCTCCGACCGCCGCGACGACTGGCCATCGCACCCGTACGCGCAGCGGGATTCCTTGCACGAGGCGGAGATGTGGGCGGTTGAGGGCCTGACTCACCGCTACCCGACCAAGGTGCTCGCCGAGGTGCTGCCGACCTGCCCGCAATACTGCGGGCACTGCACCAGGATGGACCTGGTCGGTAACCCGACCACCGTGACAGGCAAGCACAAATTCGCCCTTGCCAGGCAGGACCGGCTTGGTGAGATGCTCGACTATCTGCGCCGCTCCCCCGGCGTCAGGGATGTCGTTGTTTCCGGCGGCGACGTCGCGAACGTGCCCTGGCCACGCCTTGAGGAGTTCGTGGGCGCCCTGCTCGATATCGGCAGCATCCGCGACATCCGGCTGGCTACCAAGGCCCTCATGGGCCTGCCACAGCACTGGCTTCAGGACGAGGTCAGGGCCGGCCTCGAGCGCCTCGCCACCACCGCGCGCGAGCGCGGGGTCGGCCTCGCGATCCACACCCACGTCAACGCAGCACAGTCGGTGACGCCGCTGGTCGCCAAGGCGGCCGCGGCGATGCTCGACACGGGGATCCGCGACGTGCGCAATCAGGGCGTCCTGCTGCGCGGCGTCAACGACAGCCCGGCTGCGCTGCTTGACCTGTGTTTCGCATTGCTCGACGGCGCACGGATCATGCCCTACTACTTCTATATGTGCGACATGATCCCGGGCAGCGAGCACTGGCGGCTGAGCGTGGGCGAGGCGCAGCACCTGCAGCATCAGCTCATGGGATACTTGCCAGGATTCGCCACGCCGCGGATCGTCTGCGACGTCCCCTACGTGGGCAAGCGCTGGGTTCACCAGGTGACGCGGTATGACGCTAAGCTTGGCATCTCGTACTGGACCAAGAACTACCGTACGGCGGTGGAGGCCGCGGACCCGCTCGCTCTCGGCCGCGAGTACCCCTACTACGACCCCATCTACATCTTGCCTGACAGTGGCCAGCAATGGTGGCGGGCGCGCAGCAGTAGTCAGACGGCGGTCAAGGAAGCGGTCCACGCACGGGAACCGGTCCACGTACCCGCTTGAGGGCGCGCCAGCGCGCCCGCGCTAAAGCCTGTCTGCGGGCGCATCAGCCCCGGACGACGATTGTCATAGCGAAACGCCCGTGCCCGCTTGTGAACCTGAGCGCTTCACCGCAGCGGGTGTAACCGAAGTGCGCGCGGTTGCCTTGGCCGCATTTTCCTGTCGCGGCCCAGGTTTTCCTGCACTTAGTCGGGTACCACCCGCGGCGGCATCGACACTACGTCTCGTCTGACCGCTCTGTGGACGAGCCCGCGGCGGGCCGTCAGCCGGTGGCGCCGGCGCACTCGAGTGGGAGCTCCCTGAGCGCCGTCCTGCGGTGCCGCGGTGAAGGACGACATAGCCGTCCCTGCTGAGTACCACGCGGTAGCCGTCATGGATAAGCAGGTAAACGCGCTGGCGCTGCGCTCGCAGGCCACTGAACGGGAACGTCTGACGCCCCGTGTCGGCCACCACCCACGGTGCCCATCGTGGCGTCCAGTCCCAAAGCAGGACCGTGTCCCGGCTGGTCAGCTGGGGGCCGATGGCGTTGGCGGCCTCGACAGTCACGCCTGGCGGCACCGCTGCTACCGCGGCCGACGCCGTCCTGTCCCGCTGCGTGACCCGGTAGAAACCCGGATGCAGCGCCGCGCCGACCGGGAACACTGGCACAAGCGCCACCGCGGTCGCGCAGCAAAGCCCTGTGAGCAGGGTGACGATGGCGGGCAGCCGCGCCGCGCGGGTTCGGGCCGACATCCAGCGGCTCAGCCGCATCGCGCCGTCGGCGGCAGCGCAGACGACCACGACGACGACGAACGCGTTGTACTGGTAGGCCAGGCCCCACCAGTCAGGCGCGGAGCTCGCGAGCATCCGCTCGGCGAGCAGCGGGACAGCGGCCAGCGAGATGGGCGACAGCAGCGGCAGGAACAGCAGCGCGCCAGCCAGCCATGCCACGGTTACGAGCTTCACCCGGGGGGCGATCAGCAGGCGCGCGGCGGCGAGCGGATGCGTGATCAGGTGCCAGGCTGCCTGCGTGACGTTGCCGCCGAGCGCGCCGTAGCGCCAGTAGTACATCGCGTTGCCACCGAACACCGGTCGCAGCACCAGGGTAGCCAGCAAAGTGGCGGCGATCCCGCCGGCGATCATCATGGCGGCGAGGTGCCGTTGCCGCGGCAGGTTGCGGCGGGTAACAAGCAACCAGAGGCCGAATCCGGCGACCAGCAGGCCCATATCCTCCTTGACCAGCAGCAGGGCTGCGGCGGCGACCAGCGCGGCCCGCGGTCTGCCAGCCTGCATACGCTCGAAGAATGCCGCGGTGAGCACGGGCACGAACGCAACCTCGTGGAAGCCGAACGCGGTCGCCTCGGCCACCGGCCAGCTCAGGGCGTACGCTCCAGCGGCGAAGTACCCGACCGCCGCAGCGACACGGGCGGGCACGCTCCGCGCGACGAGCCTGCGCCCGAACATCCAGATCAAGGGAATGGCGGCCGCGAACGCGATGCCCTGCACAACCAGGAGGGTCTGCGGGCCGTCGTAGAGCCAGTAGAGCGGGCCCAGGGCCGCGATGATCGGTGACCAGTGATCGCCGAGGATGGAGAAATGCGTGCCGCCGCCATTATGGATGCCCTTGGCGATCGCGATACCCGGCTGGAAATGCGCGTATGAGCGCACGGCCTGGTCGAAGATGACGAGGTCGTACGTGGTCGTACGGAAGGTCGCCTGCTGCGCGAGCGCGAAGCCAACATAGAGGGCCGCGGCTGCCACCGTCATGGCCGCGACCGGACCCCGGTGTGCCGCGCCACCGCGGCGCACCGGACTGGGCACCGCGGCCTGCGCGAACGCGGCCAGGCGAACGCGGAGACCTGTTGCGGGCGGCCCAGCCACGCCGGCACTCATGGCGCAGGAGGCTATCGCGCGCCGGACAGTAGTCTCACCAGCTACCGATTGACACCAGAGGTCTCACGGGCTGAACTCCCTTAGATGTTCCGCACATCAAGAACAGCAAAGTCGCCAGCGCGAGTTGAACCGGCGCCACAGGCAGCCGGGCCAGCGCAAACCGGGCCAGCGCAGAAAACCGGGCCGCTCGCCGACGGCGACGGCGGAATTGGTTACCGGCCCGCACTGCGGCGGATCTCGCGTGCTGATCGGCGATCGCTGCACATCTGGTCCTCAAGCGCCGATTTACCGCTTTTCGGGCTACCTCCCGATTGGACGGGATACCACTGCCCGGGCCAGCGCGCGGGGCGGCAGCCGATCCGCCGCAGCGGGCCGTTCGGGATGCTCAACCGGCCAGGGGGTCCGCTGTGGATCGCCGCACTTGGCTTGACCCATATGAATCACGATGGCGGGCGGTTACACGTTGCGTCCCATCGGGTGAGGACACATCAGACGCTCGAGGCCATGGCGGCGGGGAATTTCTCCCGCCGGCTTGCGTGGCCACTGCTTCAGCAGGGTGATCGGGAAGCATCCGACAAGGCGGTCATCGCCAAGCGCAAACAGTACCGTTCCGGCGAATTCGGATGGCGGCGCGCGGTCATCCACGTAGACGCGGAGGCAGTTGACCTTTATACCCTCACGACCGGCGCTGACTGGGTAGCCTTGGCCGAGATGGGTGGTGTCTGCCTACAGCTTGACGCTCACCGCTTCCCGATAGGCCGCGTCAGGCTGGTAAGAATCTACGACCCGGCACCATATCTCACCGCGCGGTAGGACGGACGGCCCATCGGACTCATCGTCCGTTAGGTGTGCCCGGGAGGCGCGGCAATGGCAGTTCGGCGCCGCACAATTGTGATTGCGGCGTCCGCGGTCAGCGCGGCGGCAGCCCTGACCGTGACCAGCGTCCTGCTATCCGCCGGCGGAGGCTCCAGGCCGGATAGACCCGTGGCGTCCGCGACGTCGACAAGGCCCACACCCACGCCCACGCTGTCGGATGGACCGCTGGTTTCCCCGTTCACCGGCGAACGGGTGAAGGCACTCGGGCCCGTTCTCGCGGTAAAGATCGACAATGTGGTCGACGCCCGGCCGCCCACCGGCCTGACCGATGCGGACATCGTGTACCTGCTGCCGGTCGAGGGCGGGCTCAGCCGGATCTTCGCCGTGTTCTCGTCGCATTTCCCTAGCGTCATCGGCCCGGTTCGCAGCGCCAGGGAGGACGATATCGAGCTGCTGCGCCAGTTCGGGCGTCCGGCCTTCGCCTATTCGGGCGCGCAGAGTTACCTGTTGCCCATCATTGAGCACGCACGCACCGTCGACCTGTACGCGGGAACCACCGCCGGGTATTTCCGCGACCCGAACCAGATCATCCCGCACAACTTGTACGCCAACACGAGCCAGCTGCTCGCCCAGGCCCGGGGCGCGAGCAATGCGCACGATATTGGTTTCAGATTCGGTCCGCCGCCGCCGGGTGGCCGACCCACTCCGTCATTGTCTGTCGCATATCCCGCCGCGTCATTCTCATTCCGGTGGTCGGGGCGGAAAACGCGGTGGCTGGTTTGGATGGACGGGTCACCTGCCCTCGAGGCGGAGGGCGGCCAGTTGAGTGCCGCGACCGTGGTCATTCAGTACACGAGGGTGCGCACTTCCCGGTTCCTCGAGGAGGGCGTGCCGCCGCCGTACGCCGAGAGTACGGGCGCAGGCACCGCCGTGGTGCTGCGCAACGGCTTGGCGTACGACGCGCACTGGTCGCGACCGCAGGCCAACGGGGGCACGACCTTCACGACCGCGGCAGGCCAGCCGATGACCTTCGCCACGGGCCAGGTCTGGATCGTGCTCATTGCCGCGCCAGGGTCCACATCCAGCTGACGCTGCCGCTTAGCGGGGACGCTCCGGGCCCACATCCGGCCGACGCTGCGGCCTTAGCCGGACTCGCCGCGCTTCACCTCCCGTGACGGCCCTCCGTCTGCCCGGACCGCGCTCCACCTCCCCGGACCGCGCTCCACCTCCCCGGACCGCGCTCCACCTCCCCCGGACCGCGCTCGGCCTCCCCCGGCACCGATGAATTAGCTTGGTCGCATGTCCCGCAGCAACGAGCAGATGAGCCCGCAACTCAACGCCTACATCGCGGCGCACAGCAGTCCTCCCGACGCGGTCCTGGTCGAACTCGCCGACGAGACTGCCCACCGCTTTCCCGGCGACGAAGGCATGCAGATCGGCGGTGAGCAAGGCACTTTCATGACCCTGCTCGCCCGGCTTAGCCGCGCACGCGACGCGATAGAGATCGGCACGTTCACCGGCTACTCGTCGATCTGCCTGGCCCGCGGCCTCGCCGCCGGTGGCACGCTGCTGTGCTGCGACGTCAGCGAGGAGTGGACATCAATCGCCAGACGCTACTGGGAGAAGGCAGGCGTTGCGGACCGTATCGAGTTGCGGCTAGGCCCTGGGCTTGACACGGTGCGGGCGCTGCCCGCTGCCACCACCTTCGACCTCGCCTTCATCGACGCGGACAAGACCGGGTACGTCGAATACTGGGATGAGGTCGTTCCGCGTATCCGGTCCGGCGGCGCCATCCTGGTGGATAACACCCTGTCGCATGGCCGGGTCATCGACGAATCAAACGATCAACGCGCCGTCGTGGCGATCCGGGAGTTCAACAAGCACGCGGTCAACGACGACCGCGTGGTCGTTGTGCTGCTACCGCTCGGCGACGGCCTAACCCTCGCCTGGCGGAAGTAGCTCTGCGGAAGTAGCTCTACGCCGCGCCGTGGCGAACCTTGCCCGCGTCGCCATGATCGTGTAGACGCTGCTCAGGACAACGCTGAGCATCGGGGAGACGGACCGAGCCTTATTCGGGCGTCGGCGGCGCCGCCTGCGGCCCATACCGGGCCGACGCCCGGCCATGATCCGAATCGTGTCTGGCTTGCAAACAGCGCAGGCCAGTTAACAAAAATCAGGGATCATGAACCGGTCAAGTGGGCTCGGTCGCGCTGGACTCCCCGAGTTCGGCCCACGCGGTGATCTGGCCGCTCGCCAGCCCGAAATGTCCCCAGCGGGTGGCTAGAGAGTCGACGATCAGCAACCCCCGCCCGTTCTCGTCGTCGTCGGCCGCGCCGTCCGGCTTCGGCGCGGGCACGGAAGCGGGGCCGGAACCGGGTGCGGGCGCGGGCGCAGTCCCGTTTGTGCCTGCGTCCTCTGGTGGCGCCGCCTGGCCGTGATCCGTCACCTCGATGCGAACCGTCCGCGCGGTGACCGCGACCGTGATGTCAATGGCGCCGCCGTCCCCCGATGCGGTGTGGCGGATGGCGTTGGTCACGTACTCAGAGGCGATGAGTTCTGCGTCCCCGGCCAGCGGATGGCTGCCCAGGAAGGCCCGGACGAACGCGCGCGCGGCTTGCACCATTGACGGCAAACCTGGTATTGAGATCGTCCAGCTCCAGTGATCCACGGGGAACCTCCGGCCGAGAAATATCGATCACTACGCGTGAAGCTGTGACCACAAGATAGCCCTGTGGTCACAGCTTGTCTGGTTAATCGGGGACAATGGCTGCGACGTGCAGCACTTGCCCAGGGAGGTTGCGATCCGATGGGCGCCTCGACCGATCCGGTCTATCTCCGAGTCCTCGAAGATCTGCGGGGGCAGATCCGCGAGGGCGTGCTCGCCCCGGGTGCGCGCGTGCCGTCCCGGGCCGCGATCATGACCCGTTACGGGGTTGGGGAGACAGCCGCCAAGCATGCGCTTGCGGTACTCGCTACGGAAGGGCTCATCGAGCCGCGGCCCGGTTCTGGGTCATACGTGCGGCAGCCGCCAGTGATCCGCCGCCTGGATCATGGCAGGCCGCAGATCCCCGGTTCACCGTTTGGGCTTGACGAGTCGGCACTCCCCGCGGCGCACGAGCAAGGGCATGCGCGGCGGCTCACCGTAGAGCACTTTTCGGAGCGAACCCAGCCGCCGCCGCACATCGCGCGGCGACTGAAAGTACAGCTCGACGACCGGGTCATGCGTACCAAATATGTGCTCCGCGCCGACGGAATCCCGGTCCAGATGGCGACAAGCTACGAGCCCATGGAGGTCACTGCGGGCACCCCGGTGCTACTGCCCGAAGAGGGGCCGCTCGCGGGGCGCGGTGTGACAGCGCGCATGGGGGCAATCGGTATCAGGGTGGACCAGGTCATCGAGGACATCTCTACCCGGCCGCCGCTCTCGGCGGAGGCCGCCAACTTGGCGATCCCGTCGGGAACGCCCGTGCTGCACGTCGAGCGGACGCACCTAGCTGGCGATACGCCCGTCGAGACATGCGACATCGTCATCCCTGCCGACCAGTACCGGCTCAGGTACCGCACGCCGGTGCGAGCGCAGGAGTGATCAAGCCGCGGGCCCGCCAGCGATCGCTGTCCGCTCCGCAGCCGATGGCCGGTGGGGCTCGTATCGAACACATAATCGAATGGTAGAGCCGCACGACGGCCTGCCAAAGGCGGCTTGCCGGCGTGTCACGGATTCGCCGCCTTGCGCGACAGGCGCGTCGCCCGCAGGCCGCCGGCCAGGTCGGCGACGCCCGAGCGAGCAGGCGACATGGAGAGACGCCGCCGGCACCTGGGCCCGGCCGCGGCATCCAGCCAGGCCGACGGCATCCAGCCAGGCGTGCGACACATAACCGGAGGTCCTCGTTGGCAGACAACGGCCTGTTCAGCGGATGCCCGGCCTCGCCGCGATCTTGCTCGCGTCGATGGTCGCCGAACACGAGTGCCGCGGGCGGCTGGCACGCCGAATGGGAGACGCTCACCGATGCTCTGCGCCTCACCAGCGGCGCCGCGTCGCACGGCCGCCAGATGCTGGCGGGCCTGCAGGTCGACGCCGAGCGGATGCGCGGCATCTCGGGGTGACGGGCGGGCTCATCATGGCCGAGAGCGTGGTGGCACGCCTGTCCCCCGCGCTGGGCCGGGCAGAGGCCCACAGACATGTCACCCGGGTGTGCGTTGAGGCGGCGCGGCGCGGGCAACCGCTGCGCGAGGCACTGCTGGCCGAACCCGCCGTGACCGGGCAACTTTCCGCGACCGAGGTAGACGCTGCGCTCGATCCCACCTCCTACCTCGGCTGTGCCCAGCAGTTCATCGACCGGGCCCTCGCCAGGCACGCCGCGCTAACTGCCGCGCACGCGCCGGTCCTGCAACACGCGCAGCCCACGCATGAACCTCAGCCACCGGCTAGCGGTAGCGCATGACGTCCGCGCGACTCAGCTACGAGTTTTCCGGACCTCCCGGGGCACCGATACTGCTTCTCGCCGGGTCGCTCGGCACGACGATGGCGATGTGGGACCCGCAGTTGGCGGCGCTTGCCGCGCGATTTCGCGTGCCGCGCGTGGACCCACGGGGTCACGGGCGCTCCGCAGTGCCACCGGGGCCCTACACGATCGATGAAATCGGCGGTGACCTGCTCGCACTGCTCGACGCGCTGGCGATCGTGAGCGTCTCCTATTGCGGCCTGTCGCTCGGCGGGATGGCTGGCATGTGGCTTGCCGCGCACGCGCCGGACCGGATCGAGCGGCTCGCGCTGTCCTGCACCTCGGCGTGGCTGAGGCCGAAGGCTGGACGGACCGGGCGGCGCACGTCAGGCCGGACTTCCGAAGATCACGAGCACGCTATCGCGGAAAAGTGGCCGTTGACCTGGGCGAATGGCAGGCGGGCGTGATCGGGGCGTGTTACTACAGGCTGCTGCGGGTGGCGGTTAGTCCGCGGGCGGGGTGAAGTCGAAGAACTTCGGCGGTTCACGCAGGTCAAGGGCACGCAGGATGGTCTGCTGGCCGGGGGTGGCCGCGGAGCGCTGGGCGACGCGGCCGTCGGCGGTGGCGAGGGTGACCAGGTGCATGCGGTCGAGTTCGTGGCGCAGGTTGCGCCAGGTGTCGCCGGTGGCGTTCTCGGCGACCCGGGCGAGCAGGAGCGCCAGCCAGCACAGCTGGACGTGGGCGCGGATGCGGCCCTCGCGGTAGTGGAACACCCGGGCGCAGCGCCAGCGCGCCCTTCATGTCGCGCCAGTCGCGACCGCGATGAGCTGCTTGTAGGCGGCGGCGAGGTCGTCGGGGGTGAGGGTGAGGTCGGAGGTGCGGAGCAGCCACTTGCCGTCCAGGTGGGCTTCGCGGTTGATCGCTGTGCCCGGGGCATTCGCGGTGGCCCAGCCCATAATGTCCGAGCAGGCGGGCGCCGGGTGATCCGGCGCGGGCTGGAGGCTATGGTGGTGCGAGGTCGCGACGCGCCTTCCGGCCCGGTGACCGGACGCAGACTCGGCGGTCACCGGCTCGGTCGCCGAGCCGCACGGTCGGCGCGAGCCGTACCGGGAGACGATCGAGACCGCCGACGGTGTGCTGGTCGACGAGCGCCGCATCATGGGCGGCGGCCGTGCTGTGCACTACCCGTCGGAGTGCCGCGAGTTCGACGGGATCATGGTCCCGACCCGCCGCAGCGTCTACGTACGCAAACGCCGACGGCTCGCCCGTCCGCGACTGGATCTCGATCGCCATCGACTTCACCGGTGTCTCCTTCAGCTGAACCAGTAAGCAGCCACCGACATGAATGCCCGGCCGCACACCGCGCGTCAATAGGCCATGCCCATGGCCTGCCTGACGTCGGTGAGCGTCTGGTCTGCGATCGCGGTGGCGCGCTCATTGCCCTCCCGCAGGATGCGGCGCAGTTCACCGCGGTCAGCCCCGAACTGAGACCGCCGCTGCCTGATGGGCCGTAGATACTCGTTGACGGCCTCCGTGGCCAGCATCTTCAGACCTGCGCCCCCCGAGCCGCCGACCTCGTCCGCGAGGTCCTCTGGGGTCCGGCGCAGGCACGCCGCCGCCAGCTGCAGCAGTCCGGCCACGCCGGGGCGCCGCTCGGGCGCGTATGTGATGAACCGGTCAGAGTCGGTCTGTGCCCGCCTGATTAGTGTGGCCGTTTCGTCCGCGGTCGCGGCGAGCGTGATCGCATTGCCGCGACTCTTGCTCATCTTGCGGCCGTCGGTGCCCGGCAGCATCGGCACCTCGCCAAGCAGCACCTCGGGCTCGGGGAACAGCGGCTCGCCTCGACAGTGACGGGCGTTGAACCTGCGCGCGATCAACCTGGTGAGCTCCACGTGTGGCGCCTGATCGCGGCCGACAGGGACCAGGTTCGCGCGGCAGAACAGGATGTCGGCCGCCTGGTGCACCGGATAGGTGAGCATGAGGCCGGTCACCGACGTGATTCCAGCAGCGGCGATCTCGTCTTTGACCGTCGGGTTGCGCTGCAGTTCGGCCACGCTGACCAGGCTCAGGAAGGGCAGCATCAGCTGGTTGAGCGGCCCGACTGCGCTATGGGTGAATATCGTGGCGGCGTTAGCTCCTGCGGGCTCGATGCCGACAGCGAGGTAGTCGAGCAGCAAGTCCTCTACCTGGCGGCCGAGCCCGGTCGCCAAATCGCGATCCGTCAGCACCTGGTAATCGGCGATGAGTACGAAAAGCTCCACGCCGCGCCGCTGCAGCAGCACCCTGTTCCGCAGCGTCCCGAACAAATGCCCGACGTGCAGCGGCCCGGTGGGCCGGTCACCCGTCAGTACACGGAAGGATCCAGGATCTGCGAGGATCCGGTCCTCAAGGCCCGTATCAGCAGCCGCATCACAGACAGCGTCAGCCGCTGAATCAGGGGCCGGTTCGACAGCGGGTTTTGCATTCATGTGTGCACCTCTACGTAGGCCGAGGGCCGACCTTCCGACGGACCCCGCCGACCAGGCTGGTGCACAAAACAGCTGATGCACAAACAAAGGACCGTCCAAAGGACGGCCCGTTCCAGCCCGCGCTCGACTGGCACCGTCCTATTCGGACGGCCACCAGCCCGTACGCGGGCTCCTTGTCATACAAGGAATATAACCCAAACCAAAGTCGGGCGGTACCCGGCTGCCGGTCAGATCCCCCGAACCGCAGGCTAAGCCGGGGTCGAGGGACCGCTGCCCGGTTCCCACGGGTCGGGGCCTTGATCGGTCCCGGTTCGTAGGCCGCCCGCGGACGCCTGCAGCCGGGCGAGGTAGTGAGCCCAGCCCTTCGCGTGCCCGGGTGCCCGCGAGTCGGGCAAACCGGTGTGAACCAGGTCGAGCCGGGTGCCGTCCGCGGTTGCGGTGAGGGTGAACTCAACCCGCGAGTACCCAGGGGGCAGGTCGTCGCTTCCTGCCATCCCCCACGACACAACGACCCGATGTGGCGGATCGACCTCCAGGTACTCGCCGCGGACAGGCACACCGTTGATGTCGACGGCGAACCCACCGCCGGGGGTGGGCCGCAGCTGGGCGTGCTGCCCCATCCAGGACACCATGCGCTCGGCGGTGACAAGGTGCGCGAACACCACCTCGCGCGGCGCCCCGATATCGACGGAGGTCGAATAGTCAGCCATTCTGCCCGCCGCCGACTGCGCCCCGTTGGGATTCGGCCTCGGCGGCACGTTTAAGCGCGGCCAGCTGGGTGGGCCAGAATCCGTCCAGGAATTCCCTTACGACCTGCAGTCCGTCGGTGCGCACCTGGAACAGGTGCCTAGCGCCTTCCCGTCGTTCGGTGACCAGCCCCGCGCCACGCAGCACCCGCAGGTGATGAGATACGGCCTGCTGCGACATTGCGACCTGCTCGGCTATCTCCCCGACCGGGCGTGCCCGTTCGCGGACAAGCGCCAGGATCGTCCGGCGGTTGACGTCCGCAAGCGCCCGCAGTGCCCCGTCGAGGTCGTGCGCGGTCCCATTCATGATGTGCAGCCGGGCAAGGCCGCCAGCCGATCCGAAGCAGGGACGCCGACAGCCACGCCATCGACGCAGGCCACAGTGATCGTAGCGTGCGCGCCGCGCATGGCGCGCACCCGTACCATTTTCATCGGTCGTTCCTCGCGCTCGGTCGGTACTCGCCAACACAAGCACAGCCTTGTACAAATGTCGATTCAATCTTGCGCTGCGCCGACCGGATGAGGACGCGACGGCTGACACTGAGCGCGGAGGCCGCCGCGGCGCGGGGGTCACCGGCAGCGCGGGTTACCAGGGCTCCAAGATCACCGGGTGTGGATCATGTGGCGGCTCGGTTCGCCGCAGACTGCCACATCCTGGTCACAGACCTCTACCGGCGTGGCACGGGGACGGAAGTACGTCGCGGCGAAGCAAGGATCCGCATGCTGGACCGACACTGGAAGGGCAGGGCGCGAGGGTATATCCAGGGATTCGGGCGAGCCTTGCGGAGGGGCGAGCCTTGCGGAGGGGCGAGCCTTGCGGACGGGCGAGCCTTGCGGACGGGCGAGCCTTGCGGACGGGCGAGCCTTGCGGACGGGCGAGCCTTGCGGACGGGCGAGCCTTGCGGACGGGCGAGCCTTGCGGACGGGCGAGCCTTGCGGACGGGCGAGGCATGCGGAGGAGCACGCTACGATGCGGATCACGAAGGTCGAGTCCACCGAACTGTTCACAGGAACCGTCGAGCGGCCACTGCAGGTCGTGCGCGTCACGCTCGCGGGCGACGTCCAGGCAGCGGCCGCTGACAGCACGGGCGCCCACGTGGCCGTGCGCGTAGCAGGGCCCGCGGTGAGCACGCCGTATCCCACCGTGGTGCATAGCCCCGGGCCCGGCGAGGAGCAGGTCGTCGAGGTTGGCGTCGCGCTCGCGGCGCCGGTTACCGAGGGCGCCAGCCGCCGGGCAACCGTCATCGCCGAGCCTGCGGCAGGACCAGCGACCGGACCAGCGGCACGACCACCCACCGGGCGGGCGACAGGGCCAGCCACCCAGCCGGCCACTGGTCACGGGACCCCGGACGCGCACGCGACTGACCCGGGCATCTCCGTCGTGGCCGAGACGGAGATCGTTGCGGCCGTGCCGGGCTGGACCATGTGGATGGTCAGCCACTTCCACTACGACCCCGTGTGGTGGAACACCCAGGCACAGTTCACCGAGAGCAGGCTGCTGCTGCCGGACGAGAACGGCAAGATGCCCGATTCCCGCACCGCCTTCGAGCTTGTCGGCCTGCATCTGGACATGGCGCTGCAGGACCCGGACTACAAGTTCGTGCTCGCCGAGATCGACTACCTGAAGCCCTACTTCGACACCCACCCGGAGCGCAGGCACGAGCTCAGGCGGCTGATCAGCGAGCGCAGGGTCGAGATCGTCGGCGGTAACTACAACGAGGCCAACACCAACCTGACCTGCGCCGAGTCGACGATTCGCAATGCCATCTACGGTATCGGCTACCAGCGGGACGTGCTCGGTGCCGACCCGGCGACCGCCTGGATGCTCGATGTCTTCGGCCACGATCCGTCCTATCCGTCCGTCATGTCCTCGGCGGGCCTCACGTCCAGCGCCTGGGCTCGTGGCCCCTTTCATCAGTGGGGGCCGAAGGGCACGGTCGGCGACAACACGCGCATGCAGTTCCCCAGCGAATTCGAGTGGATGTCGCCAGACGGCCACTCGCTTCTCACTGCGTATATGCCGAACCACTACGGGGCCGGCTGGGTGCTGCAGTCGCAGGGCAGCCTCGAGGCGGCGGAGCGGGCGGCATATTCCCAGTTCCAGCTGCTCAAGCCGGTCGCGGCGACCCGCAACGTGCTGCTGCCCGTGGGCGCGGACCATGTGGTGCCATGCCGGTGGGCCGCACCCATTCACCGGGACTGGAACGAGAGGTACGTGTGGCCGAGATTTGTCACCGCGCTGCCCCGCGAATTCTTCGCCGCGGTCAGGGATGACGCCACCGAACGCGACATCGTCTTCACCACGCAGACAAGGGACATGAACCCCGTCTACCCGGGCAAGGACGTGTCCTACATCGACACCAAACAGGCGCAGCGAGCCGCGGAGACGGCCGTCATGGACGGCGAGCGGCTGGCCACCTTGGCCTGGCTACACGGCGCGCCCTACCCGGATGCCGCGCTCGACAAGGCGTGGCGGCAACTCGTCTACGGCGCCCATCATGACGCCATCACGGGCACCGAATCCGACCAGGTCTACCTGGACCTGCTCGGCGGCTGGCGCGAGGCTCACGAACGGGGCGATGCCGCGCGCCGCGGCGCACTCCGCCACCTCGCCGGTCTAGTGAACACTTCCGACAGCTCGCCGTGGGCCGGTGCGCCCGATTCAACCCGCGCCCGCGCGATCGTCGTGTTCAACACGCTGGCGCAGCCGCGCGACGGCCTCGTCACAGTGACCCTGCGCTGCCCTCGCATCGGCACCGCGTGGCTCGAACTCCGCGGCGGTGACGCCGCTGTGATCCCTGTACTCGCCGAGGGTGTACGGCGCCATCCGGATGGGGCGCTCGCCGAGGTCACGATTACCTGGAATGCGAGGGACGTACCTGGCCTCGGCTACCGCACCTACTGGGCTTGCCCGGCCCCTGCCCCGGCCAATCCGGCTGGCGGCGACTGGTCCACAGTCGACGCCGCGTCGATCGAGAACGATGCCTACCTGATTGAAGCGGATCCGAGCCGCGGCGGCGGGCTCACCCGCGTGCTCGACAAACGCACCGGCAACGAACTTGTGTCGCCTGGATCGCTCGCCAACGAACTTGTGGTCCAAGAGGAATACGACTATCACCCACGCTGGAACGAGGGCCCGTGGCTGCTCACGCCCAAGGGCCCCGGCACCGGTTCGGGGATGGCCGCGGCCCGCATGTGCGTGCAGCGCTGCCCGATCGGCAGCCGCGTCGTCGCCGACTGGACGATGGGCGACCTGCGGGTCACCCAGGAAACGCTGCTCTGGGACGGCCACGCACGAGTGGATTTCCGCACCCACGTCGACGGCGCGATCGGGCACGACCGGCTGCTGCGGGTCCGCTTCCCGCTGAACGTACCCGGCGGCCTGCCCGTGTACGAGACGGCGGCAGCGGTGATCGGGCGGCCGTTCGGCCCGGTGGACACCGATGTGGGGAAAAACTGGTTCACGCTGGACAACCCCGCCTACACGTGGTTCGGGCTCGGCTGCGCGGCACACGTCATCGTGCGCGACACGGACGGCCGGGGGTGGAAAGAGGCGATCGGCGTGGCTGAGGTGATCACTCCGGACACACCCGAGGAGCCGGGCGGGCCCAGCGGGGGAGACCGAGCCACCGGGGTCCGGGGTGTCCCCGGAGAGCACAGTGAACCCCCGAGCTGGCAGAGCGGCGGCCGCGAGGCGACGAGGAACCTGATGGCCGCGCTCGCCCGGCAGGGTGTCACCGCGACTTGTTCGGTTGCCGACGGGCCACGCTACGGCGCCATCGATCTCGACTCAAACCTGCCCGATGTGCGGATCGCGCTGGGCGGTCCGGACATGAACAGCTTCACCGCCGAGGTTCTCGCCGCCGCGGACCCAGCCTACGGAAAGGAGCTTGCGCGGCGGCTCGATGTCGCCGGCGCGGCGAACATCTGGGTTCCCGCCGCGCAGGCCCGCGGCGCCTCATTTGTGCCGGGCGCCGACGTTACGGGCTGCCGCGATCTGCCAGTGCTGATCATCGCAAGCGGCGCCGCGGCTGATCTCGGTAGCGCCGTCAACGCGGTCACCGCGGACCTGGCCTCCGCCGAGATCGAGGCGGGCACCCCGGCTGGACCATCGGCGGCAGCCGACATCGCGCCGCTTGCGGAGTGGTCGGCGGCCCTGCTCAACCGCGGTACACCGGGTTGCGTCGTTACCACAGAGGGCGCGCTCAACATCGCGCTGATGCGTTCGTGCAGTGGCTGGCCGTCCGGAGTATGGATCGACGCACCCAGACGGACCGCGCCTGATGGGTCGAGCTTCAGCTGGCAGCACTGGAGCCATACGTTCGAGTACGCCCTCGTGAGCAGCGGAGCCGGTGAAGGTGACTGGCGCCGCGCCGGGTTCGTCGCGGCAGGCCAGGCGTACAACCATCCGCTGCTCGGCTGGGAGACCGGGATCCATCCTGGCCCGCCCGACGGGCTCCCCGCCGGGGCGAGCCTGCTGCCGATCGAGGTCGTAGGTGCCGGCGATGTTGTGCTCGGAGCGCTGAAGCCGCGCGGCAACCCGGCCGCCGCTGGGCCGCCGGGGCGGAGGCGGCTGGGTGCCGCGGGTGCGATCATCGTCAGGCTGCGCGAGCCGTCGGGACAGCCCGTCCGGGTGCGGCTGGGTCTACCGGTCGCGCCAGTGCCGCCACGGGGGGACGACCTGTCTGGCACCCAGGTAGCCGCCCGCAAGAACGGCGGTGTCTCGACCGGCGCCCGGCTGACAAATCTGCTGGAGGAGGAGGAAGGGACGCCGCTCGAAGCGGCGGGCGACAATGCCGTTATGGCCAGCGTGCCACCGTCCGGCACGGTGACGTTGCTTGTCGCTGCTGGCGCGGGTGACCCCGCCGCCGGGGTTGCGGAGCAGCGGGCCTCCGAGCAGGTCACCGGGGCTAGCGTCGCCGGACGAGCGCAGGCCGCAGCGGCATCTGCTCGGCGCTGCGAGGCCGAGCACGCAGCGGCCAAACCGGCGCCGGCCGAACCCGCGCCGGCCGAACCCGCGCCAGCCGAACCCGCGCCGGCCGAACCCGCGCAGCCCGTATTCACCAGGTATTGGCTACACAGCAAGGGACCCGCGCCCGCGGGCAACTTGCCCGTCGCCGTCCATGTGTCTCCCGGCCGGACCGCGATCCCGCAGCACGGTGCCGCCAGCCTGCGCGTCACAGTCAGTGCCGGCCGCGTTCCTGCCACCGGAACCGTCCACCTCGACATCCCCGACGGCCTCGCCGCCGACGTAGGGGGTCGCAGCGTCGGAAGGGGAGACAGGGACGGGCTGCGTTACGACCTCCCAAGCGACGGTTTCGCCGCCTGGGATGTGAACGTGCGACCCACATCCGCAGCGACCCCGCCCGGGCCCAGCTCATCCGGGCCCAGCTCATCCGGGCCCAGCTCATCCGGAGCCACGTCGTCCGGAGCCACGTCATCCGGAGCCACCCCACCTGGCCGCTATTTCCTCGCCGCAAGGATCAGCGACCCGGCCGGTCAGGTACTCGAGGACGTCGCGACCATCGCGGTCGGCGAGGCCCCAGTACCGCCGCGCGATACGCCACTCGGCGAACTCCTGCCGTTGCTCGAGGCCGACGAACGGGCCACTGCCGCCGAACTCGAGGTCACGCTGCTAGGGGGGGACATCACCCTCGCTCCAGGCGAACACGGTGAGCTTCGGGTCCGGCTGATCAACCGCTCCCGTTCACAGATCCGCGGTGAGGCGCAGTTGCTGAGCCCGTTCGGAACTTGGGGCGAGATTACTCCCTGGACGCAGGGCTTCGCGGCCGAACCAGGCGCGGAGATGACCGCGCGGTACCAGGTCCTGGCGCCCACCGCCGGTAGCGCCGTGCGCCCTGGCGCACAATGGTGGGCTCTGGTGAAGGTGTGCTATTTCGGCCGGGTGCGATATACGGAAGCTATTCGCGTGTCGATTGCTGTCTAGGCATAGGGGTCTGATGAGAGACTCCCATGTATCGGGTACGCACGACTCAGGGACTCATGGCGACAGATATTGCGCTGCTGCGCGGAAACCTCCCTGCGGAGCCGAACAGGTTCATCGGACGCGAACGGGACCTGGCCGAGCTTGCGCTGTTGCTGACTGACGTCCGCGTGCTGACCTTGTGCGGCACAGGCGGCATCGGCAAGACCCGGCTTGCGTTGCGGCTGGGTGGCGACATCGCTGATGGTTTCCCTGACGGTGCGTGGCTGGTGAGCCTTGCCGACGTGACCGGCCCCGCCCACGTCACCACGCGTATGGCAGGAGCTCTCGGCGTGCGTGAGGAACCGGGACATCCGCTCGACGCTAGCCTTGCGGATGTTCTGCGTGACCGGCGCCTGCTGCTGATCTTGGATAACTGCGAGCATTTGGTGGCCGCGTGTGCCCACATGTGCGAGCGCTTGGTCGCGAGTTGCCGGTGGCTGCGCATCCTCGCCACGAGCAGGGAGCCGCTCCGGGTGCCCGGAGAGACGGTCTGGCGTGTTCCCCCGCTCTCGCTGCCCCCGGCGGGCCTCGCGGCAGAGCAGCTTTCCGGGCATGAGGCGGTGCGCCTGTTCAGCGAGCGTGCGGCCGCGGCGAGGCCGGGATTCACCGTCGGCTCGGGCAACGCGGCCGCCGTCGCAGGCGTGTGCAGAACCCTGGACGGCATGCCGCTGGCCATCGAGCTTGCGGCCGCAAGGGTTGGGGCGCTCGCGGTGCAACAGATCAACGGCCGTCTGAGTGACCGGTTCCATCTGCTCGCCGGGGGTCACCGGACAGCGCCGGAGCGGCAGCGTACGCTGCGGGCGACGGTTGATTGGAGTTACGAGCTGCTCACCCCGGCCGAGCAGTTGCTGCTGCGCAGGCTGGCCGTGTTCGCTGGCTGGAATCTCGAAATGGCCGAGCGGGTCTGTGCGGATGACAGGCTGCCCGCGGGAGCCGTTCTGGATCTGCTTGCCGCCCTTATTGACAAGTCGCTGGTGACCCTCGATGGTGAGGTCGCCGGCGATGCCAGATACCGGCTCCTCGATACGATCCGCCAGTATGCCGGCGAGCGCCTTGCGGCCTCCGGTGAGGAGCCCGAACTGCGCCGCAGGCACCGTGATTGCCTTGTTGAGCTGATCGAGGGCGTGGCGGCGCAAGCATTCAAGCGCGGAGACCCGCCATGGCCGGTTCGGCTGCGGATGTACAGGGACGCATGCCTGCAGACCGACAACTTCGCGGCGGCGCTCGCCTGGTCACTCGAGCAGGGAGCGACCGAGTCCGGCCTGCGGCTGTGCACCGCACTGCGCTCGCCGTGGGTCACCGATGGCGACGTAGCTGACGGCGCGAACTGGCTCGATCAGTTCCTTAGGAAGCACAGCACTGGCCAGCCCAACCTCGGCGAAGGCGTCGCCGACGTCGCGCCTTCGATCCTTGGCAGGGCTCTCGTGGCCCGCGCCGAGCTCGCCTTCGAGCAGCAGGAGTATCCGACCGCACAGCGGTGCGCGGAGGCAGCGCTCGAACAAGGCCGCCGAGCGGGTGACAAGACCTTCGCCGCGGGAGCACTGCGAGTGCTGGGGTCGGCAGAGCTCAGGCTGGGCAACCCAGAGCGCGCCCAAGAGCTCGCGGATCAGGCGGCGGCTGCGGCGCGAGCGGTCGGCGACGACTGGGAGGAAGGTCTCGCGCTTGGCACTCGCGCCGCCGCTGCGGCGCGGCAAGGTAAGATCCGCGAGGCGCAGCGCAGCTACGAGGCGGCGCTCTACTCGCTGCGTGACAACAACCTGTGGGGCGAGGCGCACATTCTTTACGGGCTTGCGACGCTGGCGGCGGCACGAGGAGACCACGAAGCGTCGTCGGGTTATTTCGCCGAGGCATTGGAGATCTTCCGTGAGCTTGACGCGCGCCCGGAGATCGCGCGATGCCTCGCGGGCCTGGGCCGCCTCGCAATGGCGAGGCCGGACCACGCTCTGGCCCGGTCGCGGCTGACCGAAAGCCTGCAGCTCGGCCGCGCCACCGGGCAGCGGCTTGCGATGGCGCGCGGGCTTGAGGCGTTCGCACAGCTCGCGGCCTGCCAGGGCCAGCACGCACGGGCGGTCAGGCTCGCCGGTGCCGCACAGACCCTACGGTCCGCCATCGGCGCGTCGCCGACCTCGGGCGCCCAGCTCGAGCAACTGCTCGAACATGCGCGCAAGCAGCTTGGTGAGCACGCGACCGCGGCCTTGCTCGCGCAGGGCGGGGCGATGACCGCGGACGAGGCGGTCAGGTATGCGTCCGATCCCGGCCAGGAGGTCCCGTCGGCCATGGCAGGCGCGGCGTCGGGTCAGCTGGCTGACGGCGTGGGCGGTACCGCGCGTATCGGCGGCACCGCGCGTATCGACGGCACCGCGGGTATCGGCGGTGCCGCGCGTATCGGCAGCGCTGGGGACGCCGGCGGCACGGCGGGCGAGGGCAGCTTGGCGGGCTTGGGTGTCACACGGGGGCGCGATGGTGGCGGCGCGACCGGGGCGCGAACCGTGGGCGGGTCCGTGCTCACGCCGCGGGAGTGGGAGATCTGCGAGCTGATCTCTCGTGGCCTTAGTAACCGCGCGATCGCCGACGAGCTTGTGATCAGTCCGGCGACGGCGGCGCGTCATGTCGCGAATATCCTGACCAAGCTGGGCTTCAGCTCACGTGCCCAGGTGGCCGCGTGGGTCACCGGCCGTAATGGCCGTTCCAGCGGTCTTTGACCCGTCGCTCCCGTTCTTCGGTTTGCCATTACTGAACCGTGACGCTGCGTCATATCGGCGGGGTTTCGTTCGTCAGTGCGCATGCGCATCCGCGCCCGGCCCGATGACGCCAGATGGCCCGTGAGGAGGATCGGTACAGGATCCTGAGCGTCACGTGACTTGATTCGACGGTCGCTACCGCACCACCAACCGCCCACCCGCCACCGGACTCCGGCCGCTACGAATCAACTGACTCAGGATCCTGCACGAATCCTCGTCACAGGCCCAGATCACTCACGCCCCTGCATCGAGGCCCGGTGTTCAGTCCACTTCGCCAGTAGCTCCGGGCCCTGCTTTCTGAGGAACTCGAAGAAGTCGGCGGTCTCGGCAAGCCGCTGTGCGGCGGGGGTCCCCGCGCCAAGCGCCTCGATCCCGGCCTGCAGGGTCGGCACCCACCGGGCGGTGACCTGTTCCCGCACCCGCACCACCTCGTACCAGACGTCGTCGGGCACCCGGTAAAGATCTCGCCGCGAACCCTGTTCGCGTTCACGGTTGGCCAGGCCGATCTGGATCAGGTAGCGGATCGCGCCGGAAATCGCGGCGGGGCTGACGCGCAACATGTCAGCAAGTTCCGCGGCAGTGAGGCTGCCGGAATCGGTGACGAGCAGCGCGGCGAACACGCGGGCGGGCATTCGCGGGAAGCCGACCTGGCACAGCAGCGCGGAGAATCTTTCCACGAACCGCAGCACGGCGCCCAGGTCACGCGTGACGCCAGGCACAGGTGGCTGACCGGATCCGGCCGCAGCGCTACTCCCGCCTGCCATATCGGGCGCACCCGGCCCGGTTAGACCAGCGGCGGCGTGGTCCGCATCCGGGCTCACGACGTCCACGTCGTCTCCCCCCAACCAGGTCACCTCCTCCGGCCAACTGGCCACCTTCGCCTGCCACACGTCGCGCTGGCGCGCACACTACGGACGCGCAAGCACCAATCAATTTTACAACATTTTGAATTTTCATAAAATAATGAATTCAGTGTAGGATTCGAGTCATGACAGGTGTGATCGAGGTATCCGGCCTGCACAAGTCGTTCGGGCACACCAGTGCCCTCGATGGGCTGGATCTGCGCGTGCGCACCGGAGAGGTGCACGGCTTCCTCGGCCCGAACGGCGCGGGAAAGACCACCACGATCCGAGTCCTGCTCGGCCTGCTCCGCGCCGACGCCGGGACCGCCCGCCTGCTCGGCGGTGACCCGTGGCACGACGCCACGACGCTGCACCGCCGACTCGCCTACGTGCCAGGCGACGTCACCCTCTGGCCGAACCTCACCGGCGGCGAGGTCATTGACCTGCTCGGCCGGCTGCGCGGCGGCCTCGACGACAAGCGCCGCGCCGCGCTGCTCGACCGGTTCGATCTCGACCCAAAGAAGAAGGCACGCACCTACTCGAAAGGAAACAGGCAGAAGGTCGCACTGGTCGCCGCGCTCGCTTCCGACGCGGAACTGCTGATCCTCGACGAGCCGACAGCCGGGCTCGACCCGCTGATGGAGGCCGCGTTCCGCGCCTGCATCGAGGAAGAACGCAGCGCCGGCCGCAGCGTGCTTTTGTCCAGCCACATCCTTTCCGAGGTCGAGGCGCTGTGTGAGCGAGTGACCATCATTCGCGCTGGCCGTACCGTGGAATCAGGCACCTTGCCCGAGCTGCGACATCTCACCCGCACCTCGATCACGGCGGAGCTGTCTGACGTCCCCTACGATCTGACCGGATTGCCCGGAGTACATGATCTGCATATTCAGGGCACGCGTGTGCAGTGTCAGGTAGACAGCGAGAACCTGGGTGAATTCCTGTCGCGCCTGACCAGAGTCGGCGTTCGGAGCCTGGAAAGCCACCCACCCTCTCTCGAGGAACTGTTCCTCAGGCACTATGCGGCTGGAGCGACCGGCGTGACCGCAAGCTCGGCCGGGTCGGTCGTGACGGCACATGGTGCCAGCGGGCAGGAGCCATCCCGAGAAGGGTCCTGCCCACGGACACCAGATGGCCGGAGCTTTTGATGAGCGGACTGGGACGCGCCCTCGCTGGCACCGGCCCGCTGACGGGCCTAGCGCTGCGCAGGGACCGGATCATGCTGACAGCTTGGGTCTACGTGCTGACGGCATGGGCGGTGGGCACCGCTTACAGCCTCAAGAAGCTCTACCCCACCGTGGCGGCGCAGCAGAGATTCGCGGCGACCGTCGCGCACAATTCCCTTTTCATAGCGCTGTACGATCCGCTGTTCGGCAGGTCACTCGGAGCGCTCACGGCGTGGCGGATTAGCAATCCGACGGCGCTGCTCGCCGCGCTCATGTCTGTGTTCATCGTGGTGCGGCACACTCGCGGGGACGAAGAAGCCGGCCGCCTGGAATTGGTCGGGGCGGCGTCGGTAGGCAGGCAAGCAGCCCTCGCCTCCGCCCTGCTCGTCGCGTTCGGCGCCAGCCTGGCGTTCGCGGCCTTGACCGCGGCGGGGCTGATCTTCCTCGGGCTGCCGGCCCCGGGTGCGTTCAGCCTCGGCCTGGCGATCGCGTCGGCCGGCTGGGTATTCGCCGCGGTCACGGCCGTCGCTGTGCAAATCGCCGAGACCGCCCGGGTCGCCCGCGGCATAGCGATAGCCGTGGTAACCGCCGCTTACCTGCTGCGTGACGGCTCGGCGGCGAAAGGGGCGTCGTGGCTCATCTGGCTGACCCCGGTCGGCTGGGCCGTTCAAGTCCGGCCGTTCGGGGGCGAGCGCTTGTGGGTACTCGCACTCTCGGCCGGCTGCACGGCGATCGCCGTCGCGGCGTCCTTCGCGCTTTCCGCGCGCCGCGATCTTGGCGCCGGCCTGGTCCCTGTCCGGCCTGGGCGGGAGCGGGCCTCCGGGTGGCTAGGTGGCCCATCCGCACTTGCCTGGAGGCTGCAGCGCAGCGGGCTTGTCGGCTGGACCGCGGGCCTGGCCGCCATCGGAGCCGTCATCGGCATCCTCACGCCCGCGATAGGAACCCTGGTCGGCACGAGCAGCGCGATGGGGCACGCCTTCACGAAGCTGGGGGGCTCCAGCGGCATTGCCGATGCGTTCCTGGCCGCCATGGCTGGCTTGTACGGGCTCGTCGCGGCGGCGTACGCCGTGGCCGTGACCCTGCGGCTGCGCGAGGAAGAGACGAGCGAGCGGGCGGAGCCTGTGCTAGCGGCCGCTGTCGGCCGGATCCGCTGGGCCGCGAGCCACCTAGTGGTCGCGGTGGCCGGCACGGGCGTCCTCCTCGCTGCCGCCGGGCTTTCCTCGGGCGTCGCCGACGCGGTACGCACCGGCAACGCCGGGCAAGTGCCCAGGCTTCTTGGCGCCGCGACGGCACAGTTGCCGGCCGTGTGGCTGTTCGTGGGGATCGCGATGGCGCTGTTCGGATGTCTTCCGCGGCTCGATGTCGCCGCATGGGCGGCACTGATGGCATTCCTGCTCCTCGGCCAGCTGGGCCCGTTGCTGCGGTTGCCCCAGTGGGCGATGGACATCTCACCATTCACCCATGTGCCCAAGCTGCCCGGCACTGCCTTCACGCTTACGCCGCTCATCTGGCTGACCGTCGCGGCAGTCCTCCTGACCACCGCCGGCCTGGCCGGATTCCGCCAGCGAGACATCGGCTGACCTCGCGCTCCTGTCGGCGCCCGCGGACCGCGCCTGACCCGAGTCGTTTCGGCTGTGCATGTTAGGCCGACGGCTTCTTGGGCAGGACAACGGCTTCCTGCAAAGCGATCGAGAGGGGATCATCATGGGGGCTGAAGACAAGCTCAATAACAAGACCGAGGAACTCAAGGGCAAGGGCAAGGAGAAGCTCGGTGACGCCATCGGCAACGAGCAGATGGAGGCCGAAGGGCACGCCGATCAGGCGAAGGGCAACCTGAAGCAGGCCGGTGAGAAGGTGAAGGACGCCTTCAGGCGCGACTAGTTGCTCGCGACTAGTTGCTCGCGACCAGTGGCTCGCACTCGTGTCTGGGCGAGACACGCTCCGGGGATTAGGGCGAGGCATGCCCTAGCGCGCCCGGGCTTTTCCGCCCTGCCAGCGCCGCCCGCCGCACGTGCAGCGGGCGGCGCGCTTCATGTGCGGACGTTGTCTGCCTGCCGCGCGGCGCGGCACCCATGAGGACTACACATCCATGTGCACAGGCCGGCTGACGTGTGCCCGTCGATGTAGCTCTGCGGCGTCACCCACGGCGGATCCGGCAGGCGGTATGCCGTCACTATGTGTAGACGGGCCAGCAGAGATACATACCTGTATGCACAGGTCGGCGGATGTGGTAGCACCGCGCGTTACGTAGCGTCATATGCATCGCGCACCGTCCGG
>Ga0335077_10001128_pt1 | contig 31302 bp, 29 predicted proteins | sample Lox_Sample_31_FD_207151 | JGI IMG/M metagenome (GOLD analysis project Ga0335077, IMG submission 207151) | Soil microbial communities from Loxahatchee National Wildlife Refuge, Florida, United States - Lox_Sample_3.1 | ecosystem: Environmental > Terrestrial > Soil > Wetlands | place: USA... | reverse complement strand
GGAAGGCCCGGTACGGCTGGGGTGGGTCCGAACGCGTCCAGTCCTCACCACGCCGTCCACCCGCCGTCGACCACCAGCGTGTGCCCCGTTACGTAGGACGACGCATCGCTGACGAGAAAGAGCGGCACGCCGTCCAGTGCGTGGGCTTGCCCGGCCGGTGCATCAGCGTGCGCCGGTCGATGCGAGCGACGAGATCCCGCTTCTGCAGCATTCCGGTCATTTCGCTCGGGAAGAAGCCCGGCGCGATGGCGTTGACGCGCACGCCACGATATCGCGCGTCAGGTTGAGCTCGATCATGCCGCGTATCGACGCGACCGATTCCTCTTCCGGGGCAACCTCTGCCAGGCGCTCCGATCTGCGCGCGGTGAGCACCACGTGCGCCCCGGCCGCTGCGAGCACGCGCGCCAAGCGTGCCCCGAGGCCGGCGGACGCCCCGGTTACGAGTGCGACCCGGCCATCGACGAGCAGGAGTCGTGCCGGATCCCGCAGGGCGGTGCGCTCTCCATCGCGAATCCTCGGGGACCTGTCTCGCCGGAGAGGACTCTAAACCGTCGCCGGCACCTCGATCGGCGTGTCGGTCGCCATGCCCCACTCGGTCCACGAGCCGTAATAGACGCGGACGTTCTCGTACCCGAGCAGGTGCGTCAGCGCGAACCACGCTTGCGCGGCCCGGTTGCCGATCGTGCAGTACGTGACGAGCGCGGCGCGCGGGTCCACGCCGCGTTCGCGCAGCACCTGCTGCATCGTGTGCGTGTCCCGGAACGCGCCGTCTTCAGTGCGCAGCAGTTCGATCGGCACGTGCACGGCACCCGGAATGTGGCCGGCTCGTCCCGCACCGGCGGTGGGGCCCGACGGCCAGAAGCGCTCGCCGTCGTACTCGGCCCTGGATCGGGTGTCGACCACAATGCCCGGCGTCCCGAGCATCGCGCACACGTCCGCCTTCGACGCTCGATGGGGGTTGCCTGGGGCAAGCGGGTAATTCCTTCGCGCATGGCGCGGTGTATCGCGCGACCAGCCCTGGCCCGCGCTCGTCCACCGCTCACGCGAGCCGTCCATCAAACAAACGTTTCGGTGCCCGTGGTTCTTCAGGAGCCAGAAGCCCAGGTGTGCGCCATAACCATGGAATACGACGGTGGTGCCAGCATCGATGCCGGCGTTGCACACCAGTTCCTGCAGTGCGGCGTCGCCGACCGGCAGGTAGTCGGGATGACGCAGATCGCGGTAGGCATCCCAGAACACGGCGCCGGGGACGTGACCGGCGTTGTACGCGGCGGGGCTCACGTCGATCTCGACCAGCCGCACCGAAGGATCGTCGATGCGCGCTGCGATCCACGCGGGATCCACGAGGAATTCGGTCTTGACGGTTCCCATCTTCGTATTCCTTTCATTGGTCGCGCTTACATCGAGCGCGTTCAATGGGACTGTGCGGGAAGCGCGTTTGAATCAGCGTTTGAATCGGGCGTGGAAATTCACGCCGGCCCTTGCCGAACCTGCCCGGTGTTTCGGATCACGCCGGCAACGCATCCGATCCACTCGTGGCCGCACCGATCCGCCGCAGGCGCGCCAGCCCGCGCTTCAGCGCCGCCGACAATGCTTCGACCTGCCGGCTGCGGCTTTGGCCGCCGATGCACCATTCCGCGAAGTGTTCGCAGTTGTTGGAGAACAGGCGGTAGCGGCTCTCGCCGATGCGGGCGCGCGCGCGTTCGACCACGTCGTTGCCGAGGAACCTCGGGGCGACCCACGGCTTGACCTCGAAGCCGTGGCCGAGCGTGAACTCGGCGAACGAGACCTCTTCGACCGGGCGCGAAACGAACAGGCGATTGAATCCACCGTAGTGGATCACCCGGCCGTTGCCCGCGTACACGCCGTGATGGAGATAACCCCGCCGTGGCGACGTGAGATGCGCTCCGATGGGAATTTCGTCCAACACGTCCTTGCTCCGGGCTTCTTCGAATCCATGCGTGACATACGCGATGGATGGCACTTTGGAGGCAACGTGTTGAAGCACGATTTCGCACGACAGGGGGCCCGTAACAATTGAAACCAATCACAACCGGGGATTGAAAGAGGGAAGCCCGCGAGGCCCGGACGTGCTTCCTCGCGCCGTCGCGAAGCCTCGGGCGGATTGCGCCGGGCGAAGCAATCCACGCCTGTGGAGGCGTGTCCTCCGAGCGCAGCGAGGGATCGCGAACGATCGAGCGCCGAGATCCTTCGCCTTCGCCTCAGGATGACAAGGTGCGCGCGGTGCGCGCGTCCGCGTCCTGTGTTTCAAACGTAATCCGCTGACACGTGGTGTGACACGGCGATGAAACCCCGCGTCGGCCCAATCCTGCGACCCGCCGCGAGACGATCACGATGCCGACAGGCCCCGAGGAGACGACTGCCCGCCGTGCCGGACCCGCCACGCGTCGCGCGGGCGGTTCGTTCGGCTCGTTGCGCTGGACGCCGCGCGGGATCCTGCTGCTCGGCAGCCTGTTCATCGCAGTGTTCATCGGACTTGCCGCGTGCGACATCGTGCTCGGCTACCGCGCGGCGGTGAGCGCCACGGGGCGCAGGCTCGAAAGCCAGGCGCAGGTGATCGCCGAACAGACCGCGCGTTCCCTGCAGGCGGTCGACGTGGTGCTGCGTCACCTCGTCGAGCAGGCCGGCGAGGGCCGGTTCGCCGGCCGCAGTCCCGCCGACCTGCATGCCTATCTGCAGGAACAGTCGGTCGGCCTGGTGCAGGTCGACGGACTGCTCGTGGTCAATGCCGACGGTTCGATCCGCGCGACGTCGTACCTGCTTCCGGGCCAGGAGGCGACGATCAATGTCAGCGCGCTGGCCCAGTTCCACGCGCTGCAGGCCGACACGAAAACGCCGATCTCCGTGGGCGCGGCGCGCAGGAGCGATGTCGATGGGCAGTGGATCTTTCCGGTGGCGCGACGGCTGACCAATGCCCACGGCAGGTTCAACGGTGCGGTCGCGGCGCGCGGCCGCATCGAGTACTTCCAGGACTTCTACAAGGACCTGCGCCTGGACCGCGGCACCAAGGTGACGCTGATGCACGACGACGGGACGCTGGTGGCGCGCTACCCCGCGCTCGAATCCGCGCTCGGCCGGCCGGTGCCCAGGTACCAGGAGGCGCGCGCGGCCTACGACGCCGGCCGCCCCGAGCCGATGCGGGCGATCAGCCCGCTCGACGGCGTCGAGCGTTTCGCCGTCATGCACGACGTCGCCGGTTATCCGCTTTCCGTCGCCGTGGTGCAGGACGTCTCGGTGGCACTTGCCCCGTGGCGCAAGCAGGCGATCGGCACGGCGGTGCGCACGCTTGCGCTCGGTGGGCTCGCCGCGCTGCTGCTGGCGATCGTGCTGCGCCAGTTGAATCGCCTGAGTGCTGCGCATGCCTCGCTCGAGGTATCGCGCGAGCGCTTCGCGCTCGCCGTGGGAGGTTCCGACGACGGATTGTGGGATCTCGATTTCGCCGCCAATCGCGCATTCGCCTCGGCGCGCTGTCGCGAGATCCTGGGCCTGCCCGCCGGACCGGAGGCGCAACGGCTCGACGAGTGGATGGCAATCTGCGAGTTCCATCCCGACGATGAACCCGAGCGGTGCGCGGCGATCGATGCGCACCTGGCCGGCAGGACGCCGTTCTACGCGGGCGAACACCGCGTCAGGCAGCGCGACGGCAGTTACCGCTGGGCGCGCTTCCGCGGTCTGTGTGTCCGCGATGCGAACGGCAAGCCGTATCGCATGGCCGGATCGGTGACCGACATCGACGCGCGCAAGCGCGCCGAGGTTTCGCTGCGCGAATCCGAGGAACGCTTCGCCCTTGCGGTAGCCGGCTCGAACGACGGCATCCTCGACTGGGACATCGCCAACGATCGCATGTTCACCTCGGTGCGCGCGATGCGCATCGCCGGCGTCGAGTCGGACGTCACCGTGCGCACGCGCGCCGAGTGGGTGGACCTGCTCAAGATCCACCCCGACGACTTCGCCGAGTATGCGGAGGAGTGGCGCCGCCACCTCGAGGGCCTCACCGACGTGCGCGACGGCGAGCACCGGGTGATGCATCCGGACGGGGTGTATCGCTGGGTGCGTCTGCGCGGCACCTGCGTGCGCGACGCCGACGGCAATCCGATCCGCTTCGCGGGTTCGGTGGCGGACATCGACGCGCAGAAGCGCGTCGAGCAGGCCCTGCGCCAATCGGAGGAACGCTTCCAGCTCGCCGTGCTGGGTGCGAACCAGGGCTTGTGGGACTGGAATCTCACCACCGACCGCCTCTATCTCTCGCCGCGCGCGCAGGAGATGAAGGGGTTCGCGGCGGGCGAACCGGTACGGTCGCGGCGCGAATGGATCGCGCTCTGCCACTATCACCCGGACGACGTGGAGACGCTTCGGCGCGCAATCTCCGCGCACCTGCACGGCGCGACCAGCCACTATTCGGTCGAATACCGGCTGCGCCACTCGCCGAGCGGTCCGTGGCATTGGTGCCGCGAGCGCGGCATCGCGCTGCGCGACGACCACGGCCGGCCTTTCCGGATGGCGGGCTCGATGGAGGACATCTCTGAGGCCAAGCGCGCGGAAGCCGAGCGCGACCGTCTCGAACTGCAGCTGCGCCAGGCACAAAAGCTGGAGGCGATCGGCACGCTCGCAGGCGGCATCGCGCACGACTTCAACAACATCCTGGCCGCCATTCTCGGTTATGGCGAGCTGGCGCAGCAGGACCTGGCCGAGGCCTCGCGTCCGCGCCGCCATCTCGATGCGGCGATGAACGCCGGTATGCGTGCGAAATCGCTGGTCGAGCGCATCCTCGCGTTCAGCCGCGGCGGCGTCGCCGAGCGTGCGCCGGTGCACGTGCAATCCGTGGTGAACGAGGCGCTCGACCTGGTGGCGGCAGCGCTCCCCACCGGGGTCGTGCTCGACCGGCGGCTCACCGCGGGGGACGCCGGCGTGCTGGGCGACCCGACCCAGGTACACCAAGTCGTGATGAACCTGTGCGCCAACGCGATCCAGGCCATCAAGTCGACCGGAACGCTTACGGTCACGCTCGACGTCACCGAGATGACCAGGACCGTGGTGGCGACCAGCACGCTCGAGCAAGGCAACTACCTGCGCTTGTGCGTGCGCGACACCGGATCGGGCATACCGCCGCAGATTCGAGAGCGCATGTTCGATCCGTTCTTCACCACCAAGGAAGTCGGCGTCGGCACCGGACTCGGCCTTTCGCTGGTGCACGGCATCGTCACCGACCTGGGCGGCGGCATCGACATCGAAAGCCGGCCCGGCAACGGCGCGACCTTCAGCGTGTACCTGCCCTGGCAATGCAGCGTCGCGAAAGCCACCAAGGTCGAAGCCGCGGTGCCGGGCGGCGCCGGCGAAACCATCCTGCTCGTCGACGACGAGGACGCGCTGGTGCGCATGGGTGAAGAGATGATCGCCGGGCTGGGATACGAGCCGGTCGGTTTCACGTCGAGCGTCGCCGCGCTACAGACATTTCGCGCCGAGCCGGAGCGCTTCCAGGCGATCCTGTCCGACGAATCGATGCCCGATCTCACCGGTTCGGAGCTGGCGCGCGAGGTGCTGCGCATCCGGCCCGACATTCCCATCGTGCTGATGAGCGGCTACGTGACGAGTTCGCTCGCGGCGCGGGCGCGCGACGCCGGTGTGCGCGAGGTGCTCAGCAAGCCGCTGGTGGCGCGCGACATCGCGCGCAGCCTGGCCACCGTGCTGCAAGCCGCCTGAGCGGCAGGCGTGCGCCGATCGGGTATGGTCTGTCCGATGACGGATCCCGGTTCATCGATCGGCGCCGTGGTCGATGCGGTCTACCGCAGCGACTCGCGGCGCGTGTTCGCCACGCTGGTGCGCCTGCTCGGCGATTTCGACGTCGCGGAGGAGGCGCTGCACGATGCGTTCCGCGCCGCGCTCGAGCAGTGGCCGCGCGAGGGCGTGCCGGGCAATCCGCGCGCGTGGCTCGTCTCGACCGGACGCTTCAAGGCGATCGACGCCATCCGGCGGCGCGCGCGTTTCGTCGCGCTGCCGACCGAGCTGATCGAGGGCCTGGAGGGCGCCGAGACCGAGGCCGAAGCCGTGCCCGGTGCAGGCGGGCTCTCGCAGGCGGATCTCGAGCGCTTCGTGGTCGCCGGCGACCCCGCCGGCGTCGACATCGAGCTGGTCGAGGACGACCGGCTGCGCCTCATCTTCACCTGCTGTCACCCCGCGCTTGCACCGGACGCGCAGATCGCGCTCACGCTGCGCGAGGTGTGCGGCCTGACGACCGAGCAGATTGCGCACGCATTTCTCACGACGCCGCCGACGCTGGCGCAGCGGATCGTGCGCGCGAAGGCGAAGATCCGCGCCGCGCGCATCCCCTACGAGGTGCCGTCGCGCGAGGCGCTGCCCGCGCGGCTCGACGCCGTGCTGCGCGTGATCTACCTCGTGTTCAACGAGGGTTACTCGGCTTCGTCGGGCGGGTCCCTCACGCGCCACGACGCGGCGGCCGAGGCGGTGCGCCTCGGCCGCCTGCTCGTCGAACTGCTGCCGGAGCCCGAGGCGATGGGCCTGCTCGCACTGATGCTGTTGCACGAGTCGCGGCGCGCGGCACGTACGTCAGCGACGGGCGAGTTGATCCTGCTGGAGGACCAGGACCGGACGGCGTGGGATCGCGCGCGCATCGAGGAGGGATCGCGGCTGGTGCAGCGTGCGCTCGTTTCGCGCCGGTTCGGGCCCTATTCGCTGCAGGCTGCGATTGCGGCGGTGCATGCGGAGGCGCCGGACTTCGCATCCACCGACTGGAGCGAGATCGTCGGCCTCTACGACGTCCTGCTGCAGGTCGATCCGTCGCCGGTGATCGAGCTCAACCGCGCGGTCGCCATGGCGATGCGCGACGGCCCGCAGGTCGGCCTCGAACTGGTCGATGCGATCCTGCGACGCGGCGAGCTCGCCGACTATCACCTCGCGCACTCCACGCGCGCCGACTTGTGCCGGCGCCTCGGATGGGCGGACCAGGCGGGGCACTCGTACCGGCGGGCGCTGGAGCTTGCCCGGCAGGAACCGGAACGGAGGTTCCTGGAACGCCGGTTGCGGGAGTTGGCGGTCGGGTGATGTCGAAATCGGCGCGCGTGGTTCGACCAGTCAGGCCCGAAGGGGAGGGACGACGTGTGTCATCTCGACCCGAAGGGGAGGGATCTCGCCGATGCAAGGGTCGAGGTTCCGCGCCGCCGGCCCGGAATGACAAGTCGCGGAAGGAGCACCGATGAAGTACCTCTGCCTCATCTGCGCCGAGAACGTGATGGAAACCATGCCTCCCGCGTTCGCGGCGCAGCACTTCGAGGACTATCGCGCGTTCACGCAGGAGATCCGCGGCAGCGGGCACTTCGTCGCCTGCCACCGGCTGCTGCCCGCGAACACCGCCACGACGATCCGGGTGCGGCAGGGCAGTGTTGCCGTGACCGACGGCCCTTACGTCGAGACCAAGGAGCAACTCGGCGGCTACTTCGTCATCGAAGCGCGCGACCTGAACGAGGCGATCCAGGTCGCCGCGCGTATCCCGGGTGCGGCGATCGGCTGTGTCGAGTTGCGACCGGTCGCCGAGGACGAACGCACGCTCGATGTGCTCGGGCTGAGGTGAGAGGGTGATTACAGGCTGCCGCCTCGCCTGTTCGCCCCCACCCCGACCCTCCCCGCTTCGCAGGGGAGGGAGATGACGGGTGTATGTTGGACCGCGTGAAGGACCTCCGATGAAATACCTCTGTCTCGTCTACATGCAGGAAAGCACGCTCGGGTCGATCGCGGACAGCGAGTGCCGCGCGTTCAGCCAGCCGCTGCACAAGAGCGGACGGATCGTCGCCGCGGAGGCGCTGCATCCCGTGCACACCGCGACCACGGTGCGCGTGCGCAACGGCAAGGTCTCGACCACCGACGGGCCGTTCGCCGAGACCAAGGAGCAGCTCGCCGGGTTCTATCTCATCGATGCCCGCGACCTGGACGACGCGCTGCAGATCGCGGCGCGCATTCCGCCGGCACGCGTCGGCAGCGTCGAAGTTCGCCCGGTGCGCGAACTGGCGGCCTGACCGCATGGACCGAGCCACTTTCACCGGGCACCCCGTGATCGCGATCACGGGCCTGACCAAGACCTACGCATCCGGATTGCAGGCGCTCAAGCGGGTCGATCTCGAGATCCGTCGCGGCGAGATCTTCGCGCTGCTCGGGCCCAACGGCGCGGGCAAGACGACCCTGATCAGCATCATCTGCGGCATCGTCACCCCGACCGCGGGCACGGTGCGGGTCGACGGCTTCGACATCGGACGCGACTATCGCGCGACGCGCGCGCGCATCGGCCTGGTGCCGCAGGAACTGCACACCGACATGTTCGAGAAGGTGGTGAACACGGTTGCGTTCAGCCGCGGCCTGTTCGCCCGGCCGCCCGATCCCGCCTACGTCGAAGGCGTGCTGCGCGATCTTTCGCTCTGGGACAAGCGCAACGACCGGATCATGACGCTCTCCGGCGGCATGAAGCGGCGCGTGCTGATCGCCAAGGCGCTGGCGCACGAGCCGCAGATCCTGTTCCTCGACGAGCCGACCGCCGGCGTCGATGTCGAACTGCGGCGCGACATGTGGGCGCTGGTGCGGCGGCTGCGCGACCGCGGCGTGACGATCATCCTCACCACGCACTACATCGACGAGGCGGAGGAGATGGCCGACCGCATCGGCGTCGTCAACAAGGGCGAGCTGATCGTGGTCGAGGAAAAGGCCACGTTGATGAAGAAGCTCGGCAAGAAACAGCTCACCCTGCACCTCGAACAGGCGATGACCGCCATTCCGGCCGCACTCGGCGAGTGGAACCTGACGCTCAACAACGGCGGCTTCGATCTCGAGTACACGTTCGATGCGAGCGAGGAACGCACGGCCATCCCGGCGCTGCTGCGCCGGATCGGCGACCTCGGCATCGGCTACAAGGACCTCAATACGCGGCAGAGCTCGCTGGAGGAGATCTTCGTGAGCCTGGTGAGCGAGCGCGCATGAAGCGGGATCCGCAAGTCGCCGCGTTCAACCGCTACGGCGTGCTGGCGATCTATCGTTTCGAGATGGCACGCGCCGCGCGCACGCTGTGGCAGAGCCTGGTCACGCCGGTCATCACGACCGCGCTGTATTTCGTGGTCTTCGGCTCCGCGATCGGCTCGCGCATGAGCGAGGTGGGCGGCGTGCAGTACGGCGCGTTCATCGTGCCGGGCCTCGTCATGCTGTCGCTCTTCACCGAGAGCCTGTCGAACGCGTCGTTCGGCATCTATCTGCCGCGCTTCACCGGCACCATCTACGAGGTGCTGTCGGCGCCGGTTTCGCCGCTCGAGATGGTGCTGGGGTACGTCGGCGCGGCCGCGACGAAGTCGGTGATCCTGGGGCTCGTGATCCTCGGCACGGCGACGTTCTTCGTGCCGGTGCGCATCCTGCACCCCCTGTCGATGCTCGCGTTCCTGGTGCTCACCGCGACGACCTTCAGCCTGCTCGGCTTCATCATCGGCATCTGGGCCAAGGGCTTCGAGCAGCTGCAGTTCATTCCGATGCTGGTCGTGACGCCGCTCACGTTTCTCGGCGGCGCGTTCTATTCGATCGACATGCTGCCCGACGCCTGGCGTACGTTCAGCCTGTTCAACCCCGCCGTGTACCTCATCAGCGGGTTCCGCTGGAGCTTCTACGGCAGCGCCGATGTCGAGGTCGGCGTGAGCCTGGCGATGACGCTGGGTTTCCTCGCCGCGGGGCTGGTGGCCGTCTACTGGATCTTCCGCACGGGTTACCGGCTGAAGACCTGAGCTCCGTGAACGCCCCCTCGCCACGCGCCGGGCGGCGCGAGTGGACCGGCCCTTGGCGTGCTCGCGCTGCCGTGCATGCTCTACTCGATGGACCTCACCGTGCTGAATCTCGCGGTGCCGTCGCTCAGTGCCGGCCTGAAGCCGAGTTCCACCCAACTGCTGTGGATCGTCGACATCTACGGCTTCAGCGTCGCCGGCCTGCTGATCACGATGGGAACGCTCGGCGACCGGATCGGGCGGCGGCGCCTCTTACTGCTGGGCGCCGCGGCCTTCGGCATCGCCTCGGTGCTCGCCGCGTTCTCCACCAGCGCCGCCATGCTGATCGCGATGCGCGCGATCCTCGGTGTCGCCGGCGCGACGCTCGCCCCGTCGACGCTCTCGCTGATCCGCAACATGTTTCACGACGCGCAGCAGCGCCGTGTCGCGATCGGCATCTGGATCGCGAGCTATTCGGCCGGCGCCGCGATCGGCCCGGTGCTGGGCGGCGTGCTGCTCCAGCATTTCTGGTGGGGCTCGGTATTCCTGGTGTCGGTTCCGGTGATGGTGTTGCTGCTCGTGCTCGGGCCGTTGCTGCTGCCGGAATTCCGCGCTCCCGCTGCCGGGCGGCTCGATCCGCTGAGTGCGGCGCTTTCGCTTGCGGCCGTGCTGGCGACGATCTACGGCATCAAGCGCCTGGCCGAAGGCGGACTGGCCTGGGTGCCAATGGCAGCCATCGGGGCCGGCGTGGCGCTCGGAAGCGTGTTCCTGCGCCGGCAGAAGGGGCTCGACGATCCGATGGTCGATCTGCGCCTGTTTCGTGGCCCGGCCTTCAGGGCAGCGCTTGCCGCGTACGCGCTTGCGACGTTCGTCGCGTTCGGCACGTTCGTCTTCGTCGCGCAGTACATGCAACTCGTGCTCGGCTTCCGTCCGATGGAAGCGGGTTTATGGAGCCTGCCGTTCGCCGTGGCGTTCATCGTCGGGTCGATCGGGACCTCGCTGCTCGCGCGTCGCATCAAGCCGGGCTACGTGATGGCGGGCGGGCTCATCGTCGCCGCCGTCGGCTTCGGCTTGCTGGCGCAGATCGATGCCCGTTCGAATGTCGTGCAACTCGTGCTGGCATTCGTCGTCTATTCGCTCGGGCTGGCGCCCGTCTTCACGCTGGCGACCGATCAGATCGTCGGCTGCGCGCCGCCCGAGAAAGCGGGCGCCGCGTCCGCGCTTTCGGAGACCGGTTCGGAGTTCGGCGGCGCGCTCGGCATCGCGATCCTGGGCAGCGTCGGCACCGCGATCTATCGCGGCGCCCTCGCCGATGCCCCGCTGCCGGGCCTCGCGCCCGACGCATTCGAATCGGCCCGCGGCACGCTCGGCGCCGCCGTGTCGGTGGCGCAACATGTGGACGGCGCCGTCGCAGCGGTGTCGCTCGCCGTTGCGCGCGACGCCTTCGTCGCGGGTTTGCAGGTCAGCGCATGGATATCGGCGGTTGTCGCAGGCGCGACGGCACTCATCGTGGCGCTGGCGCTCGGACGCAGAGGCGTCGCAGGATCCCGCGCGCAAGCGCGCGGCGCATGAGCAGCCGACCCGCCGCGGCCGCGCCGCTACGCCACCAGCGACAGCTTGAGCTCGGCGGCCGGCTGGGCCGGGTCATCGACCGACACGCCCCGGCGCAGGCGCCTTTCCTCGTCCGTGATCGGCCGCCAGCCGAATCGCCGCCATGTCGCGCAGACATCCGTGGTCGTCGAAGGAACATAGGCGAACGACTCGTCGAGGATGGACTTCGAGGGTTTCATCGTCGTACCTCCGATTGCCGCGCAGATATGGTGCTCGAGTTGCGTGCTTGCGGCATCGGCCGCGGCACTCCTGCGCTGCCGGGTATTTCAGCGACAAGCCAGTCGGAGCGCCGCCCTACATTCGACGAAAGGCTGCGCCGCTGCGACGCAAGGCCAATCGGCAACAACACTTCGTGTGCGCTCGTGCAAGACGGTTTTCCGGGTCGACGAAAGGCCGCGCGGCCGCGATGCACGGCGCGGCGGCGGGGCGTTCTCGCGCCGGTTGCGTCAATCTGGCGTGCGATCGTCGCGGCGGGCGTGCGTGCACGACGATCGAGGCTCGGGGGTGGTCTAGGCTGCGACCAGCTTCAATTCGACGGCCGGCTTGCCCGGGTTGATGTCCGGCGCCCTGTCGCGGCGGCGCCGCTCTTCGTCCGTGACCGGCCGCCAGCCGAAGCGGCGCCACGTTGCGCCGACGTCCGTGGTGGTCGAGGGAACGTACGTGAACGACTCGTCGAGGATGGACTTCGAGGGTTTCATCGTCGTGCTCCGATTGCGTGCAGGTTGCTTGGCGGGGAGTCTGGGCGCGCGCAATGTCGCCAGCGTGTCGCACCGTCGTGGACCTATTTCAACCGTAATCGGTTCGCGTGTCGTCCTTCAAACGAAGGAGGGCCGCGCGTGGCGATGCAACCTGATCGGGATCAACGTCTCGCGTCGGCCGGCAGGCCGACGTCCTTGCAACCTTCGACTCCGCAATGGGTCATGCCATGAAAGCAAACGTCGGCACCGTCGATCGGGTCGTGCGCGTCCTGATCGGACTGTTGCTGATCGCGCTCGCCGCCCGCGGCACCGTAGGCGCATGGGGCTATATCGGCGTCGTTCCGCTTGCGACTGGACTGCTCAGCTTCTGCCCAGCGTACCGCCTGTTCGGCTTCGCTACGTGCCCGCGTGAGCCGGCCTAGACTGGCGGCGATCCGCCGCTCGGGCGCGGCCGGAAAGGCTTCGTCGCTCGCGCGGTCCGCCGGAGTGCCTTGATGCATGCGATGGTGCTCGATGCGCCCGGGCGCCCGCTCCGGCTGGAGCAGCGCCCCGATCCTCGACCCGGTCCAGGGGAGGTTTGTGTACGCGTCGAGGCTTGTGCCGTCTGCCGCACCGATCTCCACATCGTCGACGGCGAACTGGCCCTGCCGCGGCTGCCGCTCGTGCCCGGGCACGAGATCGTCGGCACGGTCGACGCGTCCGGCGCAGACGTGCGCGGTCCGGTGCAGCCCGGCAAGCGCGTCGGCATCCCCTGGCTCGCGCACACGTGCGGCCACTGTGCGTATTGCCTTACCGCGCGCGAGAACCTCTGCGACACCCCGCTTTTCACCGGGCATGGACGCGACGGCGGATTCGCCACGCATGTGCTCGCCGACGCCGCGTATTGCCTGCCGCTCGATCTCGCGGGCGACGCGGTGCATCTTGCGCCGTTGATGTGCGCCGGGCTGATCGGCTGGCGCGCGCTGCGCATGGCAGGTGACGACGCGCGCGAGTTGGGGCTGTACGGATTCGGCGCCGCCGCGCACCTGATCGCGCAGGTGGCGATCCACCAGGGCCGGCGCGTGTACGCGTTCACACGCAAGGGCGACACGACCGGACAGGACTTCGCGCGCTCGCTCGGTGCCGCGTGGGCGGGCGACTCGGAGCAGGCACCGCCGGTTGCGCTGGATGCCGCGATCCTTTTCGCACCGGTCGGCGCTCTGGTGCCGCTCGCGTTGCGCGCGACGCGCAAGGGCGGTCGGGTCGTCTGCGGCGGCATCCACATGAGCGACATCCCGCAGTTCCCCTATCGGTTGTTGTGGGAAGAACGCCAGGTCGTCTCGGTGGCAAACCTCACGCGCGCCGATGCAACCGACTTCCTGCGCGTTGCGGCCGGCGTGCCGCTTCGGGTGAGCACGACCGTTTATCCGCTGGAGCGCGCCAATGAAGCGCTCGCGGATTTGCGCAGCGGCCGCATCGAAGGCGCCGCGGTCCTGGTTCCGCAATAGGTCATCTACGAATCGCGACGCCGCGTGCCGATCGGAGCCCGAAAAAAAACGGGGCCGCCAGGCCCCGTTTCTTTTTTCTGCGCGCAACCCTAGAAATCGATTGCGGCGTTCCCGGCACCACCTCCGATGTACTGGAGATCCACCAACGACAGTTCGACGATTTCCGTTTCTTCTTCTCGACCGATTTCAACCAACTCGACTTGCGCTTCGAATTCCAACATCTGCCCTCTCCTGAGATCTCGAAACGAACCTGATCGGTGACGCGGTCCCAAATGAACGCGACGTTTGCAGGTTACCGAGGGCAATACCCTGTGGATCTCACGAAAACGAGTTGTCTTCGAAGGCAAGAATTGCCCGGGGATCGATGCAGTGGAGAAATCGGGCAATCCTGTTCTGGACGAACTCGTCCGCCGTCTCGCCGCCAACCCTTCGCCCGAATTGCTGGACCAGCTCGGTGCCGTGTTGCGGATGGAGCGGGCGGCGCCCTCGCAGGCAGCGGCGCAGGTCTTCGCCACTGCCTACGCAGCGCTGGCGGGCGTGCCTGCCGACCTCGCCTGCGCCGGACGCGTGGTTGCGCTGCTGTGCATCGCGACGCATCACTATGCGGTCGAGGCGAAGCCGGAAGGCGGCCTTGCACCGGCGGCCGACGCGGTGGCGACGGCGCGCGCGCTCGGCGACGCCGAGTGGCTGTGCAAGGCGCTGAAGATCCACGGCGTGCTGCTCGCCGACACCGACAATATTCCCGCGGCGATCGGCGTCTACGCGGAAGCACTGGACCTCGCGCGGCAGACGGCGAATCCGCAGCAGGAATGCGACCTGTGGGTGAACATCGGCATCGCGTACCAGTACTCGCAGCACTTCGCCGATGCGGTTGCGTGTTACGAGCGGGCGATCGCGCTTGCCGGCGACGACCCGGCGCTGCGCGCTGCGCGCAAGCTGGCGCTGAGCAATCTCGCCAACGCGGCACTCGAGTCGGGCGAAACCGACAAGGGGCTGGTGTCGATCGCGTGCGCGATCGAGGCGGATCCCGAGCCCGCGAGCGCGCCCGAGCTGCTGGCGCGCGTGCACAGCGAGCACTACTACACGCGCCTGCTGCTGCAGGCGGGCCTGCCCGAGCACGCGCGGCAACACGCGCGGCTGGTGCGGCGCTTCGCCGATCGATCGCGCTCGCGCCGCGCGCAGGTGCTGGCATTCATCGCCGAGGGGTTGACCGAAATCTACGGCGGGCAGGTCGATACGGGCCTGACGCGCCTGCAGCGGGCGCTCGAGTCCTCGCGCGGCGGCATGCGCGCGACGCTGCACGACGCGCTCGCCGCGCTGATCAAGGGCTATGGCGTGGCGGGCCAGCCGGACGCCGCGCTCGTCTACCTGCGCGAAATCCAGCGGCTGGACCAGGACAGCCTGCAGGCGCAGGTGCTGATGCACCATGCCCAACACCTCGAGCGTATCGACCGCCAGCTGGATGAGCGCCCGGGCGCCGTGCTGGAGCAGGCGCAGTCGGCGTTGCGCGTCCAGCTCGGCGAACGCGATCTGGTGCGATCGCAGGTCGCGATGCTCGAGCAGCAGTCCGTGGCTGCCGAACTGCACGACGATGCGACCGGCGAACACTGTTATCGCGTCGGCCGCCTGTCATCGTGCCTGGCGGCCGAATACGGCGTCGACGAGCGCACCTGTTTCTTGATCGATCTCGCCGCGCGCCTGCACGACATCGGCAAGCTCGCCGTGCCCGACCGCATCCTGCTCAAGCCCGGCCCGCTGATGCGGCAGGAGCGGGCGATCATGGAGACGCACGCGATCGCCGGCGCGGAGCTGCTGGCGCGCTCGGGCATTCCGCAGATGTATGTCGCCGAGGAGATCGCGCGCCACCATCACGAGCGCTTCGACGGCACCGGCTATCCGGCGCGGCTGAAGGGCACGATGATTCCGCTCGCCGCACGCATCGCGTCGCTCGCCGACGTGTTCGATGCGCTGACCCACGTGCGGCCGTACAAGCATGCGTGGAGCGTCGACGAGGCGCTGGGCGAGATCGGCCGCCTGCGCGGCAGGCACTTCGATCCGGAGCTGACCGATCTGTTCCTCGCGCTGATCGGGCGCCTGCGGCGCGAGCACGCCGATCTCGACGCGTACCTCGGCGAGCAGGCGAAGACGTCGCCGTTCATCCGCGCGCGCCGCGAGCTGGCAGCAGCGTTGAAGGCGGACGTCAATGCCGCGTTCGCTGCGTCTCGATGACGCAGCGGCGACGGATATGTATTGACCTCCGGCGCACGGCCCACGTAGCCTCGATTCGACGGTCGAGGTGCAGAGCATGAGCGGTGACGGCGGGATCGCGGCCTGGGCGTCCGGCGTCGCGGCGATGGCGCCGGGCCTTGCGCATGCCATCTTCTGGCTCGATGCAGGCGCGTCCTTTCTCGTGCTTTCGCTGTTCCGGCGCCGGGTCGTGCGTTCGCTCGACGCTAAGCGGGCAACGGGAGCCGGGGAGGATGCAGACCGGCCCGCCTTGCAGGAAGCGAACCTGGCGGAACGCATGCCGTCGGTCCGGGCGTGGCACGCACTTGGCGCCGAGGCGGCGATTCGCCGCAGCCATCTGGCGACGTTGTATCTGCTCGGCGGCCTGGGATTGGCCTGCGCGTTCGCGCTGGTCAACACGGCTACGGCGACCGGGCGAACATCGCCGCCTTACGTCGGGTTCCTGTACGCGGCGATCTGCTTCAGCGCGCCCTTGATCGTGGTCGCACGCGTGGTCTCCGGCCGCTGGAATCGCTGGCTCCTGGGCGTCCTGGTCGCCGCGTTCTTTCTCGGTGCCCCGCTGTCGGCGCTGGCTGGAGTGGGGAACGAGCAAACGAGGTCTGCCATCACCTTTGCCGCCCTGATCGCATTGCTGTTGCATCCACGCTTGCGTGCGATGGGTCCGCTGGCGCTCGGGGCCTTCACGGTCGTGATCGTCGGCGCCGTGTGTGGAGGCGTGGCCGTGTTCGACCTGTACTTCGACGACGCCCGCGAAGCCATGCAACGGCTGATCGGCGCGGGCCCTGAAGAGTTCGTGCACAAGGTTCTGGCCATGATTGCGAGCGACGACCGGCAGCAGATGGCGTCGCTGCTATCGCCGTTTCTGACCGTGATGCTCGGGACGTTTGCGGTCGGCGCGTTCGTGGCGCTGCCGCTTGCAGTCGTGCTCGGCGCATTGCTCTTCGTGTCCGTTGCGAATGCCTATGCCAGCAAGCGCACGAGCGACCAGTGGCTCGTCATCGCATCGGTCTGGGTCTTCTTCGCATTCGTGATCGCGCCGCACGACTCGCTGCCCGGATTGGCCGGAAACATGCTGGCCGTCGTCGTTTTCATCGTCGCCATCCGGGTTGCCTGGCCGCGCTTCGCGGGCACGGAGCGTCCCGGCGTGCGGCTGCTGCTGCTGCGGTCGTTCTCGCTCGGCGAACGAAGCAACCGCCTGTTCCAGGAGCTCGAAAGCCTGTGGCGGGGCGTGGGCAGCATCCAGCTCGTCGCCGGCGCCGACCTCGCCGCGACCACGCTGGAACCGCACGAATTGCTCGCCTTCATCCGCGGCCGCTCAGGGCGCTACTTCACGCACGGCCCTGCCGGGATCGACCGCCGGATTGCCGCGTTCGACTATGGCCCCGACCCCGACGGCCGGTTCCGGGTCAACCAGATCTTCTGCGTCGGCGACCCCGCCTGGCAGCACGCGGTTCGCCGCCTCATCGCGGCGGCGGACTGCCTGCTGATGGACCTCAGGGGCTTCACGAAACACCGCGCCGGCTGTGTCTTCGAGATCCGGTGCCTGGCGGAGTCGCTCGCGCGCTCACGCGTGGTGTTTCTCGTCGACGAAACCACCGATCGCAGTTTCGTCGCGGAGATCTGCGCCGAGGTCGCCGGCGATTCGTCCGGCGACAAGGGCGCACGCGCCGCACTCAGATTCGTTGCGGAACAGGATGCCGGAGGCGCCGTCTGCGAACGCATCATCGATGCGTTCTCGGAAGCCCCTGGCGGCGCCGCGGCGACGCCCTGAGGGGAGTGCGCCCGGCGCGTTACGACGGGTCGGTGGCTCGTCGCGCCCCCGGTTCTGACGCCTCGGGGCACCGACTGGCCACCGGTGCTCTGCTTCATGCCGAGACGTTCGCACTAGAAGCGCGTTCCCCGCCGGGACCAGCACGCAAGTCATCGAGATGCACCGCAGCGCCGCGCTGCCGAAAAGCGCCGCGCTGGCTCGCCGGCGCGGGTATCTTGCATGACCTGCACCTGCTCTTCGTCGTGCGTCGTCCCGAAGGACCGCGCCTTACGAGCGATGGATCTTGCCGTTGCTTCGAGCGTTCGGCCGTCCAGCGTATCGTGATTCGCTGGATCAAGACTGCCGATTGGTTGCGACCTCGAGCAGTGTTTCGAAGCATTCCGATTCGAGGCGCCGCCCGCCTGACGTGAGGCGGGCTCCTAGCACCTGGCCACCAACTCCGCTGTGTGTTAGAGCGTCGAAGGCGTTCCAGTCCGTGGTCGCGTCGCCGACCGCGACCACCTTGCCAAGGCAATCCAGGCGCGCCAGCAGGCCGATCTCGAATGCGGTTCCTCCCCGCGCCCGCGTGAAACCGCGAATGTCCAGCAGGATGGCGTCGCTCGTCCGTACCAGTTGTTCGACGGCGCCGCGCCAGGCGGAATCGAAGCAAAACACTTCGGACACGTGAAAGCGGCCATCCCGGTCGATCCTTCGATGCAGGCGGGCCAGGATCTCCTCGGCCGGAACCGAGCCCGGAAGGAACATCTGCGCCATCCTGAAGGTCGCGAACTTGAGGTACCGGTAGAGATCGAGGTTCAGCCGGGCAAGATCCGGTCCCGCGATCTGTCGCACGGGACCGACGAAGCGCCAGCGCCCTTGCACCACGTCGAGGAGGCGCTCGGCGCGAAGGTCATTCGAAAAGACCCGCAGTACAAGAAGGCTCCTGGAAACGTCGGGCGGAGCCGAAGTGCTCCGCATCGCCACGGCATACGCGGTCGCGGTCGCGCCGATCCATGCCGCCGCGGTAAGCGCCGCGCGCACATACGAGACGGGCTCGTGCCCGAGACCGAGTGTCGCCAGCACAGCGGTCATCGAAACGCCGAACAGCGCAATGAGCGAGACATCGCTGAAGAGTCCCCGCTCCTGCAGCGCAGCCAGGGCATCCAGCAGCTTCAGCCCGAGCAGACCGCTGATCACCAACGCACCGGTGAGCACCGACGTGAGCACCAGACTTCGCGCCGCGCCGACTTCGCCTGCGGCCGGTGTGCTGCCATCGCCGAGGCACATGAGCGGCGCGTACGCGAACATGCTTGCGATGAACGCCGCCAGGGCAAGGGATATGAGAACCGTGTTGGGCAGGACAAACGGTCGCAGGCGATGAACGGACGCGAGATACAGCATCGCGACGGCCAGCTGCGTATACAAGGCGTCCTCGAGGGTCAATGGATCCGGGTCGTTCGCGGATTGCGCGACCTGCCACAGCAATACGCCTGCTACTAGGATGCCGACGCCGGCGAGCAATGTGCGTGGAAGCCCTTGGGGATGTGTGAGTGTGAGAGCGGGGAAGCCGGCGGACACGGCGGACAAGACAAACAAGCCGACCCGATCGGCGGCATGCTCGTGCCTGGCGAGCGGAACAACGAGGCCCGTGAGAGCGACAAACACAACGTAGGCGGCGAAGGTCGCCTGCCTGACACGTTGTTCGCGTCGCTGCCGTGCCTCGCGAACCGCACCTCCACCGCTGTCCGGTCCGGCCGCCGCGGCAGCCGTGCTGTTCTGTGGACTGTCGTTCAGCGCCTCGCTCTCGCGTAGCGCCTCGGTCTTCGGGCGCGTGGGTGAGACGGGGAGGATTTCGCGCATCCGCATCAGGCGGCGGACGTTGCGGTCGTAGGTCAGTACAAGGAACGGTGCCGCCAGGATGGCGAGCGCAAAGGCGAGCACCAACATGGAGGTCAGCGTCGAGCCCAGGCCGGCCGGAAGGAAAGTCTGCTGAGCTTGTGCGTACGCCTGGCTGAGGCACTGAGCGTTCATCGCTTCGCCGATGGGGCGGACTCGGGCATTTCGGAGGCTGTCAGCGCGCACCCTTCCCGCTCGAGAACGTAGCGATGCCAGCGATTGGCGTAGTGCCCCGCAAGCAGGCCCCAGGCAACAAGGAAGAGCAGGCTGAGCAGGCTCCGCGCCAGCGGAGATCCTGCGTGAGACAGTGCCTTTTCGAGGCCGCTCCAGCAGATCGGACCCAGGACGGCCAGGAGCAGCGATGTCTTGTACAGACGCCTTGACAGAGCCCAGACCGGCGAAAGGAAGACTGCCAGCCACGAAAATCCTGCCCGATGCAGGAGGAATTCGTTGCGGCTGTTCCGGTAGATCGACCAGGTTGTCATATGGAAGCGACCTTGTGGTCGGCCCCGCTGCGAACTCTTCGCCTCAACCTGGCGGCAGGACGCCTGGCGTGCGGGAACCCGCGCGGCGGCGGCTACCGGAGTCTCAGCGCGCGCAGGCGATCCATCTGGTCTCCACCCGCCCGCACGCCATCAGGCCGTGCGCGCTTCGACCAGCCCGAGCTCCTCGATCATCTGCTGGCGCATCACGAACTTCTGTGCCTTGCCGGTCACCGTCATCGGCACCGCGGGGACGAAGCGCACGTAGCGCGGCACCTTGTAGTGGGCGATCTGGTCGCGGCAGAAGTCGCGGATCTCCTGCTCGGTCGTCGTCGCGCCGGCCTTCAGCACGATCCAGGCGCACACCTCCTCGCCATACTTCGGATCGGGCACGCCGAACACCTGCACCTGCGCCACCGCCGGATGGCGGAAGAGGAACTCTTCGACCTCGCGCGGATAGACGTTCTCGCCGCCGCGGATAAGCATGTCCTTCACGCGCCCGACGATATTGCAGTAGCCCTGCGCGTCCAGCGTCGCGAGGTCGCCCGTGTGCATCCACCCGTCGACCACCGCCGCCGCGGTGCGCTCGGCGTCGTCCCAGTAACCGCGCATCACGCTGTAGCCCTTGGTGCACAGCTCGCCCGGCTGGCCGACCCGCACGGTCCGGCCCGCGTTGTCGATGATCTTCACCTCGAGGTGCGGCATCACTCGTCCCACCGTGGAGACACGCTTGTCGAGCGGGTCGTCGACGCTGCTCTGGAACGACACCGGCGAGGTCTCGGTCATGCCGTAAGCGATCGTCACCTCGGTCATGTGCATCTGGGTGTTGACGCGCTTCATGACCTCGACCGGGCATGGCGAGCCCGCCATGATGCCGCCGCGCAGAGACGACAGGTCGAAGTCGGCGAAACCGGGCGCCTCGAGCTCGGCTATGAACATCGTCGGCACGCCGTGCAGATGCGTGCAGCGCTCCTCGTGCACCGCGCGCAGCGTCGCCAGCGGGTCGAAGCCCTCGCTCGGGTAGACCATCGTGCCGCCCGTCACGGTGCAGGCGAGCGAGCTCATCACCATGCCGAAACAGTGGTAGAGCGGCACGGGGATGCAGAGGATGTCGCCGGCGCCGAAGTTCATCATGCGCGCGACGTCGCGCGCGTTGTTCACGATGTTGTAGTGCGTCAGCGTCGCCCCCTTCGGGTTGCCCGTGGTGCCGCTCGTGAACTGCACGTTGATCGCGTCCTGGCACGCCAGCGCGGCGCCGAGGCGACGTGCCTCGGCAACGCCGGCGTCGTCCGCGAGCGCGAGCACCTGGTCGAAGTTGAACATGCCGTCCGAGCGCTCGTCGCCCATCCGGATCACGGTGCGCAGCGCCGGCAGCTTCGCCGCACGCAGGCGGCCCGGCTCGCAGGTGCTCAACTCGGGGGCCAGCGTCTGCAGCATCTCCAGATACCGGCTGGCCTTGAACGCGGGCGCGCTGACGATGCCCTTGCAGGCGACCTTGTTCAGCGCGTACTCCAGTTCGGCCAGGCGGTATGCCGGGTTGATGTTGACCAGCACGATGCCGATGCGCGCGGTCGCGTACTGTGCTACCACCCACTCGCTGCGGTTCGGCGACCAGATGCCGATCCGGTCGCCTTTCTCGAAGCCCAGCCGCAGCAGGGCGGCGGCGAACCGGTCGGCACGCTGGCGCAGTTCCTGCCAGGTCCAGCGCACGCCCTGCTCGCGGAACACACAGGCTGCGCGGTTAGGATACCGGGCGGCCGTGTCGTCGAGCCACGCCGGGATGGTCTGCTCCGACAGCGGGGGCACCGCTGCGCCCACGACGTGCGACCAACCGTCGCGCGGCGCGCGGTCTTCGACGGAGGAGCGCATGGCGGGCCTCTGGCAATGACGCGGATCGCGAGCTTAGCGCCGTCGCCGACGAACTCGCCGCGGCGGGCGTCATTTTTCGCCCGTCCGAGCGACAAAATACGTATCGTTTCGAGCGGGCAACCCCATGCGCATCCAGGACACGCACAGCTACCTGTACTACCGCCACACCCTGCCAGTGCGGGTGATGCACTGGATCAACGTGGTGGCGCTCACCGCCCTCTTGATGAGCGGCCTGCAGATCTTCAACGCCCACCCCGCGCTCTATTGGGGCAAGTCGTCCTACAGTGGCAAGCCGCCGTTGTTGCAGATCGGTGCCAGGGATGACCAGGCAGGCCCGATGGGCGTGACACGCGTGTTCGGGCACGAGTTCAACACCACCGGTGTGCTCGGCCTGAGCGAATCCGACGGCCGGTTGCAGGCACTGGCGTTCCCGCGCTGGATCACGATCCCGGGCTATTACTCGCTCGCTGCCGCGCGCTCGTGGCACTTCTTCTTCGCCTGGGTGTTCGTGCTGAACGGCATCGCGTACCTGTCGTATTCGATCTACAGCCGGCACCTGACGCGCGACCTGCTGCCGGCGCGGCCCGAGCTGATGGGCATCGGTGCTTCGATCAAGGACCACCTGCTGCTGCGCCACCCGACCGGCGACGCGAGCAAGCGTTACAACGTGCTGCAGAAATTCGCGTACGTCGCGGTGATCTTCATCCTGCTCCCGCTGGTCATATTGATGGGCTGGGCCATGTCACCGTGGCTCGATTCGGTTGTTCCGGGCTGGGTGGATTTTTTCGGCGGCCGGCAGGCGGCACGCACGCTCCATTTCATGGTCGCGTGGCTGCTGGTCGCATTCGTGCTGATCCACGTGTTCGAGGTCATCGTGAGCGGCTTCTGGAACCACATACGATCGATGATCACCGGGCAGTACCGCGTGAAGGAGCCGGTGCGATGAAACGATTCGATCGACGCAGGGCATTGCAAGCGCTCGGCGGCGCGGGCGCCCTTCTGCTCGCGGGCTGCGACCGGCTTACCGACACGAGCTGGTTTCCGAAGGTGCTTCAGCTGGGCGAGCGCACCAACCGCGCCGTGCAGCGCCTGGTCACGTCGCGCCGCTCGATGGCACAGGAGTTCACCGAGGCCGACCTGTCGCCGGAGTTCCGCAGCAACGGCACTTCGCTTCCCGACAACCCGGAGTACAAGGCGCTGGCACGCGCCGGCTTCGTCGACTGGCGCCTGACCGTCGACGGCCTCGTGCACGACCCGCAGGCGTTCTCGCTCGACCGCCTGCGTGCCATGAAGAGCCGGACCCAGATCACGCGCCACGATTGCGTCGAAGGCTGGAGCGCGATCGGCAAGTGGACTGGAGTGCCGCTGAGCGAGGTGCTGGCCATCGTGCAGCCGCGCGAGAGCGCGCGCTTCGCCGTCTTCCACTGTGCCGACCCGATGAGCGACGACGGCAAGGATCTCTACTACGAGAGCATCGACATGGAAGATGCCTACCACCCCCAGACGATCCTCGCCTATGGCCTGAACGGCCAGGCACTGCCGATCAGGAACGGTGCGCCGCTGCGCCTGCGGGTCGAGCGCCAGCTCGGTTACAAGCATGCGAAGTACCTGCTGCGCATCGAACTCGTCGAGAGCTTCGCGCACATCGCGGGCGGCAGGGGGGGCTATTGGGAAGACAACGGCTATCAGTGGTATGCGGGCATCTGAAGGGAGGGTGGCGGCTTGCGGAGGCACCGCTGAGGTCGCGTCGAGGGCTCATCGTGAACATCCCCTCGGTCGGGCGAGATGGAGTCACGCCCTCCCGCTCGTCCACCCGCCCGCGACGCGATCCAGATGGCTCGTGGCTGCACGCCCGATGGATCCTCGTCGGCCCGAAAAGGACGTGATCCGTACCGGTTCAAGTCCTTAGGCACGCGACGTGCGTCTGCTAGCTTCAGTGCGCACGCTCGCCGTGACAGGTTCTCCAACCCGATTGCAAGGCAGGCGCAATGGCACGCATCGACTCCCCCCGCACTCTCGCCGTAATCCTCGTTGCGTTCGCCGCCGGAGCGGCGGGGGCCGTGTTCGCCAACGCAAGCAGCCGTTGGCTGCTTCCCAACGCCGACGCGGCCACCGCTCCCGCGGAGGCCGTCATCGCGCGCCGGATCGATCTCGTCGACGGTACGGGCCGCGTCCGCGCGCAACTCGCGGTTGCCGCCGACGGCGCCAGCGGTCTCTTCTTCTTCGACACCGCCGGCCGCAACCGCCTGGTACTCGGCACCTATTCGAAAGCGGAAAACGAATACCCGACCATCGTGTTGAACGACACGCAGCAGCACGCGGCCGGAATCTTCCGCCTCTTCGGCAGCAAGGAAACCCCGGTCGTCGTCTTCAAGCACGACGGCCAGGACCGCTCGATCTACGGCCTGAACCCCGCCTCGACCGAACCGTTCCTGGTGCGCTACTCCAACACTGGGAGCAAAGACCGGACCTTCGGCGACTTCTGATCCGATGCCAAGGCGTGCCGTCCTGGCGCTGGTCCTGGCGGCGGCCGTGGTCGTTGCCACCTTGGGAGTGTCCACCTGGCGCACGCACCACGCGCCGCAAAGGCCGCGGTACGTCCTGCTGAACGAGACCGACCAGCATGACTTCGACCTTGCATTGCGCATGAGCCTGAAGCTTGCCGAGGACAAGGGGGGCATCGAAAACGCGCTCGTCCTCGTGCCAGGCCTGCCCCCGGACAAGACGATCGAGCAACTCGCCGCCGAGCTCTTCTCCAGGTATCGGATCGGTGAGCGTCAGGCTGGCCGCGGATTGCTGTACGTGTACGCCGTGCGGGAGAACCTGATGAAGATCGAGGTCTCCTACGCACTGGAAAGCGCCATCCCCGACGTACTGTGCCGTCGCCTCGAGGAGGCTGCAAAGACCTACATGTTGTCGGAAGTGCCGCAGGACTTCCTGTCCGAGCTCATCATCACGACGAACCTGCGCGGCATGGGATCCGGCGGCGACGCGGGCACGGCCGCGCGTCCGACCTGGCTGAACGACGAATTTCTCTCGGGCGGCGCCGGTGCGCTCGCCCGCGGTTACGGCAAGTCGCTCGCGGACTACGAAGGTGCAATCAAGCGCTTGCCCGTGGCGGACCTCGATGCTTTCAGCGCCTCCCCCGACGCGACCGAAACCCTGCAACGCTACCTGGCGTCGCTGCAGCGTGGCATCGGCGATCCGCGCCTGCCGCTGCTGACCGCGGGCAGCCGCATCTTCCGCGCCGTCGTGCCGCGTGACGAAGCCCAGCTGCAGCGAATTGCCCGGTTCCTGCAGTCGTCCAGTCCGCTGCGCCTCCTGTCCGCCGCCGACCTGGCCCTGGCGGTGCCACAGCCCGGCGGCTCGAACCTGCCGATCGTCCTGCGGCGCGGAACCGACCGCCTGTGGTACATCGACGAGCCGAAGTCGTGGACGTACTTCCACCGCTTCGAGGACAGCGTCAATTTCCGCGTGAAGTATGCCGACAACCCGTTCCTGAGCCAGCTGCGCAGCCTCCGGCTGCCCGACATCGACCCGCCGATCTACGGCGCGCACGTCGAAACACCGTCCCGCCCTGCATACCCCGTCGACCTGGTCGGCCGCGTGGAAGCGTTGCAAGCACAGGCGGCCGAGCACCCGCAGGACCCTGTCGTGCGGGCAACGCTCGGGGACCTGTACCTGTTCGAAATGAACTGGATCACCAAGGCCATCGAGTCGTACGAGCAGGCCAAGGCGCTTGCGCCCGAAGAACTCGCCTACCGATGGCGGCTCATGGATCTCTACCTGAACGCTTCGCGAGCCGAAAAGTGCCTGGCCGAGCTGAAGTTCCTGGCCGAGCATCTTCCCGACGACAAGGACACTCGCAACTGGTACGCGGCTTACAAGTCCGCGTACGACGCCACGCAGTAGGCCCGGGCGGACCGCGCCGCCGCGCGGACGGTCGTTTGTGCTTCGCATGGGTGTCGCGACCTGCCTTCGACCGCCCGCCTTGACGCCAGTCAAGGCGCCGCCTCGGCACCGGTGCTTTGCTTCGCACTGAGATTGTCGGAGCGAACCCCGTGCAAGCGAAACCGGACACGATCGTCGTGGGTTCTGGCATCGGTGGACTGACCGCGGCGACCGCCCTCGCGCGCGCCGGACGGCGCGTGCTCGTGCTCGAGCGGCACCGGCAGCCCGGCGGACTGACCCAGACGTTCTCGCGCGACGGGTTCCGCTTTGGCGTCGGCGTCCACTATCTCGGCGGCTTCGGCCCGGCGCAGCCGAGCCGGCGCCTGTTCGAAGGCCTGGTCGGCGACCGGCTGCAGATGGCGCCGATCGAGGGTGCCTACGACCGCGTGTCGTTTCCCGGCTTCAGCATCGCGTTCGACGCTACGGCGTCGCGCTACGGCGCGGCCCTGAGCAAGGCATTTCCCGCCGAGGCCGCAGGCATCACACGGTACATCGAGGCGCTGGATCAGGCACAGAGCGCTCTCGATACGCTGTTTGCCGCCCGTTGCGTGCCGCACGTGGCGGGTTCGGCACTTGTCTGGATGAAACACCGCTCGATCGACCGCTGGGTGCAGCGGACGACGCAGGAAGTCGTCGCCGAATGCGTGCGCGACCCGCAGGCACGTGCGGTGCTGTCCGCCCGTTGGGGCGACTACGGCAGCCCGCCATCGGAGAGCTGCTTTGCGCTGCACGCCACCGTGATGCGCCACTACATGGATGGCGCCTGGTATCCGGTCGGGGGGCCCGCGTCGTTCGCGCGCGTGTTCGGCGCCGCGATCGAAGAGGCGGGCGGCGAACTGCGCACCAACGCCGAAGTCGCGGCCATTGAAGTCCGCGACCGGCGTGTCCTCGGCGTGCGCCTGGCCGACGGCCAGGAGATCGGCGCCGAGTGCGTGGTCTCCGACATCGGCATTCGCAACACCTTGCTGCGGTTGCCGGCGCCCGAGGTCGACTATCGCTGGGCGGCCGAGGGATACGCGCTCGAACCCTCGGTGGGTTTCGTCGGGCTCTATCTCGGGCTCGAGGGCGACATCGTCGCGCGCGGCGCGACGCCGGCCAACGAGTGGATCTACGATTCGTGGAATGTCGATGCGCTGTGGCGCGATCCGGAACACGAACCGCGTGCGCCGGCACTGTTCGTGTCGTTCCCGTCGTTGCGCGACCCGTCGCACGTGCCCGGACCACGGCAGCAGCATGTCTGCGAACTGGTGGCGCTCGTCGATTGCAGTGTCTTTGCCCGCTGGGATCGGTCGGACCAGGAGGGCGGCATGCGCGCGGGCACCCCGGGCGCGGCGCGCAGCGACAGCTACCGCGCGTTCAAGGCGCTGCTCGAACGCCAGCTGCTTGCGCAGTTCCAGGCCCGGTTCCCCGAACTCGCCGCGTGCGTGCGTGTGATCGAATCCTCGACGCCGATTTCGCTCGCCACCTTCACGGGCGCGGAACACGGCGCCATGTTCGGCCTGCAGACGACGCCGCGCCGGTTCATCACCCATGCGCTGCGCCCGCGCACGCCGATAGGCGGGCTGTTCCTCGCCGGGCAGGACGTCGCGACACCGGGAGTGATCGGCGCCGCCATGGGTGGCATGATGGCAGCGGCGTCGATCGAACCTGGACTGTGGAAGTCGATGCGTTGACCTGGGAGAACGTTGCGATGTACGAAAGAATCCTTGTTCCGGTGGACGGAAGCGCCACCTCCGACCTCGGGCTGACCGAAGCGATCAAGCTCGCTCGCCTCACCGGCGCGCGATTGATGCTGCTGCATGCGGTCGATATCGCCGGGATCGCAGTGACGCCGGAAGCCGCCGCGGTGACGCCGAAACTGTTCGACGTGATGCGCGAGGCGGGCGAGCAGATTCTTGCCAAGGCGACGACCGCGGCGCGCACCGCGGGCATCGCCGCCGAGACCACGCTGGTCGACACGCTCACCGGCCGCATCTGCGACCTGGTGATCGACGAGGCGAAGAAATGGCGCGCCGACCTGATCGTGATCGGCACCCATGGACGCCGCGGAGTCGGGCGGTTCCTGCTCGGCAGCGATGCCGAACAGATCATGCGCCTGGCGCCGGTGCCGGTGCTGCTGGTGCGCGCACCGGCCACGGCCCAGCACGCCGCGGCCTGACCGCGGACTATTCGTCGAGCGGCGTGCCGACCCCGTAAGGCGCCGGCACGAGCATGACGATGCGCTGAAAAAGCTCGTCGGGATCGGTCTCCGTCGTCGCGCCCGCAAGCGGATCGTGGTGCGCGGCGAACTCGCGCTCGATGGCGGCGCGGTCTTCCGCCGTGAGGACGCGCTGGGCGAGCGGCATCACCTCGTGCTCCTCCTTGCGGATGTGGTCGAGGTAGCGCGCGACATACTTGTCGGCGTTGGCGGCAAAAGCCGCGAACTCGGAGTCGCCGTGCTCCTCGTAGCGCAGGAAGGCCTGTTCCAGGTCGCGGATCGCCCGCTCGCCGGCTTCGTGCTCGTGGGCGAGCAATGCGAGCGCGCCGTCCGCGGCATGGGTGCGGGCGCGGATGCGCGGGAACAGGACCAGTTCCTCCTTGCGGTGATGCTCGCGCTCGAGGAAGACGTCGAGGTAATACAACATCGCGCGGAACACCCGCGGATCGATGCGCTTGCCGCGCTCCCGCACCTCTCGCACCAGCGCCGACATCGCATTGAGCACCGCTGCCAGCGAGCTGTGTTCGGCGTACAACTGCGCCAGGAACTGCTGCGCCATGATCCGCTCTCCGGTTTCGCCCTTGAAGCAGATCACAACGGTGCGCCGGTCACGTTGATGCGGATCAACAGACGCCGCGATTGATCCTGCGCCTTGAGGCGCAAACTTGCCTGCACAAGAGGCGGCAAGGCGCATATGTTCCAGCACATCCTGCTCCCGCTCGACGGCTCCGACGTATCGGCGCGTGCGGCGCGCCGCGGCATCGCCTTCGCGCGCTCGATAAAAGCCGAGGTGACCTTGCTGCACGTCACGCCGGTGTTCCGCCCGACCGAGCTGCACGCGCACGCGGTGATGCGCGAGGCGCAGGAAGCCGAGGCGCATGCAACACAGGACGCGCACAAGGTGCTCGATCCGGCCGAGCGCATCGCCCGCGCCGAGCATGTCGCGTGTTTCGCGATCCACCGCGTCGGCGACCGGCCGTGGGAGGCGATCGTCGCCGTGGCCGCCGAGCAGGGCTGCGACCTGATCCTGATGGCATCGCATGGCCACAGCGGCGTGCGCGCGCTCGTGCTCGGCAGCACGACCAACAAGGTCGTGGCACACGCGAAGGTCCCGGTCCTGGTGTGGCGGTAAGGATCGAGCGTCGACAATTCGACCGCCGGGATCGCTGAAACGAGCGTCGCCTCGGTTCATGCCGTGAAACGGCGCCATCCAGCGTGCCGTGCAACGCGATGCATGAACGGGGAACCGACCGGCGACGCGCCCCGGAAGGGTGAATACTGACGCGGCTCCATGCAGAACGACATTGCGCCTTGCGCTCTGTTGCATCGGAAATCTGCGCACCGTGGTTCGAAATGGGCACGCAATCGCTGCCACGCACACTGTCCTCATCGAAGAGCACGAACCGGCTCCGCGACATCCGAACCGAATCGCCCCAATCGAGAGGACAGATCATGAAGACCGTCATCACCCTGGCCGCGCTGCTGGTCTCGACCGCCGCGCTCGCGAACGACATCGATCCCAACGGTTTCGAGAAGCAGCACTTCATCAGCTCGGCGTCGCGCGCCGCGGTCGTCGCCGACCTGAAGGTCGCGCAACAGCACGGCCAGGTGGCGTACGGCGAACAGGACGTGAAGATGGTCGCCGAGCCGTCGACCAAGACCCGTGCCCAGGTCGCCGCCGAAGCGCGCGCCAGCAAGCGCGTCTACGGCGAAGCCGCGGTCGAATAGCCGCCCGACGATCTCGCTTCCTCCCCGCGCATCCCCCTGCGCGCTCAGGCCCCGCTCGTCCGCTGCCGCGGACGAGCGGGGTCTTCTTTTTGGTGCGGGGGCGGGCATCGCCGAGGCGCGTCCATTTCATATGCAACAGGGCGCGAGCCCGGCGCAATGCTTCCGCAACGTCGCCTGTAGACACTTGCACTCGAGCGGCAAATCGCCGCACGGCTTGTCTCCTCCCTCCGCGCTGTCTGCGCGTTTCGCCCCGCCGTCCGCCGCTACGGATCGCGCGGGGCTTTTCTTTCCGCCCGTCATGAAAACGCAACCGGCTCGTCATATCGTCGGGCAATCCCCGGGTAGAGCGTCCGAGCCGTGTCCGTCAGCACGCCTGTGATCCCATTTGCTCCGGCGCAGCTTCGTTCCGAGGGCGGCGACCGGCAAGGTCTGATCCGCGCCTACCTGTTCCGCCCAGGCGCCGCGCCGGTATCCGTCGACTCGGCCGCAGAAGCCGAAGCGCTGCTCGGCCGGATCGGCGACGGCTTCCTCTGGCTGCACCTGAATGCCAGCCGCGCCGGTGCCGACGCGTGGATGCGCACGCATACGAACCTGAGCGATAACTTCCACGAGGCGCTGCGCGAGGGATCGCGCTCGACGCGGATCGAGCGCGACGGCGACGCGCTGTTCGCGGTGATCAACGACGTGACGTTCGATTTCGCGTTCGATGCCAGCGACGTCGCCACCCTCTGGGTCAGCGTGCGCAGCGACCTGGTCGTGAGCGCACGGCGCCAGCCGCTGCGCTCGGTGGATCGTCTGCGCATGGCCGCGAAACACGGCACGAGCTTCGGGTCCAGCGTGGCCCTGCTGGATGAACTCCTGCGCGACCAGGCCGATGAATTGCAGCGCATCGCGCGCAAGGCCACGGATCGTGTCGATGTCATCGAAGACGCAGTGCTGACGGGCCACCACGAGAAACACGCCGCCGAGCTGGCCCGCCTGCGGCGCCTCATGGTGCGCCTGCAGCGCATGCTGGCGCCCGAGCCGAGCGCGCTCGCGCGCACGCTCGCCTATCCACCCGCGTGGGTGGCGGCCGAAGACACGCAGCGGCTGCAGCAGGCGAGTGGGGAATTCGCGGTGGTCCTGCGCGACATCGGATCGCTGCAGGAACGCATCAAGCTGATGCAGGAGGAAGCGGCGGCGCGCATTTCGGATGCCAACGCCCGCACGCTGTTCACCCTGACCATGGTGACCGTGCTCGCGCTGCCGATCAACCTGATCTCGGGCCTGTTCGGCATGAACGTGGGCGGCATTCCACTTGGCGATCACCATGGCGGCTTCTGGATCATGGTGAGCCTGATCGTCGGCCTGACGGGACTGATCGCCTGGATCGCGGTGCGGTGGATCGGGCGGGGGTCGAAGGACTAGCAGCGCGTTGGCGCGCGGTCTTGACCCGCTCGGCCCCGCCCCAACCGTCGACGGGCGCGCCGGCCGGCGCGCCCGGCTTCGGCGGCGCCACGCTCGCGCTTGCCGAAACCCGGCCTACGCCCTCCGCGCAGCGGGGCAAGGGGTTTTAACCGTTGACCACGGCCATGCCCGCTGCGGGATAGCGGGCACCGGCGACGGGGCGCTCGGCGAGCACGGTC
>Ga0335077_10001127_pt1 | contig 31322 bp, 32 predicted proteins | sample Lox_Sample_31_FD_207151 | JGI IMG/M metagenome (GOLD analysis project Ga0335077, IMG submission 207151) | Soil microbial communities from Loxahatchee National Wildlife Refuge, Florida, United States - Lox_Sample_3.1 | ecosystem: Environmental > Terrestrial > Soil > Wetlands | place: USA... | reverse complement strand
TCTAGCCACTGAGGAATCGGCTTCTTCATCTCCCGCCCCATTCATGAGGCAGGTCCTAGAAGCCCGGTGCGCCTGTGGAAGCCGGCCGCATTTCCGGAGCGTTGACACCGAAGCGGAGATGCGCGAACCAGGACTGACTGAGCGACATGAAGCCGGTATACAGGTAGCCCCAGACGAAGAGCAGAAGAAACGGCGTTGTGGCGTAGTTCTCGTTGCGAAACGCGTACACAACAGCAAGCGCAAAGTACAAGCCGAGCGCGACTTCGAAATAGGGCATCCACCCGGACTTGTTTTTGTATTTCTTGGCGGCGAAGGTGCCGGACTTGCCTTCGATCTTGAACTTGGGCGTGCGCGCGAACTCCGATTTTTTCCCAGCGATCGCTTCCAGCACGGCCTGGGCATTGCGCACACTCAGCCCGATTCCCGTGGCCATGACGAAGGGCATATAGAGAAACGTGCTTAGCCAGGTTTTTGGCCGCAGTTCCTTCTGCGCGGCAATGTAAAAGCTGGAAATTGAGCAAGTGGAGGCAAGAAAGAGCGGCAGGTCGATCACAACCATCTGGAACCAGCCCTGGTAAAAGCGAACGATCATGGCGGGCAGAAGCATGGTCGAGAGCAGTACCATGAGCGGATAAGAAATGTTTGCGGTAAGGTGGAAGAAGGCTTCGGACTTGACGTGCCAGGGCGCGTCCGAGCGGAACACCTTGGGCAGGATTTTTCTCGCTGTCTGCATCAGGCCCTTGGCCCAGCGGGCCTGCTGCGCTTTGAACCCGTTCATGTCCACGGGCAGCTCAGAGGCGCATTCAATTGTAGGCAAGTACATGAACTTCCAGCCCTTGAGCTGCGCGCGATAGGAAAGATCGGTGTCTTCGGTGAGCGTGTCGTGCTCCCAACCGCCAGCGGAGTCGATGGCCGCACGGCGCCATACACCGGCCGTGCCATTGAAATTGAAGAAAGTGCCACGACGCGAGCGCGCGCCATGTTCGATGACGAAATGACCGTCGAGCAGGATGGTTTCGACGCGTGTCAAAAGGGAATAGTCGCTGTTCAGATAGGTCCAGCGGGTCTGCACCATGCCGATGTTTTCGCACCCAGGCTTGAGGAAGTAAGGAACGGTGCGGCGAAGGAAATCAGACTGGGGAATGAAGTCCGCGTCAAAGATGGCGATGAATTCGCCCCGCGCGGTCTGCAACCCGTTTTCGAGTGCGCCCGCCTTATATCCCTCGCGATTCGTGCGATGGATGTAGACGATCGGCAGCCCCTGAAGGGCGTGGCGTTCCACGCACGCACGTGCCACTTCGCGGGTTTCGTCCGTGGAGTCGTCCAGAACCTGAATGTCGAGCAGCTCGCGCGGATAGTCGAATTGCGAAACCGCGTCCACGAGCCGCTCGATCACATAGCGCTCGTTGAAGATGGGAAGCTGTATGGTAACCTTTGGCCAGTCGACCACCGCGGGAGTCGGTCCGGGAACATTCTTGCGGAATACGAAGTAATTGTAGAGAAGTACGTAGCGGTGCATGCCGTACAGGGCCAGGATAAACAGCACGATGAAATACGGGATCATCATCGCCAGGTCGAACGCATTCGCGTGATACACCCCGCTGAACGTCCGGTCCGTGATTTTGTGCCAGTACTTGCTGAGCGGACTCTGTTGCGCCGCGATCAAGAATGGTGCGAGAGTCAACAATTCTGAAATTTCTCCGAATGACTTCCGAAAACAATCGAGTACGGCGAAATTGGCTCTTGCTGCTGGGGGCAGGAACCGTCCTGGAATCGCTCTTCCTGCGCATGCACGGCCTGTACTACTTGAAAAATCACGCGATCGGCTTCATCGAGCTGGCGCTGGCCGCGGGCGTCGTCTATCTGCTCGCGTTATACGGTTTCACGCAAACCAAAGCCACTCGCGTGACTACTATTCTACTGATTTTTGGCGCGATTGCATTCCGAGCCCCGCTCTGGCCCATGCAGCCGACGCTTTCCGACGACCTGCAACGCTACCGCTGGGAAGCCAAGGTTCAGGCCCAGGGCTGGAACCCCTACGCGATTGCCCCGAACGATCCGCGTCTTTTGCCGCTGCGCGACAATGACTACGACATCATGCCGGGGCGCGAGCTTCCCGCTATATACCCTCCGGCGACGGAACTCGTGTTTCGTGCGACGTGGAGATTCTTCCCGGGACCGGCCTCGTTCAAAACGGCATTTGCCGCCGCCGATGTGCTTATTCTGTTGCTGCTGGCTTGGATGTTCTGGAATGAGAAGGATCGCGACTTCCGGCTTGCGGTATACGCATGGAATCCGCTGGTGATCGTTGAATTTGCCGGTAGCGGCCACAACGACGTTCTAGCACTGTTCGGAGTCGTCTGCGGCTTGGCGCTGATCAAGAAATGGCCGTCACTGGCAAGCGTGCCTGTCGCCCTGGCGGCGATGGCAAAAGTATTTCCGGCCGCGTTGCTGCCGGTATGGGTCCGGCGCGCGGGGTGGCCGGGCAAGAAGGCGGGCTGGTGGGCGGCGGGACTCGCGGCCGTAGCAGGCTTGGCCGTGCTCGCGCCTTACTGGCATGCACTCGGGATGTTCCGCGTGAACATGACCTATTACGAAGCCACCTGGAAAAATTACCACGCCAGTCTGTACACGGTGATCGATTGGCTCACAGGTGGGAAGACGAGGATTCCCGCGCTCGTGGGCGTGGGCGTAACCTGGGGATTGGCGTTGTGGCTCGCGTGGAAGAAAGCTGAGCCGGCGCGCGCAGCGTACCTTCTCATTGGCACGGTTCTGGCTTTCAGCCCGAACGGATACTCCTGGTATTTCACGTGGATTGTGCCTCTGCTTTGTTATTTTCCGAATCCGGCGTGGCTGATGCTCACCGTGCTGCAGTTTCTTTCCTACAATGTGCTGATCGGTTACGGAATCCTTGCCGTATTCAAATTTGACCCGTTTCTGCAGTGGCTGGTGTACGCGCCCTTCTATCTGTTGTTGCTTGGGGATTGGTTGTATTCGAGATGGCCCGGAGCGCGCCTGGGTATCAGCGCCACTCCTCCGGATGTCACGATTCCTGAGCGATAATGTCCCCCGCGCAAATGAGCGACCAAACACAACCGGGAACTCATCGCTCCGGATCACGATCAGACATTGCGCGGGAGTTCCTTCGCCTCGGCTTCGTGGCCTATGGCGGGCCGGCGGCGCATATCGCGATGATGGAGGAGCGCTTCGTGCGCAAGCGCGCTTGGATCAGCCGCGAACGGTTCCTTGATCTGGTTGGTGCGGTGAATTTGTTGCCGGGGCCGAGTTCAACCGAACTCGCAATCTATCTGGGAGAAACTCGTGGAGGACTTGCCGGGCTGATCGTCGCCGGAGCGTGCTTTATTCTTCCTGCGGCGGTGATTGTCGTTGGATTGGCATGGGCTTACGGGCGATTTGGAGCGGTTCCGCAAGTGACGGGACTGCTTTTCGGGATTAAGCCTGTCGTGGTCGCGCTGATCGCGCAGGCGGTGTGGAATCTCGCCAGGACGGCGCTGAAGAGCATTGCTCTGGCGTCCCTCGCGGTTGTAGTTGTGGCGCTTGCGATCTGGGGTGTGCCGGTTCTTTTGCTGTTGATTGCAGCAGGGGCGCTTTGCATGACGATTCGGGAAGGGCGCAGGCTAGCGAATGTGCGTGCAGCGATCACCGGCGCATTCGGAGGAATCTCGGCGGCTACGGGATCTACGATTGGTCTGGTTCCCCTCTCTTTGTACTTCTCAAAAGTCGGAGCGGTGCTCTTCGGAAGCGGCTACGTTTTACTGGCGGTGTTGCGCGCAGACCTCGTGGTGAAGATGCACTGGCTGAGCGACGCGCAGTTGCTGGACGCGATAGCCGTGAGTCAAGCGACGCCTGGCCCCTTCTTCACCGTGGCAACGTTCATTGGTTATTTGCTGGGAGGGTGGAAGGGCGCGGGGCTTGCGACGCTCGGCATGTTCCTGCCTGCCTTCGTCTACGTCGCCACGACCGCTGGGTTTTTGCCAAAGCTGCGCAAGTCGCCGCCGGCGGGCGCGTTTCTGGACGGAGTGAATGCCGCCGCTGTGGCGTTGATGGCCTATGTTGGCTGGCAATTCGCGCACGCCGCTCTGGTCAATGTCCTGGCGATTGTGCTCGCCCTCGTGAGCGCTCTGCTGGTGTTTCGCTATAAAATCAATTCGACCTGGCTCGTCCTCGGCGGCGCCATCGCCGGAATTCTGCTCAGGGCCCTTCACGCCGTCTAGCCCGTGATGTTCTGCGTCCTCACGCGGGCCGCTGGAAGCACAGCTGAAAACCGTCCGGATCGGTGAGGTACAACTGCTTCATGCCGTATGGCGCGACTTTTGGCTCCTCTATATCGAGCCCCTGCGCGCGAAGTTCACGGTAGGCTTTGTCCACGTCTGGACAGCCAAAGTACAGACACACGTCCGTGTGGACTGCGATGCGCGCAGGATCGGGCGCCTGCGGGCGGTACTCCGGCTCATACGCAGTGTTGAGCATCACTGTTGTCCCGTTGAGTTGTAGCATCGCCCAATTCACGTCCTCTACCTGGTCGGAGAGTCGCGGTGAGCTGCTGACGACTTCAAAGCCAAGCTTATCGCGATAAAAGCGGATGGCCGTCGGCATGTCAAAGACCTGAAACAGCGGCGCTACGCCCTGGATCTCAAGTGCCATACGATCTCCCTTACCCTTGGACCGCCGACTCTCCCCAATGAGACTCGGATTAAGATATGAGGACGATTTTACCGAACGCGCCGGGAGCCATGACGTCCTGATGCGCCACGGCCGCATCCTTCAGAGGCAACTCCTTGCCGACAATGGGTCGCAGCGTGCCATTTTCGAGGCCCGCGGCGATAGCAGCGTGAATTTCCGCGGATTCCGCATCCGTGGCTGCCCAGAGCGTAAACCCTCGCACCCACGCGCGGCGGGCCATCAGTTCGCGCGGATTGATCGTGATTTCGCCCCGATTGCCGATGACGATAACACGCCCGCGTAAGGCAAGAAGTTTCAGGTCCGTGGCGAGATTCACGTTGGCGAGCATCTCGAGAATGACATCCACGCCCCGGCCGCCCGTGGCTTTCATGATTTCTTCCGCGTACCCGGTCCTCATGTGATCGAACGCGTGGTGCGCGCCTTCCTTTTTGACGAGTTCCAGGCCGCGCTGCGTTCCAGCGGTGCCGAGAACGGTGAGGCCCTGCGCTCGCGCGAGCTGCACCGCGGCAATTCCCACTCCGCCACTCGCGCCATGAATCAGTAGGGTCTCGCCCGCGCGCGCCTTCGCATGATGGTGCAACGCCGTGTATGCAGTGCCGTAGGGTACCCAAAGGCCGGCACCTTGCGCAAAAGAGATCTTCTCCGGCAGCGAATACACTTGGGATTCATCCGCGAGCGCATATTCAGCGTACGCGCCGGTCAGCGTCTTTGCGGTGTAAACCCGGTCGCCCGCCTTGACTTTTTTCACGCCGTCACCGATCGCGTCAACGCTTCCCGCGGCGTCCGAGCCGGGCGTGTACGGCAACGGCGGCTTGATCGCGTAGGTGCCATTGCGCATGTAGGTGTCATACGGATTTACGCCAGCCGCGCGCACGCGCACCAGAATCTGACCGGCGCCCGGCTTGGGCGTAGGGACTTCGTGAAGTTCCAGAACTTCCGGACCTCCGAATCGATGAACTTGAATCGCTTTCATGAAATTTCTCCCCAAAGGACATGTTTCTGTAAATGTCCTGAATTTCTCCGGTGACCCCGGTGTCAGAAATGATCGTCGTGGAGCACGCTGAAGGCTTCCTTGTCCATGACGCCGGCCCTTTGCGCCCAGGCGGTGGTCTGCCAGTTGTCCTTGCCCTTCGTCGCGGGAATCCATGGCGGAAGCCCCTGCCTCAAGTGTTTGGCCAGGGCGTTGACATAGGGTTCGTACATCTGGCGGAGCTCCAGAAGCTTTTGTTCTGCTCCCGGAGTGGACAGCAGCACCATGCCCTGTTTGGCAAGCTTGGAACGAAGCTTCTCCAGTGTTTCTGGCGGCAGGCGGTCCGATTCGGGAGGCCGTGGAGGGGCCCCGAACACCTGGCAGAGATCCACGACGGCATGGCGGGCGATGGCAAACGTCAGCTCCGCTTGCTTCGCGCAGTTGTCCTCAGTCCCCGCAATAACCAGCGAACAGGTATCTAGGATGGCCGTGAGCGAGCCGATCCATGATTGATTGTCGTGCTGTGAGCGGAAATAGGCGAGCACGGGATAAGAAAGATGGGACTCGAGAAGCTCGGCGCACCAGTGTTCCCATTCGTTCAGCAGCTTCTGCAGCGCCTCGTGGCCGGCGGCATAGCTGTGCCGCCGGAGCAGCTCACCCGCCGTAGGCGGCGTGCCGGCCCGCGCATCCAGCAGCACGATGTTCGCTTCGCGCCTTCCAAAGGCGCCATATATAAAGGGCAAATAGCCGATCACCGCCGCAAGGAACCCGAATCCAAACCCTCCTTCGGCGACCACCAGCAACCGCGCGAGCCCCGAGCGCGGCACCACGTCGCCAAGCCCCAACGTGAAGAACGTCGTGCCGCTCAGATAAAGATCCGTGAAGAGGCTCGGGTTCATGCCCGACACATTGACCGCGGAACCCGCGCCATACTGCATCATGCCGAAGGCGATCACCAGGCCCACCGCCCATACACCCACCAGGATAATCAGCGAGATCGGGCCGAAGAATCCCAGGAATGTCTCCCGCGATTTGCGCGAAGGCATCAGCTTGGCATAGAGAACCCACGTCCGCCAGGTGAATAGGTAATAGAAGCGCGCCAGCCGGATTTTTCGCGTGACGCGCCGCGGCAGGATGATGGCCTCAAACGCGTCCCACGCCACAATCAGGAACAGGGCGACCCCGGCAAGGAACACACCCGAAACGGGAATCATGCGCAGCATTGTACTCGGATTGCCGTTGCTCCGAATCTTAAGCGGACTTCGACGAAACCAGTTGGGCGCTTACGCTGATTTCCGCCTTGTATAGCTTAGAAACCGGGCAACCGGTTTCTGCCGCCTTCACGGCCGCATCGAATTTGGCCTTGTCGGCATTGGGGACGTGCGCCACCAGATCCAGATGGCTCTTGGTAATGGAAAACCCTTCGCCAACCTTCTCGAGCGTGATCGTGCAGGCGGTTTCGAGTTTTGTGGGAGTAAGGCCGGCGGCGCCGAGCTGTGCGGAGAGCGCCATGGTGAAGCAACCCGCGTGCGCGGCCGCCAGCAGTTCTTCAGGATTGGTGCCCACGCCGTTTTCAAACCGTGTGCTGAAGGAATACTGCGTGTTCTTCAGCGTGCCACTATCCGTGGAAATGCTGCCTTTGCCGGATTTCAGGTCGCCTTGCCAGATCGCGGAAGCTTTGCGTTGCATGAATGTTTTCTCCTTTACATGTTTGCCCAGGGGCTGCGTATCTGGATTCGATTCGGGAAGGGAAGGACGGGTTATACGCAGACAGCCATCGATTCTACCACTGATGGAAGACGAAGAATGCTCCCACCGCGATGAAGGCGAAGCCCGCGACGTAGTTCCACTTCAAGGGTTCGCCCAGATAGGTGATCGAAAAGATCGAGAAGACCGAAAGCGTGATGACTTCCTGAATGGTCTTGAGCTGCGCGCCGGTGAACTCGTAAGAGCCGAAGCGGTTGGCGGGGACTTGAAAGCAATACTCGAAAAACGCAATGGCCCAGCTGGCCACAATCACCTTCCACAGCGCCGTGTGGCGGAATTTGAGGTGGCCATACCACGCAAAAGTCATGAAAATATTGGAAATCAGTAAAAGGACGATAATACGCAAGGTCTGCTCCAGGTTCAGCTCATACTAATTGGACCACTAAGCCAAAGCGTTTCTCTGCAAGGCCGAGCTTCTTTCATGCGAAAGCCCAACGTAACTTCCGAATGAAGGATAGCAGACAGTTATCACTCAGTTTTGCTGTAAAGCCGTCCCTTCTTGGCGAAGCATCTCTATAATAAAGGGAACGTAAGGGGTTAATCACTTCCACTCTCTCGTTTCGCATTCAGAGTTTTAAAGGAGGAAGCATGCGATCCATGCCGGGTGGCATTCGCGTTTTGATGATGGGGTTTCTCCTGGTTCTTCCTTTGGTCTGCATGGGACAAACGGAGACCACACTGGTTGTGACTGGTTCCAGCATGCCGGAGCCGCTGTATAAGGCCTGGGCGGAGGAGTATCACAAGCAGCATCCGGACGTTCAGGTTCGCTACTTGGCGGTTGGGACCTCCGAGAGCGCTCAAGACGTTCTGAAAGGAAGCGGAGATTTCGGCGGCGGCGAAGCGCCTTTTCCCGAGAGTGAGCTGAACGCTGGCCAGAACCGGATTCTGCAATTGCCCGCGGTGCTTGTGGGCATTGTCGTGGTGTACAACCTGCCGCAGGCGCCGGGAGAGTTGAAACTCACGGGCCGCGTGTTGGCGGACATTTATTTGGGCAGAATTAAGGAATGGCGCGATCCGGCGATCGTAAAGCTGAATCCCGGAATGAACCTGCCGGCGTTGCCAATTCAACTCATCCACCGTACGGGAGGAAAAGGCTCGAACTACATCCTATCCGGCTATTTGTCGAAGGTTAGTCCCGATTTTCTTGCTGTGGCGGGCCACAGTGATTCGCCGAAGTGGCCCGTGGGGGAAGCAATCCCAAGAGCACAAGACCTGCACGAGAAGGTTGCTGGTACGCCGGGAGCGATCGGCTACACGGAGTTGAATCTGGCCGCCAACGCCTCGTTGCGGGTGGCGCTGATCCAGAACGCAGCAGGCGAGTTTGTGAAACCCACAAAAGCATCCATCGCCGACGCGGTGGCGGGCAGCAATCAAAAAGGAGCGAACTCCAAAGGTTCGTTGCGCAACGCCCCCGGCAAAGGCAGCTACCCGATCAGCAGTTATACCTGGATGTATGTTCCCTCTGTGGCGAAAGATCCCCAGCGAGGCCGCGCCGTCGCTGAGTTTCTGGCTTGGATTTACGGCGACGGCCAGAAAGTGGCGGAGGAGTTGGGCTACGCAACTTTGCCTCATCCGGTTTTGGCCGAGGCCGCCTCGAAGGCCGCCGCAGTTCACTGAGAGATTGCCGGCCCCACCGATCAAGGACCGGTGGACAACGATACCAGGCCTGGTGGCGTGGCAGAAACGACGGGCGGAAGTTTGCTACGGTCAACGGGGTTGTAGAGCGTGTCGCGCTCGACTGGGACACGGCCGGCAGCGCGGATGAGGCGTTCGAGCTCCGCGCGTGGTGTGAACTCCGCGGTTTTTGCTCCCGCGTCGTGGTAGATCTTCTCCTCCACCACCGTGCCGTCCATATCGTTGGCGCCGAACCGCAAGGCGATCTGCGCGATGCTCGGCGTCAGCATCACCCAGTAGGCCTTGATGTGGTCGAAATTGTCCAGCATCAGTCGTGAGACGGCGATGTTGCGCAAATCGTCGTACCCCGTGGGCTTCGGAATGTGCGCGAGCGGCGTGTTGTCCGGATGAAAAGCCAGCGGGATGAACGCCACGAAGCCGTGCGTTTCGTCCTGCGCCTCGCGAAGAAGCACAAGGTGATCGACGCGCTCTTCCACCGTCTCGACATGGCCATACAGCATGGTGGCGTTCGAACGCAGTCCGATGCGATGCGCCTTCTTCGCCATGCTCAGCCACATGCGCCCGCTCACTTTGTGGTCGCAGATGATGCGCCGCACGCGCGGGTGAAAAATCTCGGCCCCGCCGCCCGGGCAGGAGTCCACCCCCGCCACTTTCATCTTGTGCAGAGTTTCGTCGACGGTCAGTTTCGCAATGCGCGCGAAGTAGTGCACCTCGACCATGGTGAAAGCCTTGAGATGCACGTGCGGATGGCGGTGCTTCAGCCCGCGAATCAGTTCCAGAAAATAGTCGAAGGGCAGATCAGGATGCAGCCCGCCGACGATGTGAAACTCCGTGGCGCCTTCGCGGACGCCCTGCGCGGCACGCTCGTAAATCTCTTCAAGCGTGTAGGTATAAGCACCGGGTGCGCCGGGGTCGCGGCCAAACGCGCAAAGCTTGCAATGCGCCACGCAAACGTTTGTCGGATTGATGTGACGGTTGACGTTGTAATACGTGACGTTGCCGTGCCGCGTTTCGCGTACGTAATTGGCCAGCCAGCCGACCGCCAGTAAATCCGGCGTCTTGTACAGCGTCACGCCATCGTCGAAAGAAAGGCGTTCGCCCGCCAGCACTTTCTTGGCCATGGGCCTCAGACTTGCGTCGCTAATGGTCAGTTCGGCCACGGATCTATGCTTTCTATTATGCCTTGACGGGGCCAGAGCGCTGACATTTCTCACATTTTGAACGATTCAAACCCGCCACACCGCCGCCGCCGCGCCCCAGAACAGCAAAAACAGCATACTAATATAGCCGTTCACGGTGAAAAACGCAGCGTTCAGTTTGCTCAGATCGTTGGCCTTTACCAGGGAATGCTCGTAGGCGAGTAGTGCTCCAACGACTACAATTCCTGCCCACGCTGGCCACGGCAACCCGAGACTCGCTGCCAGCCAACTCAGCAACACCACGACGCTGACATGCATCACCCTCGCGATACGCAGCGCATTCGCAATCCCAAAGCGCTTCGGCAAGGAATAGAGCCCGGCTTCTCTGTCGAAATCGATATCCTGGCAGGCATACAGAACATCGAAACCGCCCACCCACAGCGTGACCGCCGCGCAAAGAATCAGTATTCGCCCGTCGAGGCCACCCGTGACGGCAATCCACGCGGCTGCGGGAGAAATCCCGAGCGCGAGTCCGAGAAACAGGTGCGACCAGTGCGTAAACCGCTTTGTGTAGGAATAGAAGAACAGAATAACGAGAGCCACTGGGGCCAATTTCAGCGCCAGAGGATTGAGTTGCCACGCCGCAACCAGGAAAAGCCCCACGGCCACCAACAGGAAGAGCCATGCAAACGAAACCGTAAGCGCACCCGTAGCCAGCGCCCGCGTCTTCGTTCGCGGGTTCTCCTTGTCGTAGCGCAGGTCCACGATGCGGTTCAGTGTCATGGCTGCCGAACGCGCCGCCACCATGGCCACAACGATCCAAAGGATTTGCCGGGGCGTCGGCCAACCATGCGCGGTGGCCCGTGCGGCCAGCACAGCCCCCGTCATCGCAAAGGGCAAGGCAAAAACGGAGTGCTCGAACTTGATCATTTCGAGCACAGTGCGAATGCGACTTGCCATTGCCGTTAGACTTGCCCCTTTCGGGCCGCAGCGCTGCCTGTCCAGCGGTACATCTTCTCCTGTAGCAATCCCGCCTGTGCGAGGACGCGGCAGACGTATTGCGTCACGATTTCGTCGATGGACCTGGGCTGAAAATAGAACGCCGGAACCACCGGCATGATCACCGCGCCGGCTTGTTGCGCGCGCAGCATGTTTTCGAGATGGATGCGATTGTACGGCGTGTCCCGCACGCACAGCACGAGCTTGCGGCCCTCCTTCAACATGACATCCGCGGCGCGGGCCACCAGGTCGTCGCACATGCCGCCTGCAATCGACGCGAGCGCGCCCATCGTGCACGGAATAACGATCATCCCATCGACGGCGTAGCTTCCGGAGGCGATTGAGGCCCCCACGTCCTTGTTTGAAATGGCTTCCGCCTTTTTGGAACTGCGTCCCAGAATGCGGCCAGGGAGTTTCTTCAGGTCCCCGGATGTGATCCCCAGCTCCTCGGAAAAAAGGCGCTGGCCGGTTTCGGTGACGACGAGATGAATGCGGGACACGCGCGGGTCATCCTCCAGCAGCGTGAGCGCCTTCTGCGCGAGGATTGCCCCGCTTGCTCCGGTCACAGCGAGCGTAATGATTCGTCCTTGAATGGCAGCCATGGAGATATGCGGAGAACACGAGTCTCGCAGCGGTGGCACAGCAAGTCAAGCGCGGGGCGTGTGTGGTCCCTGTGCTGCGGGAGTGCTAAGATTTCCACGGTCAAACACGATGAACTCCGAAGAAATTCTGAAGCTTCTGAAATCCGTCGAGCAGGGGAAACTTGCGTCGCAGGCCGCGGTGGAGCGGCTGAAACACATGCCATTTGAGGACATTGATTTTGCGAAGGTGGATCACCATCGCATGTTGCGGCAGGGCTACGCCGAAGTCGTCTTGGGCAAGGGGAAAACACCGGCGCAGGTGGCCGAAATTGTGCGCGCCATGATTCGCCACAGAGAATCGCGGCAGAACATCCTGGTAACTCGCGCCGATGCGAAAACCCATGCAGCCGTGAAACGTGTCAGCCGAAGCGCGAAATATCATCCCGTTTCCGGCGTGATCACGATCGAGCGCAGCAAGGAAATCACGGGCAAGGGTACGATTCTAGTGGTCTCGGCCGGCACCAGCGATATTCCCGTCGCCGAAGAAGCGCTCCTGACCGCGCGAATGATGGGGAATCGGGCGGAACACCTCTACGACGTGGGCGTTGCCGGGATTCACAGGCTGCTCGAACATCGGGGAATGCTGGCCGATGCGCGCGTCATCATTTGCATCGCCGGGATGGAAGGCGCCCTGCCTAGCGTTGTCGGCGGCTTGGTGGCGGTTCCGGTCATTGCCGTGCCGACAAGCACGGGCTACGGAGCCAGCTTCGGCGGTGTGGCCGCGCTTCTGGGCATGCTCAACTCCTGCGCGTCCAACGTGACCGTCGTCAACATTGACAATGGCTTCGGCGCCGCCTGCGTCGCGTCGTGCATTAATCGCTTGTAGAGTCTTCGGAGTTACTCGCTCGGCGCCTCCGCAGCGCCGCTTCCATGATGCTGATCGTCGCCGCCGCGCCGCTTGCGACATAAGCCACCACCAAACCTCCTTGTGCGGTGCCGTGCAAGGCTAATGCCACGGCGATGATCACCGCGGCCCACACAATGGCTATTCCGATGATCGGCTTGGCGGAACACATCATGGCACACCTCCCCTAGGCGCTCATCGGATAATACGCGGGGGAAGGCCCGGTTATTTCAAGACCAAAGCCCACAAACTGCGCGGTGGGCTGGTGTTTGGCGAGGATTCAGGCTTTCAGCAGCACCTTCATCACGCCGCGCTGCTGCGCATAAAGGATCGCTTTCGCTGCGTCTTTCAACGGGAAAGTACGTGAGATGAGAGGTGTGGGATCCACTTTGCCGGAGCGAAGCAGCTGAATCGCCTTGGAAAACGGACCGCAGCGCGAACCGATCACGGTGATTTCCTTGACCACAATCGGCCAGGTCTCGACGGCCGCCGCGCCGTGGAATGTGGATTTCAGGAGCAGCGTTCCGCGCGGCTCAGTCATCTGTTGGGCCAGCGACAGGCCGCTCGGCGAGCCGGTCGCCTCGACGACCAACCTGTGGGATACCTTCACGCGCTTCAGATCGCCCGCGTCGGCGCGCACGTGCTTCGTCTGGATTCCGGCGCGGCTAGCAATCTTCAACTTTGCCTCGTGCTTGCCGTAGAGCGTGACCCTGCCCCCTGCCGCGCGCAGAACCAGCGCGATCAGTTGCGCAAGCTTTCCGTCTCCAAGAACCGCCGCTTCGCGAAACTTGCGGATAGCAATCTGGTCCAGGATTTGGCAGGCCGCCGCAAGGGGCTCGACGAAAACCGCTTTGTCATCGGAGACTTCTCGCGGCACGAGATGAAGATTTTCGATCGGCAGGGCCAGGTACTCCGCAAAGGCGCCATCATGAGCGACAATGCCGAGTACAGTGCGGCGCGCACAATGGGTCTTCAATCCACGACGACAGAACTCGCAGACCGTCTTGTAGCCGCACGCCGGGCAGGCCACGTTGATTTCACCCACGACGCGCTTGCCGATCCAGCGCTTTCGCTCCGCCGATGCGACTCCGGCCACCTCGGCGACTTCGCCGACAAATTCGTGGCCCGGAACGCCGCGAAAGGCGTGGTAACCGTGCAGAATCTCTACGTCGGTATTGCAAATCCCGGCCAGCCGAACACGGATCAGCGCCCAGCCCGGGTGCAGCTTTGGCAGCGGCTTCAGAATCGGTTTGAGATGGCGACGTGCAACCTGAAAAGCCAGCATGGGCAAAGTATCGAGAATCTCAGCGTACCCCAGCAACAAGAGAGTCCAAGAGGGCAGGTTCTTGCTCCGGGAAAACAGTGCGCAGATCGATAATCAGGCGATGGTCCTCGATCCGCGCAATCACCGGGAGTCCGAAGGAACCACTGCGAAGGCGAGCTTCCAATTCCGACGCGGAGTGACGGCCGCTGGTGATGCACAGAAGCATGGTCGGCAGTGATTGCGCGGGCGTGGATCCGCCGCCGACCAGCGAATGGCCTTCCGTAATATCGATCTGCGCTTCATGCTGCTGGATTCTTGGCTGAAGCAGACTAGCAAAGCTCGAAGCGCGGCGCAAAATTTCCTCCAACGATGCGCGAATCATCCTCTGCGAAGGGATTTCGTCCCATGCCGAACGCAAGTACGCGCGCAGCGTCGCTTCCATGGCCGCGATGGTCAGCTTATCCACGCGCAAAGCGCGAAACAGTGGGTGTCGCCTGACTTTCGCGACCAGTTCTTTCTTTCCCACGATGATCCCCGCTTGCGGCCCGCCAAGAAGCTTGTCGCCGCTGAAAAGCACCAACGAAAAACCCGCCATGACACTCTCCCGCGCAGTCGGCTCGCTGATTCCCACGGAAGAAAGATCGACCAGGCAGCCGGAGCCGAGGTCTTCGATGACCGGCAACCCGCGCCGCCCGCCGAGGGCAATCAACTCTGCGACTTCCGGCTTTTCCGTGAAGCCCGTCACCGTGAAATTGGATGGATGCACGCGCAAGAGCAATCGCGATTTTTCATTGATGGCATTCTCGTAGTCCGCAATCCGCGTGCGATTGGTCGTGCCGACTTCGCGAAGCACCGTCCCGCTCTGCTCCATGATCTCTGGAATGCGAAAACCATCCCCAATTTCAATCAATTCGCCGCGAGAGACGATGACTTCGCCGCCGCGCGCCAGTGCCGCAAGTGTCACGAGCACGGCTGCGGCGCAGTTATTCACCACGATCCCCGCTTCCGCGCCCGTCAGGCGCTCGATCAATCGCGACAGGTGTACATCACGCTTGCCGCGCGCTCCCGCCGCCAGATCGTATTCGAGATTGGAATACTGCGTTGCCGAACGCTGGAACTCGGCAATGGCCGCCGGGGAGAGCGGGGCCCGGCCGAGGTTTGTGTGCAGAATCACGCCCGAAGCGTTGATCACCGGTCGCAATGACGACGCCAACTCGGCCTCCACAGCAGCGTGAATCCGCTGCTCGAGCGTTCCGGGAGCGATGGCGGCCTCGTCGGCCAACTCCCCGGAGACAATCTCACGCCGCACCTGCGCCAGAACCTCGCGAACGCTTTCCACCGCGTAGCCGCGGTCCAGGGTTTTGCAGAGCGCAGCGACGCCAGGCCGCAGCAGCAGTTCATCCACGGAAGGAAGCTGGCGAAGCAGTGCGGTCTGATCCGCGGATGGGGCGCGTTTGGCCGGTTGAGACATGGCGCCATTTCATCACAGGCGACCTTCGCCCGCAATTGCCCTCCTGGCCTTCCGGGCAGTGGCATGGCCCGAACCCCGGTTGTTGAGTCCGCCGCAGTTTGCAGGGTTGAAGGTTGACGCCTGAAAGGAGCGCTCCTAGGATGAGAGTTCGAGGGCGATCACTCCATGGCCACCATCGACGAAGAGCTGGCGCAACTGGAACGGGATATCCGCCAGCTCAAAATCGAATACGACATGTTTTTCGGCGGCGGCCGGAAGCGTCCGCCCACCGAAGTAGAATGGCGAATCGAACTGATCATCAAGCGCTATTCCGAGCGCGCCGGAGAGCTGAAATTCGGCCAGCGTTTCCGCTACAACAATCTCACGCAAACGTACGCCAAGTATAAGGACATGTTCCGGAAGCGCATGGCGCAGCGCGAAGAGGGCATCATCCAGCGGCATTTCGGCGCGGCGGCCAAGGCTATCGAAGCGGAGCGCGCCCGCGCTCAGGCCGAAACCGGACAGAAAGAAGGGACCGCGGTTCCCGTCGCCGCTTCGGTGCAGAGGACTTTCCGCGTGGCCTTTTCCGAGCCCGAAAAGGAATCACAGAAGGTGGACCAGCTGTACCAGGCTTTCGTGGATGCGAAAAAACAAGCGGGAGAAGAAACCGAGAAACTTACGCGCTCCGGCTTTAACGAATTCGTCCGCAAGAAGACGAAAGACCTACAAAACAAAAAGAACTGCCGCGACGTCGAATATGTCGTCGAAACCGTCGACGGCCAGGTCAAGCTCAAGGCCCTCGTGAAATCCTGATCGACTGCATGGAGTTTTCCCACAGGCTGCTACTTCTCGAAATTCCTCCCCTCCGTTTACACTAATAGGTTCAACGGACGCTGGAGGACCACATGGGTGTAGAGCGGGCGCTGCTAAGCGTGTCTGACAAGACGGGCATCGTGGAATTTGCCAGGAGGCTGGCGGCGCTGAAGATCGAAATTCTCTCGACTGGGGGAACCGCCAAGCTCCTGCGCGACGAAAACGTCCCCGTCAAAGACGTCTCGGAATTCACTGGCTGGCCGGAAATGCTCGGCGGACGCGTGAAAACGCTGCATCCCCAGATACACGCCGGGCTGCTGTACCGAAGGAATCACCCCGAGGACGTGAAGCAGGCGCAGGAACACGGCGTGGTCCCGATCGATCTCGTCGTCGTGAATCTTTACCCTTTCGAAGAAACCGCGGCAAAGGCTTATCTCACCGTCGAAGATCTGATCGAGAACATTGATATCGGCGGGCCGACCCTGCTGCGCTCGGCAGCGAAAAATTTTGAGAGCGTCACCGTCGTGACCGACCCCGCCGACTACGAACGCGTCGCGGCAGAACTCGAAGCCGGCAAAAACACTTCCCCGGCCCTGCGCCTGGAGCTGGCGCGCAGAGTGTTTGCCACCACTTCGCGCTATGACGGGTTGATCACCATGAACCTCGAGCGGCTGGGCCTGCTCGGAGATAAGCTGGAAGTTCAGCCGAAACCCGTCTTGCCCGAGCGAGTTCACTTGGCGTTTCGCCGGAAGCAGGCGCTGCGTTACGGCGAAAACCCACATCAATCCGCGGCCCTCTACGTCCCTGCCGGCGGCGTGCCCGAAGGCCTGGCAGCTGCGAAGCAACTGCAGGGCAAGGAGCTCTCCTACAACAATTACGTGGACCTGGAGTCGGCGCGCAGCTTGGTGGCCGAATTTGAGCACCCCGCGGCGGTTATCATCAAGCACAACAATCCCTGCGGCGCCGCGGAACAGAAGACCCTGCTCGACGCGTATACAAAAGCATTTGCTTGCGACCCGCTCTCGGCCTTTGGCGGCGTATTGGCCTTCAATCACATCGTCGATGCTGTGACTGCTGAAGCCGTATCCAAACTCTTCGTGGAATGCATCATCGCGCCGGGCTTTGCCGATCGCGCTCAGGAGATCTTCGCGGCGAAAAAGAATCTGCGGCTGCTGGTGCTTCCGCAGGGCGGTCTCGATTTCGACCGCGAACTGCAGTTGAAACCAATCCATGGCGGCATGCTGGTCCAGCAGCCCGACCTCGGCACCCTGAAGGGCAGGGAACTCCGCGTCGTCACGAAGCGCGCGCCCACGGATGCGGAACTCGCCGATCTGAAGTTCGGTTGGAAGGTCTGCAAGCACGTGAAATCCAACGCTATTCTTTTTGTCAAGGACGGTGCCACTTTGGGAGTGGGCGCGGGGCAGATGAGCCGCGTGGATTCCGTGAAAATTGCCGTGGCTAAGGCGCAAAAATCTCTGCAAGGCACGGTTGTGGCTTCCGACGCGTTTTTCCCCTTCCCGGACGGGGTCGAAGAAGCCGCCAGAGCCGGTGCGACGGCGGTCATTCAGCCGGGCGGCTCGGTGAAAGATCCCGAGGTGATCGCCACCGCCGACCGTCTAGGTCTGGCGATGGTCTTCACCGAAATGCGCCACTTCTTGCACTAGAATCTCCGCGCCGGGGTCCGGCACCGCTGGACCTCATGCCCGCACAATTTCAACTTGTCGCCGCGGCTTCCCGCCATCTTGCCCTTGTAGGGCAGGCCTTCTGAGGCGTGCCGTTCTCCTGAATGCGGCACCCAGGGTCCGCTTCCACTCCATTCACCCCTGGTAGCGCCGGCTTCCAGCCGGTTCCTTTTGTACTGGCCGATCTTCAAATCAGCCAGTCGATGCGACGTGCGGTCCCGAGACGATTGTCGAAGGACGCTAACAGAGCCAGCTAGGTCTAGGCTTCGCCCCTGCTATCCGCCAACCCCTGTCCCAGCCCTGGCAGGAACCAGTGCCGCGTGCGGTTGCACACGGCACACACCGAGAGCATCACCGGCACCTCGATGAGCACCCCAACCACCGTCGCCAGCGCCGCACCGGAACCCGCGCCAAACAGCGCGATCGACGTGGCGACTGCGAGTTCAAAGAAGTTGCTGGCTCCAATCAGTGCCCCTGGCGCTGCAACGCGATATTCCACGCGAAAGAGCTGCATCAACCCGTAGGCCAGCGCCGAATTAAAATAAACTTGGATCAGGATCGGCACCGCGATCAGCAGCACGTGGAATGATTTTCCGGTCAAATTTCCCGATTGAAACGCGAAAATAAGCACGAGCGTGGCCAGCAGTGCCAGAATCGTGACCGGGGCCAGTTTCGGAAGAAAGACATCCTCAAACCACCTCCTGCCATGGCGGTGAATCAGTGCTGCCCGGAACATTGCGCCCACAGAGAGGGGAATCACGATGAAGGCAGCGACGGAATAAAACAGCACCCGGAAAGGTACGGAAAGCGAAGTCGTGCCGCTGACCAAAAATCGGATGATCGGCGCAAAGAGCACCAGCATGATTAGGTCATTCAGAGAGACCTGCACAAGGGTGTAAGCCGCGTCGCCATCCGTCAGGTAACTCCACACAAACACCATCGCTGTGCAAGGAGCTGCCGCCAGGATAATCGTTCCCGCGACGTACTGGCTAGCGTCGGCGGGCGAAATCCACACCGAAAAAATGTGGCGGAAGAAAAGCCAGGAGATCAATGCCATGGAAAAAGGCTTGACCATCCAATTCACAAACAGGGTCACCAGCAGACCTCTGGGGTTCTTGCCCACTTGACGAATGGCCAGGAAATCGATCTTCATCATCATCGGAATGATCATCAGCCAGATGAAAACGGCGATCGGCAGGTTGATCTGGCTGCCGGTGCCGAACTCCAGACCGCGCAGACCGGCTACAACATCAGGAAAGGACCTTCCCAGCAGCACTCCTGCGACCATGCACAGCCCCACCCAGACACTCAGGTAGCGTTCGAAAGGATTCAGCCGCTTTGCGGGATTCCTCGAATCTCTGACTGAAGGTTCCGAAGCCGGGCTCATGGCTCTCGTCCGATCTTTTCGACCTGTGCCTTGATCGCGAGAGACCCAAGGCTCGCGAGTGGCAGGCACAAAAACAGGCCAATCCGCCGGTCCAGAATCATGAAAGTGTCGCGGAAGGCACGCTCAATCTGCTCCTGCGATCCCGCAACCGCTGCCGGATCGGGACCCCCCAATTCCCGGCGCTGAACGCTCGGAAATTCGGCTTACCCTTTTGGTTCAGGATCGTTTCGGCCAGGATCGAGCGCGCCGAATTCCCGGTGCAGAGGAACAAGACGTTGTAGGGCGGTTTCATGGGGATGCTTCAATTGCAACAGGTTGGTCCGCAGCAGGACGAAGGTTGAGGCTTCCTGGCGCGAATGAACGCGCTCATAAACTTGCCCTCAACCTGCGGGCCCACCACTTCGGGGTCCAGGCCGGCCGCGAGCAACGAGGGCCGTGCGTCCTCCACCATGTACACGCGTGTCGGGTCAATATCAATCAATTCAAAGCCGACCGTTTGCAACTTTTCTCGGTATTCCTCTTCCCGCATGGCGCCCGCAATGCATCCGACCCACAGCTCCATGCTTTTCCGCACCGCCGCCGGCACATCGCCGCGAATCACAACATCGGATACAGCCAACCGGCCGCCGGGCTTGAGCACGCGAAACGCTTCGCGCAACACGCGGTCCTTGTCGCCCGAGAGATTGATCACGCAATTCGAAATGATGACGTCCACGGTGTTAGTCGGCAGCGGGATTTCTTCGATTGCGCCCTTCAGGAACTCCACGTTTTGCACGCCCGCCTTCTTCTGGTTTTCGCGTGCGAGCGCCAGCATCTCGTCGGTCATATCCAGGCCGTACGCCTTGCCCGTGGGCCCTACGCGCTTTGCGGAAAGGAGCACGTCGATGCCTCCGCCCGAACCCAGGTCCAGGACAACTTCGCCCGGCTCCAGCTTGGCCAGCGCCGTCGGGTTGCCGCAGCCGAGTGAGGCGGCCACGGCGTCCGCAGGCAGCGTCGCTTTCTCCGCCTCGTCGTACAGATCGCGAGTGATGGGATCGCACCCGCTAATTTGCGCGCCCCCGCCACAACAAGCCGACTTCCCGGAGGTGACCCGACGGGCGGCCGCGCCGTACTTCTCCTTCACTGCTTCCTGGATGTTTTTGTCGCTCATGGCTGCTCCGTTTACTTCGAAATTTGCACGACCGCCTCCGCCGGGACCACGCGATTCCTGGTGCAACACTCGGCGTAGAGGAAGCCCAGCACTTCCTGAAGGGCCCCGGTGTTTGCCGTGTACCACAGGAACGTTCCCGCGCGACGCACCTCCACCAGGCCCGCCTGGCGCAACTTCTCTAAGTGGTGCGAAAGCGTAGATGCCGGGATGCCTAGCTCTTCCTGGACCTCGCCCGCGACCATTCCAGTCGGGTGGGTGGAGAGGAGAAGGCGGACAATCTGGAGCCGGGGCTCCGCGCCGAGCGCCGCAAAGCGGTCGGCGCAACGAGTGACGAGGAGAGGATCAGCTTTGCGCATATTTCCATTATTGCAGTAATACGGTCGAATTGCAACTCCCTCCGTTCAACCCTTTTCCCTCCCTTCGCATCCCACTCTTCAGGCCCTTGCTTGCCTGCGAAACGCCTCTTTTTTCGCTTTTGACCGCGTTCGTCCTGCATGGGATACTCTTTACTCTTGGTCTTTTTGCTATGCGAAACCGCGCTCTTTGCACCTTTGTCTTTGCTGGGCTGGCCGCCTTCTCCGCACTCGGCCAACATCCCCCAGCCAGCTCCGCCGGCCCGGCGGACAAACCGGCCCTGCGCGCCGAGGCTTATTACAATTTCGCTATCGGGCACCTCTACGAGCTGCAATACGAGCAGACCAGTCAGCCAGACTTTGCCTCCAAGGCCATCGAAGCCTACAAGAAGGCCTACGCCATTGACCCCCAGTCGCCCATCATCGGTGAACGCCTCGCTGAAATGTACTGGAAGGCGCAGCGTGTCCGCGAGGCCGTTTCCGAGGCCAACGAAGTTCTGAAGCGCGACCCCAACGACCTGGCGACCCACCGGCTGCTCGGGCGCATCTATTTACGGAGCTTGGGCGACATCAACGGTTCCAGCGTCCAGACGGAAATGGTCGGCAAGGCCATTGCCGAATACGCCGAGGTACACCGGCTCGACCCCAGCGACCAGGAGGCTTCGCTCTGGCTCGCACGGCTCTATCGGCTGCACAACGATCCGGACAAGGCCGAACAGGTCCTCCAGAGCATGCTGAAGGACGACCCTGGCAATGAAGCGGCGGTCGAGCAGCTGACGCAACTCTTGCTCGATGAAAACAAGGCCGACGAAGCCATCAAGCTGCTTGAAGGTATGACGGCTCATTCTTCCTCTGCCACGCTCTTCGATCTGTTAGGTGACGCGTATTCACAGACGCACGACTACGCCAAGGCGGAGGCCGCCTATCGCAAAGCCGTCGACCTCGATCCCTCCGAAATGAGCCACCTGCGCGGCCTGGGCCAGACGCTCCTGACCGAAGAGAAATATCTCGAGGCTCTTTCCATCTACCAGAAGCTGGCCGATCTCATGCCCGATGACTCGGACAATTATCTCCGCATCGCGCAGATCTACCGCGAACTTCACCAACTCGATAAAGCAGAAGAAAATTTGCTGAAGGCCCGCCAATACAATCCGGGCAGCCTCGAGGTGCTCTACAACGAGGCCATGATTTACGAGTCTCAAGGCCGTTACGACGACGCGATTCGCGTCCTTTCCGACGCCATTACCGGCATCAAGGCGCAGTCCACGGTTCTCCCCTCGCGCCGCCGTTCCCTGGCCGTCCTGTATCAGCAGTTGGGCATGTTGTACCGCGACGTCCAGAATTTCCAGGCCGCCATTTATACCTTCCAGGAATTGGGCCACCTGGGCGAAGAGGAAGATCGTCGAGCGCGCCTGCTGATTATGGATACATACCGTCAGGCCAAGGATCTCCCCAAGGCGCTGCAGACAGGGCGGGAAGCCATGGTCAAATACCCGAGCGATAATTCCATTCGCTCAAGCCAGGCGCTCTTGTTGGGCGAGAACCAGCAGACCGACGAGGCGGTCAAATTGCTTTCGAACGACTTGAAGGGGACGCCCAACGACCGCGACACCTATCTCAATCTTTCGCAGATCTACGAGCGGGGGCACCGCTACGCGGATGCGGAACAGGCCGCGCGCCAGGCAGAAGCATTTTCCGCTGATCCCCATGACAACGAGCTTGCCTGGCTGATGCTTGGCGCCGTCTACGAACGCCAGAAGCAATATGACAAGGCCGAGAACGAATTCAGAAAGATCCTGGACGTCAATCCCAAGAACGCCTCGGTGCTCAACTATTACGGCTACATGCTGGCTGATCGTGGCGTGCGGCTGGACGAAGCCCACGATCTGATCCAGCGCGCCGTGAACCTGGAGCCATTCAACGGCGCTTATCTGGACAGCCTGGGCTGGGTCTATTTCAAGCAGAACAAGACGGAAGAAGCCGAAGCCTTGCTGCGTAAGGCCATCGAGCGTGAACCCCACGATCCCACCATCCGTTCCCACCTTGGCGATGTTTTTGCCAGGCAGGGACGCACGGACCTTGCTGCCGCGGAGTGGGAAAAGTCTCTGACCGAATGGCGCCGCGCCTTGCCCGCCGACCTGGAAAGCGATAAAGTCGCCGAAGTCGAGAAAAAGCTCAACCAGGTGAAGCACCGCGTGGCCCAGAAGTCGCCTGCCACCGACGCCAAACCTTGAAATCACCGCATGCGAGAAATCCGAATCCCGGCGTTCGCGAAAGTGAACCTGCGTTTGGACGTGCTCGGAAAGCGCGCCGACGGTTACCACGAGCTCCGCACCATTTTTCAAACCGTCTCCCTGCACGATACCTTGCGCTTTCGTGCGTTCCCAAAATGCGGAATCGAACTCCAGATTCAGGGCAATGCACAGCTCTCTTGTGAGTCTGCAGAGAAAAATCTCGTCTATCGTGCGGTCGACTCGCTCCGCCGGGAACTGAAAATCCGTCCTGGCGTCGAAATCTTGCTCCAAAAAAGGATCCCGGCTGGCCGCGGCCTAGGCGGGGGCTCGAGTGATGCCGCCGCAGCTTTACTCGGGTATCTGCACTTCACGCGCAAGAAGCTGCACCCGACCCGGCTGATGGAGATTGCCGCGAGCCTCGGTGCCGACGTGCCTTTTTTCCTCTTGGGCGGCCGGGCCCTCGGCATCGGCAAGGGCGACGAAATCTATCCTCTGCCGGATATTTCCAAGCTCTTCCTTTTGATCGTTTCCCCGAAAAATATCCACGTTCCCACTCCCGACGCCTATCGTTGGCTCCACGCGCCGGAACTCGCTTCGTTGACAAAATTCGCCTCGACCCATAAACTATTTGAGTTCTGTGCTCTGTGCTGGAGCGCGCAGGGAGAGCGCCTCTCGAACGATTTCGAGGCGGCCGTCTTCCGGCGCCATCCCCGGCTGGCTCAAATCCGCCGGGTACTACTCCAGGGAGGGGCGTCAGGAGCCTTGCTGGCTGGTAGCGGTTCGGCGGTGTTCGGAGTGTTTCCGAGCCCAGCAAAGGCGCGCCGAGCCGTTGTCGGGTTTCCGCACGACCAGGCCTTCGTCTGCGAGACACTTTCGCGGAGTAGGTATGCGCGACTCATGAAAAGCGCGTCTGTCGTGTGACCCTCAGCGTCTCTTCGTCTTCTGACCTTCCTTTTCACTCAGTTCAGACCTTCGGCTCTGGTTCGACTTTCCCGTCATCGCAGAGCGGTGGCGAGTGCGAGCGCGTCGTGAACGACGAACGATTCAAAATCTTTAGCGGGACCGCCAATCCGGCGCTGGCCGAATCGATCTGCCATCACCTGGACGTGCCGCTGGGCAAGGCCCTGATCGGACGCTTCAGCGACGGCGAGATTTATTTTCAGATTCTGGAGAACGTGCGCGGCGCGGACGTCTTTGTCGTTCAGCCCTGCTCGTTCCCGGTGGATAACCATCTGCTCGAGCTGCTTCTGATGATTGACGCGTTCAAGCGCGCCTCGGCCTGGCGCATCACCGCCGTGCTTCCGTACTACTGCTATGCGCGCCAGGACCGCAAAGACAAGCCACGCGTCCCGATATCCGCGAAACTTGTCGCCGACCTGCTGGAAACCGCGGGTGCCAGCCGGGCGCTGACGTTGGACCTGCACGCCCCGCAGATTCAGGGCTATTTTGACGTTCCGGTGGATCACCTCTACGGCTCGCCGGTGCTGATCGATTATTTCCGTCACAAAAAACTGCCCAATCTGACGGTGGTCTCTCCGGATGCTGGCGGTGTGGAACGCGCGCGCGCCTTCGCGAAGAAGATGGATGCGCCCCTGGCTATCGTGGACAAGCGCCGCGTGGACATGGATGTAACCGAAGTCATGAACCTGATCGGCGATGTCAAGGGCCGTAGCGCGCTCATCGTCGACGACATCATCGATACCGCCGGGACGCTGGTGAAGACTGCCGACGCCCTCATTCGTGAAGGCGCCACGCAGGTGTTTGCCGCTTGCACCCACGCCGTTTTCTCTGGGCCCGCGGTCGAGCGCATCGAGAACTCGAAGATTACGGAAGTCGTGGCTACGGACTCCGTGCCGGTTTCCGAAGCGGCCAGGAAGCTGAAAAAAGTAACCATCCTGAGTGTGGCGAGCCTCCTGGCACGCGGCATCCGTTCCATTCATGAGGAAACGTCGATCAGCGAACTTTTTATTTGAGATTGTCCGGCAGACGTAGTGCCGGAGGTGATTCCAGGAAGGAAAGAAGCTATGGCTCAGATCATTGTTCAAGGAGCGCCTCGCGCCGAACGGGGCAAGAATGAAGCGCGCCGCCTGCGCAACAGCGGGAACGTGCCAGCGGTTCTTTACGGCGGGAAGGGCGAAGCCCTGACGCTGGCCGTCAACGCCAAGCAGGTCACCGCGATTCTCAAGTCGGAGACGGGGCAAAATACGTTGTTTCAGGTCGCCGTGTCCGGCAAGCAGGAACCCGCCATCGTGAAAGACTGGCAGGTGGATCCGGTCAGCGGCCGTTTGCTGCACGTGGATCTGCTCCGCGTCGCCATGGACGTGCGCATGAAGGTCAAGGTGCCCGTGCACACGTTTGGCGATCCGGCCGGGGTGAAGGTGCAGGGCGGCGTGTTTGAAATCGTGACCCGCGACGTGGAGGTCGAGTGCCTGCCCGCGGATATTCCCACGGAGTTTAAGGTGGATGTCAGCGGCCTGATGCTCAATCAAAGTTTGCGCGCAGCCGATCTCGTGATCGACAAGGCTAAGATCAAGCTGGTCACCGATGCCAACGCCGTGCTCGCGCACGTGGTGGCCCTCCGCGTCGAGGAAGAAAAACCCGTCGAAGCGGCCGCGGTTCCCGGTGCGGTGCCGGCGGAGCCCGAAGTCATCAAAAAGGGCAAGAAGGAAGTCGAAGGCGAGGAAGGCGCCGAGGTCAGCGAAAAGCCGGAAAAGCAGGAAAAGAAGAAGTAATTCTTTTTCGCGCGGCTCGCTGCATTTCTTATGCGGCTCATTGTTGGCCTTGGCAATCCGGGCCCGGAATATCAGTGGACGCCGCATAACCTCGGTTTCCTCGCCGTGGATGAACTTGCGAATCGTGGCGGCATTCGCGTGGAGCGCCCGGAAGCGCAGGCGCTCGTGGGACTTGGGAAGCTCGCGGGACAGGAAGTGATTCTTGCCAAGCCCCAGACGTACATGAACCTCAGCGGCATTTCGGTGGGCCGGCTGTTGGAAAAGTACGAAGCGGGGCCCGAGGAACTGCTGGTGCTGTTCGACGAACGGGATTTGCCCTGGGGCAGGATCCGCATTGGCGAGCGGGGCAGCCCGGGGACGCATAACGGGGCCAAGTCGGTCACCCGCGTCGTGGGCACGCAGGAATTTGCCCGCGTGCGCCTCGGAGTCGGGCCGGATCACCCGGTCAGCGATTTGGCGGCTTACGTTTTGCGGCCGATGAAGAAAGGCGAATTGGAAGTGGCTGCGGAAATGGTGGCAACCGCCGGTGACGCGGTGGAGCTGATTTTGAGCAAGGGCATCGCGGCGGCCATGAACAAGTTCAACCGCTGGGAACCCCCGGCGGCGTAGCGGCCGCCTTGGGAGCGGGCCCTCTGTGTGTAGTGGCCGGTCTTTCGACCGGCCAGCAGTAAAAGCAGACGTAGCGCCGTGAGAAGTGATCGGCGCTGCCGCGGCAGGGGGGTCGGAGCTTTAGCTCCGACATGCCAGAGCCCAAGCGAAGGGGCTTTAGCCCAGGGCGCGAAGCGCCCCTGAGGATTGGATTTTCCCGGGCCTCGCGCCCGGAACAGGAAGAAACGAGGTCATCATGGAAGAGCGTTTGTACGATCTGGTCTTCATCATTCGCCCGGCTACGCCGGAAGACGAAATCAAGAAGGTCCTCTCCTCGATCGAGCACGCCTGCACCGAAAAGGGTGCCAAGATCGAGAAGGCGGAAACCTGGGGCACCCGCAAGCTCGCCTACAAGGTGATGAAGCACCGCGAAGGAATCTATTTCTATCAGCAGGTGCGCACCACGCACGGTGAACTCGTGCACGAACTGGAGCGCCGTCTCGGCGTGCAGGACTCCGTCATCAAGTATCAGACCGTTCGCCTCGACGAAGACCTCAAGCGCCAGAAGAAACTTTCGCACAAGCGCGAACAGCGTGCCGCGCGACGTCCGCGCCGCCCCGCTCCGCCGCCGGCCGCCGTCGCCGAGCAGCACGCACCCGCGGAGTAAAGCGTTCGTGTAGCGGCCGCTGTCCGCGGCGGGCACGGTTCTTGAGAAGAGTATTCTAAAGCATTCGACTTGGGACGCTCCGCTGTGAATCCCCGGAGCGACATCGGAAAGGTAGGAAGTTATGGCAGAGGAACAGAAGCAACCGCAGGCTCCCCCATCGGCTGCTCCCCGCGAAGGCGGCGATGCTGCCCAGCCTGCACCCAGCGGTCCGGGTGGACAAGGTGCGCCCCGCCGCGAAGGCGGTCATTCAGGCGGACGGCGGGAAGGCGGTCCGGGTGGCGGGCGCCGCGAAAGCGGCCCCGGTGGAGGTCCCGGCGGGCCGGGCGGTCCTCGCCGCGGCAAGCGGCAGTATTTCCGCAAAAAGAAAGTGTGCAAGTTCTGTGTCGAAAAGATGGACTTCATCGATTACAAGCGCGCGGACATCCTGGCGCAGTTCGTCCAGGAACGCGGCAAGATTCTGCCTCGCCGCATGACCGGCGTCTGCTCGCGCCACCAGCGTTGGCTCGGCGTTGCCATCAAGCGCGCGCGCAACATCGCACTGCTGCCGTTCGCTGGCAGCGCTGCGGGAACTCAGGCGCCGCGCGCCGTCGAGGCTCCCAAAGCCTAGGGTTTAGGGGCGCAGGCTTCGGCATGCGCCTTTAGCGGCGCGCGCATCGCTCTTTTTGGGATGGCGACCTACTTGACCAACGTCATTCCGAACGGAGTTTGCGAAGTGAGGAATTTCTCTTCTGCGATTTAGGGATTACGAAAAGGTTTAGGAGATTGTCATGCAGATTATTCTTCAAGAAGATGTCGATAAACTCGGCCATCGCGGCGACGTCGTCACTGTCAAGCCCGGTTATGCCCGGAACTTCCTCTTGCCGAACAAACTGGCCGTCGAAGCCACGCGCGGCAACATGAAAGCCCTCGAGCGCATGCGCGCTGCGCTTGCAAAGAAGACTGCCACCGAACTCGAGGCCGCCAAGAAGCAAGCGGAATTACTCACCGGCGTCACGCTCAAGTTCGCGCGCAAGACCGGCGAGAACGACCAGATGTTCGGCTCCGTTACCACCGGCGACATCGCCGATGGACTGAAAGCGCAGGGCTTCGGCGTGGACAAACGCCAGGTCCAGCTCCCCGATCCGCTGAAATCCCTCGGCGAATTCCCCGTCACCATCAAGGTCTTCCGCGACGTCACCGCCGAAATCAAGGTCCAGGTCGAAAAGGAATCGTAATCGTAGGACCAGCCGAAGCCCATATCTAAAGGCACCAGCGCGGCTACGAACGCCGTTCGATTTTTGTGGCGAACTGCAGCTCATCCCTCGCAAAAATTGTTCAAGCTAGAAAGTTTTGCAGAGATTTCCTCGTAATTCACAAGCTAGCGGATTGACGCGCGCGGTTCTTCCGCTCACAATGCCCCCACCAATACAGGACAAGGGCCACGGATAAAGCGAAAAACTCCACGCTTGTTTTCTGGCGAGCCCGGTGCTACCATAGCGAAATAAAAGCGAACTGTATATTTAATCGTAATCTTACTGAAACATGCCTACTGACGCGACTCTCGAACGCCCGCTTCCGAACAACCTCGACGCCGAGCGTTCCATCCTGGGCGCCATCCTGATCGATAATCACGCCCTGAACACCGCCATCGAAGCGCTCAAGGCCGAGGATTTCTTCCTGCCTCAGCACCGGCAGGTATTCAAGCAGATGATCGTGCTGGGCGAGTCGCAACAGGCCATCGACCTCGTCACACTCACCGAGGAACTGCATCGCAGCGGCGAACTCGAATCCGCTGGCGGCGCTCCTTATTTGGCCTCCTTGGTTGACGGCGTGCCCCGCGTCTCCAACGTCGAGCACTACGCGCGCATCGTCAAGGAAAAGGCCATACTGCGCAATCTGATCCACGCCACCCACAATATCCAGCAGCGCGCCTTCGAGGGCGAGGACGGCGCGGATACCATTCTCGACAACGCCGAATCCAGCATCTTTGCCATCGCCGAAGACCGCGTCAAAGCCGGCTTGCTCTCCATAAAGGACATCGTTCACGAAAGTTTCGATCGCCTGGAGAAAATCTTCCGCGAAGGGAAGAGCATCACCGGCATTTCCACCGGCTATGGCGAACTCGACAAGCTGCTTTCCGGCCTGCAGCCTTCCGAACTCATCATTCTTGCCGCGCGCCCCTCGCAGGGAAAGACCGCCCTCGCGCTGAACATGGCGGAAAACATTGCCATCCGCGGCGGACTCCCTGTGGCCGTCTTTAGCCTGGAAATGTCCAAGGAATCGCTCCTGCAGCGCCTCGTGGCCTCCGTGGCACAGGTAGACGCGCACAAGTTCCGCACTGGCCATCTCAGCCGCGAAGACTGGCGGCGTATGACCGAAGCTCTCAGCACCATCGCCACCGCGCCGCTGTGGGTCGACGATGCCGGCTCTACCAGCGTCCTCGAAATCGGCGCCAAAGCCCGCCGCCTCAAACGCGACAAAGGCCTATCGCTCCTCATCGTTGACTATCTCCAGCTCATCACCGGCCGCGGCCGCTTCAATTCCCGCCAGGAAGAGGTGGCTAGCATCTCGCGCGGCTTGAAGGGCCTCGCCAAGGAACTGCAGATTCCCGTGCTCGTCCTCAGCCAGCTCACCCGCGCCCCTGAGCGCGACGAGCGCGGCCCGCAACTCTCCGACCTGCGCGAATCCGGGGCCATCGAACAGGACGCCGACGTGGTCATGTTCATCTACCGCCCGAACTTCTTCAACCTGAACGCCACGCCGGAAGAGCGCGACATGGCCGACATCCTCATCGCCAAGCAGCGCAACGGTCCCACCGACAAGGTCAAATTCGTTTTCCGCAGCCGCCTCACCCGCTTCGAAGAGGCTGCCCCTGACGCTTTCTCCCAATTCGCCGGTGGCGACGAAGAATCGTAGCCTCAGACTCAGATGAACCGATTCCATAAACGAATTTGCCTGCGACTTCTCATCGCACTAGCTCTGTTGGCTCTTCTTCCTGCCGCGGCTTGCGCCAAAGTCCGCGTTGCCGTTTGCCAGATTCTCGTCATCGATGGCGACCGCGAGGGAAATTTTCGCCGCATCGAATACGCGCTGCAGACCGCGCGCGCGCAACACGCGGACATTGCCACCTTTCCCGAGTCTTCCATCCTCGGCTGGGAAAATCCGTACGCGCACAAATCCGCAGCTCCCATTCCGGGGGCGGACAGTGATCGCATCGCCTTCCTCGCCAGACAATACGGCCTCATGATCGCTATTGGACTCGATGAGAAAGACGGCGACAAGCTTTACGATTCGGCGATCCTCGTCGACAAGCGCGGCAAGCTCCTTTGGAAGCATCGCAAGCTCAACGTGCTGCCCGAACTCATGGATCCTCCCTACGCCAAGGGAGACGCCGAGAGCATCAATGTGGTGGATACGGAGTTCGGTCGAATTGGCGTGGTCATCTGTGCGGACACGTTTTCCGACGAATACGCCAATCGCGTCGCCAGTCTCAAACCGGACCTGATGCTGGTTCCCTACGGCTGGGCCGAGACTGTCGACAAATGGCCTGCGCACGAACGGGATCTCGAGCAACTGGTCGTCAGCCGCGCAAAGATCTGGAAGTGCCCGGTGGTCGGAACCGATCTGGTCGGCGAAATGACCCAAGGCCCGTGGACCGGTCGCACGTATGGGGGAGGCAGTGTCGTTGCCGATGGTTCCGGAAACTTGCTGGCCATTCTCCGTGACCGTGACACCGATGTTCGGGTGCTGGAGTTGCCCCTCCGCCACTCCAAACACTGATCAGGCTGCTTCGGTTGCGGACTGAATCTCGTCCTTCTTCTTGTTGGCGTTGGCCGGCGGGAGCCCTGGCTGACTACCAATGGCCTTTTCGATTTGTAACACTCGTCGTCACTAGCGCAACGATCTAAAGCCCACGCGAATCTCTTCTGAAAGAAGTTGGGGCTGCTCCCAGGCCGCGAAGTGCACGCCTTTTTCAACCTTGTTGTGATGGATGAGTTTGGGATAGGCCCGCTCTGCCGAGCTCCGCGGGGCTGGATAGAGTTCGTCAGGGAAGGCGCTCACGGCAACCGGGATGGAGACGCCTTTGGCATTGAAATACCCGAGTTTGCCCCAATTCTCCCAATAGAGACGGGCGCCGGAAAGCCCCGTGTTCGTCAACCAGGTGATCGTGATGTTGTCGAGGATGTCGTCGCGGGTGGCGGCTACAGTTCACCGCGCTACTCCACCACGTTTCTGCTCCTCTACTACTAGACAGCTTCTACGGTCTGAAACGGGACGCTGCTCCCGGAGTGGATGGAGTGACGTGGAAAGAGTACGAGACGGA
>Ga0335077_10001125_pt1 | contig 31326 bp, 22 predicted proteins | sample Lox_Sample_31_FD_207151 | JGI IMG/M metagenome (GOLD analysis project Ga0335077, IMG submission 207151) | Soil microbial communities from Loxahatchee National Wildlife Refuge, Florida, United States - Lox_Sample_3.1 | ecosystem: Environmental > Terrestrial > Soil > Wetlands | place: USA... | reverse complement strand
CGATTGGAGCGCCTATTTCAAGGCGAGCGGCCTCGTGGTCGCGCCGTGGCTCAACGTGTCGGAGCTGCATTTCGCGAGCGAGCTCAGCGCGCAGCTCGCGCGCGAGTCGCTCGAGGATCTGAAGACTTACCTGCGCTGGGCGGTCGCGGCCTCGTCCTCCCGTTATCTGTCATCCGGCTTCGTCGCCGAGGACTTCGCTTTCAATCATGCCTACCTGCTCGGAACGGAGGTCGATCAGCCGCGTTGGCAGAAGTGCGTCGCCTGGGTCGATCGTGATCTCGGCGAGGATCTCGGCCGGGAGTTCGTGGCACGCGAGTTCCCCGCCGCCACGCAGGCCGCGGCGCTGCACATGACCGAGGAGATCGAGACCGCCATGCGCGAGCGCATCGAGCGGCTGACGTGGATGACGCCGGAAACAAAGGCGCAGGCGCTCGCAAAGCTTGCGGCTGTGCGCAACAAGATCGGCTACCCGCGGCACTGGCGCGATTACTCGCCGCTCGTCATCCGCCGCGATGACTTCTTCGGCAACGTGCAGCGCGCCGCGGAATTCGAGTCGCACCGGGAGGCAGCCAAGATCGGCCGTCCGGTGGACCGTGATGAGTGGGAGATGACGCCGCAGACCGTCAATGCTTACTACGACCCACAGCTCAACGACATCAACTTTCCGGCGGCCGTGCTGCTGCCGCCGCTGTTCGATGCGCGCATGGATGCCGCGCCCAACTATGGCAACACCGGCGGCACGATCGGTCACGAGCTGACCCACGGCTTCGACGATAGCGGGCGCCAATACGACGGCGCGGGCAATCTGCGCAACTGGTGGACGCCGACCGACGCCAAGCAGTTCGACGAACGCGCGCAATGCGTCCGTGATCAGTATGCCGCCTACACCGTAGTGGACGACGTGAAGATCAACAGCGCCCTCACGGCCGGCGAGGACATCGCCGACCTGGGCGGCGAGCTGCTCGCGTGGATGGCCTGGCAGGCCGATCAGGAGCACAAAGCAGCCGCTGCCGATCCGGCCGCGAAGCGCGACGGACTCACCGAGTCACAGCGTTTCTTCGTCGGGTTCGCGCAGTGGGCGTGCGGCAATGTGCGCCCGCAGCGGCTGCGCGCTTCGGCCATGGTGGATCCGCACTCACCGCCGCGCTACCGGATCAACGGCGTCGTCAGCAACATGCCCGAGTTCGCCGAGGCCTTCCACTGCAGAACCGGCCAGGCGCTCGTGAAGCCCGCGAGCAAACGCTGCGTGATTTGGTAAGGGGCAGCCTCAGCGCTGCTCGCTGGCGAAGGCCAGACACGCCTCGAGAACCCTGCGCAGCACCTCGCGCAGCGGCGCGGCGTAGGCAGGATCATAGAGCGGCGGCCAGGAATCCGCTTGCACGGGACCGGGAACTTCGGGCAGGTAGCCGCGACAGGCCAGCTCCATCTGCAGCGCATGCACCCCCGCAGTGGGCCGGCCGTGACAGCGCGTGATGTAGCCGCCCTTGAAGCGGCCATTGACGATGCTCGTGTAAGGGCTCGTTGCGCACACCGCGGCGACGCCCGTGGTGAGGGCGGCTGCGCAGCTGCGCCCATCCGCGGTGCCGATATTGAAATGCGGCAGATCGCCCGCGAACAGGCGCGGAATGCGCGAGCGGATGGAGTGGCAGTCGTAGAGCACGACCCGCGCATGGCGTGCGCGCAGGCGCGCAAGCTCGGTGCGCAGTGCATCGTGATACGGGTGAAAGTAACGCGCCGCGCGCCGCGCGATCGCCCGCTCATCCGGCTCCTCCCCCGGCAGGTAGAGGGGCTCGCCGTCGAAGGTGACGGTCGGACACAGCTCCGTTGTCGCCTGGCCCGGATAGAGCGAGGCACCCGATGGATCGCGGTTGACGTCGATCACGGTGCGACAGATGCGTGTCGCCACCACAGTTGCGCCGAGCGCGCTCGCGAAGTCGTACAGCTGGTCGACCCACCAGTCCGCATCGCGCCGTGCAATCCAGGGTGACCGCAGGCCCTCCGCGAGCCCGGCCGGCAGCTCGGTACCGGCATGCGGGACGCTGAGCAGCAGCGGGGCGCTGTCGCGGGTAATGCTGAGCCACTCGGGCATGACGTCACACCGTCTGGTGGGTTCGTGGGCCTGCTATTATCCATCGCGCACACGATCGCGATGAAGTGACGGGAGCTCCGCAGCCTGCATGAGCCCGCTTTGGTTCCGCTGGGCGCTGCTCGAGAATGGCTGGGCCACGGACGTGCGCCTGCGGATCTCTGGCGGCCGCATCGCCCGGATCGAGACCGCAGTGGCCGCATCTGCGGAGGACGAGAGGCACGGCGTCGCGCTTCCCGGTATGCCGAACGTGCACTCACACGCCTTCCAACGCGCCATGGCCGGTCTCACCGAAGTGGCCGGGCGCGCCGGTGACAATTTCTGGAGCTGGCGTGAGCTCATGTACCGCTTCGTGGAGCGGCTCGACCCCCAGGACGTGGAGGCCGTGGCAGCCCTGGCCTACGCCGAGATGCTCGAGAGCGGCTACACGCATGTGGCTGAGTTTCACTATCTGCACAACGACCAGGACGGTCGCCCCTACGTCAATCCTGGCGAGATGGCCGAGCGGATCGTGGCGGCGACGCACGCCACCGGTATTCGCCTGACGTTCCTGCCGGTGCTGTACGCGCACAGCAATTTCGGTGGCGCGCCGCCTCTTGCCGCCCAGCGCCGCTTCATCAACGATATCGGCCGCTTCGCGCGCGTGCTCGAAGCGAGCCGCGGCGCTCTGCGCGCGCTCGAGGATGCCAATCTCGGTGTCGCCCCGCACAGCCTGCGCGCCGTGACGCCCGAGGAGCTGGGCGAGGCGGTGCGCCTCGCCCCTGCAGGTCCAATCCACATCCATGTGGCCGAGCAGACAAAGGAGGTCGACGATTGTCTCGCCTGGTCGCGACAGCGTCCGGTCGAGTGGCTGCTCGAGCATGCGCCGGTCGATGAGCGCTGGTGCCTGGTGCACGCAACGCACATGACGGCCGAGGAAACGCGCCGGGCCGCGGCGAGCGGCGCCGTCGCGGGCCTGTGCCCGCTGACCGAGGCCAATCTGGGCGATGGCGTGTTCCCCGGTCCCGAGTTCCTCGACGCGGGCGGCGTCTACGGCATCGGCTCCGATTCCAACGTGCTCATCGATCCCGCGCAGGAGCTGCGTACCCTCGAGTACGGTCAGCGGCTCATGCGCCGCCAGCGCAACGTGTTCGCAAGCGCGCAGCGTGCCTCCACGGCGCGGCGACTGTACGAGGAGGCGCTCGCCGGTGGTGGTCGCGCGCTCGGCCGAGATGGCGTCACGCTGCGCCAAGGGGCGAGCGCCGACATCGTCAGCCTCGATGCCGAGCGGCTCGCGCTCGTGGACCGCCAGGCCGATGCGCTCCTCGACAGCTGGATCTTTGCGGCCCGCGAGCCGCTCATCGATTGTGTGTGGCGGCGCGGGGCGAAGCTCGTCGTCGCGGGTGCGCACGTCGCGCGCGAGCAGCTTGCTGCGAATTATCGGCGCGCGCTGCAGAAGCTGCTCGCGTAGGACCGCCGTCGCCGCAAGCCTCGGGCGAATGTCCCGAGCCCTACTCGGCGGCATCACTCCAGGACGGAGGTGCTGCGCCTTCGGGCAGTGGCGTGCGGGCGACGTTCATGAGGAGCGCGAGCAGCGCGTAGTAGCCGCACACTGCGCACAGATCAACGACACCCTGCTCCCCGAGAAGCGCGATCGCAGCCGCGTACACGGCGTCGGCGACCTCCGTCCGTGTGTGCAGCTGCGTGCAGAACTCGTAGATAACGGCCTCGTCTGCCTGCATCGCATGGGGTCGCCGACCGCCACCGAGCTCTGCGAGCAAGGATGAGGACAGACCTGATGCCAGCGCCTCCGGGGCGTGCACGTGCCACTCGTACGCCTGGCGAAAGTGACGCGCCGTCACGAGTATCGCCAGCTCGCGCAGCCTTGCGGGTATTGCGCTGTCGTAGCGCAAATACTCCCCGAGCCGCTGCGCGCGATCCGTGAGCTCCGGGCTGCGCAGCATCGCAACGAAGGGTCCGAAGAGCGCCCCGCGCCGTCCGCGCACGAGCGCGTCGCGGACGCGGCGCTGCGCCTCGGTGAGAGCGGCATCAGCGATTGGCGGCAGGCGATCGGAAGTTGGCATGCATGGAGACTCTCAGAATTCGTATGACAGGCCGGCAAAGAATCCCCTCCGGGGACCATACTGCGGCGCGAACACGCCGATCCCGGTGCCGCTGCGGATCTGGTAGATCTTGTCGAAGAGGTTGATCACATCGAAACGCAAGGTCAGGGGACTCGTGCCACCGATGCGGAATGCGTGTGTGAGGCCCAGATTGACCTGAGTGTAGCTCGGCGTGTGATCGCCGTTGGGGATCGTAGAGCCGTCCGCCAGAACGAGATCCTGGCGCAGTCCCGTGCCGAAGATCATGTCGGCGCTGACGCGCGTGCCGCGCCAGGCATAGGAGACTCCGCCCGATGCCGACACGCGCCCCTCGTGATCGAGATGGATGTAATTGTTGGCAATGTAGTTGAGGTCGTCCGGGTCGAAGTTGAACTGCGAGGACTCGACCTGCTTGCCCTTGGCGGTCTGGAATGCCACGTTGGCATAGAGCGAGAAGTTGCTCACTGAATAGTTCCCCGTGAACTCGATGCCGGCGATATGGCCGTAGCGATAGTTGAACGGAGTGAGAATGATCGGTGCGCCGAACTGACCCTCGTCGATGAGATGTCGCGCCTGCTCGAGGTAGCTGTCCACGCCGAGCGTCAGACTCTCGAACAGTTTCTGCTGCACGCCGAAATCGTAGTAGTTGGCGCTCTCGGCGATCGGCGCCGAATTCTCCGTGTTCGAGCCCGGCGGCAAGGCGCTCGTGCCGTAGTACTTGTTCAGGCTCTGGCTCGCAATCAACTCGAAGGGTGGGGGAGTGAAGTAACTCGAATATCCGCCGTGTAGGGTCGTGTTGTGCGGCAGTTGCCAGACGAAGTTGACCCTTGGGCTGGTCTGACTGCCGCTCGAGTAGCCGGTGTAGTGATCGAAACGCACGCCGTAGTTGAGCGTGAAACCGGAGAATATGCGCCACTCATCCTGCAGATAGGCGCTCTCGATCGCCTGCGTCTGCGAGCTATTGTCGATGATCGTCTGCGGAACCGTGACTGGCGTGGTGGCAAAGCATGTGGGCGGCGCGTCGGCACCCAGACACAGGACCTGCGACGTGCTGTTGTTCGTGGCCCAGTCGTGCTGCAGATAGAAGCCGGCGCGCACCGTATGCGCATCGCTCACCTTGTACGAGCCGTCGGTTTGCCATGCCACGGCGGTGTCGTCCTTGAAGGCGTCCTGCGCGACGCCGTTATAGAGCAGGTCGCCGGTCCAATCCGGCAGGAAGTGCAGGCTCGTGTAGCGGGCCGAGACCGAGCTCTCCCAGTTGAGCGCTCCCGCGGAGTGCTGCCAGGTGAGGATCGCGTACTCAGCGAGCTCGTGCTGGTTCTCATCCAAATTGTCGCTGAGGAACATGGTTTGACCATTCACGTTCAGCCCCAGCGTGGGCTGCAGCCCACGCTGGTTCGGAATCTCGAAACTGTCGTCCGAGAGCCCAAGGATCAGGGAAATGCGATTGTGGTCATCCACGATGTGCTCGAGGAAGCTGAAGACGTGGGCCTGCGTCGAGTCGTCGTGCAGCGGATCCGAGCTGCCGTCCGGGGATTCGATGCCGAGACCGGTATGCAGAACGTCGCCGGTGATGTAGTAGCTGAAGTTCCCGGAGCTGCCACCGTATTCTGCCGCGGGATGAATGGTGTCGTGGCTGCCGCCATAGATGGACAGCTCGCCGCCGGGTTGCAGCAGCCCGCTGTTGGTCGTCAGATCGATGATGCCCGCCGTGCGCAACCCGTATTCCGCCGGCAGCGCGCCGGTGATCAGACTGAGCGAGGCAACGAGCCTCGGGCTGAGCGTCTGGCTGAAGACGCTGATGCCCTCGGGCAGGATGACGCCGTTCAAACGGTATTGCAGATCGTTGTGATCGCCGCGGACATGGATCTGACCGAAGGAGTCCTGGACCACGTCCGGGGCCTGCAGCAATACCTGATTCATCTGCACATTGATGCCGCCGGGAGCCGCTGCGATGGCCGTGCTGTCAATCGTGTAGGTCGAGGCACCCGTCTGCACCTCGATCTCGGCACGCGCGGCATTCAGTCGCTGCGCGGTGACGACGACGGTCTGGACGGCGCCACCTGCGCCAGCCTGATCCGAAGCGGCGACCCGGGCTGCTTCGGGCTGGGATGCCACGGCATCCGTGGTGGCATCGCTCGGTGCGGGGGCTGCGTCGGCGTTGGCCGCATGCAGCGCGGCCGGGGCGAGCGCGGACACCCACAATCCGATCAGCACCAGAGGCAATGAGTTACAGGCAAGCCGGCATGCCGCATGGAAGCCAGCAACACGGACACGGAAATCGAACATCGGGGCTCTCCGCAAAAGCTGAAATGCCAGACCGGCGCTCGATAGCTCGAGGCCGGCTCATGCGCAGGACGAGGGTTCAGCTCAGGATCGCGGGGGGCCGCGACTGCGAGGCGTCGGGGCGTGTACCCGGAGGATCGCCGCGCGCGGTGCGGGAGTGGGGATGAAGTCTGCCGGGGCTGCGGCGAACGCGACATGCGTGCCGCTGATCGGACTCGAGAGCTGTGCGTACGCCAGACAACTGAGGCACAGAGTATTGTCCGGTAGCTGCTGATCCTGCTGCAGCGTCGTCTGCTCGGCGCCGCCGCTGTAATAGGCGTGGTCGAGTTGGTGCAGCAGCGCACCGTGCTGGCCGAGAACCAGCAGCAGGAGCAGCAACACCAGACGCGATCGATGCATATTGGGCAAGCGGAGCACAGTCGAGGGCAGTCTATACCCTCGGCTGGCAGCGCGCAGCGGTTTAGCTTCGCAAAAAACCGCACGACATGGGCGATTTCGAGCGCAAAACGCCCCATGATCCGGGTCCCGGCTCGGCTGCGTGCCCCAAGCCCGCTCGTGCGATCATGCAGCGCGGAGACTCCCGGCCATCGGAGGCGACCCGTGTCCGCATTCCCCCGTATCGTTGCATTCCGTGACGCTGTATCGGCGCAGCATTCCGCGCCCGCCCCCGAGAGCATCCTCGCGGGCCAGCCGCAAGTGACGACCTGGAACCATTACACCGATGACAGCAAGCAGTTCTTTGCGGGCATTTGGGCTGCGAGCCGCGGCGCCTGGCGCGTGCGCTACACGGAGCACGAGTTGTGTCATCTGCTCGCCGGACGCATCCTCATCGTCGCGGCCACCGGTGAGCGCTATGAGCTCGCCGCCGGCGATACCTTCGTGATTCCAGCAGGCTTCGTCGGCACCTGGGAGGTGCTCGAGGACTGTCGCAAGCTGTATGCAATCTTCGAGCGGGCGGGCTGAAATGGCACCGCGCCACGCGCATTGCTCAGCTCCGTGGGCTGGGAGTATGTTGTCGGCGCCGCCGCCCCCGCGTTCGGGCGGCCCGGAGACAGTGCCGGAGGACGACGGATGTTAGGTTCAGCACGCACCCGCCTTCTGATCAGCAGCGCCCTGCTCGGCGTTGCGCGCTTCGCTTCCGCGCATCACTCGGTCGCCGGCGAATTCGACGTTCACAAGATGGTGCGCCTGAACGGCGTCGTCTCGAAGGTGGATTGGGCCAACCCGCACATCTACGTTCACGTGAGCGTGAAGGATGACCACGGAGGCATCACCGAGTGGCGGCTCGAGTCCGTCCCGGTGGCGATGATGCGCAAGGCCGGCTTGAGCAAGGAAATGCTGCTTGGCCATGGTCAACCCGCCACGGTCGAGGTCTATCCCGCGCGCGATGGCACGCCGCATCTCGGCTTCATGGTCAAGATCACGTATGTCGACGGCCATCACTATCAATTCGCGCCCGATTCGCCGGCGACCGCCGCGCGTTGAGCCGGGCGCTGTGCGGCTTGCCGCCGCAACGAGGTAACTCGCATGAGCTCACATGCAAATTTTCCTCGCATCATGCTCACCTCTGCCGTGGTGCTCGCGGCGCTATGTGTCGGTTGCTCGCAAGGAGTCGGAGGGCGAGCAGAGGCGGCCTCCGGCGCTGCGCCGAGCACGCCGCGCCTGGCCGACGGACATCCCGACCTGAACGGTGTGTGGGACAACGGCTCAGGCATTGATTTCATCCGTCCGCAGAAATCGGCCGATGGGTCGGTCTGTCTCCTGGGCTGCGCGCCGGCGCCGCGACCGGTAGCGGCGGCGGACCGAGGCGCACCGCCGCCGCCTCCACCAGCGAACTTTCCCAGGTATCGGCCGCAATTTCTCGCGAAGGTCAAGCAGCTCAACGAGCAGCAACTGCAGGCCGATCCCGTGCTGCATTGCCGCTCGCCAGGCCTACCCCGCATCGGGCCGCCGGACAAGATCGTCCAGACTCCGGGTCAGATGGTGTTCCTATACGACGATGTTTCCGGTGCCTTCTGGCGCATCGTTCCCACCGACGGCCGCGCGCATCGCACGGACGTGGAGGACAGCTCGCTCGGAGACTCGGTCGGCCACTGGGAGGGCGACACGCTGGTCGTAGAGGCCACGAAATTCAGCGACGATACCTGGCTCACCGACAACGGCGCCTTCCACACCAGTGACATGCGCGTGACCGAGCGCATGCGCCGCAACGGAGACACGCTCGAATGGCAGGCCACGGTGGATGATCCGCAGGTCCTCGAGCAGTCGTGGAAAACGCAAGTGCGGATGGCGAAGCTCACCAAGCAAGAGCTGGTGGAGCCGACGCCCTGCGTCGATCAGGACATCGCACACGTGGTGGACAAGACTCACCACGACAACCCGCGGTAGCGCTTGGCTTCGACGGCGGTCGCGTTTCACACCGTTCGAGGCGACAGTACGGATTCCGCTGCACGCGCGATGGAGAGCAGCGCTCGATCCCGCCCGTTCTCACCCATGAGCATGAGCCCCACCGGAGCCTCTCCGGTGCGCTGTACGGGGATGGAGATCGCGCAGCCGTCGAGAAAATTCGCAATGGCGGGATTGCGCAGCACCAGCGCATTCGCACGGAAGTAGCTCGTGTCGTCCGCGAGCTCCTGCAGGGGCGGCGCGCTGATGGGCGCGGTCGGCATGACGACGGCATCGAAACCCGCCATGACTTTGCGCACACTGCGCTGCATCTCGCTACGAGCGCGCTGCAGGTCCAGATAATCGGCGGCCGTCTGCTCGCGGCCCTTGAGAATGCGCACCGCAACGTGCGGGTCGATCGCATCCGCATGAGCGTCCAGGATGTGCCGATACTCGGCATAAGACTCGGCCGCGCTGAAGCCACCCTTGGTGTGGATCTGGGGCAGACGCAGCAGCTCTCTGAGCGGTGCCCGCGCGATGTGCGCGCCGGCTGCAGAGAGCGTCTCCAGGGCACGCTCGAAGCTCTGCGCGACCACGGGCTCGAGATCCTCGAGCACATACGATTCGGGGAGCAGCAGCCGCAATGCGCGCAACGAGCAGGGATCGGGGACACGCAATTCGTCACCCGAGAGGACGGCATCGAGCAGCGCGCAGCAGCTCACCGTGCGCGCCAATGGCCCAACTGAATCGAGCGTGCTCGACAGCATCACGACCCCGGCGCGCGGTACGCGCTCCGCCGTCGGCTTGAATCCCACCACGCCGCAGAGCGCGGCCGGGATGCGGCACGATCCTCCCGTATCCGTTCCCAATGCGCCATGCGCCATGCCGTCGGCGACTGAGACGGCGGCACCGGAGGAGGAGCCGCCGGGAATGCGGCCCGTGGCGCGATCGAATGGATTGAGTGGCGTGCCGTAGTGAGGGTTCAGGCCGAGACCGGAGTAGGCGAGTTCGGTCATGTTGGTGCGGCCGATGACGATTAGGCCGGCGGCGCGCAGCCGGCTCACCACGCGAGCATCGGCCGAGGCAGGTGGCCGGGATCGCAGCACCCGCGTTCCCGCCGTCGTCACGTGGCCTGCAATGTCGAACAGATCTTTGACCGAGACCGGAATGCCCGCGAGCGGGGAGACGCTCACGCCCGCCGCGCGCAGCCGATCGATGGCATCGGCCTCGGCGCGCGCGGGCAGCGCCAGCACTTTGATGTAGGTGGCCGCGCCCTGTCCGTCAGGATCGGCGATGCGGTCCAGGCATTCCTCGGTGAGCTGCCGCGCGCTGCGGCGGCCGGTCGCGAGCTCCTCGGCTAGCTGCATCAAACTCAACATTTGCGTGGCATGGTAGCCGTGCCCGAGCGGCTGGGTCCACCGTCGGGCCTACGGTTTGCGACTTGCGGCTCGCGCTGCAGGCCGCCGAGGCGGCCCACGTACCGAGGCCTTTCGCGAGTGTATTGCGCGACAACTTCCTCGAAGGCATGGCCACCGGTCAGGCGGATCACGACTGGGCGGCAATTGCCCGCATCATCATGCGACGCGCCGGCTTCGAGCGCGGTTGAGTAGTCGAGACGCTTGGGAGCACGGAACTTGCTGCTGGCCAAGCACTGAGTTCAGCGGAGAGCATGACGATGCCAGAGAAAAGAGCTGTCGAGCGCGCCAAGCGTGATCTGCGTGCCGGCAAGCGGCCGAGCACGGCGGCCGGCGAGTTCGTACGCGAGGAGATGGAGCACATCCGCGAGGGCAAGCACGGGGCACGCTCCACGAAACAGGCGATCGCAATCGGCCTGTCCAAGGCGCGGCGCGTGGGCGTTCCGCTGCGGCCGCCTGCCACGGGTCAGACCTCGGAGCGCACGCGCGAAGCAGCGGAGCGCGCCTACGAGGTCGGTCAGGGCAAGCGCGCTCCCCGCTCGCGCTCTCGCAAACGCTCGAAGTCCGTCAGCCGTGCGCTCAAGCGCGAGGGCCGCTCCGCCGCCTCGAGGCGTGCGTTGTCGGCGCAGGCGCGGCGCGGAGCTGCGGCTCGGCGAGGGCGCAAGTCCGCGAGCGCGAGGACCTAGGGGCTTCCCCTGGCAGGCTGCGCCAGCAGCTGCCCGTCCGTTGCCGGCATCGCGGGGCCGTTCTGGTAGAAGCGGGCGGCGGGAGTCTGCTGCAAGAAGTGGTACGCCACGACTCCGAACGGGACGTCGGGACGGCTGTCGGGCTCCTGCTGCCAAGGCAGCTTGCCGCGAAAAGCCGTCCATGCCGCGGTCGGCGCGGGCGCGAAGCTGCGTTTGGGGTTTTCGACCTTGCGGATGTCGAGCCAGTAAGTCGCCGTGAGCAAGTCGTAAGCGAGGAGCTGCATCGTCAGATCCACGACGCGGCGGCCACGCGCCGCCTTTAACCGGCTGTAGGCTTCGATGTCGGCGACGCCGAAATCGGCTGCGTTGCCCTCGGGCGTCACGAACTGAGCCTGGCTCTGAATCTCCGCCCAGACGTCCATGAACGCGAAGTAGGGCTCGATCATCGCGGGTGACAGGCGCAGCTGCTCTGGCGTGAGCACGTCCTTCGGAAAGACACCAGTGAAGAACGCGGTGGGGCCACGGTCACTGAAGCGCTCGATTCGCTGCGCGATCGCAGCGTCCATGTTCGCGATGGCGTTGGTGAAGGCCTCGATCGCGTTGCTCATGGGATAGGGATCCCAGTTCGCGCACGACAGCACGTAGCCGTGGCGGCCGTGACTGAGCGGACCGCCCTTCACGTAGTACTTCATGAATTGCGGCGTCGACAGCTCCCAGGAATCGCCCGGCGAGGCATCGAGCAGCACGACGGGGTTCTGCTCGCCGGAGTTGATCTGCACCAGCACGTTGTCGCGCAGCGCTGCCCAGGCTTGCCAGGCCGAGCCCTGACGGATGTACGAGGCGCGCATGCTCTCGGGGTCCTGGATGATGCGCTTGGGATCATCCTCGAACAGATAGCTGCCGCGCAGGATGTCCATCACGCGCGCGGCGTCCCACGCGACCCATTTGAAAGGACGCTTCTGCTGCACCAGGGCGGCCATCGGCGTGACGCTCGAGTTCATGCCGAGCTTGTCCATGGCATGGATCAAGTCGGCCCATTCGAGTGCCGCTCGGCCATCGGCTACCAGCATGACAGCCAGCGCGTCGGCGTAGGCGTTGCTGGTGCCGCCGCCCGTCGACGTTGCGAGCGGTTGTAATCCGGCCTTCTTGAGCGCCGCCGCGGCGCTCATGCGCTCGCCCCGGTAGTAGGCCTGGCCGCGTCCGACCATGGTCGCGAGGAAATTACTCGTGAGGAACAGATCGCCTTCGCCGAGCGAGCCACGCGAGTACATGACGGGGGTGACGCGCCTGTTGAGCAGATCCACCAGCAGCTGCATGAATTCGGGACCCGAGGCTTCGAAGGGCACTGAGTTGGCACGAATGACGAGAAAGGCGCGCACCAGCTCCTCGGAGTCGATCTCCGGCAAGACACCCTCGCGCGCACCGGCACGCGCGCTCGATAGCTGCTCGAACTCCTCGCGCTTGACCTGTACTTCACGCTGCGCGCCGGCCCCGCGGTTCAATCCATAGACAGGGATGTTCTCCGCGCCGGCTTCGGCGCGCAGGTCACGACCATCGGCGGCACGCTGGATCGCGGCCGGGCTATAGCGCACCTGTGCGCCGTGACGTGCGACGTCGATCACCTGCTCGATGGTGAGATCGTGACCCGTCAGTGTGATGATGCGGTCGCCCGCAGCGGCTGTGATCGCATGATAGTCAGCGGCGCATGCGCCGTGCGTCGCGAGGTCTGCGGTGGCGGCGCAGGCAAGCAGCAGCCATGTGAACGCCATGGAGCGAAGGCACGTTCCCGACATGAGACCCCCTCGTGGTTTGAAAGCAGGCGCGATGCACAACTCTACCTCAGGGCCACCGCGTGTGGTCGACGGCGGCGCGCCGCATCACGGCGTGAGTGACGGTTAACGCGCTTGCATGTGGATATCACGATAATTTTTCGGCGCGCGGATTTTGGAGGTACGATCTTGCGCGCACGAGACACGAAAGCGGTCGGACCAGTAGCCGCGAAAACACATCAGTCGCGATCGTGCGGCTGAAGGAAGGGGACCCGTGATGCATAGCTCTTCGCAACCGTGGCGTTGCGCGCTCCTGGGCGCACTGCTCGTGATGACCTGGGGTGCATCGGGCGCGCGCGCCGCGCCTGCGTACACGCCCATCGATACCACGCTCGCCAACAAGACCATCACGCTCACCGGGCGCGATCTCACGATCGAGCAGATCGTGGCCGTGGCGCGCCACGGCGCGCAGGTGCAGTTGAGCCCAGAGGCGCGGCAACGCGAGGCGGACAACTACGGCCTGTTGCTCGAAGCGACGGCGGAGGGCATCTCCGTCTACTGGTTCAATCGCGGCGCCGGCGATCAGCGCGAGACGGTGCTGTTCACGGGCGATGCGCTCTCCGCGGAGAACAAGCCGAAAGTCGAGCAGATGCAGATGCGCAGCTTCCGACGCGGCGCGCTGTCGGGTTTTGGTCCCGAGGTGGATCGTGAGGACATCGTGCGCGCCATGATGGTGGTGCGCGCGAATGCGATGACCTTCAACGCGCCGAGCCCGCAGCTCGCGCAAATGCTCATCGACATGCTCAACAAGCGCGTGACTCCGGTCGTGCAGACGCGTGGCACGGTCGGCGAGGGCGACCTGGCGCAGCTGGGCAACGTCGGCGGCGTGATGGTGGGCGCGGGCGATGCCTACTATCAGGGGCAGCGCATGCCCGCATCCCAGGCTCTCGAGCGCGCGGGCCTGAAGCCCATTCAGCCGTTTGCCGCCGATGACAACGCGCTCACCAGCAGTGATGCCTACGCGACCGGGCAGGCCGCTCTCGTGGTCGCCGACGGCCAGCGCACGCTCGAGTGGGCCGATCTCACCTATGCGATGGATTTGAACGGCATGAACAGCAGCATCACTCCGCTCAGCCTCGTGGTGCAGTGTGACAGGCCGCGCAAGTTTCTGAACTGGGATGCGGCGCGCGTGCTCGACATGCTCAAGGGCAGCTATCTCTTCGAGGCCGATCCCTCCCGCATCATTCAGGACCCGGAGAGCCTGCGCGCCTCATCGATCCGCCAGGCGGCGGCCTGGGAGGAGTGGTCGGCGCTCAACGATGCGGTGCTCTTTCAGGCCAACTCCTCCGATCACAATCCGGCCGTGCACGTCGGCCTCGGCCCCGAGGACTCCTGGGAGCTCGGCAGTCCGCAGATGCTCAAGTTCTACGTGAAGGGCGGCAAGCTGAGCAATGGCCACCACGGCTACATCGTCTCGAATGCCAACTGGGACCCATACCCGCTCGCAAACAAGCTCGAGAACTTCACCATTGCGCTTGCGAACATGGATGTCGCCGTGTCGCTGCGCATCGATCGCTTCAGCAATCCCTTTTTCACCGTCGTGAAAGCCGCGGACGTGCTGCCGGGCACGGCCGGCCAGGACTGGGGATATACGCCGGTGGAGCTGCAGCAGCAGATGCAGAGTCTCACCAATCCGGTCGCTCCCTCCGGAGCCGCCATCGTCAGCACGGTGGAGGACCTGCAGGCGCAGACGCTCATCAAGGTGCAGCGGGCCAGACAGGCGGTCTCGGTCACAATGGACATGTTGGCCTTCGATCTGCTCGAGGGCGGCTTCTGGATGGATGTGCGCAAAGCGCAGAACCCGAATCGCAACTTCGGACGCGCACCCACCGCCGCCTGGAATGCCTTGCGCAAGGAAGTGCCTCTGCAGCGTCAGTCGGCAGATTTCCCCGCACGCTCGGAGGAAGCACGTGCGACCGATATGGTGCACGGCACCGATCCGGCGTCGTTCTATGCGCCGAGCGGCGCGCTCGGGATGCCCGCCGCGCTGACGGCGCACACTTGCAAGTCCACATCCTGAGGGTCGAACCGTGACCACGCAGTTTGGGAGTCCCACATGAGTCACCGCACACACCTCACGCTGGCAGCGGCTCTGACTGTCGCAGCAATCGGATGCGCTTGCAGCGCCCCGGCGTGGGCGCAAACGCAAGCTGCGTACGTCGCCATTCAGCCGCGTGCGGGCGAGAAAGTCATCACTCTCACCGGACACGATCTCTCGATCGATGAAGTCGTGCGGGTAGCGCGCTACGGGGCGCCGGTGCAGTTGAGCAGTGAGGCTCGACAGCGCTCGGCGGATGCCTACGGCCTGCTGCTCGAGGCGGCGGCGGAAGGCATTCCCGTCTACTGGTTCAACAGGGGCGCCGGAGCGCAACGCGAAACGGAGATCTTCTCGGGCGATCCGCTCTCTGCGGAGAACTCGGCCAAGCTCTCGCAGCGCCAGCTCGGCATCTTTCGGCGCGGCGCCACCATCGGCCTCGGACCGGAGGTGTCTCAGGAGGAGATCGTGCGCGCGATGCTGGTCGTGCGCGCCAACGCGATGAGCTACGAGGCCGCAAGCCCGCAGCTCACGCAGATGCTGCTCGATCTGCTCAACCATCGCATCACACCCGTCGTGTGGTCGCGCACGACCGTCGGTGAAGGTGATCTCGTGCCTCTCATGAACGTCGGCGCGACCATGGTGGGCGCCGGGGAGGCCTACTATCAGGGCGTGCGCATGCCGGCTGCCGACGCGCTGCGCAAGGCCGGACTGAAACCGCTCGCGCCCTTCGCCGCGGATGACAGCGAGCTCACGAGCTCCAACGCCTACGCGACGGGGCAGGCCGCGTTGCTCGTCGACGATGCGCGGCACGTGCTCGAATGGGGCGACCTCACCTACGCCATCGACCTCGACGGCATGAACAGCTCCATCACGCCGCTCTCGAGCGTCGTCCAACGCAATCGGCCTTTCAAATGGCTCAACTGGCACGCCGCGCGCACGCTCGACATGTTGAAGGGAAGTTATCTGTTCGAGGAGGATCCTCACCGCATCATCCAGGATCCGGAGAGCCTGCGGGCGTCCTCGATCCGTCAGGCCTCGGCGTGGCAGGCGTGGGGTACCCTGCGGGACGATGTGCTCATCCAGATGAACTCCTCCGATCACAACCCCGCGGTGCGCGTGGGCATGTCGCCGAGTGACTCGTGGGAGCTCGACACTCCGCAGCTGCGCAAGTTCTTCGTCAAAGGCGGTCCGCACAGTGGGGGCAAGCACGGCTACATCGTCTCGGACGCCAATTGGGATCCGTATCCCATGTCGAACGACATCGAGGCGTTCACGATCGCCCTTGCCAATGCCGACGTGACCGTCGCGCAGCGCACCGATCGCTTCACGAATACCTTCTTCACCGTCGTACGCCCGGCGGACGTGCTGCCCCCGGGATCGGAGACGGCGCCGGGCGGCTTCGCGGGCTTCGCCGCCGCCGCGCTCTTTCAAGAGATCCAGTCACTCGCCGTGCCGGTGAATCCCGAAGGCAACGCAATCGTGCAGACGGTGGAGGACCTGCAGGCGCAGAGCCGTTTGAAAGTCGTGCACGCTCGTCAGGCCGTCGCCGACACGCTCGAGCTGCTCGCGGACGATCTGCTCACGGGGACTTTCTGGATGGACGTGCGCAAGGTGCAGAACGGCGGGCGAAACTTCGGCCCGGCGCCGACCGCCGCGTGGCAGGCATTTCGCAAGGTGGTGCCGTTCCAGCCGGGCTCGGGCCCGGCTCCGCAGGTCCCGATCCACGAGCTCACGGTGAGCTACATGCGCTCGACACCGGTCAGCCTGTTCTACGGCGACGCGGGCAAGCTGCCCGCTCAGTAAACCGCCAGACGATGCGTCACGAAGATCACGAGGACGCCGAGCGCGAGCGCTAGATACGGCAGAATGCCGGCGCGCTTGGCGGTCACCTCGCCCGGTGCCAGTGCCAGATCCTCGCTCATCGCCGCCGGGAAGCGCCCCTTGTCCTGGATGTAATGCCGATAGCAGAACACCGGGATGATGAGCGCGGCGAAGATCAAGCCGCTGCGCAGCGTGCCCACGCCCGAGACATCGGCGCCCATGCCGATGAAGGCGGCGTTTACGAACGACAATACGGCGCCGGCCGCAATGATCCAGGTCGGTGCCCGCCATGGGCGCATCTGCTGCGGCCGGTCCATGCGATGAATCCAGCCAGCGTTGAGATTGAGGAAGCTGAAGATCAGATAGCCGACGTTGGCCGCGGCGAGCACGAAGACATAGTCGGACATCAGCAGCAATACCAGATTGAAGCCCAGATTGGTGAGCATGGCGTTGGTCGGCGCGCCATGGTGGTTGAGCTTCGAGAGGTATTTGGGTACCCAGCCATCGACGGATGCCTGATAGAGGGTGCGCGAGGAGCCCGCCATGGAAGTCATCAAGGACAGCACGAGCGCCAGGATCAGCATCACGATGAGGAACGCTCCGCCGATCGCGCCGAGGTGCACCATGCGGGCCATCACCCGGGCGACTCCCATGCCGCTGTAGATGTCGGGCGCCAGAATGCCGTTGTAGACAGCGGGTGCGAGGACATTGCCGTGCGCGTCGAGCACTGGCGCCTTCACGATCTCGCCGAGACCCAGAAAGCCCTGAAACGCGAACGGCACGAGCGTGTACACCACCACGCACAGCAGACCGGAATAGAAGATGGCCTTGAAGGTGTCGGTCTTCGGATCCTTGAACTCGCCCGTGTAGCACACCGCGGTCTCGAAGCCATAGGTGGACCAGGCGGCGAGGAACATCCCCCCGGCGATCACCGTCCAGCCGGCCAGATTCCAGGTGCCGTTGTGCACCACACCGCTCGCGTCGTGCACGAGCGGCACGAGCGGAAAGAAGTTGGCGGCAACCACATCGCCGGTGAGCAGCGGCATGACGCCGATGAGGATGAGCGGAATCATCGCAGAGATGCCCAGGATCTTCGTCGTGTTGGCCGAGCGCAGGATGCCGCCATCCTGGATCAGCTTCACCGCGAGCAGGATCGCCGCGCCGAGCACGAACACCGCGTTGATGCGCAAGGTCAGGCCGACCTTGATCGCGCTCAGATCGAGCAGCGTCAGCTGCCACGTGTTGATGTGCGCATCCGGAGCGAACAGACCATTGAGGATATAGCCCGCGGCGAGCCCCGAGCCGATCGCTTGCACGGGTGACCACGCAAACCAATTGCACCACACCGAGATGGGCGCCACGAGCTTGCTGTAGCGCACCCACGCGATCGCCCCGTACACGGAGGCGCCGCCGGATTTGTCGGGAAACAGCCCGGCAATCTCCGCATAGGTGAACGATTGCACGAATCCCATAGCGATGGAGGCGCTCCAGATCACCCACGACAGATGACCGACGATCGAGGCGACCGCGCCGATCGAGAACAGCACGAGGGGCGGTACGCCGCTCGCGACCCAGAACGCGCCCGTCCAATCGATGCCGCGCTCCAAACTCGCTGCCTTGACTTGCGCTTGCGCGCCTGCCGCCTCGACGCTGTTTGCTGGACTGCTCACCCTGTCACCCCCCGAATCACGCGTCTCGCTACTTGAACTGCTGCTCGAGCGCCTCGGCGACCTCGAACAGATCGCCCACGATGCCGTACTTCGCGACGCTGAATATGGACGCGCCGGGGTCGGAGTTGACCGCCACGATCGTCGCGACGTGCTTCATCCCCGCGAGATGTTGAATGGCCCCGGAGATGCCCATGGCGATGTATAGCTTGCAGCCGCTCGCTGTCTTGCCCGATTGCCCGATCTGGCGGCTCTTCGGCAGCCAGCCCGCATCCGCGACGGGCCGCGAGCAGCCCAGCGTCGCGCCAATCGCCGCGGCGAGCTCGCGGAAGCGCTCGACGTTAGCCTGCTCGCCGACGCCGCGGCCGATCGCGAGAATGAACTCCACGCCGGCCATGTCCACATCATCCGCCGAGCTCGAGTCGATGAACCCGACGCTGCTCGTACGCGCGCGCCCGAGATCCGTCTCGAACGTGGTGACCTGCGGCGCGGCGCTGCCCTCGGGAGCCCGAAAGACTCCCGCACGCACCGCGAGCACGATCACATCTTTATCGGGAAACTCCACTTCCACGGCGACCTTCTGCCCGTAGCCGCCCCGCGTGGCAATGAGCTTGCCGCCCGAGTCGTACTCGATCTTGAAGATGTCGGTCGCGAAGCCGCACCCGCCGTGGGCGGCGAGGGCCGCCGCGTAGCCGAAGGAGTCGACGCTGTGGGGGAGCAGCACCAGCGCGGGCCGCCGCGCTTCGATGAGGCCGCGCACCGCACGCGCGAAGATCTCGGGCTCGAATTCCGCGACAGGCGAGCGCACCGTGACGATCTCATCGACACCGGTGACACTCAGGCTTGGCACCAGCTGTGAGGCATCCTGCGCGATGAGCGCGACGACGATCCGGTCGGAGGGAGCGCGCCGCGCTGCGTGTGCGGCGCCCACGAGCTCGAGGCTCGGCGGCCGTAGCTGACCCTGGCGGTGCTCCGCGACGACGAGGATCTCGCTCATCGCGCGCTCCCCGTCGCGTCCTTGATGATCTGCGCGAGCCGCGCAGCCTGCTCTTCGACGCTTCCCTCGAGCATCTGCGCGCGTCCCCGGTCGGGTATGTACATGCGCCGCACGCGTGCGGCCGAGCCTGCCTCGCCGACCTCGCCCGCCGCGATACCGAGCTCCTCAAGCCCGAGTACCTCGATAGGCTTGGCCGCCGCCTGCTTGATGCTGCGCAAGGAGGCGTAGCGCGGTGCGTTGATGCCGAGCTGAATCGTGAGGACCGCGGGGCACTCGATCTGCATCTCGTGCAGGGTGCCGCCCTCGAGCTCGCGGCGCACGACTGCGCTCTTGGCGCCGGGGGTGTAGGTCAGGCCCGCAACGACGGCCGCATGCGGCCAGCCCAGGAGCGCCGCGGTCGCGACGCCTGTCGCTGCAAAGGCATGATCGGAGGCCTGTACGCCTGCGAAGAGCAGGTCGGGTGCTTCCTTGCGCGCCACGGCGGCAAGCACGCGGGCGATGGCAATCGCGTCGGACCCGGCGAGTGCCTCGTCCCAGACCCGCACCGCGCGGTCGGCGCCCTTTGCGAGACACTTGCGCAGCGCCTCATCCGCATCCTCGGGGCCGACGCACACGACGATCACTTCCACGGGCGCGGTACCCGCCTCCCTGATCCGCACCGCCTCCTCGAGCGAATACTCATCCCACTCGTTGAGATCACGGATCAGAAAGTCCGGCTCCACGTCACGCCCGTCGGCTCGGATCTCGAAATCCTCATCGAGCGCTGCGACCTGCTTGACCGCGACCAGCACCTTCACGGCGCGGTCTCGCGAGGCGATGCGCGCCGCATCAGGCGGCCACCACGGCGGTCGCTGGCGACTTCTCGGCCTGCAGCGCTTCGGCGATGAGCTCGATCAGTTCTTTCACGACGAACTTGCCCTCGTTGCCCGTTGCCTTCAGGGCATCCTCGAACATCGTCAGGTCCTTCGGACAGCTCACGACATAGACCTGCAGACCCGGGATCGCCGCGGCCTCACGCATTCGATTGTGCGCAGGCCGATCGGCGCCCACTGGATCCGGCATCCAGATGCGACCACCTCCCGCGCCACAGCAGAAGGAGTTCGCACGGCAGCGGCCCATCTCCACCAGCTCGCAGCCGAGCAGGCCCAGGATAGCGCGCGGCGCATCATAACCTTTGTTGAAGCGGCCGAGATGGCAGGGATCATGGAACGTGACCCGAAGTCCGAGCTTGCGCTTCGGCGCCAGCCGCTGCTCTTGCAGCAGCCGTAGCACGAGCGTCGTGTAGTGCTCGATGGAGTAATTGCCGCCGAAATCCGGGTATTCGTTGCGGATGGTGTTGTAGGAATGCGGGTCCGTGGTGACGATGCTCTTGAAGGATGACCCGGAGAAGCTCTTGATGTTGGCCGTCGCGAGCATCTCGTAGAGGCCTTCCTCGCCCACGCGGCGCACGTCGTTACCGGCATTCGATTCGGCTTCGTAGAGAATGCCGTAGTCGACACCCGCCTGGTGCAGCAGCGAGGCGAAGGTCTGCGTCACCTTCTGGTTGCGCGGGTCGAAGGACGCATAATCGCCCACGAACCACAGCAACTCGACGCTCTCCTTGCGCGCGTCCTTGACGGCGAAGGGTAGGCCCTTGGTCCACGCGGGGCGCTTGCGTTTGGATTCACCGAAGGAGTTGCCCGACTTGTGAATCGCCTGCAGCGTCTTCTGCAGCTGCGGATCCATGGTGCCATCCTCGACGAGCTTGCGGCGCATCTGCACGATGAGCGGCAGATGCTCGATCGCGACGGGACACACTTCCACACACGCCATGCACGTGCGGCAGGACCACAGCGTCTCCGTCGCAACCTGGCCCGGAGCCTTGCCGTGCACGTCGAGCTCTGCAGCCGGAGGCAGCTCGCGCGACTCGAGCGTGCGGTTGGCGAACTCCCGCAGTGACAGGATCACGTCGCGCGGCGACAGGGGCGCGCCGACGGCGCGCGCAGGACACGCCTCGTGACAGCGGCCGCACTTGGTGCAGGCATCGAGATTCAGCAGCTGCTTCCAGCTGAGGTCGGTGATGTACTGAACTCCCGCGCGCTCCTGGCTCTGCGGCACGCCGGGCAAGCGCTGGGCAGCCTGGGGGTCGCGCAGCAGCAGCGAGCCGGCGGCTGTGAAGATGTGCTTGACCTTGCTGTAAGGGATGAGGGCGATGAAGGCGAGGGCGAGTACGCCGTGGAACCACCACAGGCTCCAGCGCAGCGCCGCGGCCGCGGGGGCCGTCAGACCCAGCGCCCGCATCGCATCGGCAATGATGGCACCCACGGGTGACCACCAGCGGTAGTCCCACACGTCAGGGCGGCCTGCGAGCCATACGAGCCGCGCCGCCTCGAGCACGTAACCCGTGATGGCGATCAGCAGCAGGGTCCAGAGAAACGCCCAGTCTTCGCGCCGATAGCCACTGCGGTCGTAGTCGGCATCACCGGGCTTGCGATCCGGCCGCGCGTAGTCGAGCTTCGGCGGCTTCAGCCAGCCGCGCCGGTACATCATGTAGAGCAGTCCACCGCTCAGCAGCACTCCGGCGACATCGAGCACCAGCGAGAACCAGAGATAGAAGTCTCCGTGCCAGAAATGCACCCCGAGCAGAGGCCCGACGACGTCGTAGTCCAGAGTGATCGTGGAGGTGCCGAGAAACAGCAGCACGAAGCCATAGAAGATGAGGCGATGGGCTTCGCCCGCGCCCCGGTCGCGGCGCGCAACCGTGCGATGGCTCAAGAGCGTACCGACCATGGCGCCGAAGCGTCCCAGCAGGCCGCCGCGGATCTCCGCGGCGGCACCGCGCCGGTACTTACGGATCTGAACGTAGACGCCGAAGCCGAAGACCGCGACCGCAACGCCGGCGATCGCATAGAAGGCGCCGATCGCCGCGGGGCTGAACTGCTCGAACAGTACCCGGGTTACGGCGTCGCGGGCGACCATCGCTCAGGCTTCATCAGGACTGATACTCCACCTCGGTCTTGCCACCCGGCATGTGTGCCACGCCCCACACGGCGACCTCGCGCTTGTAGGGCTTCGCGAACTGCGCGTTCGCCTCCTCGATCTCCCGGGCGAGGCGATGGCCCGAGAAGGTCGCATCGGCGATGAGTCGCGGGGCCTCGGCATCTCCGATCACATAGACGTTCTTTACGCCGTGCTGTGCCCAGCTCGACTTGGCATCCTTGAGCTCACGGTACAGCGCATCGTCCGAGTGCCGTCCGGTCACGAGCACCAGGGAATCGAAGTCGTGCCAGTGCTGGGTCTTGTTCGCATCGCGCGGCAACACGCCGGGCCCACGGTAGCTGCGTCGCGAACCGTCGCCCCAGATGTTGTAGAGCTCCAGGCGATTGGGCTGGATACGCGAGCAGAACGTGTGCTCGAGCACCCGCACATGCAGCTCGTGCAGGCGGCGCATCATGTTCGGATATTCGAGCGTGAAGTGCATGTAGTTCGCCAGGTGCACGCCCGTGACGATGGTCACCTCGTGACCTGCGAGCGCCAGCTTCTCCGCCAGGCTCGGTGCCATGAAATAGGTATCGGCGTTCAAAATCGCGACGCGCTTGCCGAGCTTCTTGTTGCCGGCGAACACCTGCTCGGGGGTCAGCTGATCGGGACGCGCCGCATCGGCGCCCTCGATAGGCTCGTGCGAGAGGCAGTTGGTGCCATCCGTATTCCAGGAGGAGCCGGTTGCAACCACGATCTTGTCGGCGCCGTAGGCGAGGGCGGCGGCAGCGGTCATGGGCTTCTGGCCCAGCGCTACCTGCGATTGCTTGTTGCGCTTGATCAGCTTGTTCAACTGGGTCTCGCGATAGTCGCGATGGAAGCCCCACTCTCCGAGGCCGGGGAGCGTCGCGAGCGCATTCACGTGGCCCCCGACCTTCTGCGCCGTGTCGTAGAGATGCACGATGTAGCCGCGCTCCATGAGCACGCGCGCGCACTCGGCACCGGCAGGCCCCGCGCCGACGACCAGGAACGAGTCCTCGGAGGTCTTCTTCGGGAAGCGCTCCGGATGCCAGCCGCGCCGGTACTCCTCGCCAGCGGTCGCGTTTTGCGTGCAGATCATCGGCGGACCGCCGATCTCCCAGCGCGAGATGCAGACGTTGCAGCCGATGCACGTGCGGATGTCGTCGTAGCGGCCCTCTTCGATCTTCTTCGGCAGCCACGGATCGGAGATCGAGGGGCGGGCGGCGCCGATGATGTCGGCGTATCCCTTGGTGACGATCTCCGTCATCTTCTCGGGATCGGTAAAGCGCCCCACACCGAGAACGGGCTTCTTCACCACCTCCTTGATCACCTTCGTCCAGGGCACCTGATGGCCCTGTAGATAGAAGCGCGAGGGACCGGCATCCTCGCCCCACTCCGCGATGTCCCCGACATCGATGTCCCACAGATCCACGAGCGGATCGGCGAGCTTTGCGAACTGCGCACCGTCGCGCTCCGCCTCGATGCTCGCGGGGCCATACAGCGTATCGACCGCGAAGCGCGTGGCGATCGCGCAGTCCTTGCCCACCGCCGCGCGCACCTTCTCCAGAGTCTCGAGCCAGAAGCGGGCGCGGTTCTCGAGCGAGCCGCCATACTTGTCGCGGCGCTTGTTGTAGTACGGCGACAGGAACTGCAGCGGCAGGTAAGAGTGCGCTCCGTAGACGTACACGATGTCGAAGCCCGCATCGCGCGCGCGCAGCGCCGCATCCACGTAGTACTGCTGCACCATCGCGATGTCATCGAGATCCATCTCCTTGCAATAGGTGAGCGTCTCGAATTCCGAGGCATACTGGCTCGGGCCGCGCGGCGTCGCGCGCGACTCCATGTTCGGCGCGTGCGAGGATCCGTACCACATCTCGACGCCCGCCAGCGAGCCGTACTTGTGAATGTGATCCGTCATGGCGCGCAGGTTGCGGACGTCGCCGGCGTCCCAGATCCGGGCCGACAGGCGGTGTGTGTCGTCGGACTCCGGGTGAATGGAGCAGTACTCCGTGTTGATGCCGGCCCAGCCGCCCTCGGCCTTCAGCGAGCGGTGAGCGGCCTGAAAGCCGGGCCGGTCGGAACCCGCGCCGATGCAGTGCGGCACCTGATAGAAGCGGTTACGCAGCGTCTTCGGCCCGATCTTGATCGGTTGAAACAGAACGTCGTGCTTGGGATCGCGCGCCATGAGCCGCTCCTTACTTTGCTATCTCATAATTTAGTTGGGGGTTCCGCATGGAACCGCCCGCCCGACCGGGCAGCGTAATGTTACTCCGTAGCGCTGCCCGATTCATTGATGTGCACGTCGCCGAGGTCACGAGCCACCTCGAGCAGCGTGCTCCAGAAGTAATGGGCGAAGCTCGGATCGAGCCACAGCGTGAGGGCTGCGGCGCCGCCAGCGGCGCGGTGTGCCCAGGCAACGACGCCCACCCCGATCATGGATGCGAGAACGATCGGCGACTCGGGATCGCTCGGGCTCTCGAGCAGCGGCGCGAAATCGTAGCTGCAGATCTGGCGCAGCAAGCGCTGCAGCGCGCTGCCCTGGAGGGTGAGCACGAGATCCTGATGTGCAACTGGATAGACCGCTTTGGGCGCTGCGGCCGAGGTCAGTTGGCGCTCGGCGGCCGCGACCGTCTCGGAGCCCTCGGCGATCGCTTCGATGAGAAACTCCGCCGTCGCGAGGCGTGCGACCAGCACACCGGCGGTCAGCAGCGCGCTGTTCGGCGCCGCGGGCACGCGCAGGCCGCGGCTTTCAAGCCACGCGGCCGCGTCCGGCCCCTTGCAGCCGAAGCGGGCACGCCGCCCATGAACTTCGAGCGTGAGAACGGCGCGGTCCGGCGCTGCGGCCGCAGGTCGCGCTGTCTGGAACCAGGACTCGAGCGGTGAGCGTGCCCGGCAGTGGGTCGGCGCCGACACGCGCGTGCGCCCGGCCGCGGGCTCTTGCGCTGCGCCAGCCGCGGCAGGCGCTGAGACGCGCTGCCGCTCTCCCTGAGCGTCGTAGAAGGGCGGCTGCGCGACCTGCGCTTCGAGCTCCACCCGGTTCTCGATGCGAATGCGCAGACTCGTGCCCGCGGCTTGCGCCGGGGAAACCAGCGCAAGCCCGATGCAGCGGCCGAGCGTCGGCGAGCGACCGATGCTCGTCACGCGACCGGCGATCTGTCCGTCGGCGATGATCAGATGGCCTTCCTTGGGCCGGCGCGCCTCCTCGGGGGGCAGCTGAAAGCCCACGAGCGTTTGTCGCCGCGGCTCGCGCGTGAGAATGGCCAGGCTGCGCTGTCCGATGAAGAAGGGCTTGTCCATCTTCAAGGCCCACGGGGCATCGATCTCGAGCGCGTTCGTGACGCCGTCCGTGTCTTGACCGACGATGATGTGTCCCTTCTCGAGCCGCAGCATGCGCTGTGCTTCCACGCCGAAGGGCCGGATTTGGAAGCGCTGTCCGGTTGCGAGCAGCAGCCTCCACAGGTCGAGCGCGCACTCCGCAGGCAGATGGATCTCATAGCCGAGCTCGCCGACGAAGCCGACGCGCATGATGCGGCAGGGAACCCCGGCGATCGCTCCCTCTCGTACCGCAAGATACGGAAAGGCCACGTCGCTGAGATCGATTGCCGTGTGCTCACGGAGCAGCTCGCGCGAGTAGGGGCCTGCGAGATTGAAGGCCGCGTAGTGGCCGGTAAGGTTGACGAGCCCCACCGGCAGCTCCCACCAGGTCGCAAGGCGGCCGAGCTCGCGAAATACGGCGGCCGAGTTGCCGGTCGTCGTCGTGAAGTAGAATGTCTCGGGACCGAGACGCGCGATCACCCCATCGTCGACGACGATACCCGCCTCATCGAGCATAATGCCGTAGCGGGTCATGCCGATCTTGAGATTGGCGAAGCGCGTCGTGTACACCCTCTCGAGCAGCTCAACGGCGTTCGCTCCGCGCAGCTCTATCTTGCCGAGCGTTCCCACGTCGATGAGGCCGCAGCGCGTGCGCACGGCGCCGACTTCCTCCGCGATCGCCGCCTCACGTGCCTTGCCGCTCAGCGCGTAGTACTCGGGGCGGCGCCAGTTGCCTGCCGCCATCCACACGGCTGCGCGCGCCTCGTGCTCCGAATCGAGCGGCGTGCGCCGCTCCGGCGAGAAGCCGCGCCCGGCCAGATGCGCAAGCGGCACGGGGTGAAACATCGGTCGCGCCGTGGTAGTGCCGAGCTCGCCGAGCGGCTTGCCACGCACCGCCGCGAGCACGCGCAGCGCATTCATGCCCGAGTGCTTACCCTGGCTCGGCCCCATCCCGAGCGTCGAGAATCGCTTGAGCAGCTCGCTGCTGTCGAAGCCTTCCTGGCAGGCGTTCTGCAGATCCTTGAGGTGCAGATCCTCGTCGAAGTCTATGAACTCAAGGCCGCTCTTGTGCGCGAAGATCGGATACGGATGCGTTGGGCACTCCGCGGGCGCCGCCGGCAGGCGCCGCTGAGTGGCGCTGCCGAATCCCAGCTGCCCCGCTGCCTGAGCGCCCGCGTCGCGCCCGTCCACGATGCGCTCGTCGAGCGAGTAGACGCCGTTGACCTTGCCGCAGGCATACACGCCGGCCGGCAGGGTCCGGGGAACGAACTGCTCGAGGCGATTGGAATAAGAGAAGAGTGCGCCTGCCTGGTGCAGCAGCGCGTTGGCCGGCGCGAAGCCGACGCTCATCCACAGGCCATCGAGCTCGATGCGCTTGCGACCCGGGCCCCCGCCCGCGTCCCATTCGTACGCCAGACTCGTCACCTCGTCCCCGGAGCCCGTACGCGCCTCCAGCTGCTGAATACCGTTGAAGAGCGGAATTCCGCGCGTGCCGAGCGTGGTACGCGCCGCTTGCGATGCCGCTCCGGGCTCCGCGCGCAGATCGAGCACCGCGACCACTTCCATGCCGTGTGCCAGCGCATCCAGTGCAGCCGCGTAGCCCTCCGCGTTGGCCGTGAGCACCGCAACGCGACGCGCGGCCGGCACTGCGTAGTGATACAGCAGTCGCTGTGCACCGCTTGCGAGCATCACTCCGGGCAGGTCGTTGCCGCGAAACACCGCCGGTTGCTCGTAGGCACCCTGCGCCACGATCACGCTGCCCGCGCGCACCTTCAGCATGTACTGCGGAGCGATGAGTGCGACCCAGTGATCCGCGTAGTATCCGGCGGCGAAGGTGTGCGTCAGGACGCGCACGCGCGGGTGCGCGTGCACCGCGGCGATGAGAGCGAGCGTCTGCTCTGCACCCGTCGCGACGCCCCCGCGCGCGTAGAGCCCACTGCCGCCGACTGCCGGATTCTCGTCCACGAGCATCACACTCGCGCCGCGGCCGGCAGCGCTCAGCGCGGCCGCGAGCCCCGAGGGCCCCGCGCCGATCACCAGGACATCGCACGAATCGTAGCGCTTCGCCGTGATGCGACGCTTGGCGGCGAGATCCACGATGCCGAGGCCCGCGAGGTTGCGAAACATCCGCTCCCAGCGTGGAAACCAGCGTTTGCTGTGAAATGCCTTGTAATAGAAGCCGACGGGCAGGAACGGACCCAGATGCTGGATGAGCGCGAGCCGATCGTGCGCGAGGCCGCCGCGGGTGTTCACGGCAGAAACCTGCCAGCCGGGCTCGACCTGCACGACGTCGGCGCGCACGTTGGGAATGCTGCGATCGGCCGTGCGCACCTGCATCAGCGCGTTCACGTCGTGCCCCGCGGCGCTCAGCAGACCGCGCGGCCTGTGATATTTGAAGGAGCGCCCGAGGATGCGTACACCGCTCGCGGTGAGTGCGGAGCTGAGCGTGTCGCCGCGATAGGCCTGCACGCGACGGCCCTCGAACTCGAAGTCGAGCCCGATGCCGCGCTCGATGCGCTCACCCGGCAGCTGCGGCAGGCGGCTCATGCGCTCGCTTCCGGCTCCACGCGCGGGCGCGCCGCAAACAGGTAAGTGCGATGGATCACGTCCGTCGCGGTGTCGCGCTCGGCGATGAACCACACTCCACTTGGCACGTGGCACCACCACTCCTTCTTGAGTGCGGGTGCCCCGTTGCGGTTGAACACGTAGTCGGCCCACTGCGCATCGCTCGCGGTGGCGGGATCGGGCATCGCACGCAGCTCGCCGCCGCAGACGAACTCACTGATCGCCCGCGGGCCGTTCACCGGACAGTTCATGACTTTCACGCGTGCGTGCCTCAATGCCCCACGGACGCCGCGCCCTTCTCACCGGTCAACGCGTAGTGTGCGAAGCGCTCGAGGCCGAAGCCGCGGATGAGCGGATGCGGCTCGTTGCGCGCTACCGTGTAGCTCATCGTCTTGCCGCATACCGGTGTCGCCTTGAATCCCCACGTGCCCCAGCCGGAATCGAGATAGAAGCCGCCCACGGGTGTGAGTCCCATGATCGGTGCGAAGTCGGGCGTCACGTCGGCCATGCCGGCCCATTGGCGGTTGATCTTCACGTCCGAGAGGAACGGGAACATCTCGAGCATGTGAGTCGCGAGGGATTCGGCGAAGTCGAGTGTCGAGCGCGTGGAGTGCAGCTCATAGGGATCGAGCGAGGCACCCATGACGAGCTCGCCGCGCGCGCTCTGGCTGACATAGACGTGCAACGACGCCGATACGACGATGGTGTCGAGCCAGGGCTTGAGCGGCTCGGTCACCATGGCCTGCAGAGGTTGAATGTAGATTGGTGAGCGCAGGCCGACGGCCGTCAGCATGCGCGGTGTCCAGCCCGCAACCGCACACACCACCTTGCGCGTCGCGATGCGGCCGCGGTTGGTCACCACGCCCGTGACGCGCGGCCCGGAGCCGCGGTCCTCGAGCTCGATCGCGAGCACCTCGGTCTCCTGATGGATCTCGACGCCGCGGCGGTCGGCGCCGCGGCCGTAGCCCCAGGCCACCGCATCGTGACGCGCGATCGCGCCCGGTGCGTGGTAGAGCGCGCCGAGGATCGGCGCGTGGCCGCCGCAGCTCAGGTCCATCGTCGGGATGGCCGCGTGCACCGCGGCGCTGTCGACCACCTCGCTGTCGACCCCGTAGTGCTTGTTCACCTCGGCGCGCCAGCGCATGGTGCGCATGGCCGCATCGGTGTGCGCCAGGGTGTAGTGGCCGCGCGTCGAGTAGAACAGATTCAGGTCGAAGTCCTGCGACAGGTCCTGCCACAGCCGCACGCTCTCGTCGTAGAACTGCACGCCCTCGGGAGTTAGATAGTTCGAGCGGATGATGGTGGTGTTGCGACCGGTGTTACCGCCGCCCAGGTAGCCGCGCTCGAGCACGGCGACATCGTGGATTCCATAGTCGCGTGCGAGATAGTAGGCTGTGGCCAGTCCGTGTCCGCCGCCGCCGATGATGACCACCTCGTAGCCGGACTTGAGATGGTCGTGGCGCGTGAACATCCGAGGCTCCGGATGCTTGCGCGAGAGAGCGAACTTGAGCAGGCGCGCGGGCATCGGGCTATGTTACTGCCACGCAAGACAATTGCATATCGCGCACGCGCCTGACGCTGCGCTCGAGGACGCACCGAGAATGCAGCACTCGCGCACCTCCCTGGGGGAGGAGGTACCGGCTCAGCAACCCGCGGTCGCGGCGCCCGCTCATACCGCCGCGCAAGCCACGCTCGATGCGGATGCCGCGCAGCTGCGCGCGCTCGGCTACACCTCCAAATTCGATCGCACGATGTCCGAGCTGGAGAACTTCTCGCTCGGCTTCACCTATCTGTCGCCGGTCGTGGGAGTGTACAGCCTCTTTGCGTTCGCGCTGGCGGCGGGCGGCCCGCCGATGTTCTGGTCGTATCTGTTCGTCGGCATCGGCCAGCTGTTCGTGTGCCTCGTGTTCAATGAGGTGGTATCGCAATTTCCGATCTCCGGCGGACTCTACCCGTGGGCGCGACGGCTCGTCGGCAAGCGCTGGGCGTGGATCGCGGGCTGGGTCTACGGCTGGGCGCTGTTCGTATCGATCGCCGCAGTCGCGACCGGCGGCGCGCCGTATGTCGCGCAGCTGCTGGGCTTCGCGCCCACGCCGCTCAACACGACCGGGCTTGCGCTCTTGATGATTGCGATCGCCACCGCGTGCAACGTCAGCGGCACGCGGCTGCTGGCGCGCGTGGCCATGTTCGGCTTCACGTGCGAGCTCATTGGCGCGGTGCTGGTGGGCACGTACCTGCTGCTGTTCGCGCGGCACCAAGCCTTCAGCGCCGTGTTCGACACTTTCGGCGTGCGCAGCGCCGGCGGCAACTATCTCCCGGCCTTCCTCGCGTCTTCGCTCTCGGCGCTGTTCTGCTACTACGGCTTCGAGGCCTGCGGGGACGTGGCCGAGGAGACGCCGGACGCGAGCCGCAAGATTCCCAAGGCGATGCGCATGACGATCTATGTGGGCGGCGCGGCATCGATGTGGGTGTGCTTTGGCCTCATCATCGCCGTGCCGGACATGCATGCGGTGGTTTCCGGCAAGGATGCGGATCCCGTGACGACCGTGCTGCGCTCGGCGATGGGCACGCTCGGGCTGCGCTGCGTGCTCGCCGTGGTTCTGGTCTCCTTCATCTCCTGCGCGCTCAGCATGCAGGCGGCGGCCGGCCGGCTGCTATTCGCCTATGCGCGCGATGAGATGATCGTGCACCACCGCCTGTTGAGCCGCATCTCACCACACGCGCACGTGCCGGTGCCCGCGCTCGCGGTAGCGGGCTTGGTTCCGGCCATGATCGCGCTCGCGGGTCTGTGGCTCGCCAATGCAGTCGCGACCATCATCAGTTTCGCCTCCGTCGGTATCTACATTGCCTTTCAGATGCTGGTGCTGGCAGCGCTCGTCGCGCGCTGGCGGGGCTGGCGCCCCGCGGGTCCCTTCCGGCTGGGGAACTGGGGCTGGGCGGTCAATGTGATCGCGCTCGCTTATGGAGTGGGCGCGATCGTGAACATGATGTGGCCGCGCAATCCCCACGACCCCTGGTACAGCAACTACGCGATGATCGTCACCTCCACCGGCGTGGTCCTGCTAGGCACTCTCTATATGATTGCGGGCAAGCCGTACGACCGCGGTCACGCGCCGGCAGGAGATGCGCATCTCATGGGTCATTGAGCCGTGAGCACCCCGCTGCAGCAGCTGCGC
>Ga0335077_10001124_pt1 | contig 31348 bp, 31 predicted proteins | sample Lox_Sample_31_FD_207151 | JGI IMG/M metagenome (GOLD analysis project Ga0335077, IMG submission 207151) | Soil microbial communities from Loxahatchee National Wildlife Refuge, Florida, United States - Lox_Sample_3.1 | ecosystem: Environmental > Terrestrial > Soil > Wetlands | place: USA... | reverse complement strand
ATCCGAGCTGTTCGACCGTTTCGTAGGCGAGGGTCTTGGATCCCTCCGCATAGTACGGCCGGATGTTGATGTTCACGAAAGCCCAGGCGTATTCGGAGGCGATCTCGCTGCAGAGGCGGTTGACGTCGTCGTAATTGCCTTCCACGGCGACGACCCTCGGCTTGTAAATCAGATTGCCCAGGATCTTGGCGGCTTCCAGATCGCTGGGGATGAAGACGTAGCCTTTCAGCCCGGCCTGCGCGGCGTGGGCCGATACGGAATTGGCCAGGTTTCCGGTCGAGGCGCAGGCGACGGTGTCGAATCCCAGCTCCTTGGCCCGGGTGAGGGCCACGGCCACGACCCGGTCTTTGAAGGATAGGGTCGGATGATTCACCGTGTCGTTTTTAAGATAAAGCGCCTCGAGCCCCAGAACGCGCGCCAGGTTGTGGGCCTTGACCATCGGGGTCAGGCCGCCGTGAAGCCCGACGGTCGGCGGGCCCTCGACCGGCAGGAGGGCGGCGTAACGCCACAGGCTTTTCGGCCCCTTAAGGATCGTTTCCCTCGAGATCATCGTGCGAATCTCGTCGTAATTGTAATTCACCTCGAGCGGACCGAAACAAAACTCGCAGACATGGAGCGGCTCGGCCGGGTACTCCTTCTTGCATTCGCGACATTGAAGACCTTTGATCTTGGCCATATGAATCCTGAAACGGCTAAATTTCGCAGACCGCCTGGTCGTACTCGATCAGCTCGGTGATCGTCGGCCGATCCCCGCAGAGGGGGCAGTGGGCCTGACGTTTGACGCGGGCGGATCGGAACTGGGCGGTCAACGCGTTGTAGATGAGCCACCGGTCGGTCAAGGGCTGGCCGATGCCCAGGATGAGCTTCAGCGCCTCGGTCGCCTGAATCGTTCCGATCACGCCGGCCAGAACACCGATCACCCCGGCCTCCTGACAGGTCGGGATCAGACCGTTCGGGGGCGGGTTACGGTGAATGCAACGATAACAGGCGCTCTGGCCCGGCCGAATGGTGATCACCTGTCCGTCGAAACGGAGGATACCGCCGTGGATCAACGGCTTTTTCGCGAAAAAACAGGCGTCGTTGATCAGGAATTTGGCGGGGAAGTTGTCCGTTCCATCCAGAATGATGTCGTAGTCGTTCAAGATGGAAAGAGCGTTTTTGGCCGTCAGCCGTTCATAATAGGTCACGACGTTCACGTCCGGATTGATCGCGAGCATTTTGTCGCGCGCGGAGAACACTTTCGGATGGGCCACGTCCGGCGTGTGGTGAAGAACCTGCCGGTGGAGGTTGGTCAGATCGACCACATCCCCGTCGATGATCCCGATCGTTCCCACCCCCGCGGCGGCCAGATAGAGGGCGGCTGGAGAGCCCAATCCGCCTGCGCCGACGATCAATATCTTCGCCTGGCAGATCCGTTTCTGTCCCTTCCCCCCGACTTCGGGAAGGATAATGTGCCGGCTGTAGCGCTGTATTTGTTGGTCGTTGAATTCCAAATTGATTGATCGGGGCCGGCGTCGCCCCCTCCCAGCGATTAAATGTTAAAATATTTTTCGATGCTGATATACCGCTCGCCCGTGTCGGGCAGGATCGTCACGACCTGCTTTCCCGGGCCGAGGGCCTTGGCCACTTTCTGGGCGGCGAAGACGTTCGCTCCGGAAGAGATCCCCACCAGCAGGCCTTCCTCCCGCGCCAGAAGTTTCGCGGTGCGGTAGGCTTCTTCATCCGTCACCGTGACGATCTTGTCGATGATGCTTCGATTCAGAACCTTGGGAACGAAGCCGGCCCCGATGCCTTGGATCTTGTGGGGGCCCGGTTCGTTGCCGGACAGAACGGCCGACGCCGTGGGCTCCACCGCGACGATTTGGACATCGGAAAGGCGCGACTTCAGCAGTTCGCCGATGCCCGTGATCGTGCCGCCCGTTCCGACGCCGGCCACGAAGGCGTCGATCCGCCCGTTCATGGCCTCCCAGATCTCGACCGCCGTCGTCTTGCGGTGCATCTCCGGATTGGCCGGGTTCGAAAATTGATCCGGCATGAAATAAGTCGGGTTCTGTTCAAGAAGCTGCTCCGCCTCCTTGATCGATCCGCGCATTCCCTCCCAGGCCGGCGTCAGCACCAGCTGGGCGCCGTAGGAGGAAAGAAGACTGGCCCGCTCCATGCTCATGCTCTCCGGCATGACGAGGATCAGTTTGTATCCGCGCACGGCCGCGATCATGGCCAGGCCGATGCCGGTGTTGCCGCTGGTCGGTTCGACCATGGTGGCGCCGGGTTTCAGCCGGCCCTGCCGTTCGGCTTCATTGATCATGTTCAGGCAGATCCGGTCCTTCACGCTGCCGCCGGGGTTGAAAAATTCCACCTTGGCAAAAACGGCGGCCCCGTCCGGGGGACTCAAACGATTGAGCCGGACCATGGGTGTGCGGCCGATCAACCGGGAAATATCGTTGTGCCATGGGTCCGTCATCTTTTTATAGGGGCTCGCGTCGCCCCCTCCACTGAAGCTTCCGCGGGTTCCGGTTTCCCTTATTTACGATTTGCCATTCTCGAGTCACCAAATTCCCCGCCCAAGGACGTAAATCGTAAATAGGGGAAAATTTCCCTGCGGGGAATTTTCGGCCTCCCCCTCCCTGCCTGCCGGCAGGCAGGTCGCTCGCCTTGCTCGCTGGATAAAAACTTCCGCCTCCGCCCATGAAGAATAGGAACTCCAGCAAGTCTCCCTCTTTTAATGACGTGGCGGCATAAGCCTCCCGATCGACGATGATTGAGTTGAGTTCAACCGAAACCATCCGGGGTTCGATCTCTTTCGCCCGGAGCAATTCCAGGACCGTTTTGGCTTCGATTTCCTCTGGCTTGCCGTTGATTTTTATCCGCATGGCTATTTTCGAAACGGCCCTTTTTGTTTAATGCATTTTATCCGGGCGATTCGCCTATAAATTCACGGCCGAAGACTTATCAACTTAACAGAAAATGACCAATACTGTCAAGAAGTTTGGTCCCGATCCAAGCCTGCGATCCTTGCCGTTTCGTCCGAGCCCGATAAAAAACCGTTGCGAACCGTGCAATGTTCCGTTGCATGCCCAGTGAAGAAAGGGTCGTTTGAATCGGATATGGAAGATTCGGACCGCATGGTTTGCAGCACTTGGGTAAAAACTAATCAAGAAACCATGACAGTCCGCCGTGAGGTTGGACCATTATAAATGGTTGTGTTTCACCTCATCCGACTACAGATCGGGGTCCTCGTTACCCGTTAACCCCAAATATGGTGTCTGATCCAATTCGGTAATAATTTCCATAATCTAATCGTTTTTTTTCTTGACAAGAGAGCCTCTTGGTGTATACTTGTGGCTGCAAGTGGGATAAAGTGGGATGAAATGGAGAAGCGGGGGATCGATGTTCCTCGGTCGCTTTCAGCACACGGTGGACTCGAAGGGTCGCGTCAGCATTCCAATCAAGTTCCGCGAAACCCTGGCCGAGCGTTATGAAGAGAAACTGATCGTGACCACCGACCTCGATCAATGCCTGGTGGCCTATCCCATTGAAGAATGGCAGATCATGCAGGAGAAGGTCAAGACCATCCCGGCGATGCAGCAGGAAGTGAAAGACTGGCTTCGGTTTTTTTATTCCGGCGCGGTAGAATGCCCGCTGGACCGGCAGGGAAGGATCCTGCTTTCCCCGGCGCTCCGGGAGTACGCCCGGATCACGAAAGAAATCGTCATGCTTGGAATTTTCAACAAGATCGAAATCTGGGATGCGAAGCGATGGAAAGAGAAAGAATCCCAGATGCCGAAGAACTCCGAAAAGATCGGCGCGGCGTTGTCCGGTCTTGGTCTTTGACCACGGACGAAAATTATTGCCATATCCCCGTTCTTAAGGACGAGGTGATTCAAACGCTCCGCTTGCGACCGCACGGGATTTACGTGGACTGTACCGTGGGGGAAGGGGGCCACGCCGAGGCGATCCTTAACGCGACGGCGCCGGACGGTTTGCTCTTCGGAATCGACCGGGATGAGGAAGCGGTCCGGAGGGCGGGGGAGCGGTTAAAACGGCACGGGAGCCGCGTGCGACTTTTGCACGGCGGTTTTAAAAACCTCGGAACGCTTCTGAGCGCTCAGGGCGTTCGGGCGGTTGATGGAATCCTGATGGATTTGGGCGTGTCCACATTGCAATTGACGGATTCCGAACGGGGCTTCAGTTTCCAAAAAGACGGCCCTCTCGATATGCGCATGGACCGGCGATCGCCGGTCACGGCCGCGGTCTTGGTGAATTCCCTTCCCGAACGTCAACTCATGCAGGTGCTGTTTGAATACGGCGAGGAGCGGTGGTCTCGGCGCATCGCCCGGGCCATCGTCGACGAACGTCAAAAAGCGCCGGTTAGTCGGACCCTCCAACTGGCCGACCTGATCCGCCGGGCGGTTCCCCGGTCGGGCCAAGGGCGGCGGATTCACCCGGCGACCCGAACCTTTCAGGCCTTGAGAATCGTCGTGAATCAGGAGTTGGACCAGTTGGGCGTCGGGTTGGCCGAAGCCGTTTCCGTTCTGAACGACGGCGGGAGATTGTGCGTCATCTCGTTTCATTCCCTGGAGGACCGCATCGTGAAAAGGACCTTCAAAGCCTTGACCCAGACCGAGCCGCCGCAGTTGCGGCTGATCACCAAGAAGCCCGTCGTTCCCGGCCCCGAGGAGATCCGGGTCAATCCGCGTTCCCGGAGCGCCAAACTCCGTGCGGTGGAACGGATGGCGGCCGCGCCGGCGCCGGGCGATTCGGGAACGGCATGATCGTGCGACGCGTCGGGATCGGGGCGGCCCTTGTGCTGGTGGTCCTTCTGGATATCTGGCAGCATGTTCACATCGTGACCCTGGGATATGAAGTCGAGCAGTCGGAGCAGAAGCGGAAGGCGATGCAGCAGATGCACAAGCAACTCCTCGTCGAAGTCGAAACGCTTTCGGACCTGGATCGCATTGAACGGATTGCGACCGCAAAGCTCGGGATGATCAAACCGCAGGAAGGGCAGGTCGTGTTGGTTCAAAGGGGGGCGCCGTCCGATGCGTCCCGCGATTTGTCCCGTCCTCTCGCGACGCCGCTGCGGATCGCAAAAAAAGGACCATGAGAGCCTTCAACGGTTCCACAAGCCGAATCTTTCTGACCGGCGTTCTTCTGGCGATCGGTTTCATCGGTGTTCTCGTCCGGTTGTGCGCGCTGCAGGTGGTCGAAGCGACGGAACTTTCGAAGCGGGCCGAACGGCAACATGAAAAAAGCGTGATTCTGGAGGGGGAACGGGGAACCATTTTCGACCGGAAAGGGAGGATCCTGGCCACCAATGTGGAGGTCCCTTCCGTCTATGCCATGCCCTCCCTCATTTCGGATCGCGGAGCGGCGGCTCTTGAACTGGCCCGCGTTCTTCGGTCCGACGACAAATCGATCCAAAAACGGCTGGAGGGCAACAAGAACTTTGTCTGGATCGAGCGAAAAGTCAGCCCGGCCGTGGCCCGGAGCGTCATGGATCTGGGCATCGACGGAGTCGGAACGTTAAACGAAAGTCAGCGGTTCTATCCCAAACGAGACCTGATGGGCCACCTCCTGGGCTTCGCCGGGGTGGACAATCAAGGACTCGAGGGCATCGAGCTGGCGTACAACCGGCAACTGCAAGGAGAGAAGGGATGGGCGGTCGTGGAGCGCGATGCGTTCGGCCACGCGATTTTTCAAAAGGGCTTGGATTCCTTTGCGCCGTCCCGGGGAAAAGACTTGGTGCTGACGATCGATGAAGTGATTCAGCACATTGCGGAAACCGAACTGGATGCCGTGATGGAGGAGACCCGGGCCGACGACGGCTCCGTGATCGTGATGGACCCTAAAACGGGCGAGATCCTGGGCCTGGCCGTTCGTCCGGAATTCAACCCCAACCGCGTCGAATCGCGGCGTCCCGAGTTGTGGCGCAACCGGGCCGTAACGGACGCCTATGAACCGGGATCGACGTTTAAAATCGTGACGGCGTCCGCGGCCCTGGAGGAACACGTGGCCGGCCCCGACGATGTTTTTTATTGTGAAGAGGGGAGGATGGCCATCGCCGGCGGGTTCATTCGGGACGCCGAAAAGGAAGGCTACCTGACGTTTCGGGAGGTCATCCAGAAATCCAGCAACATCGGAATGATCAAGATCGCCATGCGGATGGATGCGGACCGCCTGTACCGGTACATCCGGGCCTTCGGGTTCGGCGAGAAGACCGGGATCGATGTCGAGGGCGAATCGCCCGGATTGATCAAACCGCCGCGTGATTGGTCGGGACGGTCTCTGCCCTCCATCGCCATCGGCCAGGAGGTGGCCGTGACGCCCCTTCAACTCGTCGCGGCCGTTTCCGCGATCGCCAACGGAGGCGTATTGATGCGCCCGCGTCTCGTTTCGGAGATCCGGGACGAGAACGGCCGCGCGATCCAGACCTTCCTTCCCGAGGCCCGACGGCGCCCCGTGTCCCCCGAAACGGCCGCCCGGATGATGACGGTCCTGGAGGGAACGGTGTCCAAAGACGGCACGGGCGAGAAGGCCGCCATTCCCGGCTATCGGATCGCCGGCAAAACGGGAACCGCCCAGAAGATCGACCCGGCTACCCGGCAGTATTCCGCGCGGGACGGGGTCGTTTCCTTCGTCGGAATCGTTCCGGCGGATGATCCCCGGATCGTCGTGCTGGTTGTGGTGGACGATCCCAAGGGAGTATCATGGGGGGGCACCGTGGCGGCGCCCGTATTCCGGAACGTCGCCGAGCAGGTTTTGAGATACCTGGGAGTGCCGCCGCGGTCGCAGGAGCGAATCGTGCTGACCTCGGCCGGATAGACGCGGGTGTTGTCGTGGAGACCATGCGATTGGACAGACTGTTGCGGGCGATCCCGGAAGCCCGGGTGATGACGAAGGACGAAAACCGGTCGCCGGAGATCCGCCACGTGGTGTCGGATTCGCGGCAGGCGCGGCCCGGCAGTTTGTTTGTCGCCATCCGCGGCCGGCATTCGGACGGCCACGCCTTTCTCAAGGAGGCGATCGAACGGGGCGCCGCGGCCGTCGTGACGGAGAGCCCGGCCATCCCGCCCGCGTTGAAAGGGGAGGTCCCGGTCATCCAGGTGAGGGATGCCCGGGTCGCCCTGGCGCGTTTGGCGGAAGAGTTCTACGGCCATCCTTCGTCGCGTCTTCGCGTCGTCGGCGTGACCGGGACCAACGGCAAAACGACCGTGACCTATGTGATCCGGAGCATTCTTCAAGCGGCCGGTTATCCCGTCGGGTTATTGGGCACCGTGACCTACGATCTGGCCGGGGAGGTCGTGGCCTCGACCCACACCACGCCCGAATCCCCCGTCCTGCAGGCGCTGTTGGCCCGGCTGGTTGAAAAAGGGGCCGGGCACGTCGTGATGGAGGTTTCCTCGCACGCGTTGACGCTCCACCGGGTCGACGGGTGCGAGTTCGACGTGGCCGTCTTCACCAATCTGACCCAGGATCATCTGGATTTTCATCATACGATGGAGGACTATTTGGAGTCGAAGCGCATGCTGTTTATAAGCCTGGCGGCGCCGTCCCGGAAAACCGCGCCGAAACGGGCCGTCATAAACGAGGATGACGGTTGGGGCCGCCGCTTGATCGAATCCGTTTCGGTCCCGGTATGGACCTACGGCCTGGACCGCCCCGCCGACCTGACCGCCAAAGACCTCCGCAGCCATCTGGATGGACTGGCCTTCACGGCCGTCACGCCGGCGGGGTCCTTTCCGGTCCAATCCAGTTTGGTGGGCCGCTACAATGTCTACAACCTTCTGGCGGCGATCGGTGCGGCTCTCCACCTGGACATTCCGTTGGAGAATATTCAACGGGGCATTGCGTCCCTTCCGGGCGTGCCGGGCCGATTCGAACGCCTCGATTCCGGACAGGGCTTCAAGGTGATCATCGATTTTGCGCACACCGAAGACGCGCTGGACCGCCTGCTCCGTGTGTTGACGGAGTTGACCCCGGGAAGGATCATTACGGTCTTCGGCTGCGGGGGCGACCGGGATCGGGGAAAACGGGCCCCCATGGGCCGGGTCGCGGCCCTCTACAGCGACGTGGTGGTGATCACCTCCGATAATCCCCGCGGCGAGGATCCCGCCGGGATCATAAAGGAAGTGGAAGTCGGCGCGCGGGAAGGGGCGGCGCGGGGAAAAGAGCCCGTCCAGGTTATGACGATCGTGGACCGGGAGGAAGCGATCATGCGGGCGTTGGGTCTGGCCCGGCCGGGAGATGCCGTCGTTTTGGCCGGCAAGGGCCATGAGGAATACCAGATCATCGGCGATCGCATGATTCCCTTCAACGATCGACGGCTGGCCGACGACTGGATCCGAAACCATCGATCCGGAGGCGGCACGCGTGGGTCTTGAGGCGATTGGAATGGAGACGTTGTTTACAGCGGCCGAGATCGTGTCGGCCACCGGCGGACGGTTGATACGGGGCGATTCGTCCCTGGCCGTTCCGGGGATTTCGATCGACTCCAGAACGATCCGCTCGGGAGAGCTCTTCCTGGCCATCCGGGGAGAACGGTTTGACGGCCACCGGTTCGTTTACGAGGCCTTGGCGCGCGGAGCCTGCGGCGTGGTGGTGAATGTTTCGGCCCATCGCATTCCGAAAACGGCGGATGAAGAGGCGCTGTTGCGCGGCAAAATCCTCATCGGCGTAACGGACACCCTGGCGGCGTTGCAGGAGATTTCGAGGTTTCACCGGAAGCGGTGGTCTCTGCCCGTCATCGCCGTGACCGGCAGCAACGGCAAGACCACGACCAAGGAAATGATCGCGGGGATTTTGTCGGGCCGGTATGTCACGTTGAAAAATGAAGGGAACATCAACAACCAGATCGGCGTTCCGCTCACGCTGCTTCGTCTCACCGCGCGCCATCAGGCGGCCGTTCTGGAAATGGGAATCAGCCGGGCCGGAGATCTTCGGCGTCTGTGCGAACTGGCGACGCCTCGGGTGGGGTTGATCACCAACATCGGTCCGGCCCATCTCGAAACACTGGGAGACATCGATGCGGTCGCCTCGGCCAAGGCCGAACTGCTGGAGGCACTGCCCCCGGCGGACGGGGTGGCCCTTCTCAACCGGGATGATTCGTTTTATGCCACCCTTCGATCCCGCGCGCCGGGCCGTGTCGTGACCTTCGGATTTGACCCGGACGCCGATATCTCGGCCGAAGAGGTCCAAGAGACGGGTTCGCAAATCCGGATGACCTTGAGCTGGAATCCGGCCGTCGTTGGAATCGGGCGATCCCCGGGACGCTCCGGTCGCGGAGCGGGCGCGCCAAACGCGTTCGGGTCCGATCGAACCCGGGCGCCGATCCTCCTGCCGATGATCGGTCGCCATAACGTCCTGAACGCCGCCGCCGCGGCCGCGGCGGGCCTGGTCCTGGGATGTGAACCGGCGGAAATCAAGCACGGCCTGGAGGCGTTCCATCCGGTCGCCATGCGTTCGGAATTGATTTCCTGGGAAGGTCGGACCGTCCTGTACGACGTCTATAACGCGAACCCGGCCTCTGTGCGGGCCGCTCTGGAAACCTTGAGCCGATTCGGCGGGACGGGCCGACGGATCGCGGTGTTGGGCGATATGTTGGAACTGGGCGCGGCTTCGGCCGACGCGCATCGGCGGATGGGCCGGGCGGTTGCGGCTTTTGGCATCAACGCGCTGATCACCATGGGAGATCTCGCCGCCGCCATCGCGGAATCGGCGCGGGCCGATGGATTGGACCGCGATCGCGTGAGGGTCTGCCGGGAGCCGTCCGAGGTCGCGCAGGCCTTGAAGGGAATGACGGAAAGCGGCGACGTGATTTTGATTAAGGGCTCGCGGGGAATGCGAATGGAACGGATCTTGGATTATCTTCTGAACGGGCGATAGGGGGCCATGTTTTATCTCCTGTATTTTTTGCACGCCAATAATCCATTTTTCAACGTCCTCCGCTATATTACGTTTCGGACCAGCTATGCCGTTCTGACCGCTTTTGTGATCTGCATTGCGATCGGCCCCTGGGTGATCCGGCAGCTGCAGCAATCCCAGATCGGACAGCAGATCCGGTCCGACGGACCGAAGACCCATCTTTCGAAGGCCGGGACGCCGACCATGGGGGGCCTCATCATCCTCGTGGCGGTGCTGGGAGCCACCTGGCTCTGGGCCGATCTTGAGAGTCCGTATGTCTGGCTGACCGTTTTATCGCTGGCGCTTTTCGGACTGATCGGTTTCGTGGACGATTATCTCAAGTTCGTCAAAAAACACTCGGCGGGATTATGGCCGAGATACAAATTGGCGGCCCAGACGGCCGTCGCCGCGGGGATTGTGGGCATTCTCTACGGAGGCCTGAATTACTCCACGCAATTGAGCCTGCCGTTCTTTAAAAATATCCATCCCGATCTTGGATGGGCGTATCTGCCGTTCGCCGTGCTGGTGATCGTGGGGGCCTCGAACGCCGTGAATCTGACGGACGGCTTGGACGGTCTGGCAACGGGGCCGGTCGCCGTCGCCGCCGTGGCCTATACCATCGTCACCTACATCACCGGCCATCGCATTTTCGCGGACTACCTGCTGATTCCCTATCTGGAAGGGGCGGGGGAACTTGCGGTGGTCTGCGGCGCGCTCTTCGGCGCCTGCTTGGGGTTTCTCTGGTTCAACAGTCATCCGGCCTCCGTGTTCATGGGGGATGTGGGCTCCTTGCCGTTGGGCGGGATGCTGGGCACCGTGGCCGTGATCACCAAACACGAATTTCTTCTGCTGTTTGTCGGGGGGTTGTTTGTGATCGAGGCCCTGTCGGTGATCCTTCAGGTGGCCTCGTTCAAGTTGCGGGCCAAGCGGATTTTTTTAATGGCGCCGCTGCACCATCACTTTGAACTCAAAGGGTGGTCGGAGTCCAAGGTGGTGGTGCGGTTCTGGATCATTGCCATCGTCATGGCGCTTCTGAGTTTGAGCACCCTGAAGCTCCGGTGACGGGATGGCGCAGGACGTCGAGGGCAGAAGGGTCACGGTCGTGGGCCTGGGTCGGAGCGGCCAGGCCGCGACCCGCTTATTGATCCAACGGGGGGCGCGGGTGACCGTGACGGACCGTCGGCCCGCCGCCGAGTTGGAAGGACCGTTGGCCGTCTTGAAAGGAAGCCCGGTCCGGTATGAGATCGGTGGACATCCTGAATCGGCGTTTCAAGATGCGGACCTCGTCGTGATGAGCCCGGGGATTCCTTTGGACCGCGTGGGGCCGGCCCGGGCCGCGCAGGCGCGGGGGGTGCCGGTGATCGGCGAGATCGAGCTGGGTTTCGGTTTCGCGACCGCTCCCGTCGTGGCGATCACCGGGACCAACGGGAAGAGCAGCACCACCGCGCTGACGGGTGAAATCTTGAAAGCCGCCGGCCGACGGGTTTTTATCGGAGGCAACCTGGGACGGCCGTTGTGCGAGGCCGTTCTGGAAAAAACCGAATGGGATTGGATCGTTGTGGAGGTCAGCAGTTTCCAGCTTGAAACCGTCCGGACGTTCCGTCCCCGGGTGGCGGTGTTGCTCAACGTGACGCCCAACCACCTGGATCGCTACCGGAGCCTGGAGGAGTATCGGACGGCCAAGGCGAGGATTTTTGAGAATCAGACGGCCGACGATGCGGCCGTCATCAACGCCGATGATCCATGGGTTCTCAAGCGGGCCGATTTGATCCGATCGAGACGGGTCTTCATCGGCAGAACCCGCCGTCCGGAGCCGGGGGTGTATCTGGATTCGGGTCGGGTGGTTTCCGTGGACGCATCGCGTTCCTCCGGCGGTCTGGAAATCCTCCGCCGGGATGAGATTCCGTTGCGGGGGGACCACAATCTCGAGAATGTCCTGGCGGCGTCGGCCGTGGGGATCGTTTCCGGTTGCCCGGTGCGTCAAATCCGGGAGGCCGTTCGGGGATTCAAAGGGCTTGAACATCGGCTCGAGCCGGTCCGAAAACGGAACGGCGTGCTCTACGTCAACGATTCAAAGGCGACCACCGTCGCGGCGCTGGCCAAGGCCTTGGAGGCTTTTTCGGAGACCATCGTGCTGATCGCGGGAGGCCGGGATAAGGGAGGGGAATTTACCCTCGTTCGCGATCTCCTGAGACGGCGGGTGAAGACCGCCCTCTTGATCGGCGAGTCGCGTCCGATCCTCCGGGCGGCGTGGGCGGGCCTCCTGCCCTTGGTCGAGGTCGACGGTCTCGAAGAGGCCGTGCAACGGGCCGCTCAGATCGCGGGTCCGGGAGACGTCGTGCTTCTGTCGCCGGCCTGCAGCAGTTTTGATATGTTCCGGGATTTTGAGGACCGGGGAGACCGTTTTAAGGAGGCCGTGAACCGGCTATAACGCATGGACCGAGTCCGGGGAGACCGCCCGTTGATCCTCCTCACCCTCTTACTGTTGGTGATCGGCGTGGTGATGATCTACAGCGCCAGCGCGGTTTTGGCCAGCCGGCAATACGGCGACTCGCTTTTTTTCTTCAAACGGCAGATGCTTTGGGCCGCCTTTGGATTGGTCGTCTTGGCGGCGGCCTCGCGTGTTCCGTACGAGTTCTGGAATCGGATGGCCTTGCCGCTGGTTCTGGGGACGGTGATTCTGTTGGGGTTGGTTTTAATCCCGGGGGTCGGCCTCGAGCTGAATGGGTCCCGTCGCTGGTTGCGGTGGGGGTGGCTGACGCTGCAACCGTCGGAAGCGGCGCGCCTGTGCTCCGTCATCTACCTGGCCCGGTATCTGATGAAAAAGAAGAACCGTCTGGATGACTTCTTTCGCGATTTTCTGCCGCCGATGATCGTGATCGGTGTTTTTTTGGCCCTGATCATGGGGGAGTCCGATCTCGGGACGGCGTTGGTGCTGGGCGGGGTGGCCGGTCTCTTGCTGTTTATCGGCGGGGCGAGATGGCGGCATCTATGGGCGATGGGGCTGCTGGCGGCTCCGGTGGTGTACGCCATGATTATGAAGATCGGATACCGTCGCCAACGGCTGATGGCGTTTCTGGACCCGTGGCGGGATCCGACCGACACCGGTTTTCAGGTGATCCAATCCTTTCTGGCCATGGGCGGAGGCGGACCGGTCGGGATGGGATTGGGTGAGGGACGGCAAAAACTGTTTTTCCTTCCGTATCCGCACACCGATTTTATATTTGCGGTGATCGGCGAAGAATTGGGATTGCTGGGCACCTTGACCGTTTTGATCTTGTTCGGAATGCTGGCCTGGCGGGGACTGTCGATCAGTTTAAGGGCGCCCGATCTATTCGGACGTCATCTGGCGTTTGGACTCACGATGATGATCGTTGTCCAGGCGATGGTCAACATGGCCGTGGTGACGGGCCTGGTCCCGACCAAGGGTCTGACGCTGCCTTTCCTGAGTTACGGCGGGTCCTCGCTCGTCGCCAACTTGGCGGCGGTCGGCATTCTCTGGAATATTTCGAGGACGGCCTCCGTTGGAGGGTGGAGCCTGTACCGAAGCAAGAGCCGGTTCGGATCCGAGATCCGGTCGGCAGGCCAGAATCGCGCGAAGAGGTCGGAGGGATGCGTGTCGTGATCGCGGGGGGCGGAACGGGCGGCCATCTCTTCCCGGGGGTTGCGCTGGCGAACGAATTTCAACGGCAGCGGCCCGGCACCGGGATCCTGTTCGTTGGAACCGCCGGGGGGCTCGAAACCAGGATCATTCCCCGGGAGGGCTTTGAGCTTCGGCTGATCCCCATCGGGGGTTGGGTCGGCCAGGGAGGATTTCGCAAAATCAAGACCGTGTTGCAACTGCCGGCCGGTCTCTGGCGATCCTGGAGGATTTTGACGGATGTCCGTCCCGATCTGGTGATCGGCGTGGGCGGATATGCTTCCGGACCGGTGGTGGCGATGGCCGGTGTGATGCGGTTGCGCCGTGTTCTGGTGGAACCCAATGCGGTGCCGGGCCTGACCAACCGGCTCTTGGGGTCGTGGGTGGATCGGATCTATCTGTCGTTTGAAGAAACCCGGCGGTGGTTCAGAGATCGGGGCGCCGCCGGATCGATCCGCGTTTTCGGAAACCCGGTTCGCCGGGACATCCTTTCGGCGGGCCAAGGACCATCCAAGAACGCTCCGAAATCGACGCTGCTGGTGATGGGCGGCAGTCGGGGGTCCCGGGCCCTCAATCGCGCCATGATTGAAGCCTTGGCCGGCCTGGACGCGGTGAAGACAACGATCCGGATCGTCCACCAATCCGGGGAAAGGGATGCCGGATGGCTAGAAGAAAAATACGCCGTGGGGGGATTTGAAGCCGTTGTCACGCCGTTTCTATCGCCGGTCTCGGAGGCGTACCGCGCGGCCGATCTGGTGGTCTGCCGGTCCGGTGCGACGACGGTGGCCGAGCTGACCGCCTGCGGCCGTCCGTCCATCCTGATCCCGTTTCCGTTTGCGACTCACGGCCATCAGGAAAAAAACGCCCGGGCGCTGGCCGATGCCGGAGCCGCGGAGCTGATTCTTGAACGGGATCTGACGGGAGAACGGCTGGCCAAGACGATCACGACCCTGCTGGCCCAGCCGACCCTCCTGGGCCGGATGTCCGAGCGGAGTCGTCGGTTGGGACGTCCGGACGCGGCCGAAAAGATCGTGAACGATTGTTTGGGACTGATCGGACATGTTTGGTAAAATTCAGCAGATCCATTTTGTGGGCATCGGCGGAGCCGGGATGAGCGGAATCGCCGAAATCCTGCTGAATATGGGATATCGCGTGACGGGATCCGACCTGTCCTATTCCGAGACGGTGAAACGCCTAGAGGGGATCGGCGGAAAGATCTTCATCGGGCACCATCCCTCCAACATCGGTCCGGCCCAGGTGGTGGTCGTCTCCTCGGCCGTCTCTCCTCAGAACCCGGAAGTCCTGGCGGCCCGCGAGCGTTTGATCCCCGTCATCCCGCGGGCCGCGATGTTGGTTGAGCTGATGCGGCTTAAATACGGCATCGCAATCGCCGGCGCGCACGGCAAAACGACCACGACGTCGCTGGTGGCCTCGGTCCTCGCGGAAGGCGGGCTGGATCCGACGGCCGTGATTGGCGGCAAGGCCTATCAATTTGGGAGTAACGCCAAACTAGGCCAGGGCGATTTGCTGGTGGCCGAGGCGGACGAGAGCGACGGGTCGTTCCTGCGGCTTTCCCCAATTTTCGCCATTGTGACGACGATCGATCGGGAGCATCTCGATTACTACCACGACCTGGACCGGATCCAGCGCGCTTTCCTGGATTTCTTGAACAAGGTGCCCTTCTATGGATTGGCCGTGGTCTGTCTGGATCAGGAGTCGATTCAGGAGATCATCCCGCAACTGCATGTCCGCTATGTGACCTTCGGAATGACGCCGCAGGCCGATCTCGTGGGCAGCAAGGTGGAGTTCAAAGGGTGGGAGTCGGAATTCACGGTCCATTTCCGTCAAAAGAATCTGGGGCGCTTCCGTCTCGCGCTTCCGGGACTGCACAACGTTTATAACGCCCTGGCGGCGATCGCGGTCGGTCTGGAGCTGGAGGTGGGTCTCGCTGCGATCCGAAAAGCCCTCTCCGAGTTCGCCGGCGTGGAGCGGAGGTTTCAACTGGTGGGGGAGAAACGCGGGATCATGATCGTCGACGATTACGGACACCATCCCACCGAGATCAAGGCGACGCTGTCCGCGGCGAAAACCGGTTGGAACCGGCGGCTGCTGGTTGTTTTTCAGCCGCACCGCTACACGCGGACGCGGGACTTGCTCAAGGAATTCGGCACCGCCTTCTACCAGGCCGACAGCCTGATCCTCACCGAGATTTACGCCGCCGGCGAACCGCCCATTGAGGGAGTCACCGGCCAGAGTTTGTACGACCAGGTGAAACAGCACGGGTACAAGGATGTGCGCTTTCTTCCGACGCACGAGGCGATTGTGGAACAGATTCTTGCCGCCGTTCGGCCCGGGGACATGATTCTCACGCTCGGAGCCGGCGATATTTGGAAGGTCGGGACGGCCGTGTTGAAGGGATTGGAAGGCGGAACGGAATGAAAACGTCGGATCAGCAGGCGCTTCGCGACGCGGTGCAAGGGGTCGAGGGTGAAATTCTTTGGAAAGAGCCGTTGAGCCGGCACACCACGCTCCGGATCGGCGGCCCGGCCGATGTTCTCGTGATTCCCGGCAACCTGGAGGCGCTGGTGCGGCTGGTTCGACAGGCGAGGGAAAGAAACGAGCGGGTCTTCGTCATGGGGGGCTCGAACCTTCTGGTCCGGGACGGCGGAATCCGGGGTATTGTCGTGAAGCTTTCCCGTCTTGAAAAGATCACCGATCCGGACGCGACGCGGATCGACGCGGAAGGCGGCGTCCTTCTGTCCAATCTGGCCCGACACGCGATGAAGCGGGGTTTGAGCGGCCTCGAGTTCGCTCAAGGCATTCCGGGAACGGTGGGAGGCGCCGTCGTCATGAACGCCGGAACGCGCGAGGGAGAGATCGCCGACCGGCTGACCGCGATCCGAATCGTTCAGCCGGACGGAGCCATCCGGACGATGACCCGGAGTGAGATGGAATTCGGCTACCGGTCGTCTCGAATTCCCAAGGGCGTGATCGTCGGAGCGGTGTTTCAGCTCCAGCCGTCGAGCTCTCCCGAAATCCAGCGGCGGATGCGTGTCTTTATCGATCAGCGCAAGGCGACCCAGCCGCTGACCCTGCCCAACGCGGGCTCGGTCTTCAAAAACCCGAAAGGCCGTTTCGCGGCCCAGTTGGTCGAAAAGGTCGGACTGAAAGGCCACCGCATCGGCGACGCCCAGGTTTCGGAGCGACACGCCAATTTTATCGTCAACCTGGGAAGGGCCACGGCCAAGGACGTCTTGGAATTGATCCGGACGATTGGAAAACGGGTCGAGGAACAAACGGGGATCACGTTGGAACTGGAGCTCCGGATTGCGGGCCAGGAACGTTGACCGATGGTCACGAACAAAAAGATCGCCGTCCTCATGGGCGGGAAGTCGGCCGAACGGGAGATCTCATTGAAAAGCGGCCGGGCCATGGAGGCCTCGCTCCGTCGGCAGGGTTGCACGGTCGTGGCGATCGATCTTAATGAAACGGTCGCCGAGCGGCTCCGCCAGGAGAAGATCGAGCTGGCGGTGAATGCCCTTCATGGACGCGGAGGGGAGGACGGCTCGATTCAGGGGCTGCTCGAAATCCTGGGGATTCCCTATACGGGTTCGGGTGTGCTGGCCAGCGCCATCGGAATGAACAAAGGGATGACGAAGCGGCTTCTGCAAGCCGACGGGGTGCCGACTCCAAAATACTCGGTCCTTCGATCGACCCGGCTGTCGACCGACGATTTTAAGGAAATTCCGGCCGGGCTTGACTGTCCTGTGGTGGTGAAGCCGTCCTCGGAAGGATCCACGATCGGGGTTACGATCGTCCGGGACCGGGGCTCCGTCGAGTCGGCCTATCGGGAGGCGTTTCGGCACGGTGAAGAGATTCTGGTGGAAGAATACATCGAGGGACACGAGGTGACGGCCGGGATTTTGGATGAAACCCCGCTCCCGTTGATCGAGATCGTTCCCAAGGGGGCCTTTTACGACTACGAGGCCAAGTACACAAAGGAAATGACGGACTATATCGTGCCCGGCCGTTTTCCCTCGGAGGTCACGCGGGAGGTCCAGGCGTTGGCGCTGAAGACGCACCGAATCATCGGGTGCCGAGGATGCAGTCGGGTCGATTTTCGTGTCGATCGCAGCGGCCGTCCGTTTGTGTTGGAGATCAATACCGTTCCCGGCATGACCGAAACAAGCCTCCTTCCCAAGGCGGCTGCGGCGGCCGGGATTGCCTATGATCAATTGGTGGCTAAGATCGTGCAATCGGCGTTGCACTCGACCATCGAAAGGTAGCCAACAAGCGTTGCCCGGGGCTGCCGCGGGGCCCGGTCGCGTCGGAGGAGCGACCGCCCCGTACGGGCTCGGGGATATGAAGGTGCGAAAGTGATGTATCGATACCATCTTTCCAGAAAAAAATTAAACCGGTCTTCCGCGGGGACTCGGGAGAAGACGGGCGTTTTGAGAAAACAACGGTCGGGATGGCGCGGGATCGGATCCCAATGGTCCGGGCCGGTTTTCCGCGTCACGAAGCTTTTATTGTACGTCCTTCCGCCGGCGGGTATCCTCGCCGCGGGCGTATGGGGGTGGAACGCCGTGACGAACGGCATGAGGCATTCCAACCTGTTTGCCCTTCAAGAGGTCCGCACCGTGGGTTGGGAACGGCCGCAAAAGATCGGAGCCCTCGAACGCCTCCGTTCTTCATCGGGGGCCAGTCTGCTTGATCTGGATCTTGTTGCCCTGAAGGGGGCTTTGTTGGCCGAGCCATGGATAAAGGATGTGAACCTGCGCAAGGAATATCCGGACACGTTATCCGTTCATGTGACGGAACGTCGTCCCGTGGCTGTCTTGGCCGGTCGGGAGGCCGGGGCGGTCGTGGATGAGACCGGAACGATCCTGGAACAATGGCCGAACGGCGGAGAGATCCCGTTCCACTGGTCGCGGCTTCCCGTCATCCATGGCCTCGAAGCGGCTTCCCTGCGGGATGGGGCTGCCGACGCCGTCCAACGCTTCGGCTCGGCCCTTCAAATTTTACGGGCGGCGCCTTCGTCTGCGGATCAAGGGCTGGATCTTGAAATCGGACGCTGGGACGACATTCGGGTTCAGCGGCATGGATACTGGCTTCGGTTCGGGGAGGGCTCTTTTGACGAGAAGTGGCGGCGTTTCCTGTCGGTCGCGGGGGAGATCGAGCGGCGGCATGAGGAGGTTCGAGAAGTCGATTTGCGGTTTCCGGATCAGGTGATTGTCCGATGAAGCGCGAACGACGGATTCCCGGTCAATGACCCGTCCCGCGTCGGCGCGGGCGGCATCGGAAAGGAGGTCATCGGAATTGGCGAAACGAGAAAATATCATCGTAGGCCTTGACATCGGCACGACGAAGATCTGCGCGATCGTCGGCGAGATCCAAGGCTCGTCCCGGTCGGACGGTCTTCCCGGCATCGACGTGATCGGCATCGGCACCAGTCCGTCCCGCGGACTCCGAAAGGGCGTGGTGGTGAATATCGAAAGCACGGTGGAGTCGATCAAAAAGGCGGTGGAGGAGGCCGAACTCATGGCCGGGGTTCAGATCCAGTCTGTTTATGCCGGGATCGCCGGCGGGCATATCAAGGGCTTCAACAGCCGCGGCGTCATCGCCGTGAAAGAGCGGGAGGTGAACCAGGCGGATGTGGAACGCGTCATCGACGCCGCCCGGGCCGTGGCGATTCCCCTGGACCGCGAAGTCCTGCATGTCCTGCCGCAGGAGTTCATCGTGGACGATCAGGACGGAATCAAAGATCCCCTGGGAATGGCCGGCGTCCGTTTGGAAGCCGAGGTGCATATCATCACCGGGGCGGTGACTTCGGCGCAGAACATCATCAAGAGCGTGAACCGGGCCGGGCTGGAAGTGGTCGACATCATCCTCCAGCCCCTGGCGTCCAGCGAGGCGGTTTTAACTCCGGAAGAGAAGGACCTGGGCGTCACGATGGTGGACATCGGCGGGGGGACGACCGATATCGCGACCTTTGTCGACGGGGGAATTTGGCATACGGCGGTGTTGGGGATCGGCGGAAATCATCTGACGGGGGACGTGGCGATCGGGCTTCGGACGCCGGCGGCCGAGGCCGAGAAGATCAAGATCAAATACGGCTGCGCGATGACCTCGATGGTGAAGGAGGATGAAACGATCGAGGTCCCCAGCGTCGGGGGGCGTCCGCCCCGGGTTCTGTCGCGGCAGATCCTGTCCGAAATCATCGAGCCGAGGGCCGAAGAGATCTTCGGACTGGTGGGCCGGGAAATCAAACGGACGGGTTATGAGGAGCGGGTGGCCTCGGGAGTCGTGATCACGGGGGGGAGTTCCACGTTGAGGGGGATGGTGGAGGTCGCCGAGCGGGTCTTGGATCTGCCGGTTCGCCTGGGCTCCCCGATCAACCTCGGCGGATTGGCGGACATCGTCAACAATCCGATGTATGCCACCGGAGTGGGATTGATCCTCTATGCGCTCAAGACCCAAGGGGAGCGGGACGTACGGCGGTTCAGGGATCGCCGACTCTTCCACAAAGTCGCCGGTCGGATGCGGGAATGGGTCCAAGAATTTTTTTAGTACATAACAATTTTAGTACATAACAAAAGGAGGTAGCGCATGATTCTCTTTGAAGAGGCCGAGATCAAACCGGCCAAGATTAAGGTGATCGGGGTCGGGGGCAGCGGATGCAACGCGGTGAACACGATGATCGCTTCCAAGTTTGCGGGAGTCGATTTCATTTCGGCCAATACCGACGTCCAGGCCTTGAGCCTGTCCAAAGCGCCTTCAACCCTCCCGATCGGCGCTCGATTGACCAAGGGGCTCGGGGCCGGGGCCGATCCCGGCGTGGGTCGTGAGGCCGCCTTGGAGGACGTCCAACGCATTCGTGAGATGCTGGAAGGAGCCGACATGGTTTTCGTGACGGCCGGGATGGGGGGAGGAACCGGAACCGGCGCGGCGCCCATTATCGCGAACGTCGCCCGGGAACTGGGAGCCTTGACCGTGGCCGTCGTGACCAAGCCCTTTCAATTTGAAGGGGCGCTTCGGATGCGTCGTGCCGAGGAGGGCATCAACGAATTAAAGAAGGTGGTGGATTCGCTGATCGTGATCCCGAACCAGAGGCTTCTCTCGATCGTGGACAAAACCGCGTCGGTGCCCAAATCCTTCAAAATCGTGGACGATGTGCTTCGCCAGGCCGTTCAGGGCATTGCGGATCTCGTTACGACGCCCGGTTTGGTCAATGTGGATTTCGCCGATGTCCGGACCGTCATGGCTCACATGGGGCGGGCCGTGATGGGAATGGGGTTCGCCCGGGGCGATCATCGCGCGGTGGAGGCGGCCCAGAAGGCGATCTCCAGTCCCCTGCTTGAAGAAGGCGGGATCCACGGGGCGAGAGGCGTGCTCCTCAACATTACCGGAGGCGAAGGGTTGTCCCTCCACGAAGTCAGCGAGGCCTCCACGATTATTCAGGAGGCGGCCGATCCCGAGGCCAATATTATTTTCGGTTCGGTGATCAACAAACAGATGAAGGAGGACGTGATCGTCACCGTTATCGCGACCGGTTTCGAGAAGGACTTGATTCGGGAAGAACCCGTCAAAGCGGCGGCGTCCAAGCCGGTGCCTTCGAAGAGCCTGGATCGGCCCGCATTTCTCCGCAAGGTGGCGAACAGCGGCTATCCGCCGAACGGTCTCAATGTCGATGACGAATGGGACGTGCCGACCTTTTTGCGAAAACAGGCGGATTGAATTGAGTAGAATGGTTCAAGGGACGGCGGTGTCATTTCACGTACTCGAAATAGAGGGTCATCGTGCCCTCGAACTGCCCGCGCCGGACCGGAATCCGCCATGGCGAGCCCTGTTTGGTCTTCGCGGCCCTCGTCCGCTGGAGATTCTGAGAGGGCAGTTCAATCTTCAAAAAGACGGGGTCGCATCCGTTCGTCAGGTGCACGGCGATTCCATCTGGGTCATCGATTCGGCCCCATCGGCCGTTTCATCGGTTCCGGAACGGGAAGCCGACGCGATGATCACGAACCGGGCCGGGTTGGCGATCACGGTTCGGACGGCCGACTGTCTTCCGATTTTGATTTGGGACGGGGTGCGCAGGGTCGTCGCGGCCGTGCATGCGGGCTGGCGGGGATCGCTTAAGGCGATCGCATCCAAGACCGTTGAGACCATGGGGTCATCCTTCGGGAGCCGTCCCGGCGATCTTTGGGTCGGAATCGGGCCGGCGATCGGGCCTTGTTGTTATGAAGTGGACGGGCCGGTGTTGGACCCGCTTCGCGAGCGGTTCGAGTATTGGAAACAAGTGGTCCGGGAAAAAGGGAACGGCAGGGCGATGTTGGACCTGGTCGGCTTGAATGTCCGTCAACTGACGGCTTCCGGGGTCGCGCCCGGCGGGATTATCGCAGCCGGAGCCTGCACCGTTTGTCATCCGGAACGCTTCTATTCCTACCGGCGCGACGGGAACGCGTCCGGCGGAATGATCAGCGGGATTATGATTTGCCCATGATCGTTTTCGATCGTTCGCGCATGTCTAGGCCGGGTCAAACCGTTGGCGGGTTCTTGCCGGATGGTGTGATGAATGAATCGATCCCCACAAACCTGCGACGGGTTCGGGAGCGGGTCGTCGCTGCGGCGGAACGGTCGGGGCGCGATCCGGCTCGAATTGGTCTGGTGGTTGTGACCAAGGGGGCGACCGGCGACCGAATCCGGGAGGCCGTGGCGGCCGGGGCGACGGCCCTGGGAGAGAACCGAGTCCAGGAAGCCCTGCCGAAGATCAAGGCCATGGATGGCGCGATCCGATGGCATTTGATCGGTCACCTCCAAAGGAACAAAGTCAAGCAGGCTGTCGGCGTGTTTGATCTGATTCATTCGGTGGACAGTCCCGAATTGGCCCGAGAGATTGATCGACGGGCCGAACGGCTCGGGCTTCGACAACGGGTGCTGATTCAAGTCAACGTATCCCGTGAACCGAGCAAGCACGGGGTTTTGCCGGAAGAGGTGGACCGCTTGTCTCAGGAAACGGCGGCTTTATCGCATCTTGCGTTCGAAGGTCTGATGACGATTCCGCCGCCGTCCATCGATCCGCAACGGTCCAGGACCTATTTCCGGTGGCTTCGTGAAAAAGCGGAGGCGTTGAAGAGGGCCGGATGGCCCGTTCGCGAACTGTCGATGGGAATGTCCGACGATTTTGAGGTGGCCATCGAAGAGGGGGCGACCCTCATTCGTGTTGGAACCGCGATTTTCGGCCCGAGGAGAAATCCGGAGGGGAACCGAGGGAGACCGGAATAGAAATGTTTATCGCCGCCAACCTGGTTACGGCCGTCGCGGAGGTGATCGGCCTTGTGTTGAATTTTTATATGTGGGTGGTCATTGTCCGGGCCCTGATTTCCTGGGTCAATCCGGATCCCTATAACCCGATCGTCCAGTTCCTCTACAAAGTCACGGAGCCGGTGCTGAATCCCATCCGTCGGCTCCTGCCGGTGTATAATATGGGTATTGATCTTTCGCCGTTGATCGTGATCCTGATTCTTATCTTTTTGAGGAGTTTTTTAGTGGGAAGTTTGTATCAATTGGCCCTGAGGTTGCAGTAACCAAGCGCCGCGGGGTTCAACGGATATCAGCAGGGAGGGGACGGGGATGAAGATTACACCTTTGGATATTCAGCAGGCCGGGTTCAAGGTCCGGATGAGGGGCTACGACCGGCAGGAAGTGGACGGCTTTCTCGACGCTATTACCGAAGACTACGAAGCGCTGGTCCGGGAAAACAACGCCCTTCGTGAAAAAACGGCCGAATCGGAAAATCAATTGGCCGAGTTGCGAAAGAAGGAAGCGACCTTGAACAACACCTTGATGAAGGCCCAGGACCTGGTGGAGGAAATGAAGCACGCCGCCCAGAAGGACGCGGAGTTGATCGTCAAGGAAGCGGAACTGAAAGCGGAAGGGATGATCCATCTGGCCCGTGAAGAAATGATCGCGATCAAACGGGACATCCTCGATCTTCAAAAGCAGAGGCTCGTGTTTTTGGAAAAGATCCGGTCCACGATCAAAATCTTCCAACGGGTGGTGGAGCTCGAGGATCGTGAAGAGGACAAAAACGGGAAGAAAGACCGAACGGAAGAGGAACGGGACGACAATATCCGCCTGTTAAAACCGAAGACATAGAGGCAATAACAAGGACTGGTCATGGAGGTGAAGATGCATTACGACGTGTACATCACCCAAAAGGACCGGCTCTATATGGCCATGGTTCCGGCACTGCCCGGATGTTCCGCCCTCGGGCGTTCGGAGGACGAGGTGTTGGGTAACATCCGGGATGTGATTGAAGGCTACTTGCGCTTGCTGCAGAAACAGCGAAAACCGTTTCCCAACGTCAAGGTGGTGAAGATACACCATGCCCGATATCCCGCCGCTCGATCTGCGTGAATCGAAAGAGGGCGTTGTTCTCAAGGTTTGGGTACAACCCAAAGCCTCTCGGCAGGAGTTGTCCGGCATCCATGACGGTGCGTTACGGTTACGTTTAATGGCTCCCCCGGTTGAAGGAGCCGCGAACGAGGCCTGCCGGATCTTTCTGGCGGAACTCTTTCAAATTCCTCAAAGTCGGATCCGGATCATCCGGGGCGCTCGCTCCCGACAAAAGTGGGTTCAGATCCATGGAATGACCTCCAAGACGGTTCTGCGGCGGCTGCGGCAATCGGCGATGACTTAGAAATTTCAACTACCGGTCGTGACAGACCAAGCAGAGTGTCTTGTTGGGGGCGCGGAGAAAAGGGCGGGTGTCGTTATTGTGAGGGTTGTGGCAGGAATCGCAATGGATGACCCCTCGGAAGGTCCGAACCAATGCCGAAGCGGCCGCCGGGTCATTTGGGTCGATGTTTTGCAGATTCAACGCCGCGGAGCGGGGGCCGGTCGGCAAGACCACGCCGTTGTCGTCACGGTCGGGAATCGACCAGTACCTTCTGAGCTTTGGATCCGGCCGATCGGCGATCATGCTTCCGTCCGGTTGACGGGGGTACAGGATCGAATCGGGATGGTCCGAGGTTCGAAGACCGGTCTGCAGAGCCTCCACGGCCTGGGGATTATAGGTCGCCGCCGGGCCGGAAAATCCCAATTGATGGATGTTGTTTCCCAATACGCCGTCGTGGCACGTCAAGCAGTCAAACGAAGGTCCGAATGGTTTTGTGTCGGGTGTTCCCTTTCCCAACGGCGGAAGCGCAACGTGACTTGTATGGAAGGCCTTGGTCGGATTCTCCTTATCCCACGCCGGGACGGCCTGAGTCGCGTTGGCTTTAATATGACAGGAGCCGCAGACCGTTTCCATCGTGGAAGCGGGCCCGGCCGGAAGCACGTTGTGCTTGCTGGATAAGACCTGATCAAATCCTTGCCCGCCGGCGATCTCCGGGAGAAGCCCCGCCGCTGTAATGAAAACCAATGTAGTGAAGACCAGCGCCCGTTGTCCGAAGGTCATGGGTTTCCCTCCGTAAAAGCTATACCACAAACCGCTTTTGTTTGTCTATTTGGAACTCACCCTCCGGTGCCGACGGCATTCCGGATGGTTTGTGCAAGGTCGTCGGCCCATTTCCGGATTTCCGGTTCGCGTTCGCCTTCGATCATGATCCGGACCAACGGTTCGGTCCCGGAATAGCGGACCAGGAGGCGTCCGGAACCGTCCAGTTTCTTTTCGAGTTTATCCATGTGCTGCCTGACCTTGGGCAGGGACGACAGGTCAAGCCGTTCCTTGACCCGGACATTCACGAGCACTTGGGGGAAGTTCGTCATGACCTTGGTCAGCTCCGAGAGAGGCTTCCCGGTGGTCTTCATCATGGCGAGGACTTGCAAGGATGTGATCAGTCCGTCGCCGGTGGTGTTGTAATCCAAAAAGATCAAATGGCCGGACTGTTCACCGCCGAAATTGTAACCGTCCCGAAGCATCCGTTCCAGCACATACCGGTCTCCGACCGCGGTTTTCACGATGCGAATACCGGCCGTTTTCATGGCCCGATCCAGGCCCATGTTGCTCATCACGGTCGTGACCAGGGTGTTTTTACTGAGCCGACGCATCTTTTTCAGGGACACGGCCAGGGCCGCCATCACTTGATCTCCGTTCACCAAGCGGCCTTTCTCACAGGTGAAGATCGCCCGGTCGGCATCGCCGTCGTGCGCGACGCCGACGTCCGCGCGCTGTTCCCTCACTGCTTTCTGGATCACTTCCGGATGCGTGGAGCCGCAGCCCTGATTGATGTTCATCCCGTTCGGTTCGTCGCCCAGAACGATCACCTTGGCGTCCAGCTCCCGAAGAATCGTCGGAGCGACTTTGTAGGCCGCGCCGTTGGCACAATCGACCACCACCGTTAATCCTTGGAGGGTCAACCCCTTCGGGAGGGAACTTTTAACGAACTCGATGTATCGCCCCTCCGCGTCGTCGACGCGGAAGGCCTTGCCGATCTCATCCGCCGTCGGGCGAATGGAGTCAATCTTTCCCGAGAAGATGAGCTCTTCCATCTCGTGCTCCATCCGGTCCGGAAGTTTCAACCCGTCCCGGGAGAAGAACTTGATTCCGTTGTCCTCGAACGAATTATGGGAGGCCGAGATCACAACGCCGGCGTCCGCGCGAAGGCTCCGCGTGAGAAAAGCGATGCCGGGGGTGGGGAACGGGCCCACCAGAAGCACGTCCACGCCCATCGAACAGATTCCGGAGGTCAATGCGCTTTCAAGCATGTAGCCGGACAGCCGGGTGTCTTTTCCGATGACGATACGGTGCCGACCGGCTTTGTTCTTGAACAGGTAGGCGGCCGCCCGACCCAATTTCATGGCCATCTCGGAGGTCATCGGCTCCTGGTTGGCGATTCCGCGGACGCCGTCCGTGCCGAATAATTTTTTAGTCCGACCGGGTTTCATTTTAGTTTTGTCTGATGACATGGATCTTCACTTGAATCGGTTCTTTGACATCCGCCTGGAGGTTCTTCCCCAGAAGGTTCAACCTGGTCTCGCGGACGAGGACTTTCCGTATACCGGTGACATCGATCGGGTCCGTCAGGAGTTGAGTGAGCGGATCGACGACGCTTCGCGCGCCCTCGACCGTGACCCACGCCGGCGTTACATCCACCCTGCCGATCCGGAAGCCCGCGGCGGGCGCGCCATAAACCCTGGCGGAGACCTGGACCGCCTTTTTTAACAGGGCTTCCGTGCGGACCACGACCCGTCGAGGGTTAATCCAAGTAATCTGAATATTGGAGGGGACCGCAATGACCGAGGGATCCAAAAAATAAACGTTATCGCCTTCCCGGGCTCCCGTCAAATCCAAAACGGCGCTGACGGAGCGCCCAGTCATTCTCTGCAGAATCCGTTCACGGCCTTTGATCCGGACATTGACATCGTCGATCATGTCTCCAACGACGACCAAAGTGGGAGGGAGGTTTTTCAATTCCAACGGAACCGTCATTTCCATCTCTACTCCGCCCTTCGCATTCACGTAGAGCCAGAGGACGACCGCGAAGGCCAGCGAGGCGATCTTGATCAGATAGTTGTCCAGCAACAGGGCCTTCAGTTGATTCAGAATCATTTGGATCGGGCCGGAAAAAACTCCTTCAGCCGTTCAACAATCGCCAGCCCTTCCCGCTTTTCCCGCAGGAAGATCCGGTTCAGGACCCGCCGGAGGGCGGCCGCGTCCAGTTCGCGTGTCAACTTCCCGGCAATGATGACCGAAATCGACCCGCTTTCTTCCGATACGACGATCACGACCGCGTCGGTCTCTTCCGTGATTCCCATCGCGGCCCGATGGCGGGTGCCGAGCATCTTACTGATGTCCGAGCTCAGCGTCAACGGCAGGAAGCATCCGGCGGCGATCAGCCGGTCGCCCTTGATGATCACGGCGCCGTCGTGAAGCGGCGAATAGGGCATGAAGAGGCTCAGAAGCAGTTCCTTGGAGAGCTTGGCGTCGACCGCCACGCCGACCTCCACGATATCCTTCAACTCGATCTCCCTTTCAAGGACGATGATAGCCCCCATCCGCTTGTTGGCCATCGAGACGACCGCGCGGATGATTTCTTCCAGCGTGCGGGACTCTTCACTGGTGCTCATGTTTCGACCGAACGGGGTTTGGCCAATTTGGGCGAGTGCCCGGCGGATTTCAGGCTGGAAAAGTATGACGATGACAAGCACCACCTGGGCCCAGAAGCTCGTCACAAGCCAATCCACCGTATAGAGGTCCGCCGATTTGGATAGGACGGAGGCCAGCAGCAACAACGTCAATCCCACCAGCATCTTCAGGGCGCGTGTGCCCTTCAGGATCAGAAACAACCAATACAACACCGTCGCGACAATGGCGATGTCAAGAATATCCTGCCACCGTATGTTCAACAGGACCTCACGCATGTCGGACCCGCTCGATGGCCTCGACCATTCGAACCACGCGCCCCATGGCTTTGACGTCGTGGACACGGACGATGGAAGCCCCGTTCAGGACCCCGACGGCCACGGCCGCCGCCGTTCCCTCAAGCCGCTCTTCAACCGGCAGCCCCAGGACTCGGCCGATGAATGATTTGCGCGAAGGGCCGATCAGAAGCGGTCGGCCGCTCGCCCCGAGTTCGCCCAGCCGGGAAAGGATTTCCAGGTTGTGTTCGGCCGTTTTCCCGAAACCGATGCCCGGATCCAACACGATGCTGTTTCGAGATATTCCGGACTGTTCGGCCCATTGAATCCGGGTTTCAAAAAAATCGCGAATCTCACGGATGACATCGGTATAGACGGGACGGGCCTGCATGGTTTTCGGCGTTCCCTGCATATGCATGAGCACAACCGGAACACCTTCTTGCGCCACGAGGGGGGCCATTTCCGGATCGAAGCGCAGCGCGCTGATGTCGTTGACGATCCTGGCCCCGGCCGCGAGAGCCCGCCGGGCCACCTCGGTTTTACGGGTGTCGATCGAGATCGGGATCGCGAGCCGTTTCGCGAGGCGCTCGATCACCGGCACCACGCGCTGGATTTCTTCCTCCACCGGCGCCGGATCCGCTCCGGGCCGGGAGGATTCCCCGCCGATGTCGATCAGATCGGCGCCCTCGTCCGCCAGGGTTTCTCCCCGCCGGACGGCTTCATCCGTTTTTAGATAGAGGCCGCCATCGGAAAAGGAGTCTGGGGTGACGTTCAGGATGCCCATCAAAAGGGTTCGCGGTCCGAGAGATAGATCCAGACCGGGGCCTTGAAGATGCGACGTCGGATTCTTACCGGATGATTGTTGCAAGGGTTGTAACGTCAATCCATCCTCCTCCATCCCGAAGCCGGCGGAAAGCGATCAAGTGAGGATGAAAAAAAGGCGGGGCAGATTTGGGTGCAGGAGCGATACCGGTTATGCGGAAGCCCCTTCGATGAGCTTGTCGATCTCGGGTGCGTCCAAAACCTCCTTTTCCAGCAGGGCCTCCGCAATGGCCCGCAGCGCCTTGATGTTCTCCCGTAAAATGTTCTTCGCTCGCTCGTAATTGTCCATGATCAGCCGCTTGACCTCGTTGTCGATCTCGATCGCGGTATTTTCGCTGTAGTCGCGTCGGGTCGCGATCTCGCGACCGAGGAAGATTTCTTCGTCTTTTTTTCCGAAGGTCAAGGGGCCCAACTTATCGCTCATGCCCCATTCGCAGATCATCTTTCGGGCCAGGTCCGTCGCGCGTTCGATATCGTTGCCGGCACCGGTCGTGATGCGATTGAGAACGATCTCTTCGGCCGCGCGGCCTCCCATCAGAATGGCGATATTATTGTAGAGAAACTCGCGTGGGAATGTGTACCGGTCGTCCGTCGGCAACTGCATCGTCAGGCCTAAAGCCCGTCCGCGGGGAATGATGGTTACCTTGTGAACCGGGTCCGTTCCCGGAATCATTCGGGCGACCAAGGCATGTCCGGCTTCGTGATAAGCCGTCGTGCGCTTCTCTTCCTCGTTCAGGACCATGCTTTTTCGTTCAACGCCCATCAGGACCTTGTCCTTGGCCGCCTCGAAATCGGACATTTCGACGACCTTTTTATCCATCCGGGCCGCCAAAAGCGCGGCTTCGTTGACCAGGTTGGCCAGGTCCGCGCCGGAAAAACCGGGGGTCCCGCGCGCGATTACTTCGAGGTTAACGTCTTTGCCCAGGGGAAAGCGTTTCGTGTGGACCCGAAGCACATCCAAACGGCCTCGGACATCGGGACGGGATACCACAACCTGGCGGTCGAACCGGCCGGGGCGGAGTAGCGCCGGATCCAAAACATCCGGTCGGTTTGTCGCCGCGATCAGAATAACGCCTTCGCTTGTTTCAAACCCGTCCATTTCCACCAGCAACTGGTTCAGGGTCTGCTCGCGTTCATCATGGCCCCCGCCCAGACCCGCTCCCCGGAGTCGTCCGACCGCGTCGATTTCATCAATGAAGATGATGCACGGGGCGTTCTTTTTGCCCTGCTCGAACAGGTCCCGAACTCGCGAGGCCCCGACCCCGACAAACATCTCGACAAAATCGGACCCGCTGATCGAGAAGAAAGGTACTCCCGCCTCACCGGCGATGGCCTTGGCGAGAAGGGTCTTGCCCGTCCCCGGCGGACCCACGATCAGTACCCCTTTGGGAATTCGTCCCCCCAATTTCTGGAATTTGGGCGGATCCTTCAAGAACTCGATGATCTCCGTCACTTCTTCTTTCGCTTCATCGATTCCGGCGACGTCTGCAAAAGTGACTTTTTTGCGGTCTTCGGTCAGAAGACGGGCCCGGCTTTTTCCAAAAGAAAGAGCTTTATTGCCCCCGATCTGCATTTGTCTCATCAGGAAAAACCAGAGCACCAGGAACAGGACGAAAGGCCCCCAAGTCACAAGAAAGGTGATATACCATGGACTCTCTTCCGGCGGTCTGGCCACGATCTTCACATTCTTATCCCGCAGAAGCTTCACGAGGTCGGGATATTCCACCGTGTAGGTCTTGAATTTATTCCCGTCTTTTAAAACGCCGTTGATTTGATTGGGTTTGATTGTAACTTCGGTGACTTCTCCCTTGTCTAACCGGGTCATGAAATCGCTGAAAATAATCTCTTCTTCCAACGACTGACTCGGGGCCTGAAAAAGATGGAACATCAAGATCATAAAAAGGCCCACGAGCAGCCAAAAGACCATATTTTTCATTCTTGAGCTCACTACAAAAACCTCCTTAACTTCTCGTTCGCATTCCGAACAATTGCTCCGCTGCAACGTGAGGAAACAATGAAAATCATTTTAACACAGCTTTATTATTCTTGCCAATAGAAAAGCTCCTCAGCTTCCGAGACCTTGTCCATGACCGCAATGTACGGAAGATTACGATAACGGTTCTGGTAATCCAACCCGTATCCAACGACATATTTGTTCGGAATGGTGAAGCCCACGTAGTCGATTGAAACCCGAACCTTGCGGCGCTCCGGTTTATCCAAAAGCGTGCAAACTTTAAGCGACTTGGGTTTCCGGGCCAGCAGCTGCTTCTTCAAGAAACTCACCGTCATTCCAGAATCGACGATGTCTTCCACGAGAAGGACATCCTGTCCGGTCACCTCTTCGGCCGTATCCGAAAGAATCTTGATTTTACCCGCGACCGACCGCTTTTGGGTGGGCCGGGTGGTCACTACGATGAAGTCAACGCGGAGCAGAAGACGGATGGCCCTGACGAGATCCGCGTAGAAGGCGAAGGCCCCTTTGAGTACGCCCACCATGAGCAGGTTTTTGTCGGCATAATCAAGGGTGATCTGGTTGCCCAGTTCCCGGATTCGTTTCTGCATTTCATCCTGTGTAATGATCGGCCGGCCGAAGATTCGCTCCATCCATGGTCCTTTCTATTATTA
>Ga0335077_10001121_pt1 | contig 31378 bp, 34 predicted proteins | sample Lox_Sample_31_FD_207151 | JGI IMG/M metagenome (GOLD analysis project Ga0335077, IMG submission 207151) | Soil microbial communities from Loxahatchee National Wildlife Refuge, Florida, United States - Lox_Sample_3.1 | ecosystem: Environmental > Terrestrial > Soil > Wetlands | place: USA... | reverse complement strand
GCTAAATACGCGTACTCGGATACTTATCAAAATTGCTTGATGATAATAAGCAGCGACTCGCATGACTCTTGGAAGGCGCTAGGGTGGGGAAAACCAGACGCGTTTAACAGTTTCACGTGAGCATTATGAGCCCGCAAAAGCGCTGGGCCTAGCTGCTCGCCATCGAGACCGGCCAAAGTTTGGACAGCAGCGCTGTACTGCTCGACCAAGGTTTGTGGTGTATCCGCTTTCTGCTTCGTTGTCATAGCGGCCTCACTGTTCAAGAGATCATCTGACTTTCACGAACGTTTCACTAAGCCATGCCCTGCAACCGCTGTAACGAGAGCACGTCAGTTGCCTTTAAGTGGAATCAGTAGTTTACCGGCATCGATCGTTACTTGAGACGCCGCCGATTCGTCAAAACGTGTCACGATGGGAACCCGCGGGCATTTGCGCGGGTTCCAAAAGCCCGGCGGCGAACGTTGCCACGGAGCGCCCTGTTTAACGCCCGGGCTGATCACGCGCGTAAAGACGGTGGGACTGACGATAAAATTCTGCCATGAGAGATTTTTTGGGTAGTCAGCGATTTCTCGTGGTTTATTCGGCGGTGGTGACACTTGTCTTCGCGATCACAGTGCTCGGCGGATTTGCACCGTCCCGAAACGCCAGTTTCAAGGCAATCACGGCCGAACGCGTGAATATCGTCGAGCCGGATGGAACCTTGCGGATGGTGATTGCGGACAAGGCATTGTTTCCCGGCATCATTCTCAAAGGCGCTGAACATCCGCATCCGAATCGCCACACGGCGGGGATGTTGTTCTTCAACGACGAAGGTACGGAAAACGGCGGCCTTACCTTCGGCGGCAGCAAAGGAAAAAACGGAGAGGTCAGCAGCAATGGCCACTTGAGTTTTGACCAATACGAGCAGGACCAGGTCCTCACGCTCGATCAAAACCAGCAGGGCGGAACGCGGAGATCCGCGATGACTCTGGTAGACGAACCGGATTATCCGATCGGCGAGCTGATCGCTGTAACGGATCGTGTCAAGGACCGGCCGGCTGAGGAGAAGCGAGCGGCAATCGCCGATTTCATGGCGAAAAATGGCCAGCCGCATCAACGGTTATACATCGGCCGCGGGGAAGACCGGTCAGTCTCCGTAAAACTCAAAGATGCGGAGGGGCGCGATCGCATCGTGATTGAAGTCGGCGCCGACGGAACGCCGGCCATTCGTCTTCTGGATCAGGATGGTAAAGTCATCGGCGCGATGCCGGCCGAACGGGAGCGGCGTTAAAGCTCGTCATTGGTGCGATCGCGGCGCATCGATTGTCCGAACCCTCCGGCATTTACCCACACGCGCTGATGCTTGTCGTACACGGTGATCCCGAGGCTCCGCGTTTCCGAGATAAACACGTTGTCCTTGGTGTAGCGAATGTAGCCGCCGAGCGAATGGGCTTTCTCCGGTCCCGCGTGCAGCACGCGTGAATCGGCCAGGTGCATGGTATAGCCGTAGTGACCCACTTCGCCGCCGGCCATCGCGAAAAACCAGCCGGGCTCACCCGACGCCGTGACGATATTCGTCTTGTTCAAGCCGCGCTCGTAATCGGCGATTGGGTTGTGCACTGCTGAGAGCGCATTGATCTCGGCCGCGTCCGCGACCCCGGCGACGGCAAGCCGGCTCTTACGGCCCTTGGAGTTGTAAGGCTCCATCGGTTTGCCGGCCCAGCCGGAGAGAAAGAACGTGGTCGCGCCGGGAGCTCCGGCGACACTCGCCGTTTTTCGCGCAGTGCGCCGATTTCCCTGTCCGGCTCCCCAACCGAGATTGGTCAGCAAATCGTAGTCGTGATCGCCGAACGCCGCCATGCTGGTGCGCCCCTGGCGAAGCATGGCTTCTTCCGCGTCGTTGTACTTCTGGCCGATGTACTCGGTGGGCGTGAAGATGATGGAGCTCAACTGAATGCCCCACTTGCCATCGTTGTTGGTGACCGCGTAGATCCCTTGATTGATGCCCACGCGATAGCCGTCGGCGCGATAGCGTGTGTAGGAAAGCTCCAAGCCGACGTTCACGGGATTGAAGGTGTGGACCTGGAGCACGTCGATGATATCGTACGTTCCCGGGCGCAGTTCACTGTCGGGCTTGTCACTTTCGTGAATCGAGGGCGGAGGGTTGCGAAGGAATTCTTCGGCGGATCTGTAAATGATGGGTTCGGTGCCTTCGTAAGTCGCGTACGGAAAGTGCAGCGTGCGCGCGACGGCGGCCAGGTCCCGATCGTTGAACGCGGCAAAATACTCAGTCACCAGGCGCATGGCTTCAGGAACCGACGTCCGGTAATACACGGGAAATCGCGCGTCGAGCATGCCGCGGGATTTCAGGTTCTTCGGCTCGGGAAGCTCTTCGGTCGCCGCGGCGCGCATCTCGAGATCTTTCTTGATATCCGGCTCGATCGCAGCCAGCATGTCCTCGCGCAATTGATCGCGCGTTTCTCCGCCGATCGGTTTTTGAGCGAGCGCCTTCGTCACCAGCGCGGGTCCCGCAAAGCCCGCGGCTGCCGCGGTGCGCAGAAACCGGCGGCGGCCCAATCCTCGCTCTGAATTCTCCTGATGCTCGATCATTCTCGACTCCTTTCGTGAATTGTACTCCGAAAGAATGGATCTGGCCGACCTGAATCCATTGGTGCCCAAGCAGGCCGACGCATTCTTCCTGAACTACGAGAAAGTGCGCGATATCGAAATGAGGATCATCGATCATGGCGGACCTGAGGAGGCACTCGCCATTGTGCACAGGAGCAGCAAAGCGCTAGATCCGGTCCGCCTCGATCGCTTTGTCTAACGGCCGAAACGTGTATAATTTACGGTTTTTAGTAGGCCAGGTGAGAACCCCCTCCGCATTGCAAGAACCAGGCGCGTCTGACCCCACCGAGCATGACTCGCAATCCATGCTCACTGGAGTTACAGAAAAGTGCGCGGTTCTGGCGCTCGCCGCTGCGCGGACCGCGCTGTGCGCCTGGCGCGCGAAGCACCAGTCCATCACCATCGACGAAGCCAGCACCTATCGTTTCTATGTGGCTGCGCCGTGGTCCGGCCTGTACAGCCATTACACTCCCAACAATCACCTGTTGAATTCCGTGCTAGCGCGATTTTCCCTGGCGCTGTTGGGAACCTCCGAGCTCGCTTTGCGTCTCCCCTCCGTCATCGCCGGATTTTTTTTCATGCTGGGAGTGTTCGCGGTGTTGCGGTCCTCCGTCGCGCGTCCCGTGATCCGGTGGCTGGCATTCGCCGCCATCGCTCTGCACCCGCTGTTGCTGGATTTCTCCATCGCCGCGCGTGGCTACGGGATGGGTTTGACGCTGCTGGTCTGGGCGATCTACTTCTGCCAGCAGCGTCGCTTCCGTTTGACCGCGCTTCTGCTGGCACTCGCCGCGGCCGCCCAGCTTTCGATGGCCATCCCCGCCGTTGCCATCGTCGCGGCCGCGATTTTGTTGGCGCGCAAGCACCCTCCCACACGCCGCCTCGCGATTGGCGTTTGCGCCGCAGCCATCGCAGTGTGCGTCATCGGGCTGAGAGTTCTGGCGATGCGCGATTACAACCTCGGGTATCTCACGGTACGCGAGTCGCTTTACAGCCTGGTGTTTCCTTCCACTACCAATCGTGAAGGGATGTTCGTCAATGCGCACACCCCGACGGTGTTCGCCGAAATGGCCATCGTCCTGGCGATCGCCGGATTCATCGTGCTCAAAACGGCGCGCCTGCTGTGGCGCGACCGAAGCATAAAGCTGCTCGCTCCTGTCGCCCTGCTCATCAGCGCAGCCACGCTTTTCGCAGCGCGTGTGGTGGGGTTCAAGTATCCGGTGGATCGCACCGGCCTGTATCTGATCCTCCTGTTCGCACTCTCCTGGCCGATCGCCGCCGACGCATTGCGCAGCCGCGCGTATCGTGGTTTGCACATTCTGTTGGCGTGCGCATTCATCGTCCAGTTCTGCACGCAGTTTGAGCTTCATACGTTCAAGTTGTGGCGGTTCGATAGTGACACCAGACGGGTTGCGCTGATCATCGCGCGCGAGTCGGCGAACAAGCCGGCCAACAGCATGGAGGTCAGCGCCGCGTGGATCCACCGCCGTTCGCTCGACTATTATCGTCAAACGCATCCTATTCCGGCGCTCCGGCCGATCCAAATTCTCGATCCGCCGCCCATGAGCGGTTACGATTTTTATGTGCTGAACCCCGGCGCGCACGATCCGCGGCCCGATGCCGTGCATTTTCGAGTGCTGTTTTCCAGTCCCGATTCCGGAATCATCCTGGCGGTTCCGCGCTGATCCGCTGCGGCCGGCCATCGCGTTCCTCGAATCGCTCCCATTGCCGGAGACGCGAAACGGGTGCCAAAATGTAAAAACATTACCCGATCACGCACCAAATCCGATCTCAAGAGCACGGAGACGCTCTCACCGGCAACCCTACGCGTCGCTCCTCCGCCGCGTGATCCTCGATTACGTCTGCGTTTTGGACTGCTGGTGCGCAGCGCCACCAGTGGGCGGCAGTATCGCATCGGCGAGCCACTCGGCAGCGGCGGCTTCGGAGCCGTTTATAACGTGACCCACGTGGGCGGGGGAGACCCATTGCCGGCAAAATGCGTTCTGAAAATCGCCATCGAACCGAGGGAGTGGCATCGTGAAGCTTACTTCGGCGATCTGCTCAAGAATGAGTCTGGCGTGGTCCGCGTGCATGAATCCTTTGCCTGGGTTCCCGCGGCAAGCTCCGCGCGCGAATCGATTCCCAAGCCGGTCTACTGTCTGGTTTCGGAACTGGTCGACGGCGGCGATCTCTTTCACTACCTGCAGCGGAATCCCAAGCCGTGGTCCGAGGTCAAGGCGCGGCGCGAAATCATCCGTCTGCTGCGTGCGGTGACTCTGTTGCATTCGACACGCGCGGTTCATCGCGATATCACGCCGCGAAACGTGTTCGTCGCCAAGGACCGCGTGCTGAAGTTGGGCGACTTTGGCATCGCCTTGCACAGCGTCGGCGAGAAGGGTGTGCCTGCCGACGCCTTCGCTCGCCGGTTCGCGCCGACGGCGATCGGGCGGGGCAAAACCAGTTCGTGGCGGCCGGCCGATGACGTTTACCAGATCGGATGTCTGTACGTCGCGTTGCTGCGCGGATCCGCGGAATGGAGAGTCACCACCAAAGGCGTCAAGAACCTGCCGTGTAGCCCGGAAGCCAAGTCGGTGATTCAGCGATCGATCGGCGACCGGCGAAAGCGCTTCGTCGATTCGCGCGATATGCTGGCGCGGCTGCAACACCAGGAATCGCACGCCGCATCGCGCAACGTGGTGCGCAGCCTGGAGGGGAAGCGCGTGGTGTTCACCGGCCGCCTCGCGATGCCGCGAGCCGAGGCCAAGCGCCTGGTCCGCCGCGCCGGCGGCACGGTTGAGGATCGCGTCAGTCATCGCACCGATGTCGTTGTCGTCGGTGGGCAGTCTCCGCACTGGAAGGCGGAAGAGAAAGGACAAAAGCTGCTCGACGTGGAGTACGAACGCGGACTCGGTCATCCCATCGCCCTGATCCATGAGCGCCGTTTTCTGACGCTCACGCGCGGCGAATCGTCGATGCGGGCCTCGCGATCGCGCTTATAATGCGCTTGAGAGGAAACTTCAGATGCCTACTGCCGCGGAGCGCTTCTTCCGCATCGTGTTAATGGCCTTCGGATCTTTGGCATGGGCTCAATCACCGACGGTCCGCATCGCATTCACCGGGCAATCCATGATCCGGTCGGATATCCGGCTCACCGCGCCTTCCGCGGTCTCCGCGATCTCGTCACTCATTGAAGGCGCGGACGTGCGCTTTACGAATTTCGAAGGGACGGTCGCCGAGCCGGGTCAGCCGAACCGCGATGTCCCCATGCAAGGACGCGGCTTTCTCGCGCCGCCGGAAGCATTGGACGCTCTCGAAGCCGCCGGATTCAATCTAGTGGTTTTGTCCAATAATCATTCGTACGATCTCCGGGTTCCGGGTATCCGCAACACGCTGCGCGCCGTGAACCGTCTGAATCTCGCGCACGCTGGAATCGGGGAGACGATACAGGACGCCGTGGCGCCGGGTTATTTACACACCCCTCACGCGACGGTGGCGCTGATCGGAATGGCATCGGGTCTGGTACCGGCGGGAGGCGCGGCGACGGCGACACGGCCGGGCGTGGACGAGCTGCGTGTCGACTCAGGAAGTCAGCCCAATCCCGAGGATGCGGAAACGATTCTCAACAGCATTCGCGAGGCGGCAAAAAAAGCGGACCTGGTGATCGTGTATCAACACAATCACGTTTTCGAAAAATCCTTCACGGCGATTTTCGAAGAGGGAATGCCGGAACGGTTGCGCCCGCCCGATTGGCTGAAGAAATGGGCGCATTCCGAGATCGACGCCGGAGCAGACGTGATCGTGATGCATGGCGCGCCTCTTCTGCACGGCATCGAAATTTACAAAGGGCACCCGATTTTTTACGATCTCGGCAACTTCATTTATAATGTCCCGCCCGCACTCTGGTATATCCAGGAACCGATGGCTTGGGAAAGCGCGGTTGCGATCGCCGAGTTCGAAGGAAGGCGCCTGCGTTCGATCACGCTTCGGCCGATCGTGCTGAATGTGATCGGCCAGGGTCAGCCCGACGCGCAGGATCTTCACGCCAACAACCGGTTCCTTCAGACGCGCGGTCTGCCGCAGCTCGCCACGGGTGACAAAGCGGAGTATATCCTCGAAAGGATCGCCGAGTATTCCCGGCTTTTCGGAACGTTGATGGACGTCAAGGCTGGCGTCGCGGAAATTCGTCTCGGTAACTGATCCTCAAAACTTCGATAGCTCTCGCGTCTGGTCCAGGAGCAACCACACCGCCCAAGTCGTGCGCTTGTGTTCACGACCGAAATTATGGCACTGCCTCTACCCGGCTCGGCGCTGACGCGATATCGCCAGCCATCCATTGATGCGGCAGGCAGCTAGCGCTGGAACTCGCCGAAATTCGAGATTCGCCCCTGCCCGCTTCTGATTCCGAGCAGCCCGCCCGGCTCTTGTTACGCCGCGATTTGCCGGCTGGAATTTTTCCCGTCAGAGTCAGAACTTTGCTTCAAAATCCGCGCTTCGTTCTCATAGATCACGCGCAGCCACTCCACCATCCGGCGCGCGCGTCGCAGCGCAATTTCCGCGTCCAGCGTGAGTTTTTCAACTTTTTGTTCTTCGACTACGACTGCCATAGCGTCCTGTTCCGCCGAATTGTAAGCACGACACTTGCCAGTGCACTTCGACATTCAGTCGAAACATTTCCTCGCGGCAAGGATCTAACACAGCCCATGTATTGCTCTGAACGGGAGCGCTTGCTCGCCCATTATCATGGTGCCGTGTATCGTTTCACCGCGCTTGTGGGAAAGCTCAGCCGGCTTGAGGATGCCGGTTTCGCTGGTGCATACGCCGATTCCGACAGAGCCAGAGAAGAGTGCGAGAGGGCTCGGGAGGAGCTGAACCGGCATACCGAGTTGCATGGCTGCGGAACGCTGAGCGCGGCGGGCGGGTCGTCGTAACGTCGTAACGTTGCACGCATCCCGCCTGTTGTACGCTTTAGTTAGTGCTCACCGCGCTGGTTCTGTCGATTGCGGCGATCCCCTTCATCTATTACGTGCTCGCGCTGTACAGCTCGTGGCGCTATTTTGCGCGCGGCGAAGCCGTCGCTACCGGCTTGTTCACTCCGCCGGTCAGCATTCTGAAGCCGATGCGCGGCCTCGACCCGGACGCCTACGAGAATCTCGAAAGTTTCTGCCGGCAGGACTACCCGGCGTACGAGATCGTGCTGTGCGTGGATCAAGACGACGCGTCGGTAATGCCGCTGGTCGAGCGCCTGCGAGCCGGATTTCCGGCGCTTACGATTCGCGTGCTCTATGGATCGGGACGCGTCGCCACTAATGACAAAGTGGCGAAGCTGGCCCGGCTGGTGCACGAAGCTGGGCACGAAGTGGTGGTGATCAGCGACAGCGACGTGCGGGTGCGGCCCGATTATCTGCGCACGGTGGTAGCGCCGCTGGCCGATCCCAAGGTCGGCGCGGTGACTTGCTTTTATGTGCCGGCGGGCGCCGAAAATTTTATAGACAAGCTGCAGTCGGTGGGGATGATGTCGGATTTTTACGCGGGGATCCTCGTCGCATGGCAGCTCGACGGAGTCAAATTCGCGCTGGGCCCGACCATCGCTACCACGCGCTCGCGCCTCGCCGGCTTCGGAGGGTATCAGAAGATCGAGAACCGTCCGGCCGACGATTTACTGGTCGGGCGATTGATCGCCGAGCAAGGCTATCGGGTCGAGTTGCTGCGCTACAGCGTGTCCTCGGTGCCGGACTACCGCTCGCTGTCGGATCTGTGGCACAAGCGCCTGCGCTGGATCGTGGTGATGCGCCACATGCGCCCGCGCGGGCACCTGGGATTGTTGCTGACGCAAGGACTGCCGTGGTCGATCGCAGCGATCGCGGCGCACCCGACGGCAATGGTCGCTTTCGGATACCTGGGCGCGTATTTCGCGTTTCGCGCGGCGATGATGTGGATGATCGGCATCCACGGACTAAAGCAGCGCGGCGTATGGGCCAAGATGCCGCTGATCCCGCTGTGGGACGCGCTCGCGTTCGTGATCTGGGTCACCAGTTTCGCGCGCCGGAGCGTGCGCTGGCGCGGCGCGGATTATTATATTCGCGACGGCGAGCTGATACCGGTGGACGAATAGGCTTACGAACCGCCCAAAAGAATCACCCCGAACATCACGATCACCGTTCCAATCGCGCGGCGCGGGCCGATGTACTCCTTCAGGACGAATTTCGCCAGCAGCGTTTCAAAGATGAAGCTCGCGGCGGAGGCGGGAACAGCGAAACTCAGCGGCTGCGTCTCGACCAGCGCCATGAACGAAAAAAACGATACCGCCATGCACGCGACCGCCAAGAGCAGGAAGCGGCGTGCGGCGATCAGCTTCACAATCCGAAGCAGCCCGCGCGCCCCCACCGACTGCGCTCCGGCGCGCTTCATTTCGTAGCTTTGCAGCACGTCGCTGGTGATGGTCGCCGCGATCATCAGCAGCAGGAGCAGCCACTTCATGGCGCACCTCGCGTGGTGGATTGCGTGGTGGAACCGACCAGCGCGGCGCCGATCGAGATCAGAATGGTCCCCAGCCAGCGCTGCGGCGTCACCACCTCGTTCAAAAAATATTTTCCAATCAGCGTCGCCAGAATGTAGCCGACCGCCGTCACCGGAAGAACAAAGCTCAGGTCGGCCAGGCTGAATAGCGCCATGCGCGTCAGCAGCGAAAGCAGGAGCAGCGCGACACCCGCCCCGACGGCCGGATCGAGCATCGCGCGCAGATAATGCAGCGGATTGGCGGAAACCGGATCGGAGATGTGTTTCATCCCCCAGGCGAGCGAAAAATTACCCACCGCCTTGAGCGCGATAAACATCAGCACGATGGCATAGGTCCGGGTGATGGATTCGCGGCGGATTTCCGTGGGAACGATCATCTTCGCTACAGGACCGCGTTGAGCGATCCCTGACGATATCCTTCCAGATCGAGCGTGACGTAGTGGAACCCCAGCGGCTTGAAGATCGCAGTGAAGCGCCGCGCCATCTCCAGGCTCAGCGCCCGTTCCAGTTCCTCCGGCGCGATCTCGATACGCACTACCTCGCCATGGAAGCGCACTCGGAACTGGCGGAAGCCGAGCGCGCGCAGCGCGTCCTCTCCGCGATCGACCGTCTTCACATTTTCGATGGTCACCGGAGTTCCGTAGGGGATACGCGAGCTGAGGCACGCCGACGCCGGACGGTCCCACGTCGCAAGAGCCGCGCGGCGCGACAGCTCGCGAATTTCCGCCTTGGTCAACCCCGCGTCCACCAGCGGAGCTTTCACCTGGTGCAGCGCGGCGGCGCGCTGCCCGGGCCGGTAATCGCCCAGATCGTCGACATTCACGCCGTAAACGACATGCTCGATGCCGCGTTCCCGTGCGGCTTGGTTCAAGCGCGTGAACAGCTCGTCCTTGCAATGGAAGCAGCGGTTGCGATCGTTCTTGACGTAGTCGGGATTGTCAAATTCGCGCGTCTGGATGTATTCGTGACGAATCCCGTGCGCGTGCGCGAACTCTTCGGCATCGCGCTTATGCGATTCGGGAAGCGATGCGGAATCCGCGGTGATGGCGACGCATCGCGCGCCAACTGCCTGGTGTGCGGCCCATGCGAGATACGCAGAGTCGGCGCCCCCGGAATAGGCCACGATGACGCTGCCCATTTCGCGCAGCGCGGCGAGCAGGATTTCCTGTTTCGTTTCGATTCCGGCCGCTGCCGCGATCTCCATAATTCAAGTATACGGTTGAAAATCGCCGGCTCACGCGACCTCGCGCGGTTCGAGCGTCGCGTCGTAGTCCGGAGCGGCGGCGATCTCGCGCAGCTCGCCCTTATCCAGCCACACCGATTCGCAGGTTTCGCACGAATCGACGTTCACGTTGCCCGCACCGCCGTAGGGATGGTTGTCCATGGCGGCGCCGCAGCGCGGGCAGCGTAAGCTTCGCCCGCCGTCCGCCGAGTTGCGCGGCTCCACGTAAGCGGCCGGCCGGTCGCGATGCGAACGCAGCGCGGAGACCAGCGCTTCCAGATCGTCCATGGCCACCAGCATTCCATGGCACTGCCGGCAATACAGCATCGGAAAGTGCTCGAGAGACGCATTGGCCAGTTTGGCCGAGCACACCGGGCAGACGTACTGCGTGTCGTCCAGGACTACCACTCCTTCGTCTTCAGCGGGCGGGATCACTTCGCTGCCGCAGTAATCGCACACCAGCATCCCCCGCTCCGGGTCGACGCGCAGGGGCGCTCCGCAGTGCTCGCAGGTCATTCTCTAATAGATCGGCGGTTTTGCCCGGCGGCTGCATGTTTTCTGGTATATTCTGCTGCATGTCCAGGATGCTTCTGCTCCGTCTTGCCGCGGCCGCGGCGGCTTCGGTGGGTGTGTGGATCGCCCACACGCAGAATCCGCAAACGCCGCCGAACTTGAAGCTCAACAAGATCGCCGGCGATCTGTACGAGATCGAAGGCGACGGCGGAAACGTCGCCGTGTATCTGACCGACGAGGGTGTGATCGTCATCGACGACAAATACGAGCGCGATTACGGCGATATCACGGCGAAAATCCGCTCGCTCACCGACAAGCCCGTGAAATACGTGCTCAACACGCATCAGCACGGCGATCACACTGGCGGCAACGCCAAGATGCTGGCCGCGTCGGTGGAGATCCTGGCGCAGAAAAATGCGCGTGACAACATGGTGGACGGAAAGATGCCGGGCGTGCCGCGGCTCGCCTACACGCAGGAAACCGAGGTGTACCTGGGCGGCAAGGCGGTGATCGCGCACTACTTCGGCCGCGGCCACACCAATGGCGATGTCGCGATTTATTTCCCGCAGGACCGCGTTCTGCACACCGGCGACCTGTATACGATCGGGACCTCGAAGGCTCCGGTGACGGTGGCGCCCTTCATCGATTATTCGGCGCACGGAAGCGCGGTCGAGTGGACCAAGACGCTCGATGGCATTCTCAATTCCGGCTGGGATTTCGAAACGGTGATCCCGGGCCACGGGCCGATTTCGAATCGCGCGGCGCTGGTAGAGTACCGGCGTAATTTCGAAAAGATGCGCGACCGCGCGAGCAGCATGGTGCGCGAAGGCAAGAGTCGCGACGAAATCGGCCAGATGCTGGTGAACGAGTTCGGCTGGAGCCTGAACGGAATGGGCGCCCGTTCGCTCGACCCCATGATCGCCGAGCTGAAGCAGTAGGGCGACGAGCTACACGCCCCAGCAGTAATCTTCCACCACGCGCTCGATCGACGGATCGTTTTCGCTCAGGCGCATGATCTCCAGGCGCAGCGCGTCGATGAGCGCGCTCCAGCTCGCCTCGATCACATTTTCCGAGACTCCGACCGTCGCCCACGTCCGCCGGTGGTCAGACCACTCCACCAGCACGCGCACGCGCGCCGCGGTGCCCTTTTTCGCATCGAGCACGCGGACTTTATAATCGGTCAGCCGCACCTCCGCGATCGCCGGGTAGACCGTGGAGAGGCATTTTCGCAGCGCCAGGTCGAGCGAGTTCACGGGTCCGCTGCCGGCCGCCGTCGCCGAGTGCACGCCGTCGTTGGCGCGCAGCGTGACGGTCGCGGTGGTGCCGTCCGGCCGCGTGGTCACTTCGTAATTGACCACTTCGAAAAGCTGCAAGCCGGGATGCAGCGCCTCACGCACCAGAAGTTCGAAGGTGCCCTCGGCGGCTTCCAGTTCGTAGCCCTGAAACTCCATATGTTTGATGCGGTCGAGCAGCTCGCGCCGCGCCGGATCGTCCAGGCGCTCTTCGAGTCCATGCTGTTTGAGCTTATAAAGGATGCTGCCGCGCCCCGAAAGATCGCTCAGCAGAACGCGCTGGCGGTTGCCGACGGCTTTCGGGCTGATGTGTTCATACGTCGCGGCATCTTTCAATACCGCGCTCACGTGCACACCGCCCTTGTGCGCGAATGCGCTGCGTCCCACATAGGGTTGATCGTTGCGCAGGGGGAGATTAGCGAGCTCGGCGATGAAGCGCGCCACTGGCGTCAGATTCGTGAGCCGCTCCTTTCCGATGGTGGTGTGGCCCAGCTTCAATTCCAAATTGGCGATGATCGAAGTCAGGTTCGCGTTACCGCAGCGCTCCCCGTAGCCATTCATGCAGCCCTGCACGTGCGCGAAACCCTGCTCCACGGCGGCCAGCGTGTTGGCGACCGCCAGATCGCAGTCGTTGTGCACGTGAATTCCAAGAACTCCGTCGAAGCGCTTGCGAACCTCCGCGCACGCTGCGGCGAGCGCTCCGGTCATGGTGCCGCCATTGGTGTCGCACAATACCAGAACGTCAGCGCCCGCACTTTTCGCGGCTTCGAGTGTGCGCAGCGCGAAATCGCGATTGGCGTGATAGCCGTCGAAGAAGTGCTCGGCGTCGTAGACCACTTCCTTGCCGAGCGATTTCAGATACGCCACCGTCTCGGAGATCATCCGCAGATTTTCTTCCTCGGTCACGCCGAGCGCCCGGTGCACGTGCAGATCCCAGCTCTTCCCGAAAATCGACACCACCGGCGTGTTGGCTTCGACGATCGCCTGAATGCTCGAATCCTCTTGGACTTTTTTCTTCGCGAATCGCGTCGCCCCGAACGCTACAAGGCGCGCGTGCGCCAGACGCAGCTCGCCCGTCCGGGCGAAGAAATCCTTGTCCTTGAGATTCGATCCCGGCCAGCCGCCTTCGATGTAATCGATGCCCAGCTCATCCAGCTTTTGCGCGATCAGCAGCTTGTCATCGGAAGTAAAATTGACGGCCTCGCCCTGCGTCCCGTCGCGCAACGTGGTGTCGAACGTAAAAATTCGCATTGTAAAAACCTCTTTATTAGCCGCGAATGAACACGAATAAACGCAAATAAAAATTCGCGTTCATTTGTGTTCATTCGCGGCCATATGTTTAAGCGACTCCTGCTTCCTTCTTCTTTTTCAGGAACGACATCATCTTTCTCAGATCGGCGCCGGTTTTTTCGATCGGCTGATTCTGCGCCGCCTCGCGCATCGCCAGGAAATTCTTGCGTCCGGTGCGGTTTTCGCAGATCCACTGCTGCGCGAACTCGCCCGACTGCACCTCTTTCAGGATCTTTCTCATCTCCTCGCGCGTCTGCTCATTCACGATGCGCGGCCCGCGCGTGTAATCGCCGTACTCCGCCGTGTCCGAGACCGAATAGCGCATGTAGCCGAGACCGCCCTCCTGGATAAGATCGACAATCAGCTTCATTTCGTGTAGGCACTCGAAATAGGCGATTTCCGGGTCGTATCCGGCCTCGACGAGAGTTTCGAAACCCGCGCGGATCAGCTCGCTCACGCCGCCGCACAGCACCGCCTGCTCTCCGAACAGATCGCTTTCAGTTTCTTCTTTGAATGTCGTCTCTATGACGCCCGCCTTAAGACACCCTAGCGCGAGGGCGTAAGCAAGCGCGTCGTCAAGCGCGTATCCCGAGGCGTCCTGCGCTACCGCGACCAGCGCCGGCACGCCCACGCCCTCGGTGAACAGCTCGCGCACGCGATGCCCCGGAGCCTTGGGTGCGACCATGGAGACGTCCACGCCCGCGGGAGGCTCGATCTGCTTGAAATGAATGTTGAAGCCGTGCGCAAACATCAGCGTCTTACCGGGAGTGAGATTCGGAGCGATTTCATGGAACAATTCGGCCTGAATATGATCCGGGACCAGGATCATGATTACGTCCGCGACGCGCGCCGCCTCCGCCGTTGGAAGCACGCGCAGTCCGGCCGATTCGGCTTTCGCCCGGCTGTTCGACCCCTCGTGCAACCCGACCACGACCTTCAGCCCCGAATCGCGCAGGTTCATCGCGTGTGCGTGACCCTGGCTGCCGTAGCCGATAATGGCGATGGTTTTTCCTTTCAGCCGCGATAAATCGCCGTCTTTTTCGTAAAATCGTTTAGCCATGGTGCAGGACTCCTTGTTCTGTTTGAATGGGCGGATCTTTTTCCACTGGCGGGGCCAGACGCAATTTTTTCGCTTCGAGCGAGACCGCGACCAGCCCGGAGCGCGTCACTTCGATTTCGCCGTAAGCGCGCATCACGTCAATAAATTCGTTAAGCTTTTCCGGATCTCCCGTGGCTTCGAGCGCGAACCCTTCCACCGAGGAATCCACCGCGCGCGCGCCGAAAATCTCGGCTTCCTTGAGAATCGCCGTGCGATCCTTCATCCCGGCGCGGACGCGCACCAGCACCAGCTCGCGCCGCACCGCCGGAGCTTCGGTCAGATCCGAGGCTTGCAGTACGTTGATCAGCTTGTTCATCTGCTTGATCACTTGCGCGCGCTGGTTGGGCTCGATATCCACCACAATGCTCATGCGCGAAAGCTCCGGATCGAGCGTGCGGGCGACCGTCAGGCTCTCGATGTTATACCCGCGCGCCGTGAGCAGGCCCGTAACGCGCATGAGCGCCCCGGGTTTATTTTCGACGAGGAGTGAGATGAGTTGAAGCATTTTCTTGTTTCCCGCACGAACTATGAACTGACCGCCACCGGTTCCCCCAAAACCATTTCATTAATGGCCGCGCCCGCCGGCACCATCGGGTACACGTTCTCAAACGGCGTGACGCGGACATTCAACAGATACGGACCCGGCTCGCGCACCGCGGCCTCCAGAGCCGAGCGTAGCTCCCGTGGACGCTCCACAGTCCGGCCTTTGAAGCCGTACGCGCCGGCCAGCTTTTCAGGATCGGGGAACGTATCGAGCTGCACCGCGCACAGCCGGTTGTTATAAAACAATTCCTGCCATTGCCGCACCATCCCCAGATGGCCGTTGTTCATCACGATGATCTTCACCGGCAGCGCGTGGTTGGCGATAGTGGCCAGTTCCGGAATCGACATCTGGAATCCGCCGTCGCCCACCAGCGCGAACACCAGCTTGTCGGGCCGCGCGAACTGCGCGCCGACGGCCGACGGCAGGCCGAATCCCATCGATCCCAGGCCGCCCGAGTTCAGCCACAGCCGCGGATGATGGAAGCGGATGAACTGCGCGGCCCACATCTGGTGCTGGCCGACGTCGCTCGCCACGATCGCTTCTCCGCCCGACAGCCGGTCGATCTCGGCCATCAGGTGCTGCGGCTTGATTTCGTCCATCGAAATTTCCGGCTCGAGCGGATGCTCACTCTGCCATTCCTTGACTTGCATCCACCACGCCGCGCGAGCCGTCGCGTTTTTGTCCTTCTGCTCCGGCGCGGTCTCATTCAATGCCTGATTCAGCTTCATCAGCACGCGCTTCACGTCGCCGACAATGGGCAGATCCGCGGCGCGATTCTTTCCGATCTCGGCCGGGTCGATATCCACGTGAATCACCTTGGCGTGCGGCGCGAACGCGGAAAGCCGGCCGGTCACGCGATCGTCGAAGCGCGTGCCCAGCGCGATCAGCAGATCGGTTTCAGTCATGCCCATGTTCGCCGCGTAGGTTCCGTGCATGCCCGGCATGCTGATGAAATTGGGATGCGCGCTTGAAAGCGCTCCTAGCGCCATCAGCGTGCAGACCGCGGGAGCGTCCACCAGCTCGATGAATTCGCGCAGCTCTTCCGACGCCGCGCCCGCGACGATCCCGCCGCCAGCATAAACGAACGGCCGTTTCGCCTCCCAGATCATCTGAGCGGCTCGCCGAATCTGCCCGGCGTGGCCCTCGGTGTAAACTCTGTAGCCGGGCAGATGGATGTGCGAAACCGGCGCGTAGTGCGCCTGTCCCTGAAAAACGTCCTTGGGGATGTCCACCAGCACCGGCCCGGGACGCCCGCTGGAGGCGATATGAAACGCCTCGTGAATCGCCTGCGGCAGATCGGCAAGCGTCTTCACCAGAAAATTGTGCTTGGTGCAGGAGCGCGTGATTCCGAACGTGTCGGCTTCCTGAAACGCGTCGCTGCCGATCAGCTTGGTCGAAACTTGGCCCGTGATGGCGACCACGGGAATCGAGTCCATCATCGCATCGACCAATCCGGTCACCAGGTTGGTCGCCCCCGGCCCCGACGTCGCCAGGCACACGCCGACCCTCCCCGTCGTCCGCGCGTAGCCTTCCGCCGCAAAGCACGCGTTCTGCTCGTGCCGCACCAGCACGTGGCGGATGGGGTGATCGTAGAGGGCGTCATACAACGGGAGCGTGACGCCTCCCGGATAGCCGAAAATGCAATCGACCTTCTCCCGCGACAGGCATTCCAGGACAATCTTTGCGCCGCTCAGCAACATCACGATACCTCCATTAACAAAAAAGCCACTCCCGAGGGTTGTTGTCCCCCGCTGAGTGGCCAAATTCCTTTAAAATCAGGCCGAATCAGGCGGGGCCGGCTACACCGACCCCAATAATAATCAGCCCGAGCTTGCTAATCAGTGCGGTAGAGACGCCGATGCTGCGACGGAGGGCCTGGTTGGGATCCGATGATTTCATCGACTTCTCTTGCGTTTCAGAATACAGGAGCAGTCGCACAAATGCAAGATGTTGTGACCATAATTAATTTTTATAAGACCGGCTGTTAGCTGCCGCCTCAGCGATAAGGGCTGCGTGAGCCGGTTCGCACAGCACGCTGCCGAGATCCTCGACGCCGCCGAATCGGCTGGTTCCTGCTCCGATCTAACCATTCTGCTGGGTCCACAGGGGATTCGCCTGATCTCGGATTCCGACTGGCCACTCGATTCGCTGCTGTGGCACAACGGTGCTCAGTCGGCCTACCGGGTCACCGAACGTCGCGGCTCGATTCGCGTGGAGGGGCGCGAGGGATCGCGAACATGCGTGCTCGAATCGGGGACGCGGACTACGGCGCAGGCGCTACTGGCGCGGCGCTAATCCCAGGCGCGGTCACGGCAGCCACCAACCCAGCGAATCGGATGCGGCAGTGAAGAAATTCTCCTCGCCGGGGGTTGCGGTCTTGGGGTCCTGCGTCCAGGTTCCCGACGGCGCATAAGACGGGTCATGATACACCCACAATTCGCCGGTACTCGCACCGTTCAGAATCGGAGCCGATGCGGTGCACTCAAAGTCTTCATTTTCAATCGTGAAGCGCATGCGGTTGTGATCCACTGTGCCGGCCCCGATAAACGGGCTTCCCGGCACAGGTTCAGCGGAAAAGAAGAATCCTCCGCGGCCGGGAAGATAAAACATCACGAATCTCCCGGCAACCGAGCTCGGCGGCGGAGGTCCCGATATCAGCTTGTTGTTCTCGAAAACGCGCAGGCCCGCGAATCGCATCGCGCCCGATTCGCCGTTCTGGTCCAGCTTCACGCGAACGCTGTCGCTCACTTGCAGGCCCATGCCGGGAATTTCAAACAGGTTTAGCGTCGCGCTCTGGCCCGAGCCGAGCGGTCCGAGCACATGATCCGAGGAAAGCGAGGGAACCGGCTTGCCTGCGTCCGCATTGGGGTAGCGCGCTGCGAACTCGTCTTCCGCCGGTTTGGCGGTGACCGTCAGTGCGTCCCCCGAGGGCGACAGGGTCACCTCCAGTTCATACGCGTACACCATCAGGTTGTTCTGATCGCGAAAGATGCGGTAAAAGCTATCGCCCGAGGCGCGCGCCACCGACACCGTAAGCTGCTCCTGTCCCGTCGGGTGCCCCATGTCGGCGCTGATTTCGAGCTGCACTCCGTTGCTGACGATGACGGTCGAGGAGGTTTGCGGGAACGCCCCCAGAGCCGCCAGCACGAGCAGGCCCGCACTCTTCACACATTCATTATCGTGGAAGGGCGGTTCCGCCCGCTAGGCGATCTGGGAGACGGGCGCGGCGCGCAGGCCCTGAATGCAGGTGTTGATCAGCGTGTCCATGAGGCGCTCCCGCTCGACCCACTGAAAGTTCGGGCGGGCGATCAGCAGCGAGGTGAGCCCGTGAATGGCGGCCCACAAAGCCTGGGCCGTGGCCTCGACATCAGCGATCTCGATCTGATGCTGCTTGACGCATTCGGCGAGCGTGTCGCGCAGGAAATTGAAGGCGCGCTTGCCCACCTCGTGGGATTTGAAACGGGCGTGCGGGTCGATGGCGGGGCGGGTCATCATGAAGGTGACCATGTAGTGGTTGGGGTGCTTCAATCCGAACTCGATGTAGCCGCGCAGGCATTGGCGCAGGCGTTCGAGCGGGTCCTGGACGGTATCGTTGATCTGGTTCTGCTTGCGTACCAGGCGCGCGAAGGTTTCCTCGCAGATGCAGTCGAGCAGGTCGGCCTTATCCTCGAAGTACAGATAAATCGTGGTGGGAGAGTACTCGATTTTTTCAGCGATTTTGCGCATGGACACGTTCTCGTATCCCTCGCGCACAAACAACTCGCGCGCCGCGTCGAGAATGTCCTGGCGCAGCTCTTTCTTCTCGCGGGCACGTCGTTCCTGGACGCCCATTGTTAACACCGTTAAGTCTATTGAGGCGACCCGCGCTTGTCAAGCCGCCGCTGACAGCCGCCGCTGATATTCGGGACGGTCATCGACCGTGATTACGGCTGCGTCCCGTGCGCCGCGACGAAGCGCGCGATCGCGCCTTTGGGCCCGACAGCCCATCCGGTCGCTCCGGCGAAGCTCATGGCGTTGTAGCCTGCCTGGTCGAACGGCTTCCACGATTTTCCATCGTCCGAGGAAACATCCGAGCCGGAGGTTCCGGTCGCAATCCAGACCTTGTCCGCGGCTATATATTTAATGTCGGAGCGGAAGCCATGCGGCGCTGTCGCGGCGGCCCATGTTTTTCCGCCGTCCAGCGTTATCGCGATGTTTCCACTGGTTTCGGCCGGCTTCGAATAATCGCCGCCGACAGCCATCCCTTTCTTGGGATTGGCGAAACCAAGGGCGAAAATGCCCGCGCTCGCGCTGTCGTTGCGCAGCGGCGTTTTCGCGGCCGACCAGGTTTCGCCGCCATCGGTCGAATGAAACACGCGCGCGCCTTTCGGGCCGCCGGTCGCGAACCACACCTCATGACCGCCGCGCACGAACAGGCACGAATTGCTGGCGGCAAACGCGCCTTCCTTCGGCTCGGCGGAAGGGCCTTTCTGCCGTTTCCAGGTCTCGCCGCCGTCGTCCGTGGTCATGATCTCGAAGCGACCTTTTACCGGATCGCCCAAAAGGATTCCGTGAGCCGTATCCCAGAACGCGATCGCGTCGAAGAACGCCTCGGGATCGGGATTGGTGTAAATCAGATTCCAGCTCGCGCCCCCGTCGATGGTTTTGTAGATGCGCGATTTTTCGCCCTGGCCGGCGCTCATCATCACCGCAGTTTTTTCGTCCAGGCCGGAGATGGCTCGGAAATCGATATCCGCCGCGCCGGGGATTTTGCCCGCTTTCCACGTCGCGCCCCCGTCGGTGGTGCGCAGAAACGTCCCGCCCGATCCGCTCGCCCATACGACGGAACCCGAGACCGCGCTCACGCCTCGAAGCGATGCCGTGCTCCCGCTCGCCTGCGGAGTCCAGGATTGCGCCGGCGCGAGCGAACCCAGCAGCAACGCGACCGCCAGCCGCATCACCGGGCCGCTTGCGCCAGCTCGCGCGATTCCGGCTTCGACGCCCCTTCCGGTCTCGAAAACCGCAGCACACCGTCATCGATCCGCGACCACTTGAGGCTGATCACGTCGCGAAGATAGTTCTGATACACGCGCCACGGCGCCCGGTGGCCCTGCTTGGGCCAGTTCGCGAGCGACCGTGCGATGTAGCCCGGTGAAAAATTCTCGACAAAGCTCGCCGTGGCCTGTTCGCCGCCCGCTTCCGGTGTCACCTGCCGCGCGCCTTTCCGGTCCATCACGTTCAGAAGGCGGCAGACGTACGTGCAGATCAGGTCGGCTTTGAGCGTCCACGACGCATTGATATAGCCGAAGATGGAAGCCAGGTTAGGAACACCCGAAATCATGACGCCTTTGTAGGCAAGCGTCTGGGCCGGATCGACACGCCGGCCGTCCACGCACAGCTCGATCCCGCCAAGCGCCTGCATCACCAGACCTGTGGCCGTGACGACGATATCGGCTTCGATCTCGCGTCCCGACTTCAGCAAAATTCCGTTCTCGGTGAAGGTCTCGATCTCGTCGGTGACCACGCTCGCGCGCCCGCCGCGGATCGCCTTGAACATGTCGGCGTCCGGCACCAGGCACATGCGCTGGTCCCAGGGGTTGTAGCGAGGGGTGAAGTGCGCGATGTCGAAGTCCGCGCCCAACTCGTCGCTGGCCTTCTTGAGGATCATTTTTTTCGTGCGCTCCGGCCGCCGCCGCGCGAGCCGGTAGAAGTACAACATGAATCCGATATTGCGCCAGCGGCACAGCCGGTACACCCAGGTTTCCGGAAGAAACCGCCGCAGTACGCGAGCCATGGGGTCCTGCTCGGGCATCGACACGACGTAAGTGGGCGAGCGCTGGAGCATGGTTACGTGGTCTGCGGTCTTGGCCAGCGCGGGAATCAGCGTCACTGCCGTCGCGCCGCTTCCGATCACTACCACGCGGCGACCGGCGTAGTCGAGATCCTCTGGCCAGGCTTGCGGATGAATCACGCGCCCCCGAAATCGCGCGATTCCGGGAAAATCGGGCGTATAGCCGGCCGAATAGCGATAGTACCCGGCGCAGGAAAACAGGAAATTGCAAGTGAGCGTGACGGGTTCCTCGCGCCCGTCCGATCGCCTCACGGCCTTGACCGTCCACTGCGCGTCTTCCGACGACCAGGACGCGCGCTCGATTGTGTGGCCGAAGCGGATGTTGCGGTCGATGCCCTGTTCGCGCGCGGTCGCCGCGATGTACTCGCGGATATCGGGACCGGGCGAAATGGCCTTGGGGCTGGTCCACGGGCGGAACGAGTAGCTCATGGTGAGCATGTCGGAATCCGAGCGGATGCCGGGATAGCGGAACAGGTCCCAGGTGCCGCCGATCCGCTCGCGCTGCTCCAGAATCAAGTAGCTTTTCCCGCGACAGTGTTTTTGCAGATGATAGGCCGCGTCGATGCCGGAAAGGCCGGCGCCCACGATCAGCACGTCAAAATGTTCAGGCGTCACGCTCGCTCCCGTTTGTCTCTGCGACGAACATAGCACATCGGCGATTACAATAGACCGGTATGCACAATGCTGATCCGCTGTTTCGTCTGGATGGACGCGTGGCGCTGGTGGCGGGCGCCGCTTCAGGTATCGGACGCGCCTCCGCGCTCGGGCTGGCGCGAGCGGGCGCGATGGTGGTTTGCGCCGATATCGATCGCGCTGGAGCGGAGAAAGTCGCGAAGGAAGCCGGCGGCGAAGCGGTCGCCCTGGACATCACCGATGAGGGCGCGGTCGAAAACGCGGTCGCCCAGGTTCTCGCCAGGCACGGCCGCATCGACGTGCTGGTGAGCACGCCTGCGGTGAACGTTCGCAAGCCGTTGCTCGCCTACACGACGGCCGAATTCGAGCGCGTCACCCGAGTGAACCTTCTCGGAACATTCCTGATCGTCCGCGCCGCGGGTCGCGCCATGCACGAGCAGAAACGCGGCAGTATCATTCTGATGTCCTCAATCCGCTCGGTAACCACCGAGCCGGGGCAAGCTGTCTACGCGGCGACCAAGGCCGGACTGGTGCAGCTCGCGCGAACCCTCGCGGCCGAGCTGGGACCGGCGGGGGTGCGCGTGAACTGCCTGGCGCCCGGGATCGTCGACACGCCGCTAACGCAGCCCATCAAGAATCGTCCCGATTGGTGCGAGGCCTACGCGCGGAAAAACGCGCTGGGCCGCTGGGCGAGCGCGGAGGAAATGGCCGGCCCGGTGGTCTTTCTCGCTTCCGACGCGAGCAGCTACGTCACCGGTGCGGTGCTGTTCGTCGACGGCGGCTGGACCGCCATCGACGGCCGCTTCCAGCCGCCCGTGTGATCACTCCGTTCCAACCAGCCGCATCGCCGTCAGCGCCATGACCTTCGACGCCTGCACCAGGTGATCCACGCGGCAGTATTCGTCGGGTTGATGCGCCAGGTGCAGAAGCCCCGGACCGTAGGCGATGCATTGCTCAACGTGTCCCAGCCGCATCACGTGCTTCTGGTCGTAAGTTCCCGGACTTGCGATCAACGGCGGCTCGGCGCCGAGAACCTGGCGTATCGCACGGGCAACCTCGGTCACCAGCGGCGCTTTGGCTTCGGTCTGCACCGGGTGCACCGTCATCAGATCCTTCATCTCGTAGCGGAAATCGGGATCGCGCGCGGCCAGGTTGCGAAGAATCTCACGGATCTCCTCGCGCACCCGCTCGAGCGGCTCCTCGATCAGAAAACGCCGGTCGAAGATCGCGGTGCAGCGATCGGTCACGCACGGACTCTGGAATCCTTCCGCGGGCTGCCCGCCGTGAATCGAATTGATATTTAGGCTCGGGTGCCGCGCCTCCGGTGGCTCGACCGGCATCGCCGTGGTGCGCGTCTCGAGCGCCGGCCGCAGGTCCCGCTCGATGGCGGAAATGAATCCCCCCATTTTTCCGATGGCGCTGATCCCCAGAAACGGCATGCTTCCGTGCGCGATGCGCCCCAGGGTCGCGACCTCGAACCAGTACACCCCGCGATGCCCCAGGCACACGCGATCGACGTTGAGCGGTTCGGTGATGATGACGAAATCCGTGCGGTCCCGGCCGAGGAATCCGCGCTCGGCTAAATACGCCATGCCCGCGAACCCGCCGGTTTCCTCGTCCACGGTCGCGCTCTGCTCGATTGCGCCGGCCGGTTTCAGGCCCTCGCGCCGCAGCGCCTCGACAGCGAAGATCGACGCCGCGATGCCGCACTTCTGGTCCGACGCGCCGCGCCCGAACAGCTTTCCATCCCACACGGTGCCAGCGAATGGCTCGACCGTCCAGCCGTCCCCGGCCGGCACCACGTCGAAGTGACCGTTGAAATGCAGCCGCGGCCGGGCTGCGGCTCCGCGCAGCTCGCCGATCACGTTCACGCGCGGAAAGCGCTCGCTGTGCTCTGGTAACCCCTCAGCGGTGACATAGCGAATCTCGTAATCGAACGCCTTGAGTCGCTCTCCGATAAGCTCCACGCAGGCGCGGTAATTTTCACCGGGAGGATTCACCGTCGGAATGGCGACCAGCTCTTGCGCGAAGGCGACCATTTCCCCGGCCATCGAATCCAGGCGCGCCAGGGCGCGCTGCTCGGCCGCGCTGATCTCCTGCGGAGCCTGCGCTGAAGCTACAGTTTCCGTAAGCGCACCTCCTCGATGGCATGGTCCGCGGCCTTGCGCAGGATCAGTTGCGCGCGCTCGCGCGTCGGCTCGATGTTCTCGCGCAGGTTGGGCCCGTTGATTTCGTCCCAGATGGACCGCGCCTTTTCCGTGGCCTCCTCGTAGCTCAGATTCGCGTAGCGATGGAAGTACGAATCGGGATTGCGAAATACGGTTTCCCGCAGTTTGTGGAACCGCGCCACGTACCAGTTCTCGATGACTTCCTCGTCCGCATCCATGTAGATGGAAAAATCGAAGAAATCGCTCACGAACACGGCCGAACCGCGGCCCGATTGCAGCACGTTCAGCCCTTCGACAATCAGCACGTCCGGCTGGCGAACGGTCTGCGCCTGGTCGGGAATAATGTCATAGATCAGGTGCGAATAGACCGGCGCGGAAACTTCGCGCTGCCCGCTCTTGATCTCGGTCAGGAAGCGCACCAGCCGGCGTTGATCGTAGCTCTCCGGAAATCCCTTGCGATTCATCAGGCCGCGCTGCTCAAGCAACGCCGTCGGATAGAGAAAGCCATCGGTGGTCACCAGGTCGACCTTGGGATGGTGCGGCCATCGCGACAGCAATGCTTGCAGAATGCGTGCCGTGGTGCTCTTACCTACCGCGACCGAACCGGCGACCCCGATAATATAGGGAACCTTCGCCGGCAGATGGCCGAGAAAGGTGTCGGTGGCCTTGTGCAGCGCCTGAATCGCGCTGACGTACAGATTCAGCAAGCGCGACAGCGGCAGATAGATGTTGGCGACTTCCTCGAGCGAAATCGCCTCGTTGATGCCGCGCAGCGTGGCCAGGTCGGTCTCGGTCAGCGGCAGCGGTGTCGAAGCGCGCAGCGCGGCCCACTCCCCGCGCGAGAAGCGCAGGTACGGGCTGGTCTGCTCGGTTCGGGCTTCCAGGGAACTGGCAGGCATAGAAGCAACCTTAATGATACCGACCGCGGCCGCCGGTTGGGTCGCCGTCGTTCGCTGACATCAGCCGCTGCAAAAAAAACGGCCCTAAGCGCTTTTCCTTAAGGCCACCTAAGGTTTCCGTCTCAAACCCGCTACATAAGTGCTTTACCGCATGGAAAGCCGTAAGAGTGCTCTTTAGCATGAGGTAAGAAAGGACGATTAGAGACACATGCGGTGTCTGTACTGCGGCAAGGAGCTGGCCCTCCTGAAGCGATGGACCGGCGGCGGAGAGTTCTGTTCCGACGCGCATCGGCAGCAATATCAAGAGGAATATAGCCAACTTGCGCTGAATCGGCTGTTGCAAGCCAAGCCGGAAGCCGCCAAACCGTTGTCGCGTCCAGAGCCTGCGCCGGCTCCTCTCCCCGTCGCTCGCGAAAACGCTCCGGCGCCGGCAGTCGCCTCAAAAGCCCCGGCGCCGATCCTCCAGGCCCCGCCTCCCAAACCCGAGCCGGCATTAGTGGAACCCAACCCGGTCGCCCTGGAACCCGAAGCTGAGGAACCAGCGCCGGCGGTCCCTGCCGGATTCCTGATTGAGCTGCCGGTTCCCGTCACCGTCGAGGCCCGCGCCATCGCTACCCTTGGGGACGGATTCGACCAGCCCTTTCCGCCGCAGCTTCCCGACCCCGAGCCCGAGCCGTTTGAAACCGACTTGGTGCTTGCCGGACGTTACGAAATGCGGCCTTCGGGCCGCGTCATGGATTGTGCCGCGCGACCGGCCGAGCGCCGGCTGGAAGTTCGCGAGTTCGTCCGCGCCGCGCCCCTGGCCGGTTTTGATACATCCTTCGACTTGAGCCCAGCCGGGGAAACCGGATTGGCCCGCATCTGCGAGGAGTCCATGGACATACTGTTTTTCCCTCACCCCCCACAAGCGTCTCCCCCGCTGTGGCAGGAAGAGGCGGCTTCGTTCTCTCTGGCTTATGAGGTCGGCGCGCTTGCCCGCGTTCCCTTCTCTACCACCGGCGTCGATGACACCGGCGATGGCTCCGCTCTGAAGCCGGTCGAGCCGGTCGAAGAGAGGGTTGCCGAAGTTGCTCCAACCCCCGTGGCGAAATCGGCGGCGCCCGCAGCGGTTTCGGCGGATCCGGCGCCGCGTCCAAGCGCCCCTCCCGCGCCGGTCGTCAGCGTCCGTGTCCCGCCGCCGGCGACAGTGTCCAAACCCGCGGAACAAGCCGCGGCTCCTGCAACGCAGAAACCTTCCGAACCAGAACTGGTTACCAAGCCTCTTCCGCTGACCCTGCATGGACTAGCCGCCGGCCGCGGTAAACCGGTTCAGGTGTTTCCCACTGCTGTCGCCGGAAACCTGGAGATCCAGGCGCCCCGATCGACCGCGCTTCCGCTGCGCCCCGCGATGATTCTGGGCTCCGCGCCGGCCAAAACCGAGGAGCGCAAGCCCGCTCCCGCCGTCAAAACGGAACCCAAGCCCGTGCCCGTCGTCAAAACGGAATCCAAGCCCGAGCCCCGCAAGCCGCAACCGGTGCGCCCCGACCCGCGCGTGGCAAACAGCAAACCCTCCAAGCCTGAAATCGCCAAGCCTGAACCCGCGCCTCCGCCGGTTCCCGCATCCGTCGCGGAGAGCGTCGAACCAGCCAAGATCGAACCCGCAAAAAGCACTCCCGAGCCGAAACCAGCCGATCCGGTCGACCTCGGCCTGCCCAAGCTGACGATCGAGCCCGCCGGAATGCCCACCTCGCGGCGCATCGCCATCGCCGCCGTCGCCGCCGTGTTCATCGCCGGCGTCACCTTCTTCGCGCTGCGCGGCAGCAACTCGACCGTGGTCGCCAAAGGACCGCAAGTGGTCACCGGAACACCGCTTCCCGCCATCGATTCCGGCTGGATTACCGACTGGGGCGCCGAACCCGGCGTGCGCCGCGAGCACGAGATCTCCGTTCTGCGTCCTTCGCTCAATCTTTCCGATTACCGCATCGAGTTTCAGGCGCAAATCGAAAACAAAGCGCTGGGCTGGGTGTTTCGCGCCAAGGACGGAAAAAATTATTACGTCGGCAAGCTGGAAATCGTGACCCCCGGTCTCGAACCGATCGTCGCCGTGGTGCATTACCCGGTGTTAAACGGCGAGGCCCAGCAGCGCTCGCAATCCCCGCTTCCCATCAAGGTGCGTCTCGACACCGTGTATAAAATCCGCTTCGACGCACTCGGCGATCATTTCACCACCTGGGTTCAGGACCAGAAAGTGGACGACTGGACCGACGCTCGCCTGAAAACGGGCGGTGTCGGATTGTTTAACGAGCGGGGCGAACGGATGTCGCTCGACGGCGGCATCAGCGTGCTGCCGCTGGTGATCAAACGATAACGGAGACACAGCATGGCCGACAAACAAGACCTTTTCTTCGTCGATGACGAGCTGATCGAAAAATTGATGCGCGGGGACGCGGTTACCGACGCTTCCAAACCCAAACGTGCGGCATCCTCGCCCACGCTGGCGCGAGCCGTCGCGCTGGCCTCCGATAACCGCCTGGATGACGCCGTCCGCGAACTGGAGCGCGCCGCGGAAAAGGGCGAGAATCCCGTCGAAATCCACACCGGCCTCGGGCATCTGCGCTTCGAGCAGCAGAAATGGAGCGATGCCGCGCGCGCCTACGCCAAAGTCGCCCAACTGGAGCCGCGCCACCGCACCGCGCACTACAACCTCGGCCTGTGCCTGGAGCGTCAGGGCAAGTTCGAGGACGCGGCCAAGGCGTTCGAGGCCGCGCTGGAGATCGATCCGAAACGGTGGCAGGCTCGCGTGGCGTGCGGACTGTGCCTGTTGCAATTTGGTAAACCGGCGCACGCCCTGGAATTCTTCGACGCCGCTCTCAAGGAAAACCCCAACCAGAACAACTCCCTGTTCGGTAAGGCCGTCGCACTGCATCAACTCGGGAAGCTCGACGAAGCCGCGGATCTGTATCGCAAGCTGGTTCCGGCAAACGCCGGTTCGCCCGAACTGCTGGCGAACCTCATCGCCATCTCGGCCGCGCGCAAGGAAGACGCGCGGGTCAAGGAGTTCGCCGATAAATTACTGAAGCTTCGGCCCCAGTCGCGGCAGGCGCTCACCGGACTCGCCTCGGTCGCGCTCTCGCGCGGCGATTACAGCGCTGCGGTGCAGCACTGCTCGCAGCTCGTCAAAGTCGCGGCCGATTCCTACGAAGGATGGTTCAACCTGGGCGTCGCCTACCATAAGACCGGACGCCTGGAGCAGGCCGCCAACGCCTATCGCGAAGCCACGCGCGTCCGCCCCGACGCGGTCGAGGCGCATGCCAACCTCGGCTCCGCGCTGCAGGAGCGTGGCGATTTCGCCGGCGCCCGCAAGGCTTACGAACGCGTGCTCTCGGCGCAGCCCGATCTGGCCGGCGCGCTGTGGAACCTCGCGCTGGCCCTCGAGCGCGACGGCAAAACGGAGGAAGCCGAAAAACTGTTCGCCAAGCTGGTTGCGGCCAAGCCGGATTTCGAGGACGCCGCCTTCCGCCTCGGATTTCTGCAATTGCAGCGCGGCGAATTCGCCGGCGCCATCGACAGCTTCGAAGTCTGCATCAAGAAGCGCAAGGATTGGGTGGAAGCCCTGCTGAACCTGGGCCTGGCGAACTGGAAATTCGAGGACCTCGACTCCGCCACCGAAATCTTCGAGCGTGTCCTCTCCATCCAGCCCAAAAACACCGACGCTTTACGCGCCCTCGCCGCCATCGCTCTCGAGCGCAAGGATCACAAGTCCGCCTGGGAGTTCCTGCAAAAACTAAACGCACTCGGCGACCGCTCTGTCGAGCTGACCTACAACTTGGGATTGCTGCTCCAATCGGCCGGTGAAAATAAGCTGGCCGCGGATTGCTACAAGCTGGCGGTCGACCGCAAGCCGGATTTCGTCGAAGCGTTGCTCAACCTGGGGCACGCGCTGAAAGCCACCGGCAAGGAAGACGAAGCGCGCCAGGTCTGGAGCCGCGCCGTCGCGAACGATGCCTCGCTCGCGAGCAAGTATTTTCACTAGACCAACCGCTCAATCCGCAACGCGCGATCTGAAGATCGCGCCTCGGCCGGATGGAGGCCCGGCCTTCAGGTCCTTTTGGGTTTACGAAAAGCCTTCCCTTTCATCGGCGGTCATCCGTGGCCATCAATGCCAGAAGGTTTCCGTCGGGATCGCGGAACAGCGCCATCCACAAATCGTGTTCGCGCATTTTCGCCACCAGGTGCGGATCGCGATCGAACTCCACTCCGCGACCTCTGAGCGCCTCAGCCGCGGCGTGAATGTCGTCCACTTTGAAATAAATCACCGGACCGTAGCAGTCCTTGGTTCCTTCAGCTCTCCGCAACGCCAGACGGATCCCTTCGCAATCGAAAAACGCCATGTTCTCCGAACGCAGCAGCAACGGGATTCCGAGTTTGGCGCGGTAGAATTCGACCGCACGATCCAGGTCCCCGGAGGTAAGTTCAATCTGGCCGATTACCGAGATTCCAGGCGGCATCGTATCTCATTGAAGCGCCGGTAATCCTCCGAGTGCAACGTGGGGGGCGGCGGGATGCGTCAAACTGAGTGGGGGTGAGCCGACGCTCATCGGCATTCGTGCCGGCGGCCGGAAGTCTCTACCTGGACGCGCCGTCCGCTCCCCTTTTTTCTTTAGTGACATTATGGTTGGCTGCCTGAAACATGCTCGTAACAGAGCAGCAAATTTTCAGCGTCTCTTAAATTGAGGATTTCCCGCGCGCGAAATCCAGCGTCGCGTGCGAGGGCGCACCCGGCTCAAAGCGCCATTGGCCCAGCATCGCCAGGATCTCCGCTTCCCACTTCGCGCCGCTCGATTTCTCCACGTGCAGATGGCGCGGAACACCCTGGGCGTCGATGTCGAACGATACTCCGACGTCGGCGTACTCGGGCGGCTCAGGCGAGGGCGTGTAGTCGGCGGTCTCGAGTTCGCGAGGCGGCCCATCGAACGTTGCACGCGTCATGCGCCAGTCGGATCGCCCGGTGAGCAATTGGAAATTCACCGCCACCGTGGTCAGCACCGGCACTGGCTTGGCGTCCATGCTTCCCGGCGCGAACTGCCACGATTCCACCGCTTCCACCGCTTTCTGATCCAGTCCCAGGCCCAGCGATTTGGAAACGTGCACGTCGCGTAACGTTCCGTCTTCCTCCACGATCAGCTTCACCAGCACGCTTCCGGTGAGCCGTGCCAGCCGCGCCTGATCGGTATATTCCGGAGCGGTGCGTTCAATGACACGCGGAGCCGTCGCGCCGTCGTCCACCGTGTACACGCGGGGACTCTCGGCGATGCCCGCAACCGCCGCGAGAGCCAGCATCGCGACCGTTCTCATTCCTCTTTTATTCTAGCCGATGCCCATGGAATTCCACTCCTGCTTTTCCCCGTTTTCGTGGAGTCAATCACATGGGTGTTGGCCCGCGAGTTGCCATTCGACTCAGGTCTTTCATCCCGAAAGGAGCGACCGTGAGCACTGCCCTCGCCGTACCTCCATCGTTTCCACTTGGCGCCCCGCGTCCACGTCTTGGGCGTCGCCCGCCATGGCCGCAGCTCCTGCTGTGGTCCGTCACGTTAACACTTGCGACGGCTCTGGTGATCGTTTACCGGGGACCCCGCGAGTCTTCCCTGGGAATGAGCGTAAACGAGCGCGACGGGCAGTTGGTGATCGCCTGGAAACCAGCTACAAATGCGACTCTTCAGATTCTGGACGGCCCCTGGAGCACCAGCCTCAACATTCCGCCGCAGCTCTCCGGCCTTACCTACGCCCGCCGCACCAGCGACGTCTCTGTGCTGCTGGTCGCCGGGCCCGACCAGAAGTTGGCGCGCTTCGTGAGCCGCGAAGCGGGAACGCCCGCGGAACTCTCCGACCAGATGCGCGCGCTTTCCGATCAGGCCCGTTCGGCCCGGTTCGAGACTGAAAGTGGACTGTGGCGCATCACCCAGTTGCAATCTACGGCGAACAAAATAGTCGACAAGCTCCCGAGTCCCGAAACCCGGCCGGCTAAGGCTCCGGCCAAGGTCGCGCCGCGGAAACGTCCGTCGATGACCTGGTGGCGCTGACGTTTCAGGCCAGAAACGATTTTCCGCAGCTACAGTGACGTTTCGCGTTGGGATTGCGAAACACGAAGGCGCTCTCCATCAGCGATTCCGTGTAATCTAAGACCATCCCGTCCAGATATTTGAGGCTCTTGGGATCGACGAACAGCTTCACCCCGTCCTGTTCGAAGATCTGGTCGGTCTGCCGGGGCGTGTTCTCCAGTTTGAACTTATAGCTCATCCCCGAACATCCGCCGCCGACTACCCCCAACCGCATCCCGCCGCCGCACTGATTTTTTTCGAGCAGCATCCGTACCCGGGCCGCCGCCTGTGGAGTCACTTCGATCATTCGACTCGATTATATCCAATCTTGACTGAAGAGTACAGTATTCGATACCATAGATGCGGAAGGCCCTCCCAATGAGCACCGATACCGAAACCATTGAATCTCTAGCTACGCGCGAATACAAGTGGGGATTCGTCACCGATATCAGCGCCGATTCTGTCCCACCGGGGCTGAACGAGGACATCATCCGCCTGATTTCGGCCAAAAAAAATGAGCCGGAGTTCATGCTGGAGTGGCGTCTCCGGTCGTTTCAACATTGGAAGACGATGAGTGAACCGACCTGGGCCAACATCCATTACCCGGCGATCGATTATCAGAAAATCGTCTACTACTCGGCGCCCAAATCCAAGAAGGACGGCCCCAAATCGCTCGACGAAGTGGATCCGG